>JGI12316J15309_10008436_pt1 | contig 78116 bp, 62 predicted proteins | sample MarCyaLeptolynsp_FD_15309 | JGI IMG/M metagenome (IMG submission 15309)
AGCGAAGATGGCAGATTGAGGGTTTCTTTAAGACGATTAAGTATCAGTTTGGCATGGCTCATTTTGGACAAAAAACTTTAGTAGGAGTTTATCGATGATTAATTCTTTCTTTGATTTCTTATTTATTAGCCTATTGGGTTTATCTACATTTAGGCATTTCCGAGGATTTAGATTGGTATTATTCCTCAGAACAAGCCCTTATTTTACTCTTTCCTCATGTTTTTATTCTTTCTCTACTGAAGCAATTAGAGTTACTTTTACCATGGTTAAATGAGCGAGGTTTTGAATTTTGTTTTCTGAGGTGCAAGATCTGAGTAATAGCAACCATTCTCGAAAGACCTAATGAAGGACTTGGTTCTCCAGAATCCAGCTCTAGCAAGCCTTGGTGCAATGATTTGTATCAACCCGTTTATTCTTGAACTTATGATCAAATTCATCTGTGCTGGTTCTGGATCTGTCTTGGGCGGAGTAGCATTCGTGGCGGGATGATCTGTTGGTTTTAGATCACTCTGTCCGACTTATAGCGTACTAAGCTCGCTATCTGGATTCTCAGGAATCAATCCATTAGGGACGAATGCTGCTGGGGGTTCGACTCCCTCGCCCGCCACTGTAAAGAATTAATTTCGATATTTCAAGCCTTAGACTAAAACATGAGTGCTTACGACTAAGATACTGGCAGGGAGTGCTAACCTTCCTACCTACACAATCTAGAAACTTTCCTGGACTAATATACTTATGCAATCATGGCTATTATTCTGGACAGCAAAGCTTACAGTTCTCTCCTAGCAACATATCAACCTAAAATCATTACTTCTGAAGATGAATACAATCGCACTATCGAATCAATAGAACAAATGATGATACGTGGAGAAGCACTTACTCCAGAGGAAAATTCACTGCTAGAATTACTGTCTATCCTGGTTGAAATTTATGAAGATTCTCAGTTTCCTGTAGAACCATCATCTCCACAAAATATTTTGTTGCATCTGATGGATGCACGAGAGCTTAAGCAGTCAGATTTAGTTGGAGTTATAGGTTCAAAGGGTATTGTTTCCGAAATAGTTAACGGCAAAAGGTCAATTAGCAAAGGGCAAGCTAAAGCTCTGGGAGAGTTTTTTCACATTTTTCCAGCACTCTTTATCTAAAGCTGTTTTGCAACTGTACTCTAGAATTGAGGAACCCCATAACATAAATCTTCTTGAGAGCAGCAAACCATGAAAGTGTCTGGATCAGATCAACAAGGTGATATTGGTGTTTATGCTGTGGGTCTAAAAGTTTTACAAGAACTCGATTGGATATTTCGACCCCAGCCTTTGCGTGACATAGGTATTGATGCTCAGATAGAGTTTTTTGAGAACAGTGAGAACAAGGCAGAAATGCTCGCACTACAAATCAAATCTGGTAAAAGCTGGTTTAAAGAGAGTAGTGAACAAGGGGTGGTCTTCCGAGGTGACTCCAGGCATTTAGAATATTGGCAGAATTATCCATTACCTGTCATCATTGTTCTTTATAATGAGTGCACCAATACTGCTTACTGGCAAGTAGTACGCGAAGAGAAAGTTATTCCCACAGGAAAAGGCTGGAAGATGATAATTCCTTTCAACCAGAAACTTGAACGATCATCCCAAGATGCTCTCAAAGCGCTTTGCAGGAATTCAGAATGTTTGCCAGAGCATCGAGCTGAGGAGATTTATTCCGAAATTGGCAATAAGTTTGGTGAACAAGGACAAAAATGGGTTAAACGGCTCTGCTTAAGTTTAGTGCGGACAGGTGTAGAGATGGAAGATACCCGTCAGCGACAACCAAAAGTTGAACTCTTGGCATTAGCTGGAGACGAACCTGAAGCTCAGAAGATAATTAGTAAAGTACTAGAACAGTTAATCAGGGGACAGTTGTTCGTAAGTGGAGGAAAAGGTTCAGCAACAGAGCAGGAATCAGTACTAGAGGAAGCATGGGTAGATTTATCTCATGAAGCCTTAATTAAAAAATGGAAAAGATTTGCCAAATGGTGTGAGGAAGATCGAGACTTGCAACGATTGGTTAACCAAATTAAGGATGCTCACCGTGATTGGCTGAATCACAATAAAGATGACCAATATTTGATGATGGGAGGATTACTAGCTGAAGTGCGGGAGAACTGGAAAAAAGTAGAAGCATATTTGCCATCTGTAAAGAAGTTTTATCAGCAAAGTTATGCTCTTGAAGAAAAACGGCATACAGCAGATACCTTCCACAAAATATATCTATCCAGGAATTATGCGTAGTGATAGCCAGTAGGGTGCGTAAGCGCAAACATCTTGCTCGCTTTTCACCTAAGCGCCAGCGAGACACTCCTACTCCCTAAGTGCGATCGCTCAAACCACAAATTAGTGCCCCTACTTCCATAACGAATTCATAAGTTATGTTTAATAATTTTTTACCACCTGAAATTGCTGAATTAACTGAATCTAAATCAATTACTCTTGCTGATAGTATTGAGCAAACTCAGTTGACAACTTCCTTGAGTAAGCAATCAATTGCCACAACTTATGTACATCAGGGTAGTAGTGGAACACCGATTTTGTTGCTCCACGGTTTTGATAGTTCTGTGCTAGAGTTTCGTCGTTTGCTACCCTTACTTGCTGCTGAGAATGAGACATGGGCAGTTGATTTATTGGGCTTTGGCTTTACGGAAAGATTAGCAGGAATTTCTTTTAGTCCAGCAACAATTAAGACCCATCTCTACCATTTTTGGCAAACTCTGATTGACCAGCCAGTGATTTTAGTGGGTGCTTCGATGGGAGGAGCAGTAGCAATTGATTTTGTTTTAGATTATCCCCAGTCTGTAGAAAAATTAGTATTGCTCGACAGTGCTGGTTATCGTGCTGGGGTAACGATTGGCAAGTTTTTGTTTTGGCCTTTCGATGCATTGGCTGTGGAGTTTTTACGCATTCCTAAAGTGCGTGAACAAATTAGTAAAGCTGCTTATTTTAACCAGAATCTAGTCACAGCTGATGCTTCTTTGTGTGCAGCATTGCATCTAAAACTGCCTGGTTGGCATCGAGCTTTGAAGGCTTTTACAAAAAGTCGAGGGTACGGTTGTTTTCAGGAAAAACTATCCCAAATCAAGCAGCCAACACTGATTTTGTGGGGAGAAGATGACCAGATTTTGGGTACTGATGATGGATACAAGTTTAAAGATGCGATCGCATCCTCTCAACTAATTTGGCTTGAAGATTGTGGTCATGTACCTCACCTTGAGCAACCTCAGGTGACAGCAAAGCATATCCTCGAATTTCGACTTTAATTTGATTTAATGGTTTTTGAGCCGAAGAAAGGGGTTGCTATTCTTCCCTACACCCCACACCCTGCCTTTTTTAAGTCGCTTGTGTTCCGTGAGCTTTAACCCTTCCCTTCTTCCCTTTGGAGTTAGATTTGAGCCTTAACGCGAGTGGCATTTCCCTATATGCTTTGCGATCGCTACCAATATTAGACTAAAGTAAACAAGTGTAAAGAAGTCATTAGTCTTCCCTTATCGTTTTTTTAAAGCATCTCTTTAGCGTTGATTGCTTCCTATATCACGATGCAGCATCTTTTTTCAAAAAAATTTTTAGTATCCCTAGTGGCATTGGTTCTAGCCTTCTCAGTTTGGACGATTGCGCCAGAAGCCAAGGCTTACGATGATCCTAGTCTACTGCCTGAAATTCAGACACCAGTCATTGATCTGGGCAACTTTATCCCGACGCTTCAAGAAGAGACACTAATCAAAGATTTAGAAAATTTTGAAGCTGAAACCGGCTGGAAACTAAGAGTTTTGACTCAATATGACCGTACACCTGGTCGAGCCGTCAAAAAATTCTGGGGACTTAACGACAAAAGTGTGTTACTGATTGCTGACTCACGGGGAGGTAATCTCCTTGGTTTCAATGTTGGCGATGATCTTTATCAATTCTTACCTCGCACCTTCTGGATCGAGTTGCAAACACGCTTTGGCAACCTCTACTTCGTCAGGGAAAATGGGGAAAACCAATCAATTGTTAAAGCTTTAGATACAATTAAAACCTGCCTACGTCAGGGAGGTTGTAATGTTGTACCAGGTCTTCCTCAAGAACAGTGGATCCTCACTCTAATTACTTCAATTTTGGGCGGGCTTGTCTTAGGATTTGCAGCTGTCCCTCGTAAACAGGAACAAGTCTTTGCTTGGCAGTGGGCTTTGATTTTCTCACCACTTTGGGGCATCCTGTTTATTGCCTTTGGTATTGGACCAGTAGTAACGCGAACTTCTGAGTGGTTACCATTATTTCGCAATATTATCGGCTTTATTCTAGGTGCTCTAGTAGCTTACTTATCACCAATCATTGCCGACTCTTCTGCTTCAGAAACTTAAAAAGGCAGGAAACACTCCCTACTCCCAATTCCCAATTCCCAATTCCCTGTTCCCTTGTTTCTTATGGAATGGCATGTAACGGATGCCCAAAGTTTGGCAATTATTGACCGCGAAATAGGCAAGCACGTCTTTTCAGCGGCGGAATACGAGATTGTTCGCCGGGTGATTTATGCGACTGCCGACTTTGAATATAAGTCTCTGATTCGTTTTTCTGAACGTTCTTTACATGCTGGAGCAGCAGCTCTAGCAGCTCGTACCACAGTTGTGGTGGATGTTCCGATGGTACAAGTCGGTATTACCCATCGCATTCAAGAAACCTTTGCTAATCCAGTATATTGTAGTGTGGATACTCTAACGCGGCCCCAAAAAGAAAAAACACGAGCAGCTTGGGGTATTGAAACTTTGGCTAAACGCTATCCAGAAGGAATTTTTGTTGTCGGTCAATCCCAGACTGCACTGACTACCTTGGTTGAGTTAATTGAAACTGAAGAAATTAGACCAGCATTAGTTATTGGCACACCTTCAGGATTTGTTGAGGTAGATGTGGCTAAAGACCGACTAAAAGATTCTTTGATTCCTAATGTTCGGATTGCGGGTCGTAAGGGTAGTGCTGTGGTAGCAGCAGCAATTGTCAATGGGTTAGTAGACTTAGCTTGGCAAGCCTATGGAAAGGATGGAAATAGCTTCAGTTAAGGATTGGATTCACATTCAAGTATAAAAGACTCTTTATACCAAATCCGGAGCAAAAAAACCGATTTAACTAATTCTGTAGGGGCGAATGGCTGTAGGGGCGAAGGCCATTCGCCCCTACTGTAGCTGCTCTCTGAAATCTCTAACCACCGTAATTCCAGCCAGTAGTTTCGAGTAAAAGCTGCTTACCTTCACGATGGACACCTGAACCTATCACTTCTCCGACAAATACTGTGTGATCTCCCTCTTCCACAGAGCTGACTAACTTGCACTCCACATAACCAAGGGAATCAGAAATAATTGGACAGCCAGTTGCTGCTCCCTGGTAAAATTCTACATCCTCGAATTTATTGCCAACGCGACGCTTTGGCTTGAAAAACTTAGCTGCTAGGTCTTTTTGTTCACTATCGAGGAAACTGATGGCAAACACCCCACTCTTTTTAATCATGGCGTGGGAGCCAGAATCTCGCTTCACACAATTGACTATTAGTGGTGGCTTAAAAGAAGACTGCATCAACCAACTCATGGTAAAGCCGTTGAGTTCTTCACCATCTTTGACCCCACAGATATAAAGACCGTGGGGAATCTTACGCAGCATGGTCTTCTTGGCTTGTTCGTCTAGCAAGGGTATACCTACCTATATTGTTCCGTCATGCATTAGTTTACCAATCAGCCAAGACTTAAGCTCTTGTGGAGTTAATTCGAGCTCTCTTTAATTCCGGAAATACTATTCTCCTTTATGAAGTATATGTAGTATACTAAAAATAGTAGCCTTAAACATCAACCCTCAAAACCAATGTAGTCCCTTATCTCAATCAAATGCACTTTAATAATGAATACTAGCAACCCTCAGATGAAAACATCAGAGATAACAAGCTTATTCATTTCAATTTCTCACGTAACTATTTGATTGCAGGTATTGAGTCACAAATCATGGGACAAATCTATAAATATCCCCGTACCCCTCACATCCAGGGTTCGCGGTTACAGCCTGGGGATGAAGATTTGGATAGCGTTCCTTTTAGTGCTATTCAAAACCAGTATTTAGTGGTTGAAGAAAAAGTTGATGGAGCCAATGCAGCCATTAGTTTTACTACTAATGGCGAAATTAGATTGCAAAGTCGAGGACACTATTTAACAGGTGGAGCTAGAGAAAAACACTTTAACCTATTTAAACAATGGGCACATACCCACGCAGCAGCATTTTGGGAAGTATTGAGGAGTCGGTTTATTCTGTTTGGAGAGTGGCTCTATGCCAAACATACAGTATTTTATGACGCCCTACCCCACTACTTTCTAGAATATGATGTGCTGGATTTAGACAAGCAAGTATTTCTTAGTACCAGTAGTCGTCAGCAGTTACTAGCTGGATTACCTTTAGTTTCTGTACCAGTACTATTTTCTGGGCAACTCCAATCCTATGAGCAGTTGTTGAGATTACAGGGGAAGTCTCACTACCAAACCTCCCTACACTTGGAGCGTTTTCGTCACATTTGTCAAGAAAAAAGATTAGATGTGGAACGCTCCCTCAAACAAACTGATCAAAGTTCGTTGATGGAAGGTTTATACATCAAAGTTGAACCAGATGATATGGTTACAGCTCGGTATAAATACGTGCGTTCTGGCTTTTTAACAACCATTCTCCAATCTGATGGACATTGGCTCAATCGCCCAATTATACCCAATCTTTTACGTCCTGATGTTGATTTGTTTAATAGCTAATAACTAATTGTTAATTGTTAATTGTTAATTGTTAGATGAATATCTCAGTAAAATCATGGAATTGTCCTTATTGTCCTACGGAAAAAGACTGGTGGATAAATTGGTCAGCATTGGAAGCCGAATTTGATTGGCTGCGATCGCTTGCTGATTGTCCCCAAAACCCAGATTACCATGCAGAAGGGGATGTTCTGACTCATACTAAACTTGTATGTGAGGCATTAGTAGCATTACCCAGATGGCGAGCATTACCACCTACACAACGCTCAGTATTATTTGCTGCGGCTTTACTCCATGATGTTGCTAAACCTGCTTCTACCCAAATAGAAGCCGATGGCACCATCACATCGAAAGGTCATGTACTCCAAGGGTCAAAAATGACACAACAAATACTCTGGGATTTACGTGTACCGTTCCTAGAAAGGGAGGCAATTGTAGCTTTGGTAAGATATGGTAGCTTACCCCTGTGGTTTTGGGATAAGCCAAACCCAGAAAAAGCTGTAATTAAAGCGAGTCAAATTATCCGTTGTGATCTACTATCACTGCTAGCAGAAGCAGACGTGCGAGGGCGTTATTGTAATGATCAGGCTCATTTATTAGAGCGTATCGAGTTTTTTCGAGAATTTGCCCAAGAAAACCACTGTTTTGACCAACCGCGCTCCTTTCCATCACCCCACAGTCGGTTTATCTATTTTCACAAGGAACATCGTAGCCCAGATTATCAGGCTTATGACGATACCTGTTTTCAAGTGCTGCTTATGTCAGGATTACCAGGTGTAGGAAAAGATACCTGGATTCAGCACAATTTTCCTGACTTGCCGGTAATATCCTTGGATAAATTGCGACAAAAAATGGGTATTGAGCCTTCAGACAAGCAGGGTGCAGTGGTGAATGCAGCAAAAGCGATCGCTAAAAATTATATGCGCGGTGGGCAATCTTTTGTCTGGAATGCTACTAACCTCAGTCAACAGCTGCGGGGTAAACTAATTAGTCTGTTTGCTAATTATCAGGGGAAGATTCGCATTGTTTACTTGGAATCACCTTGGGAAGAGTTACTACAGCGTAATCATAACCGCACTAATCGGCTTCCAGAAAAGGTACTTTACCGGATGAGACATCGTTTGGAAGTGCCAAATATTACTGAAGCACATCAAGTGGATTGGTTAATAGATTAATTATTTTGAGAGATTGCTTAATTCATTGCCTTTTGCGCCTAAAGATTTTTCTAGCTTGAGCTAGGATACCTTTACCCTGGAAATTGTCCTTAAATTGCTTAAATTCACCAGCATCTAACCAGACACCGTGGCAGACTGGACATTTTTCATACCAAATACTGTATTGATCTATGTCAACCATAGGAAACATTCTTGCACCACAACGGGGACAATCAAGCTCTTTAGTTATTTGATCAAATTGACTACCAATTTCTGGATCTCCAATATCCAGACTTTCAGAACCTTTAACTGCTTTGAGAGTCTCTGCTTCCAAGGAATCAAACCAAATACCTTTGCACTTAATACAGCGGTCTACTTCAATCCCAGCACAGCTGAGTTGCTCTAAACTACTTCTACATTTTGGGCAATTTGTTGGATTCATACAATGTTACGCCATGTTAAGTTTTAACAAAGGTAGTCTCATACAAGACATATGGATAGTAAAGACTTAGCCCAATACATCGAAGCTACAGATAGCATTTCTCAACCCTGGCTGTTATTACAACTGCGCTTACAAAAACTTAAAGAGCGAAGAGCAACTATGTCACCAGAAGCATATACCCAAGCTATAGCAGAGCTTTGTGAAGATTTGATGAAATTGGGTGAATGGTGGGTAGGTAGAGAAGCAGAGGTTTTTGGAACCAAAGACCACTTTGACGATACGATTTGAGATAGCTCCTCTTGAGAAATAAGGCAGGAGGTAGAAGGCAGGGGGTGAGCGAAAAAAGGTGTGGGGAGTGTGGGAAGTGTGGGAAGTTTGTTTGGATACTTAGCTAGAAATCCCACGCATAATTTCGCTCACCCGAAGGCAGGATGCAGAAGGCTCCAAGGGAAACTGACTAGTTTCTACCTATTTAATTGGGGGCGCAAAGCGCTTCTCAGGGGCTCTTCATCACGAAGAAAGCTGAGAGTGTAGGGTTTCGAGAATCATCATGCCCAAATCGAAAAAAACTGTTACAGAAAGCAAGACTAGCACAATTAATCTGAGTGACCCACAATATTACTTCAACCGGGAACTGAGTTGGTTGGAGTTTAATTACCGGGTATTGCGTGAAGCAACCGATCCTCGAACCCCTTTGTTGGAACGACTGAAGTTCTTAGCTATCTTTAGCTCCAACCTTGATGAATTTTTTATGGTTCGTGTTGCTGGTTTGAAGCAACAGGTGGAAGCTCAGGTTAGTAAACTGCCACCAGATGGGCTAACCCCTACTCAACAACTAGATGGCATTAACCAGCGACTGCTGCCAATGGTAAAGGAACAACATCAACATTTTGAACAGGTGTTGCGTCCTCAACTGCTGGAAAATGGTATCCATATTCTGGATTACATGGACTTGAACCAGGAACAAAGGACTTACCTGCGCAAGTATTTTGAGGAGCAAATTTTTCCAGTTCTAACTCCCCTGGCAATTGATCCTAGTCATCCCTTTCCCTTTATTTCCAACCTCAGTCTAAATTTGGCGGTGGTGGTAAAAGATCCAGAAACCGGAGAAGAGTTATTTGCACGATTGAAAGTACCTAAAGTCTTGCCTCGGTTCGCACTTTTACCTGAAGAGTTGAGGCAGCACCATAAGGGACAACCAGCCATGTGGACAGGTGTTCCCCTAGAACAGGTAATTGCCCATAACTTGGAATCTCTGTTTCCAGGAATGAATATTCAGGAGTATCATCTGTTTCGGATTACTAGAAATGCTGATTTGGCGGTGGAAGAGGATGAAGCTGATGACTTATTGCTGGCAATTGAGCAGGAACTGCGTAAACGCAGGCTGGGTGGTTCGGTAGTGCGGCTGGAAGTTCATTCCTCAACACCCAATCCAATAAGGGAAATGTTGATGCGGGAGCTAAAACTCCAGGAAAGTGATGTCTACGAGATAGACGGTTTGCTCTCACTGGTAGATTTAATGTCATTTATGGGATTAAATCTACCAGAACTCAAAGATCCGGTATGGACACCTGTGGTTCCCTCACGCCTGTTGTTATCTTCCAGTTCAGAGGAAGTAGAAGATATCTTTAGTGTGATTCGCAACAATGATTTGCTCCTTCATCATCCCTATCAGTCTTTTGGGGCAACAGTACAACGCTTTATTACCCAGGCAGCAAGCGATCCTGGTGTCCTGGCGATTAAAATGACCCTTTACCGAACCTCTGGTGATTCACCGATTATTAAGGCTCTAATTTCAGCAGCAGAAAATGGTAAGCAGGTGTCGGTATTGGTAGAACTTAAAGCCCGCTTTGATGAAGAAAACAATATTATCTGGGCACGAAAGCTAGAAAGTGCTGGAGTACACGTAGTATACGGTTTGGTAGGGTTGAAAACCCACACTAAAATCCTGCTTGTAGTGCGTCGCGAGGAAAACCATATTCGTCGGTATTTCCACATTGGTACTGGCAATTATAACCCTAAAACAGCCAGAATTTACACCGATTTAGCAGTTTTGAGCTGCCGTGAAGATTTAGGAGCAGATTTAACTGATTTGTTTAATTTCTTGACCGGTTACTCGCGACAGCGGTCTTATCGTAAGTTATTGGTAGCACCAGTCAATTTACGCGATCGCATGACAGCGATGATTCGACGGGAAATTGCAAATTGCCGCCAAGGTGCAACTGGTCGTATTGTTGCTAAAATGAACTCTTTGGTAGATCAAAAAATTATTGCTGCCCTATACGAAGCTTCCCAGGCAGGAGTGCAAATTGATCTGATTATTCGGGGAATTTGTTGTCTGCGTCCTGGTGTCACTGGAATAAGTGAAAATATTCGTGTTATTAGTATTATAGGTCGCTTTTTAGAACATTCCCGAATTTATTACTTCCATAACAAAGGTGAAGAGGAGCTATATTTCGGTAGTGCAGACTGGATGCCTCGTAATTTGGATCGGCGAGTAGAAGCAATCACACCACTCGAAGATCCAGGAGTTATCAAAGACTTGCAAGAAATTCTGGGAGTGATGCTGGCAGATAATCGCCAAGCCTGGGATTTACAGCCAGATGGTCGATACATGCAACGTCAGTCAACTGAAGATACTCAAGAACAATGTGCCCAGAAACTCTTAATGGAAATGGTACACGAATCGGCTTGATTGCCTATTGCCTAACCTTACTAGTAACTTATACAACCCTCACCGGATTTGTCTGAGTTAACAATTTCCTTCCAACAAGCAATTAGAAAAATAGTCTCGATATAACTTGCAACTAACCCTAGCTTGATTTTTGTCTAAATCTACTAGTCCCAGACTCTTTAACTTAAACGCTATCTCTTGTTCTAATTGCAAGGCACTATTCGTCTTGATCAGCTGTTGGAAAGCCTCAGCTAAGTCAGGATTTTTTTGGAGTTGCCATAACTGTTGATGGAGGTGTTGTTTCAAAATACCTGTATCTGTTGCTGCATCTGGTAGTAATGTTTCTAAGGAAAGATTACGACGTACACTTTGATATAATGCTAGTCTTACTAAATAAGGAAATCCTCTGATTAGTTCCATTAAATGTTTGAGTTCAGATGCCGTCAACTGGAGTCCGTGACGACATGCTAGCTCCTCTACCTCTTTTTGGGTAAAGCGTGGTAACTCAATTGCTAATCCGACATTCAAAGGCGATTGATTAGTTTTTAAAGGAATATAAACATCAGTAGAATGAGCAATAATAAGTCGCAATTGTTGCCAAAGGGCAACATCTTTGGTTTTCTCATGCCAATGACGCAATAAGGAGAGAAAATCACGAGTCAGATTGGGGTAAGCAAACAATTGATTAATTTCATCCAAGGCGAGGAGTAGAGGATTGGAAATACTCTTAAGTAAATACTCTTGAAAATAAAGGGTGCAATTGACTAAGCTGCCTATATCTTCATCCCAATAGTTATCTAGTTGAGATGTTAGTTCTAACTGTTGAGTTACATTAGCACAGAGCCAACGCAAAAATTTTTCTGTCGAGGTAAAAAGTTGGGCTTCAACTTGATCTAGACTTAAGCGGAGGGTATGATAATCCTGAGTTGTACCATAGTCGATAATTCTTGCTAATAGAGAAGTTTTGCCCATTTGTCTAGGGGCTTTGATGCGAAGAAATGCGCCTGGTTGCAAAATTTCTTGATAACAAGTTTCTTCCAGTGACCCCCGCCTAATATAAAAAGGAGAAGCTAGAGGAACTTGTCCTTCAGGAGATTCAATAGTTGTTTGTCGAGCTTGAGGGAGTCCAGAGGCTATTTGACGAGCCAAAGCTTCTTCTAGTTTAATACGAGAATTGGTGCGATTGACTCTTTCCCCCAGAGCGTCTGAAAGAAGTCTCCATAATTTAGGTGCAACTAAGTGTTTGATATAAGTTTCTGAGTAGTTATTTTCATGAGCAATTTGCTTGTAGTTTTTTTTCGTCTCATTTATAGATTCTCGCAAAACTATTTCTTGGATAGGATTAAGAGAAATTTTCGTCCGATCACGGATTATTTTTTTCGCAAATTCAACAAGTTCATCAAGGCTATTCATAAATAGAATAGTATACTAAGTTTGATTTCCTCAATTCCAACAACATCTTGTTCTTTTTTATTAGTCAGCAAAATTTAACACAACATTTACTTTAAGTCATTGCCTTTACTAGAAGCTTAAACCTACTACATTAGTAAAGTAGGGTTACTTTAACCTGACAACTGGAGAAATTAACCTCGTTAGCTTGCTATTGCTAAGATTAGCATATCTTGACACTCCCTCGGCTGAAAGCACGGCGAATTCTCAGCAAATGGAGTTCGCTTCTCCATACTGCTCAGTTACTGAAAAGTTACCCTAAAGACCAAGCAAGGTGAGCTGAGGAGCAGACGAAGAGATCATAGTGCTTATCGCAGTAGCATTGGAGTAGTTCTATAGCGTTTTCATCTGGGATGTGAACATTGAATTGCGTGTAAAAGTAGTCAGGAACCAGGAGTCTCTGAGTCAGGAGGTAAGAATAAGGAGGTTTTTTTAAAGAAAAAATGACAATCTAGGTTTACAAACGAGTTGTAAACACCATATATAAACTCACATTTTGCTTGCTTTAAAAATTGCTTAATATTATCATTTTTCCCTTGTCAAAGAAGATATTTGGCATCAATAAACGACTCATTGTAGATATAAAAATATAGTAGTTATCTCATCCGTGAGGTACATTCAATTTTCAGTTTCTATTCCCTATTCCCCATTCTCTATTCCCTATTCTCAAAAACCAAGTATTGTGTTTTTGCCCTTGATTACAATAAAATACAGGAGTGTCTTGATTAAGATTACACTTTCCGAGTATTATCCTTTCAGAGTTAGCGGAGCTGAGTTTGGCAGTATCGAAGTCAGCTTCATTGCAATCGGTTTTTTGCAAATTTAATTTTTGCCTGTAGTTATTTGATATCTTAAACAAAATTTACATTTAAAAAATTAGACTGGTTCCATATATTTTGGTAAATTTGGCCTAAAGTTATTATTATTTTATTAACTTTATATCTTGACAAAATGACTTTTCATTGTAGGGTTATTAATTTTTACCAACAAGATATTAACTTTGTTCATTGACTTGCTCTATTCATCAATGAAACAATAAAGCTTTCCTGGAAAGAGATTCATTTCATCAAATAACATACCCATCCATTTAAGGATGGAATTTGATTTGCCTCTGGCAAGTCAATGATGAAAATATTTAGCAGTTTTAGTTCTTGGCTTGATAAATTATGGATTTTCACTTAGATAGCCTATTAAATCTACCCAACGTAACAGTTTTTACTTATAGGCAACAATCAAACTGTATTATTCTACAGTTAGAGTTACTAAATGACGGAATTATTTGTCCTCATTGCCTAAAATACACAGATGATCTAAATCAAACTAGATCCGTATTATTACGAGATTTATCAATTTCAGGACAAGCTGTTTACTTACAAGTCCCTCGTCGCCAATTTTACTGTAGAGACTGTAGCAAGTACTCTACAGAATCCTTGACTTGGATAGGAATCAGGGGTAACTATACCCGAAGGTATGAAGAATATATTTATGAAAAAGTCAAAGAGCTGACAGTGGAAAAAGTCAGTCAAAATGAAGGAATAAGTATCGAAAAAGTAGAACAAATTTTTCGCAGGATGAATCGGAGAAAAAAAAGATTGGAAAAATTTAAAAATTTTAATTCTACCTTACAGAAAGTTAGTAGTTTATAACCCTCTTCTGTCACTTTCCGAAATTCTAACGAAATTCCGTCATTACAGCCAACGACACCTAACGAGAGGATCAGGGTTTGACCCCCATTTTTCGGAGTCTGACAGAAGAGGGATAAGGTGAAATTTGGTACACAACCAATTACCTATTAAAACATAAGGTGCCCAGACAAGGGGATGCTGATATCCTTTATTGAGTAGATACAACTGGGCACGATGGAGAGCTTCAGTTAATGACAAATGACCAATGACCAATAATTAATTATGGCTCTTCTGGGGTAGTTATGCTAAATTAGCATAAAATAAACCCTAAAATCCTTGCATTGCAAGGATTTTAGGGTTCAAAAAAAGCAATTCTAGTAAAAAAAGCTTTTTGCTTTGTGGAATCTCTTGCTATTTCATGAGTTGAGCGCATGTTAACTACTAATTTGCTATAACCAATCTAGAAGAGCCTTAATTATTATTTCGACGCCCTAGTTCATAAACACCACAACCCATACAAGCAAGGATACCCATACTGATTGCCCAGCTGGAGCCTAGGCTCAGTTCAACTGTGCAGTTGCAAAGCACTCCTACTACTAAAAAAGGTACGATACTGAAAATTGAAGCATAGAAGGCATTTTGTGCTTCTCTGCCTTTACGGGTTCTTTCAAACTCCTCTTGTGAAGTATAGAGCGATCGCTCAGCAAAGTTAAACCAACGCTGTAGTTGTTCCATCACCCATTCACTCAAGGGAGAGAAACCTAAGTATAATGCCAAGGACCATAAAGATGCACCTGCGATCGCCGTAGTATCCAGCTCGAATTTAAAAGGAAGAATTTCAGTCAGCATTGGTTTAAGTTTCAGTTCCCCAATTCTTGAGAGCGTCGGTAAGCAGCTTGCACTGCTTCAATTAAAGCTGAACGGAAGCCTGCCTTTTCTAGATGAGTTATCCCTGCAATAGTAGTACCACCAGGACTAGTAACACGATCTTTGAGTTGGGCTGGGTGCAATTCTGATTGCTGCAATAGCTGAGCTGTCCCTAATACCGTACCAAGAGCCAGCTTGGACGCGATCGCTCGTGGTAATCCTGCTGCTACACCTCCATCGGCAAGAGCTTCAATCATTAGGGCTACATAGGCTGGTCCTGATCCTGATAAGCCAGTTACCGCATCTATTAAGTACTCCGGTACTTCCACTACCTCACCTACTGCTCCAAAGATCCCCCTTGCCAATTCTAGATGGTTTGGCTGAGCAATTTTACCTGGTGCGATCGCGGTAATTCCTGCCCCTACCGTGGCTGGAGTATTAGGCATTGCTCGAATTACTGGCTGATGCCCAAAAGCCGCTTCCAATCGCTCCAAAGGGACGCCTGCTAAGATCGAAACTACTACTGGCAGTTGTCCTTCTTCAAGATTAGTATTACCAACCTCCAGCAACTCCGTTGCTACAGTATCAAAAACCTGAGGTTTAATCGCCAATAACAATACCTCTGATGCCGTAGCAGCTGCTCGGTTATCTGATGTGACTTTAATACCGTATTTTTTGGCCAAAAACTCTCGTCTTGTTGCTTGGAGCTCACTAACTAGCACAGTATCAGGGTGATAAAGCTTGCGAGCAAGTAGGCGGGATAAAATAGCTTCTCCCATTACTCCACAACCAATCAGGCTCAACTTACTACTCACCCTACTACTCCTTATTCTTGCAGCCGATTTGATGTTCAATTGGCTGTGATACTCCTACACTTCTCTAGGGATTAAGTGTAGGGTTCTCAACCCCACTGGGGTTGAACACTAGTGCAGCGCGGCGGAAATAACCCAAAGCGTGAAAAACGGTCAAAAAGCTACCTTACAAGCTTTCTTCCCTTAGAGCCTTCTGTTCCCCTCCAAGGAGGGGTTAGGGGTGGGTTGGTACCTTCTGCCTTCTTGCACTAGCTGAGCTTTACTGAGCTATGCGCTCCTGTTCAGATGCCCAAGCAGGGGTAGGCACTGCTGTTGGTTCGCTCATGTGGGGTGAAGGTACTTCGTGAATCACACCAGACTGAGTGCTAACCTGAACACAACTGGGTGTAAATAAGAAGATGCTTTCCCCAATTCTCTCCTGATGACCATCAATAGCGTAAGTACCACCAGCAACAAAGTCTACTGCTCTTTGTGCTTGATCTGGATCCATAATTGTCAGGTTTAAGACCACAGATTTACGCTCTCGCAGTGCTTGGATTACCTGGGGCATTTCTTCAAAAGAACGGGGCTCAATTACTGCTACTTCAGAAATGCCATTAACAGCTCCAGGCATACCAATCACATTATTCATTGAAGTCCCTCCTACACCTACTTCTGAGCCTATGTTTGACCGCTCTCTGATGCGGCGTCGCATGGGACGCTCTTCCTCCATCGGCGCTGGGATTGGTTGCTCTTGCTGATAAAGATTTTGGTAAGCGTCTGGTTCCATCTCATCGTACTCATATTCGTAGTCTGCTGGTTCAGTGAGACCAACAAAATCTCGTAGCTTGTTAAAAATGTTGCTCATAGTGGTTTACTCTCCATCACAACTTCATTTTGACTCTAGAAACGAAACTATTGGTAGTCTGCGATACATTACCCTCAAACAAAGGCTTTTTAGGAAGCAGACGCCAACCATGGAAACTGGTTCATTGAAAATTTTACATACTATCTTGTCGCACTCCGGAACGCACAATTCCTTGTCAATCCCATAACTTTATTTGTTTTGGTTCACTTACGCAGGCAGTGGTTAGCTCTTGGTTTGTTAACCTGCGTTGTTGTATTTTACCGATAATTTACCGTCGGTTCATCTCTTCTGCAACACACAAATTAGGTCACAAGGCTTCCCAGTGCTGTAGCGAAGAATAATCAATCCTTGGTCTTTCAAAATTAAGCCTGAATTATACATCAGCTTCATGAAAATAGGTAGTCCTACAGTAATAACCTACACAACTCTCGATAAACAAGGGAACAGGGAGTAGGAGATATTGTTTGTTTGATTCAATTAGGGGTGCGAAGCACTCCTGGAGAGCTCGTCATTGAAAGGTTTGGCGATGGATACTCTGAAGCTGATCTAATTCAATTGATGCTCCAGTGCGACGAAGTACCCGAAGACGATTTTCCACTAGCAGACGAGCATCCGAACGAGTGATCGGTTCAAAGGTAAGATTAGTAGTATTCGTAGTCACCTTAAAAAATAGGCGCTGGGCATAGAGGGTAGTGAACAACTCCTGGTGCTCCTCAATCATGCAAACTCGAAACAGCAGACCAAATGTTGGGTGATTTAGGTAAGTTTCTGTGTTCATCAAAATCTATACGGGAAATACCAATTCCTGGGGGATTGGGAGATGTCATCTGGTCAAATACCGAGTGCAAATTTCACTTTTTCAGCTGTACCGACTATAGATGATAGCTTAATTCGGTCTTGACTGAGACTAAATTTGTCGTGTTACATTCCTCCCCAAACCAACCGCGCTCCCCAAAAAAAGCCCAAACTAGCCATTGCTATCCAGTCGTACCAGTGCAGACGCAGCTGATGCCATTGCACTAAATGTTCGTTAGGACTGGTAAAACCCCTGACAGTCATTGCTTTAGCAATTTGCTCGGCTCTTAATAGGAGATTTTCCAACAGCCGTTCTGAAACCATTAACCAGACTTGCAAGCTATTGCGGATACCTAGCTTTTTCCAATTGATGGCACGGGTACGTACAGAACGAATCAAATTTTGCACTTCTTCGAGTACTAGAGGAATGAAGCGTAAGGACAGGGTTAAAGTAAGAACAATTTCAGTTACGGGGACATTGAAACGCCGCAAGGGTTTCATCAAGCTTTCTAAGCCTTCTGTAATTTCTTCTGGTGCTGTGGTGAGCAAGTAGAGATTGCAGCTGTAGATTAGGGTAAAAATCAAGGTGCTGATGCGAACTGCCAAATCCAAAGAGCGACGAGTAATGGTTAGATTCAATAGCCCTTGATGTAACTCCCAAAGGATGTAGTTGTAGGAAGTTGGCTCAGGTAAAGCTGGCTCGTAAGCTGGTAGTCGCGGTTGATGCTGGATATTGAGTCCATCGGGAGCAAACACGGCAATAATTAGGACAAATAAGCTCAACATTAGTAGCCAACCCATTTGCTGTCGCCATACCCGCAACGGAATAGCAGCTGTAAGAGTAATCAAAATCAGCAATATTACCAGTCCCAGACGCCAGTAAGGATGAGCTAAAAGGGGAGCTACGAGAAAACTCATGAGCCAGATTAATTTAACTCTAGAGTCTAGATAATGCAGCCAGGTTACTGGTTGCTCTAAGTATAGTCCTATGGGCAGCGATCGCAGTAAATCCATTGCTATTTGTTGTTGGTTATTTGTTTTGAAGTTTGGACTATCACAAAATAACCTAATATTCTTTTTGGTTGAGATTTTAACAAAGAGAAATTCACTACTCCCTAACCCTCCATTTTGCCACACCTGTGAGTCCCCCCGTCCCGTATGATGAAGAAAGCAACTGGAGCATTAACACAGAGGCATGGGAACTATTTGGGAACTAGACTTTTACTCGCGTCCGATTTTGGATGAAAATCAGAAGAAGATTTGGGAACTCTTAGTATGTGAGAGTCCTTTGGCTCCAAATCAATCAACGGATAATTTGTTTCAATACGCCAAGTTTTGTCCCAATCAGCAAGTCAATTCCATTTGGTTGCACGAAGCTTTAGCTGAAGCAATCGCTCAAAGCCAACAGCCTCCACAAAAAATTCGCTTCTTTCGGCGTCAGATGAGCAACATGATTACCAGAGCCTGCCAAGAACTGGATATTCCTGCTCAGGCTAGTCGTCGTACCTATACTTTAGAAAAGTGGCTGCAACAAAGGATGAAGGACTTTTATCCCCATCAGCCTGGATATCAAGCCGATGCTGCTGCTTCTGGATTTGTCCGCTATCAATCCCAGACACCTCAACTGTTACCAGATGCCTTACAGTACGATCAGTGGGCATTTGTTAGTTTGGAAGCAGAAGCATTTGCAGAAATGGATGAGTGGGAAATTGAGTTTGGGGAAGCTTTCCCCTTGTCAATCATGGAACTTGCTCCTGACACCCGAATTCCTGGCATCATCATCTTTTCTGCTAGAGCAATACCTTTGGCTGGTTGGATGTCAGGCTTAGAGTTGGCATTTGTCAAATTGGACAGTGGCAAGCCTCCAAAAATGTTACTAGAAACCGGTGCTAGTGACAGCTGGATTTTGGCTAGTATCAAGGATTCTCAAACTGTAGCGGAGGCTAAAGGATTTGAGTCAGCTAAACAAAAGGCTCAGCAAGTGCATTTTATCGCCGTGCAGTCAACTCCCACCTCCCAAGCCTTTGCTGGATTTTGGCTGTTGCAAGAGGTGAAGTAAAACTCTTCGATGTTATTGCTTATTGCTTGTTGGTTATCGGCTTGTCCACAAACAACAAATGACAAATAACAAATGACAAATAACAAATAACAAATAACAAATAACAAATCATGAGTTTTAAGGATTTGCCACAGGCACAACAGCTATTAGAACTAGCTACTAAATCAGGAGTGCAACATGCTGAAGTTTATCAGTCGCGATCGCACTCTCAACCGGTATTTTTTGAAGCTAATCGACTCAAACAGCTTGAAAGTACTCAATCAGAAGGGGTAGCGCTGCGGTTATGGTGTGAGGGACGTCCAGGATTAGCAGTTGCTTATGGAGCAGTGAGCCCTCAAGATTTAGTAGACCGAGCGATCGCAATTTGTCAGTTTAATGAACCCGAACCTGTACAACTTGCGGTCGCTAGGAAGGAAAACTATCCTGATTTGGGAGAAACAGTTCCTGTAGAAAAGTTGATAGCAATAGGTAGAGAAGCGATAGCCGAGATTCGCGATGTCTACCCGGAAGTCTTGTGTGAAGCACAGTTGGAATGTGAATCAGAAACCATACGCCTGATTAACTCTCAAGGGTTAGATTGCCATTACACCGATACTACCCTCAGTTGTTCACTAGATGTACAGTGGGTGCGGGGAGATGACTTCTTGTCAGTTTACGATGGTCAGACTCAGCGAAGTAGTCTAACTAGCCAGAAAATTGTACAAAATATTCTACAACGTCTGAGCTGGGCAACAGAAAATATTTCCCTACCTGTAGGTCGGATGCCAATTTTGCTGACGGCAAAGGCAGCTGATATACTGTGGGATACTGTGCAAGCAGCTTTAAATGGAAAACAGGTACTAGAAGGAACCTCACCCTGGAGTGAACAGCTTTCTCAGTCAGTCATGTCTGATGAGCTTACCCTCTCTCAGCAACCAAATATTGGTCCCTACAGCTGCCCTTTTGATGATGAAGGCACTCCCACCCAAGCTCTATTACTGATTAGAGAAGGGATATTGCAGCAATTTTATTGCGATCGCACTACAGGTAGATTACTTGGTACTGGTACTACTGGCAACGGCTTTCGCCCTAGCATGGGTAGTTATCCAACTCCTGGTTTAGTTAACTTGTTGATTCAACCAGGTAATGGTTCCCTTGATGACTTAATCGGAAAGTTGGATCAAGGATTAGTGGTAGATCAGATGTTGGGAGGTGGTGCTGGAATATCGGGGGACTTTTCAGTTAACGTTGAACTAGGCTATCGGGTACAAAAGGGAAAAATTACCGGTCGAGTAAAAGACACCATGGTTGCTGGTAACGTCTACACTGCCCTTAAGCAGTTAATGGCCCTAGGTGATGATGCCGATTGGAATGGACCTTGCTACACTCCCTCCTTAATTGTAGAAGGGTTGTCCGTAACATCTGGTGAATAGTTATATGTTATTGATTGTTTGTTGTTTGTTATTTGTTATTGGTTGTTAAAGAAGCACTCCACCTTAACAAAAATATCGACAACAGAGGTCATTTGACCGATAACCAATGACCAATAACTAAATAACCAATGCTAAATTATCTTCGCCAATGGTTAATACCCAGACGACGTTTTGCAATTAACTCTGCCACTGCCAAAAGCGCGATCGCTGAAGCCTGTTTAATTGGTATAGTATCAGGATTATCAGCTGTCTTACTTAAGCAAAGTGTCAACTGGTTAGGGTCGTGGCGAGTTCAAGCTTCTCAAGTACTACCGGCGATTTTAACTTTGCCTGCTTTTGGACTTTTTTTAGGACTACTATCTGGGCTGATTATTGAGAATCTGGCAGTAGAAGCAACTGGTAGTGGTGTTCCTCAAATTAAGGGTGCTCTTGCCCAATTTCCCATTGTCCTTAATTTAAGGATAGCTCTGATCAAATTGGTAAGCAGCATTTTGTCAATGGCAGCTGGGTTAACTTTGGGAAGACAAGGACCAACTGTACATATTGGAGCAGCTTTGGCGGCTCAATTTAGTCGTTGGGTGCCTACCTCTCCAGAACATCGCCGTCAGATGATTGCTGCTGGTGCTGGTGCTGGTTTAGCTGCTGGTTTTAATGCTCCCCTTGCCGGGATTATGTTTATCTTGGAAGAATTGCTAAAGGACCTTTCTCAATTGACATTGGCAACAGCAATTCTTGCTTGCTTTATTGGTGCTGTTATTTCACGGTTATTGGGTGGACGCAGTCTGGATCTTAATTTGGAACAAGCCGCTCTTTCTGGTAGTAGCTTCACTGCACCAGAAATTCCTTTCTATCTATTATTGGGTATCCTGGCTGGCTTATTAGGAGCTGTATTTCATCAGGGAATTCTTGCTAGTCTTAACCTTTATCGACGCCTGAAGCTCAGTTTACCACTGAAAATTGGCTCAGCAGCGATGATTTGTGGGTGTGTAGTGGCACTACTACCTCCAGATTTCCGTAACAATAGCGGTTTGCGGGAGCTTTTAATTACTGGGGATGCCAGTTGGCAATTTACCAGTCTTGCGTTTGTTGCTTACTTTATTCTTACTCTAGTTTCCTATGGTTCTGGTGCACCAGGAGGTTTGTTTCATCCTTCTTTGGTATTAGGTGCTGCTCTTGGTTACTTGGTAGGGGTAGGTGAGTCTCAACTACTGGGCATGGATAATACGACTACTTATGCCTTGGCAGGAATGGGAGCATTTTTTAGCGCTGTTTCCAAAGTACCAATTACGGCGATTGTCATCGTATTTGAGATGACAACCGACTTCAATCTCGTGCTGCCTTTGATGATCACTTGTGTGATTTCCTACCTACTTGCTAATAAGTTGGCAAAAGGTTCTCTCTATAGGCAACTTTTGGAATGGAGAGGCTACACTTTGCCAAGCTTTATAGCAGAGCGGGGTTCTTTAGCTGGGTTAACCGCATCAGACTTGATGCAGCACAGAGTAGAAACCCTGCCGAGTCAAATGACTTTAAAAGAAGCAGTACAAGCTTTTAGCAATTCCCATCATCGTGGCTTTCCGGTAGTAGATAACACTCAGTTGGTGGGTATCGTCACTCAAACAGATCTTGCTGAGGCACTCCAAAGAAGAACTCGAGATTGGGGAATAAAGACTGGGGAAGAAAAGCTGGAAGCAAGTAAATTTGTGCCAAATAGTCTCGCTGAACTCTTAGAAGAAGCTGAAACTCAGGAACTTGCTTTGGCACAACAGAGTAATACTTTTACTTTTATAGAGAATAGTTCAGAAAACCTCAACTATAGAGGAAATAGTTGGCAAGGGTCAGCTTTCAGACAATCTCCCAATCCTCATTCCTGGTGGAGACAAGTAACCCTAGCACAAATCATGACCCCAAAACCGATAACGGTGAAACCTACTGACTCTTTAAGTCATGTTCTCTACCTACTCAACCGTTATCAATTGAGCCGTTTGCCAGTGACGGAAGAGGATAAGTTAGTGGGAATAATCACCCGTGCTGATATTATTCGCGCTGAAGCAGATCAACTCAGTGGTGAAACGAATCAATTAGGACCAGCAACTGAACCTAGTTATCTCGTTTATCAAACTCGTGCTCCTGCAGTAGGGAAAGGGCGTATATTAGTTCCCGTAGCAAAACCCGAAACGGCACAAGTTTTGTTGCGTCTAGCTGCCGCTGTTGCTCGCGAGCACCAGTATGAATTGGAATGCCTGCAGGTTATTACTATCCCCCGTACTCAGAATCCCACTCAAACTCCAGTAAATACTACTAACAATCGTCGCTTGCTCCGTCAGGCAGAGAAGTTAGGGCGAAAATGGCAGATTCCTGTCCACACCCAAGTTAGAGTATCCCATGATGTAGCTCAAGCAATTCTCGAAACGATTAAGGAGCGACACATCAATATGATTTTTATGAATTGGCAAGGGGAACCAACCAATAGTCCCACTCACATCTTTGGCAATGTTGTCGATACCTTAATTCGGCAAGCTCCCTGCGATCTGGTGTTGGTAAAATTGGGACAGAAGGAAGAGGTAATGGCTGATGGCACAATTGTTGCCTCTTGTACCTTGCCTTTAGCTTGGCAACGTTGGCTAGTACCAATTGCTGGAGGGCCCAATTCTCACTTAGCGCTACAACTGATACCAGCTTTCACTACTTTTTCCTTTGTACCCCAAATTAATTTAGCTCAAGTTTTTCCTCCCTCTGACTCAGAACCGGATATTACCCTTTTGCAACGAGCAGCCTCTTTCCTGGAAGAGAAACTAAATTATCGAGTAGCGGCAATTCCGATTCGTGCTTATTCTGTCTGTGAGGCTTTAATTAATTTCGCTAGTAGTCAACGATGCGATGTAATTATCTTAGGAGCGAGTAGGGAAGGATTATTGCAGCAAGCAATTCATGGTAATATTCCCGAGGCGATCGCACGGGGGGTAGATAGTACAGTAATTCTGGTGCGTAAGGCTTCGGAGTAGTATTTGATACCAAATCTGGTTTACCTACCCCCGTTTTTGTAAGGGTAAGGCAGAGGGCAGAAGGCAGAGGGCAGAAGGGAAAGAGGGCTTAAGCGAAACCGGGTGTTTGAAATGCGGATTTGGTATGATACCAAATCCAGGTAATTACCCCTTTTAACGAATGTAGTTACCCAGTTGCAAATTCAGTATGTTTTCTAGCATAGGGAGCCTGAAATGCCAACACAATATCTTGCTTCGGTACACCTTGTGAAACTAGCTCATTAGCAACTCCAACTTCAGTCCCATCATATTGAATCCAAATTTTGTCATCTTTAATATCAATATGAATCAGACAACCGTATATTCGACGATACTGATACCAACCAGATGAGAGTAGTAGATAGTGATCGTCTTTCTCATCAAACAGTGTGTACTCTTCTACATCACCATAAGCAGATTTATACTGATTATGTTCAGTTAAAATCTGTTGAATCAGTTGCCGATAATGAGTTAATTTTTCCATTCTAAAATCACCTCTTCATCAGGGTTAAACACAACTATTCTGCTCTCGATCACAATTAGTTGATCATCTTTTTATGGGGCAATCAATATTTCTAAATGTTAAATTAGCCAGGGGTATCCTATAAATAATTAGTTTCCTGCAACTTTTTATGAGCAATAATCTTCTACTGTCCATACAAAATCAACCTCTATAGTAGCTTTTGCTTTAATAATAAATTCGCTTAGTCCCACATTTGCTGGTCTATGTGCATCAATTTTTTTCCAGTCGCTGCGTTTTCCCCAGTCATAGGTGTATCCTAATTTAGTCCAGGGATAGTTATTGGTCATTAATTGATTCAAAAACCAATATTTATAGCTATCAGAAATCGGTCGAAACCAATTTGGTATAAAACCTAATTCTGCTTCAGTGTCAGTAATTTCTGGATCTGGGGTCGGTCTAAATAAATCTTTGGGCTTTACCCATATTTCTACAAACTTTCGTTTTTTGTATATTTCCTCTTTTTCTGGAGGTAAACCTAATACTTGATTAATTCTGTAGGGCAGTGCTACTTTTCCAGTCATATCATGATGATATTTTTGACAGAAATTTTGCAACTCTGGAACAACTGTCACCCAGGTATCCCTGGTATTTTCCATAAATTTGGTATTTTCGTCATATCTGTCCGATGTAGTCCAAGTCACTACTAAGACCCGATTCTTAGACTTATCTATCGCTGTCAGTCCCCTCCAAATTTGCTCCGGTTTAGCAATTTTTGTATTGGCAAGTCCATGACAATAAGCCTGAGCTTCTGGATATTGAGATTCTGGGTATTTTTGATAGCATTTGAAATCTGATGTATCATGTTGCTCTGCACCAGCTGGCAATAAAGAAACCAAGAATATTTCAGTTATACTAAAACCTATTAAAGATAGTAGAGCCAACAGTAAATATTTTTTTGCTTTCATATTACATTTCATTGGTAGATTTCAGACGGTTTGGTTAAGCAACAAAATACCATTACTCAATGAAAAACGCTATATACTAATTTTCTCTCTTTTGTAATAGAGATTCTGCAAGAGGGGACAGATGAGAGAAAATGAGATGACAGAAAATGAGATAAGAGAAGATGAAATGACAGCAACAGTGGCAAGCAAACCTAAGCGCTTGGTTTCCCTGGATGTATTTCGGGGAATAGCGATCGCAAGTATGATTCTCGTCAACAATCCTGGTAGCTGGAAGCATGTCTATCCACTTCTGCTCCATGCGGAATGGCATGGCTTCACACCAACAGACTTAGTATTTCCTAGTTTCCTGTTCATTATTGGTGTGGCGATGGCTTTTTCTTTAGCCAAGTACACTAAAGGCAATCAACTAACTGCAGCAGTTTACTGGCGTATTGCACGAAGGTGTGCTCTTTTATTTGCTTTAGGAGTGTTTCTCAATGCCTCAACCTTAATGCTCGATTGGCTGCTCAATGATAAGCCTATAGATTGGAGTACCTTTCGGATTATGGGGGTATTGCAGCGTATCAGCTTAGCATACCTACTGGCGACCCTAGTAATTCTTAATCTTTCTGCTAAGAAACAAGGGAACAGGGAACAGGGAACAGGGAACAGGGAACAGGAAATTTTATCCATAGCTGGTACTGCTACGCCGGTAGGGCGCTCTCAAGTGAAACAATGGATTTTGCCAGGAGTGGTGCTGCTGGGATACTGGGGAGTGATGGCACTAATACCAGTACCTGGTTACGGTGCTGGTGACTTCTCTCCTGAAGGCAACTTGGGAGGCTATATAGACAGGCTTATCTTGGGAGCTCCCCATTTATATAGAGGTGGTCCTTTTGATCCAGAAGGACTCTTTAGTACAATTCCAGCAGTAGTAACTGTCCTATTGGGGTACTTTACGGGACAGTGGTTGCGTAGTCAGCCAGTGAAAAGCAACACTAGTATTCAACTAGTACTAGCGGGACTTAGCTGCCTAGTGGTTGGATACTTGTGGAGCTTCCTCTTCCCAGTTAACAAAGCATTGTGGACGAGTTCCTATGTGGTTTACTCTGCTGGTTGGGATTTGTTGTTGTTGGCAGCTTGTTACGAAATAATTGAAGTAAGGGCTTGGCGTCGGTGGGGATGGCCTTTTGAAGTGATGGGCTTAAATGCTATTTTTCTGTTTGTTGGTTCTGGTATAGTTGCTCGCATCTTACACAAAACCCATATTGGTACTGGTGATAAAGCTCCTAGTACCTACGGCTGGATTTACGAGAATATCTTCCAATCTTGGGCTGGTGCTCTCAACGGCTCCCTCGCTTTTGCGATCGCAACTGTATGTTTGTGGTGGTTGATTCTCTACGGTATGTATCGAAAACGTTGGTTTTTTAAGGTTTGATACTCAATCCGGGTTAATTACCCCCGTTAATATTAAAATTACCCGCCTGCTCAGTACAGGCGGGTGGGTGTTAGATATAGCAATTCTGTATAGAAGCGGATTTGTGTAACTAGAGTATGTCTCTGTTTGATCTAATTATCCCCCACTACGAAAGAATTGAAGCGACTGTTGTGTGAAGAGTGGATAAATCTTCTGTAAAAGGTTGATGAAGCTAGGAGAAGTTGAGGGTAGTGGGTAAAAAAAAATGGTGTGACTAAAATCACGAATTCTTCCATTGTCAAGTCACAACAACAAATATTTACAAAACGTTATATTTATTTACAACGAACGCAATTGGAATTAACGACATGCAAACCCAACAACTCGACAACGGTATTTTCAACAACTACGCTACTGAACCCGAAATTTACTATGCTGTCTATCCCTCTCCCGAGCAGCAAGAACGATATAAATTCCTAGGCGCTATGGCAACTCTATTGGTTACTGCTCTGATGCTGACTGCCATCACTGTTACAGCTATTAGCTAACCAAGACAACTGTTTACCCATGAAATCTCAACACTCTCAGGATCATGCTAGCTATCAACCTCATTCTGGTGATCTCCTAGCAACCCTATTTTTTCTTATCGGAGCATTGCACCTTTACTCATTCAGGCGATCGCAGCTTGCAAAACGCTAGACAATCACAACTAATGTAGGGGCAAATAACTATTTGTCCCTAACAGCAAGCCCTACTCAGTTGCTCCTACTGCTTCAATTGCTGCTTCCAGAGCGATCGCAACATGAGTCCAATGAGTTCCCCCTTGACAAAAAGCAATGTATGGTCCTCTTAGAGGTCCATCTGCAGAAAACTCTGAAGTACTGCCATCAATAAATGTACCCCCTGCCATTACTAACTGACTCTCATAACCAGGCATTGCTGCTGGCACTGGGTCAAGATAGGAACCAACTGGGGAATGCTGCTGAATTGCTTGACAAAAGGCAATTAGCTTTTGCGCAGAACCCAGCTTAATCCCTTGAATAACATCTCTACGGGGTTCCATCGGTAGGGGATTGACTGGGTAACCCAATTGTTGGAAAACATAGGCAGTTAAGTGATTGCCCTTGAGGGCTTCTCCTACCATTTGGGGAGCTAGGAATAATCCTTGGAACAATAATCTATTTTGCTCAAAGGTGGCACCACCACTACTACCAATTCCGGGAGCCGTCAAACGACAGGTAGCAGTTTCTACTAGGTCAGCCTTACCAGCAACATAACCACCAGCAGTAACAATTGTACCCCCAGGATTTTTAATTAGGGAACCAGCGATTAGGTCAGCACCCACTGCTGGAGGTTCTTGCTCTTCGACAAATTCGCCATAACAGTTATCAACAAAACAGATGGTATCGGGATTTTGTTGTTTAACTAATTGGACAATTTTTTCAATATCGGCAATGGAAAGACTACGTCGCCAGGAATAGCCACAGGAGCGTTGGATGAGTACCAGCCGAGTGGAACTATTCACCGCTTGTCGTAAAGCTTGCCAATCTACAGCGAGCTCTTGAGTTAGGGGTAACTGACGGTAACTAATACCAAATTCTTGTAGAGAACCTTGACCACTACCTCGCAAACCAATGACTTCTTCCAAGGTATCGTAAGGAGCGCCTACAACTGCTAACATCTCGTCACCAGGACGCAGGATACCAAATAAGCAACAAGCGATCGCATGGGTTCCCGAAACAAACTGCACCCGTACAGCAGCCGCCTCTGCACCCATAACTTCAGCAAATACCTGATCTAAAGTTTGGCGACCTAAATCATCATGACCATAGCCAGTGACTCCAGCAAAGTGATGGACACCTACACGGTAACGTCGAAAAGCATCGAGCACCTTGTTAAGATTGTCCCTGACTGCGAGGTCAATGTCATAAAAAATCGGCAACAGTTTCTTTTCTGCCGCTTTTAGCTGTTGGGAACTGTTCATTCAAGAATACAGAGTACTTAAAGTACTCATACAAGTCAATTTATCATTTTCCATTTTCCATTCTCAATTCTCAATTCCCAATTCTTAATTTCCCTGAACAACCTGCTTGATGGTAGTGAGCGTCTCCAAACTAATCATGCCTCGACGATATCCTTTTTGGTTAGACATTCCCAGAAAAACTGAATCTCCTCGTTTGGGATTGCGTAAAAAGCGTGGTGAGGAGTTAATGTAGACTGAAGCACTATCGATACCTAAGGCAAACTGACGGCTTTCCTGGTAAGACTCTGTAACTAAGCAGTCGGCATGACTACTACTATGTTGGTTCATCCAAGCGATCGCTGAGTCTAGATTATCTACTTCCTTAAAAGCGATTATCTTAGCAAGATAAGGTTGGCTCCACTCAGATTCTGCTGCTAAGGTTAACTGATTGGGAAACTCAGCTACCAGTTTAGTATCACCTCTGAGTTGGAAACCTTTTTGCTTGAGACTTTGCCACAATTCCTCCCAAGCAGAGGGGTTGGCATCACGATTAATGAGAATCTTTTCAATGGCATTTACAGGGTCTGGCTCACTAGCTTGGCTGTCTAGGACCACCCACTTTACCATATCCAGTTTACCAGTGGCAGACCAGTAAAGGTAACAGTTACCCATTGCTGGCTTCAAAACTGGCGCTGTTGATAGCTGCATTACTTGCTCTACTAGGGTTGGTCGTCCATAAGGAATAACTAAATTGAGATATCGGTTTTGAGTAACTAAGTCTCGAATGGAAGCTCCCTGTTCTGAGGATAATACTTCTACACATCCAGAAGGTAAACCAGCCTCATCAAGGGCAGTTTTTAATGCCTGAGCTATCACGAGGTTGGAGTTGCTGGCTTCACTTCCACCTCGGAGAATCAGACTATTACCAGTTTTAAGGCAAAAACCTGCTGCGATCGCACCTAATTCAGGAAATGCTTCATATATTAAGGCAATTACGCCCAGAGGCATTAGTTGACAGTAAGTTTGAGCGTAGTCAAGTTGATAGGAGGCATTCATTACTCGCCGGATGGGATCAGATAACTCTCCTAACCTTTGCAAAATACCAATGGTTCTTTGGAGGCGTTCTGGTGTTAACTTGAGCCAATCCAAAATTAGCTCTGGTACTGCCATTTCGCGGCTAGTTTCCAAGTCGAGGGTATTGGCATCCAAAATATCATCAAAGGAGTTTTTCAGCACTTGAGCCATGGCTTGGACGCCGCGAGAGCGCTCTACTCCTTTAGTCATTGCCAGCACCAAGGAAGCCCGGTGAGCTTGGGCTATTGCTTCAGTGAGCTTGGGTGAAAAATCATAGACTTCCATTGTTATTTTCTGCTAACGTCGGTAAGTTAGCCAGACCATTAATGCTGGGAGTAGGGCTAACAACACTGCTGACAACGCCCAGAAAATAATGCTTGGTTTATCTTTGCACAGTTGTGCTAACCAGGGAAAAGGAATGCTTGCTCCGCCTTTGCTACAGAACAGTGCTAGTGGTAGCCATACAAACATTAATATTAAGACTATTAATATCGCTACTGGTAAATAGTTTTCCCCAATACTAGTATTAGCTGTATTCCAGCGATTTCCTGTCCAACGCCAAGCTTTTTTGTAAGGATAGCTTGTGGACAGCTGTTCAATCATATACCCACTTTCTTCAACTACAAAAATTTGTTGACAGCGATCGCAGCCAAAGGCTTCTGTTAGTGTAATCGGAACTAAACATCCCCGACGTCTACAAGGACAGGGATATTCGGTATTTAAGTCAATCTTTTGAACTTTTCGAGATCCCACAAGCGCTATTCACAATTCTTTATACTTTTTGCAAAGATTCTCCTAAGCCTTTTGAATATAAAGTTGGTCAATCAGATTTTTCTGGGCTATCACTAATCCTGACAACAAGGCATGTGTTTTCCACTCTTGGCTGAGCGATGCAGAGTAAGCGCCCATCGATATTATCTTAGCGCTTTCGTTAGAACTTAACCAAGGTCTGTTGCGCGGAATTAAGAATTAAGAATTAAGAATGTTTATAGAGTAAGGATTCTATCAATCTCTCTCCTGGTGGGTTATTTCCGCCGCGCTAACTAGTATTTGTTTTAATATTGGTATTTATTAAGCGGGTAACGCGATTCGAACGCGCGACATTCACCTTGGCAAGGTGACGCTCTACCACTGAGCTATACCCGCAGTTTTTCTATTTGTTCTAGTATCTCAAATAAATTTCGCTCTGTCAACCTTAAGAAGGCAACAGGCAACAAGAGCTCTAATCATTAGCGTCGGTTTGTTCAACTGTTGATTCTGAGGCAAGCACATGATTTGAAGCAATTGGCAGCGCTTGGGTAGTAATAGCACCCTCATTAGAGGAAGCATAGATTGAGCCATTGTCCTTGAACTGCTGCATTAAACTTCCCATTTCTAGGGCATTCATCGCATACTTCCAACCATGATTACCTTTAATACCGGCTCGTTCAAGAGCTTGTTGCATCGTATCTGTAGTCAAAACTCCAAATACTACTGGTACACCTGTTTGAAAACTAGCGGCAGCAATTCCCTTGGATACTTCCGCTGCCACATAATCAAAGTGGGGTGTCTGTCCCTTGATGACAGCACCAAGGCAAATCACAGCATCATACTTTTGGCTGAGAGCTGCTTGGCGAGCCATCAGGGGAATTTCAAAACTACCGGGCACCCAAATATAATCTACTTGAGTGCTTTCGGGATTGGTGTCAACACCATGACGTTTCAAGCAATCTTGGCACCCCTCTAAGAGTTTGCCAGTTACTAGGTCATTAAATCGACCAATAATGACCGCAAACCGTAGAGAACTCGCTGAAGTAAAATTGCCCTCGAAAACTGCCATGGTTATCTTTAATCTTAAAAATTCGGTTGTGTCTTCTCTCCCAATCTATACCACCAAAAAGTTCAAGATACCAACTAAGAGCACTAGAGCTACCCAAACCGCAGAACCCAAGAAAATCAAACTTTTTGATTGATCCCAGTTTTGAGGTGAAGCATAGGCTACTGGCACCCCAACTACTAACACGAAGGACAAAATAACTAGACCGGCGAGTGCAAGTGAAAATATGATAGACATTTTTGTTCTCCCAAGAGCATGATGGACTGGATAGAAACTATTCAGCCCGAAATTGACTGATTTAAGTTACCCATACCCCAAGAGGCATGGGAATTTAGTGTTATTTTTTGTTTTGTTATTTGTCAAGTGTCATTTGTCATTAGGACAAAGAACAGGTGACTAATAACATAGATGCCTTCTTCGGCTTCTCATAAAATAGGACGCTTGCATCCGATTTAGTGCAGGTTGTCTGATGTGCTTAACTAGAGAAGGATTTCTCCCTAGAAGCTCTTAAACCCACTATTCAAGTTACTTTTCTTGCGATTTGATTTTCGCTCCTTTGTAGCAAGATTTTACCACGTAAAGCCGTTCTGAAAGGACACATTGAAGTCTCCCCGCTTGAAAAAGACGCCGGATTCTAAGGAGCAACCTCACTGGCAGCGATTGCCATCCCCATACGAAAGGAAGAAACTTTTTTCAAATCCTCTTCCGAAGCTCCCTGTTCCCTGTTCCCTTGTTTCTTCAGAGAATACACAATGGATTTAATTTTGTGTCATACAACAGCTGACTTTGATGCTCTCGGTGCGGCGGTAGGATTGACGCGCCTTAAGCCTGGAGCTAAGGTGGTGCTAACTGGTGGTGCTCACCCGGCTGTGCGGGATTTTTTGGCTTTGCATCGGGATGAGTATGCTCTAATAGAACGGCGTGCAGTTAACCCAGATAAGATTCAGTCGCTGATTGTGGTGGATACGCAAAAATGCGATCGCTTGGGGAAAGCTGCTGAGTGGTTAGAGTTACCTCAGGTAAAGTCGATAGAAGTCTACGATCATCACCTAGGTATCCAAACAGATATTCCGGCTACCTACACTCAGATTGAGGCAGTAGGATCAACAACGACGATGATTGTTGAGCAGTTGCAGCAAACCTCCATCCAGTTGAGTACGGTGGAAGCAACAGTGATGGCATTGGGTATCCATGTTGATACTGGTTCTCTGACTTTTGAGCAGACAACGCCAAGGGATGCAGCAGCTTTGGCTTGGTTGATGATAGCTGGAGCTAATGTACGGCAAATTGCTGAATATGTTGATCCGGGATTATCTCCTCAGTTACAGCAATTATTTACCAAAGCTATTGACAATTTGCACTCTATTACTCACTTAGGTTGCACTATTTCTTGGGTACTACTGAAAACTCCTGACTATGTGCCAGGATTATCCAGCTTGGCGTCTAGATTAGTGGAGTTAACGGAATGTGATGCTTTGTTATTGGCAGCAGAGTATTGGAAGTTAGGGAGTAAAACTATAGAAGATGTTCCCACAAAAAACCACAACCAACCATCATCCCGATTAACTATTATTGGGCGATCGCGAATTGATGGTACTAATTTGCATGAGTTGTTTCAACCTTTAGGTGGTGGGGGACATTCCCAAGCAGCAGCGGTGAATCTACGAGGTGTCAACCCTCCGGTAATTCTAGAGCAGCTGATTAACCAACTTAAAGAGCAAATTCCTCAGCCTCTAACAGCTAGGGAACTAATGTCCTCACCAGTGCGTACAATTCGCCCCCAAACTACGATTCGGGAAGCTCAAAGAATTTTATTACGCTATGGTCATTCCGGACTTTCGGTGGTAGACGAAAATGATCAGCTGGTGGGGATTATCTCCCGGCGAGACTTGGATTTAGCACTACACCACGGATTTGGTCATGCCCCAGTTAAGGGTTATATGACGAGGAATGTTAAAACCATTACACCACAAACCTCCCTGGATCAGATTGAATCATTGATGGTGACTTATGATATCGGACGTTTGCCGATTTTGGACAACGAGCAATTGCTGGGAATTGTGACTCGCACTGATGTATTGCGGCAACTGCATCAAAGAGGGAATGGAGAATGGGGAATTGAGAATTTAGAATTGAGAATTGAGAATGGGGAAAGCTCGTCTCAATCAGTGATTCCTAATTTGCGCTATCGCCTTGCTCCACCTCTGTGGGAATTACTTACTAAGGCAGCTCAGGAGGCTCAGAAGCAGGGTTGGCATCTTTACTTGGTGGGGGGAGCAGTAAGGGATTTATTACTTGTTGATGATAGTGATAAAACAGATAATTCAGTTCAGCAACTACTGTTAGCGGACATTGATTTGGTGGTAGATGGCTTTCATCACTCTGCCGATGTGGGTGCTGGCGTAACCCTAGCTCGGGCACTCCAACAAATCTACCCCAATGCCCGTTTATCAGTCCACGGAGCTTTTCAAACTGCTGCTTTGTTGTGGCACAATGACCCAGTGTTGGGTTCCCTCTGGCTAGATATTGCCACAGCTAGGACGGAGTTTTATCCCTATCCGGCGGCTAATCCAGAGGTAGAAGCTAGTTCCATTCGCCAAGACTTGTACCGTAGAGACTTTACTATCAATGCTCTAGCAGCAAGATTGACATGTTCCCGCAGAATAGGGAAGCAAAATTCTACCTCAATCCCCATCTTAGATTTCTTTGGGGGCCTATTAGATTTGCGATCGCGTCAGATTCGGGTATTACATGCTAACAGTTTTATTGAAGACCCTACCCGGATTTATCGAGCTGTGCGCTTTGCTGTGCGGTTGGGATTTGCCATTGAACCGCAAACGGAAGCTTATATTGAGTATGCCATTGAGAGTGGGGTTTATAACCGTTCCCTGGCAGAGAATAATAAAGCTCCAGCCTTACAAACTCGGTTGAAAGCAGAATTGAAGTACATTTTGGAAGCTCCTTATTGGGCACCAGCTCTACAGCTTCTATCATCTTTAGGTGCCCTACAGTGTCTTCATCCCACCCTCAAGTTAGATAAAGAGTTGTGGTGGCAAGTACGTCTAGTTGATCGTTGGTTGCGACGGTTTGACCCAGATAATAGTTTAGTACATTGGCAGATGCGCTTAGAAGTGTTGATTGCTCACCTGCCTGCGGAAGAACGAGGCAAGGTGGCAAATAATTTGCAGCTGCCTTTGGATAGTCTTACAAGATTAGAGCAATTAGAACGAGACGAAGCAGAGGTAGTAGAAAAATTACCACAATGCCAGCGCAATAGTGAAATAGTTCGGTTTCTACGCCAGTATCAGTTGCCTACATTAGTGTTGATTGGCGTGGAAAGTACCAGAGCCATCCGAAGTCAAATCTGGCAATATCTTACCACCTTGGCTCATATTCAAGCACCCCTCAATGGTAACGATTTGCGGAAGTTGGGTTATAAACCAGGACCACAATACCGAGAAATTCTGGACAGATTGTTAGCTGCGGCACTGGATGGAGTGATTCAGGATAAGGCAGATGCTAAAGCTTTTTTGGGAGAACATTATCCTCATAGGGGGTGAATAGTGAATTTAGAATTTAGAATTGGGTTACTCTACGAGAAGACTTGCGTCTAGGTTCCTCAAACCAACCTACAATACCAGTAAAGCTTTGTTGGGTTTCACTTCGTTCAACCCAACCTACATTTTTAGTCGTGTCACTAAACGGCTCAATGCACGCAGCGCAGTGGGCATTACTCGTGAAGGTAATATCCTACTAGTTATGGCAGCTCAAAAACCAGAATTACCCCAAAATAGTGGAGTATCTCTGCCTGAATTGGCTGAATTAATGAAAAGTTTTGGAGTAGAAAAAGCGATGAATTTAGATGGGGGAAGTTCTTCTGCTCTTTATTACCAAGGGGAGACTTTTTATGGCAGAGTTAATCGAGATGGAAATAGAATAAAGCGACCAATTAAATCTGTTCTGGTTGTTACTCCGTGAACTAATAAAATAGAGTAATAGAAATAAAGTAGCTTTCCCATTGTAAAAAATGTAGGTTGGGTTGAATGATAGTGAAACCCAACATTTGTGTTACCAGTGTAACGCGGCGGAAATAAGTGACCAGTTTGAGAGCGATAGAATCCTTACTCTATAAGCATTCTTAATTCTTAATTCTTAATTCCGCGCAGCGGTACTAGCTTTGGGTTACGCGATCGCTAAGTAATTGTTATCGTGTAGTAATACCGATGATGGATACTCTAGATGAGAGGTCAATATGCCCCGTGCAGTTATCCTCACTGCTATTCCGGTTGAATACATGGCTGTTCGGACTTATCTAACAGAACTCCAGGAAAAAGTTCATCCTCGCGGGACAATTTACGAACAAGGAAGATTCTCTGCCAATGATCAAGTATGGAACGTAGGAATTGTTGAAATTGGTGCAGGTAATCCTGGTGCAGCTGGACAAGCAGAGCGGGCGATCGCATATTTCCATCCTGATGTTATTCTCTTTGTAGGTGTGGCAGGTGGTATCAAAGATGTGCGGCTTGGTGATGTCGTCGCTTCTACGAAGGTATATGGCTATGAGTTTGGGAAAGCGGAGAAAAGTTTTAAACCTAGACCGGAAATCGGTCTTAGTGCTTTTAATTTAGAACAGAGAGCTAGAGCTGAAGCGAGAAAAAAGGACTGGTTAGAGAGATTACGATCAATTCCTGAACCCACTCCTTCTGTTTTTGTTGCTCCTATTGCTGCTGGAGAGAAAGTTATTGCTTCAACGAAATCTGAGGTTTTTAAGTTTTTAAGCTTTAATTACGGGGATGCAGTGGCAGTTGAAATGGAAGGAATCGGCTTTTTGGATGCTACTCATGCTAACCAGCAGGTTTTTGCCATGGTGATTCGAGGTATTTCCGATCTGATTGATGGCAAAGGTGAGGTTGATGCCCAAGGTTATCAAGAGATTGCAGCTCGTCATGCTAGTGCTTTTGCCTTTCAGGTATTGGCAAAGTTTATTGTAAGAAATAATAAGGTTGATTCGACAAATTCTGTTCCTGATGTTGAGCCTGTAAATGGTAATGTACTTCCAAATTCTCCGCAGATAGTTCGACCTGAGGCGGAGAGAGATTTGCTGGAGACAGTTAAACGATGGGTTAATTCCCGATTAGATGGACAGTTACACCATCAAGTAAAGCTTAATTTAACAAAAGAGACACAGCCGCAACAAGTACGTCCTTGGGGTATGGAGGTTAAAGTAGCGATCGCGCGATCGAGTCAGCTATTGCCACCGGAAACTACCATCGGACAGGTATTTGATCAGTGTTCAGGGCATTTACTGATTTTAGGGGAGCCAGGGGCGGGAAAAACCACAAGCTTGCTGGATTTGGCACTAGAATTATTGGCAAGAGCAGAAGCTGATCGACAGCAGCGTATCCCTATTATTGTCGATCTTTCTGATTGGCAACCGACTGAATCTCGCTCAACCTCTAGGGGGAATCGGATTTCTCGGAAAAACTTTTCTAAGCCTTTTTCTGAAGAAGAGCTAGTTCAGTCAATCCCAAATTGGCTGATTAGCAAGGTGCGAGAGAGATATGGCTTTTCGCCACAGCAAATTAAGCAATGGCTGAAGGAGAAACGGTTAGTACCTTTGCTGGATGGACTTGATGAGGTGTCTCCAGAGTATCAGCAGAACTGTGTGCGAGCCATTAACTTGTGGTTGAACTCTGAGTTTAACTCGGAATTGCGACCAAGACAAATAGCAGTCTGTTGTCGGCGGGAACCCTATGAGAGTTATTCGGAAAAGCTAAAACTACAAGGAGCGGTTTATCTTCAGGACTTGACAGATAAACAGATCCAGAAATTTTTGGTCGATGCGAATCGGGGTAAGTTGGCAGAGAGTTTGTTCGCAGATGAGAATTTGCTGGCATTGATTCGCAGACCCTTATTATTATCGATGGCGATCATTGCTTACAAGGATATAGAGCCAATCCAGTGGCAGCGGGCAACTTCAGCAGGAGATAGGCTAGATTTACTGTTAGATGCCTATGTTCGGCAGATGCTGACTCAGCATACACCAAGTCGTGCCTACAGGAAGAAAAAGCCTCCTAGTCAGGAACAGAGTCGTAAGTGGCTAGAAATTTTGGCATTACAGCTGCTGCAAGACTCAGAAACTGATTTTTTGATTGAGCGAATTAATACAAGATGGCTGTCAACCTTCCTTCAGAAGGGCCTATTTACTGTTCTTGCTATAGCTGTTTGGGGAGTTGTTTTTGCCATAGTTTTTTGGGCATTAGTTCCTCTTATAGTAGGTTCAGCATCTTCTCCTGTTTACATCATAGTAATTCCCCTATGCATAGTTTTGATATTATGGGTTTGGTTGGGAGGGGGATACATCTTCATCAATCATGTTCTAGTGCGTTTATGTTTGTTGAGCACGAACTCAATTCCCTGGAACTATACTCGCTTTCTCAACTATGCAACCGAGCGACTATTACTCCAGCGGACTGGTAATAGTTATCGTTTTCTACATGACCTATTGAGGCAATTTCTTGCTCAAAGTAGGATCAATAGTAATCCATACCTAATTAGCCCTCAAGTTTTCTTCCGTTGTGGTCAAAGCTATGGTTCGATGGAGCAATATGATAAGGCGCTGCAAAACTTTAACCGTGCTATTGAACTTAATCCCAAATATGATCGGGCGATCGCATACCGTGGCATTACCTACAGGCGGATGGAATGCTATGAAAAAGCGCTTCAAGACTTCAACCTTGCTGTTGAACTTGATCCCAAATACAATTGGGTCATCGCAAACCGTGGCATTACCTATAGGTTGATGGAGAGCTATGAAAAAGCTCTACAAGACTTCAACCGTGCTGTTGAACTTAATCCCAAATACAATTGGGCGATCGCACACCGTGGCATGACCTACAGTTTAATGGAACGGTATGAAGAAGCCCTACAAGACTTCAACCTTGCTATTGAACTTAATCCCAAATACGGTTGGGCGATCACACACCGTGGCATGACCTACAGTTTAATGGAACGGTATGAAGAAGCCCTACAAGACTTCAACCTTGCTATTGAACTTAATCCCAAATACGGTTGGGCGATCGCAGAGCGTGGCTATACCTACAGGTTGATGGAGCGCTATGAAGAAGCACTGCAAGACTTCAACCTTGCAATCAAACTTGATCCCAAATATGATTGGGCGATCGCACAACGTGGCATTATCTACATATTGATGGAACGCTATGAAGAAGCACTGCAAGACTTCAATCGTGCTATTGAACTTAATCCCAAATACGGTTGGGCGATCGCAGAGCGTGGTTTTACCTACATGTTGATGGAGCGCTATGAAGAAGCATTGCAAGACTTCAATCGTGCTATTGAACTTAATCCCAGATCTGATTGGTATTTATACCTTCGCGGTTTTACTTACCTCATCCTCTACCAGACAGATTCCGCTAAAGCTGATTTGAATAACGCCATTCAAATCGCCCAAAATAAACAGTCCAAAAAGCCTGATGATTGCCAAAATACATTTAATTTAGCGCTATATCACCTTGTTGCAGGTAACCTATCAACGGCTCAAGAGTTCTATCAAGCTGCACTCCAGCAGGGTGCTTCCCAATTCCAGATCCGAGAAGCTATTCGAGATTTGAAAGATTTGTTGCGAGTGTTTCCTGAAAATACCGCTGCCCAGGAAATTAAGGCAAATCTTATGGGGAAGTAACAAGTAACAAGGAGTTCAGGAGCCAGAAGGATAGAAGTGTTTCTTGGGTTCTACTGGCGCGACACAGCTAATTTGGTCGTTTAGATTTTGGGGAGTGCGTGCGCGTAAGCGCAAACGTCTTGCTCGCTGGAAGTTAAAAGCGAGCAAGATGCTCGCACTACTCTAATACTAAATCCGGTTTCCATACCCCCCTAAGACTCTATGCAGCATTTAACCGTGGATTTTCATAGCTGGATTTAGTATAATCTCTCATTTTAGGTGTGTCGCGTCACTAGAAGATGCCGTGAAAAGTCAGAACTAAATCAGAGTTTGTATTCAATCTGAGTTTACTACCCTTTTATAATGATTCGATGTTTTTTCTCCCAAGCTCGGAAGCTCGGGAGTGGGGGGCTCCCCTGCATCCAGAGCAATTGTACTGGAAAATTCCTAAGCGCCTCGTCTGAGTGCTCGCTCTACCTGCTTTAATTCTTGCTCTAGCCGATCTTTAAGTTTTTGGGGTAGGGGACGATTAGGATAGGAGCTGTAATAACCAGCAAGAGCATTTACCGCAGTACGCATAGTGGAGAAAGAACTAAGGTTAGCTACTGAGGGATTTCGCCGATAGCGAGAGGCATAGTCATTTATTTGTTGACGTATTTGAGCTTCAACCTGAGGCTTGTCAGGAGCATCCTGTGGTAATTCAATAACTGCTCTCAAGTTTTGCATCATAGTCAAAGTATCCTCACTATAGTTTCCAGTTATGCCATTAGCATTGGAGGAACATCCCATCAAACCAATTACTACAACTAAAACTAGGGCAATAAGACGCGATAGGTAGGGTTTCATAAGTGTAATTCGCAACAGACTGAATTTCCAAATCAAAACCTATCCTATCTTGGATTGGGACTATTGGTCATTGGTCATTTCCCCAAGGGATTATTGAAGCTCAAGGGATAGTCAGGACTTCCGACGGACAATTATATCTCGCCGCCAAAGTACCTACAGTAACACCACACGGTGAATGGATTCCAGCGGTTGATTGCTACAAACTCCTCAAGTAGTTTGGGGTGGGTGAACGAAATATGAGGTGGGATTTATAGCGTCAGTGTTCAAAAAATCATAAGTAACACCAAGAAGAACAACATCTTCTCCAATCCCCACAAACAAGGAGTTTAGAGAAGATGTTGCTTATTTTGAGGTAGATCAAAGATGCATATGTTCTTCCAATATTTGCTTCGCCCGTGGCTTGTAAATTAGATAGAACAATGCTTCAAGGTAGCGTAGAATATCTTCCCGTTCTTCCTTAGAAACGTAATTCCAGAAACCATAAATCCGCGCCAAAGATAGTAGCCGTGTTGTATGAATTTTCCAGGTATAAGTACTATAGACTCGTTCTATCCCTTGAGTAGATAATTCTTCCCAGTGGTGAGGATTTTGGTCACAATTGCTCACAAAATCCACAATTTTTTGCGCCATTTCTTCATTGTGGGTAGGGTTGATTAAAAAACCATTAATCTTATCTTGAATGATTTCAAGTGGTCCACCAAACTGAGTACCAAAGGTTGGTAAGCCAGAAATCATTGCCTCCAAAATTGTCAGACCAAAGGCTTCAAATAGCGCTGGTTGGACGAAGATACCTTGGTGATCAGCAATTACCCGGTAAATCTCACCAGAGTCGCCCTTAGCTAAGCGTACACCCAACCAACGAATTTTACCGTGTAAATTATATTCATCGATGATGCGATAAAGCTTGACAATTTCGTCCCTTTCCTCACTATCAGTTGAGTCCTCAGTCCGCAATTTACCGGCTACTAAAATCAGGTTACAGTGTTCCTGCAACTGCTGACTCTTGCCAAAGCATTCTGCTAAACCCGTCAAGTTCTTAATTCGGTCAAGACGAGCCATCGAGAACAGAGGACGCTTACTGGGGTTATCAAGCTTACCAAACACCTGCTCTGGATCTTCTAGGGTAAATAACAGTTCTTCCATCCTTTCGCGAGACTCTGGTAATCGCTCGGTTTGACGAGTGTAAGGGAAGTAAACACTCTCATTTACCCCAGGAGGCACGACGTTAAACTTGGGAGAGAATAGCTCAATGCCATCGACAACGTGATACAAATCTGGCATTGTGAAGCTTTTGTAAGACTCATACTGACCAACACTATCCGGCTTACCCACAATCTCTTGATAGGTACTGCTGAGGATGCAATTGGCTGCATTCATAGCAATTAAGTCAGCCGTAAATTGCAAAGAGAAGTGGTACTGGTTTTCCATTTCTTGCCAGTAGAGGTTACTGAACAAATATTTGGACTTTTCCAAGGCGTGGGCAATATTAAACTGGGTCACTTTCAATTGTCGTGCCAGCAGAAATGCCACTAAATTACCATCAGAATAGTTACCGACAATTAAGTCTGGGACACCTTGGAACTCTGCCAGTAATTCTTTTTCTGCATCAATGGCGTAGGTTTCCAGATAGGGCCAAATCTCAAAACGGGAAATCCAATTGTTAGTTACATTCGGGTTAAACTCCCTTAAGGGTACTCGCAAAATCCAGGCATTATCCGTACCATAAACCTTTTCTAAACGTTCGTTACAACGGGTACCATCACTGTTGGGAATTAAACGGCTGAGAATAATTACTTTAGGTTTGACACCAAATCCTTCTAATCCTGCTAGTTGGATATCTTCTTGTAACTGTTTTTCTAAACTCCGAGCTTGGTCTAAAACATAGACTACTTGACCACCAGTATCGGGACGCCCTAGGACACCTTCTTGCCCAAACCAACCGTGGACAGAGACAAGGACAATGCGAAAGATCATCGGAATGCGAGAGAGGAACTGTTCTAGTCCCTGAGAATCAGGGGAGTCAATTAGTTCATCAAGCATCTCCAGAGTTTCTTTCACCCGATTAGCGGTATTACCCCAACCCGGTTCAAAGCCCATTTCTTGCAGCTTAAAGCGAAATTCTTGGTAAGGTTCCTCTGCCGGACGATCGCTGACAAATTCCAAAGCCTGTTTCACCTGTTCTGATAGTTGCTGCTGGCTGGTAATGCGTTTGTTAATCAGCAGCTGGATACCCTGAAATTGGTGAAGGCTTAAGAAACTGTACATAGACTCTAGCCACTGCCGAGGGTCTTGAAACAGCTTACTCGAAAGAAAGCGGTTAAGGAATTCAACTCCCTTGCCAATATTCTTGGGGTCCCGAATTCTAGGACTGTAGTCGTAGAAAGGTTGAAAATCTAACTCCAGTACATCCCCTTCCATCGGATGGTAATGGTTAACGAAGCGATCGCGCACATCTAGAAGTTGTTGTGTTTTGACTGGCTCAACCGTCAAATCTTCAAAAATACGGAATACTTCTTCTGTAGCAATTTTCGGTCGGATAATTAGGTAACAGCATTCATTTTCTACAATAATTTCCTGAGTGTAGTAAATCAATTTACCCAACTGGGAATAGAGATAAAAATATTCCGGTTTTTGTTGATTGTTACAGTATTCAGCAAAAGCAGTAAGAATATCGTTACGTAGTAGATACTTGGTTTCTGAGGTGCGCAGTTGACTGAAAAACTGACGCAGTTCTCCTTTTTCATCACTATCAAGAACATCTTGAAGCAGTTTGAGCATTGTAAACTCCAAAAATCAAACTAAGGTAGATCAATAACAACCCAATCTAAAATTACTTCAAGGAATAGTTATTCCTTAAAGTAATTATTTAAAGTTCAGCTAAAGCAACAATTACAAGTTGTAAAGTTGCTCGTATTTACGCCGGATATAACGGATGAATGGCTCAATGCGCAACGCAGAACCAGTGACATTCTCCATTAGTTCTGCTGCTGTGTACTTGCCACCGTGTTGGTAGATACTATCCTTTAACCAATTATGCAATGTAGTGAACTCTCCTTGCTCAATCTTTGTAGATATTTCTGGATGCTCTCTAAGAGCTGCTTCAAAAAACTGTGCACTCATCAAATTTCCAAGAGTGTAACATTGGAACATTCCTCCAATCTGATTGGTGTACCAGTGAACATCCTGTAAGACTCCTTCAGTGTCACTTGTGGGGACAATTCCCAAATCAGAACGATAGCGTTCATTCCAAGCTTCCGGGAGGTCTCGGACTGCCAACTTACCCTCAAGCATCTGTAACTCTAAGTCAAAGCGAATCATGACGTGGAGGTTGTAAGTCAGCTCATCTGCATCAGTGCGAATTAAGGAGCGCTCCACTTTATTGATTGCTTGATAGAATGTATCAAGAGATACATTACCTAGCTGATTGGGGAAAAAGGTTTGCAACTGGGGATAAAAGTATTTCCAAAAGCCCCAACTACGTCCGATGATATTTTCCCAAAGCCGCGATTGACTTTCATGAATTCCCGATGATGTACCACAGCCAAGGGGTGTACCTTCCAGTTTAGGGTTTATCCCTTGCTCGTAGAGACCATGGCCCATCTCATGGATGCTACTAAACAGAGCCTGATCAAGGTTGTTCTCGTAGACGCGAGTTGTAATGCGCACATCATCAGTAGAGAAGTTGATCATAAACGGGTGGTGGGTTTTATCCTGACGCCCCCGTCGGAAGTCATATCCCAACTGCTCCATGACTTTAAGGGTAAAATCAAGCTGCTTGGTTTCAGGATAATACTGACGTAAGCAGGTGTTATCAGGAGGGCGTTGCTCAACAATACTTTCGACAATTGGTACCAGTTGCTGTCGCAATTTGTCAAATAGCGATCGCAAAAATGATACCTTCATATCATAGTCAGCAAAGTCAATTAACGGATCTGCGATATGATCATAACCAGGGAAAAAATTAGCTAACTCCCGGCTTAGGTCAAGAGTTTTTTCCAGGTAAGGTCGTACCACAGCAAAGTTATTTGCCGGTCTCGCTTTTGCCCAAGCTTCGTAAGATTCCGTTCTGTGTCTAGAGAGTCTCGCCATAAACTCAGCTGGTACTCTCACTGCTGTTTCATACTTCCTTCTAGTAATACGAATCAAGCTGGCTTCATCAGATTTGTAGGGCAGGCTAACTTCTAATGGGGTCAAATCTTCCAGCAACTTGCCAATAGCTGGATCAGTAAATTTGCTGTGAGAGACTTCTTGCAGGGTAGCTAGCTGGCGTCCACGAGCAGCTGCACCACCAGGGGGCATATAAGTCGCTTGATCCCAATACAAGAGTGATGCAGCTGCTTCAAGATCATTGATTTCAGTGAGACAAGTTTTGAGTTTTACAAGTTTCGGTTCAATTTTTTCGGTAGTCTGCATGATAAGGTATTGACGCTGTAACACTCGTTCTTTTATTTGTGGGCATTGTTGCGCTTGCTTATTTATGTAGATGCTCCCCGCGACAATTGGAAAGGCAAATATTTCCTCAACCGAAGCCATCTAAAGCTCACCTGAAGATCAAGCTCTCACTTGAGTTTTTACAGAATAAGCTTTAAAGCTGCATCCAGTAAGGAGATTGCTAACCCTGACAATGTTTGACCCAAATCCGCCTTTATAGCCCCTTTTTACAGCTCCAGCCTTTTCCCCTACCCTTGTGCCTCCCTAAACCCTACTCAGTGAGCTTAACTCAGGCATCAAGGGATTTTAAACCGGATTTGGGAAGAGATTGGAGAATTGGCAAAGGAAGCCAATATCTCCCCAATAGCAAATGCACTCAGCTGATGCTTTGGGAGATCCTGAGGCTTATATTGTGCCATCAATGTAGGATTTATATTGTGCCACCAATCTAGGATTTACGCGCATCTACACTCCTGAATAGCGTTTCCCGACAGTCTTCAGCAGCAGGTAAGCTAGCAAAATGGTTGTGCCTCACCAAGCACCTCTCTTGATTAATCGTAACCCACCCTGAATCAAATACTTCAACCGTTCGTCCACCCTGGAGACTCTGTTAAATCTGAGTGTATCCTTCCCATTTGATTGGTATTCTTCAGGATTTATGATGGCGTTTGTTACAAATTATCACTCATTTTGCGCGAAACTACTATGTTCAGCATAACAACTAGTTGGGTGATAACAGTCTGAGTGAGGATATGATAGTCTCTCTCAAACCTTTCTCAGACGAAGCTTGAATCCTGCATAGCAAAAAAAGAACTGTCTTTATTATTGACATAATTCCTTGTCAATGTAACCAGAAGCATAATAACTTCATAAACTCTTTTATTTGCTGTTTGTAGTTTTTTATACAAAAACCTGTCATTCCTAGTTAATGAGGCATAAGTGTCCTGTTATCACAAAAACATTGAAAAGCAATGCAGAGCCATCCTAACCTAAAGTAGAAGCAAATGAGTAGGGGGAGGATTGTAATTCTTCTCAAAGACTTTCCCAATTATCCCTTCAGTTTATGTATTTATTAGCAAAAAAATGGTAGAGAAAGTGACATTTCTCTACCATTTAGCTCAATCATTTGTTGATAATAACCAGTTTGTACACAAAGGTGAAGAAAAAAAAGCTTGTACAGTAAGTTTGTTAAGCTTTTTTATTGGTGGGTTACTTCCGCCGTGCTGCACCAGTTATTCAACTCCTTGAGTCAATAGCTCTCGTTTTTCACCGGGAAGCACCTTGACTTTGCCTTCTTCGTCAACATCCACAACAGCAGTGTCTCCATCTTTGATGCTACCGCCGAGGATTTCCTCAGCCAGAACATCCTCCAACAAACGCATAATTGCCCGACGCAGAGGACGCGCACCATAGCTGGGGTTATAGCCTTCTTCTACCAACCGTTCTTTGAACCGGTCTGTTACTTCCAAAGTGATACCCTGTTCGGTTAAGCGACTAAAGACTTCCTTGAGTAGGATATCAGCGATCGCTTTAATCTCCTCTTTCTCTAGTTGACGGAAGACAATAATTTCATCTAAGCGGTTGAGGAACTCTGGGCGGAAATATTGCTTGAGTTCTTCATTAACCAAGGAACGGATGCGATTGTATTTGGACTCAGCTTGATTTTCACTAAACTCGAAGCCAATCTGACCACCACCTTTCTCGATTACCTTAGAACCGATATTAGAGGTCATGATCAGTAGTGTATTTTTGAAATCCACTGTTCGACCCTTGGCATCGGTGAGACGCCCATCTTCCAAGATTTGCAGTAGCATATTGAAGACATCAGGATGAGCCTTCTCAATTTCGTCCCATAAAACCACTGTATAAGGACGTCGCCGCACTGCTTCTGTCAGCTGTCCTCCTTCGTTGTAGCCGACATATCCTGGAGGAGAACCAATCAACTTACTAACGGTATGACGCTCCATGTATTCTGACATGTCCAGGCGAATCATTGCTTCTTCTGAGCCGAAGAAGTAAGCTGCCAAGGATTTTGCTAGTTCTGTTTTACCAACCCCTGTAGGTCCAGAGAAGATAAAACTAGCAATGGGACGATTAGGACTCTTTAAACCTACTCTTGCCCGACGAATAGCACGAGAGACTGCTTTAACTGCATCCTCTTGACCGATTAGGCGCTGATGCAGTGTATCTTCCATATGCAGCAGCTTTTCGGACTCAGATTCAGTGAGCTTCTGTACTGGCACACCAGTCCAGGAAGCAACAATATGAGCAATGTCCTCTTCATCCACTTGTGGGGAAGCATCCTCGTTACCATCTTCGGACTTTTTGTTCTGAGCGATCGAGCGAATTTCTGCTTTGATTTCCATTTCGCGATCGCGCAGTTCTCCAGCTTTATCAAAGTCTTGGGAGCGAACTGCATCATCCTTGTCTTTGAGCACCTGACGCAGTTCTTTGTCTAACTCCTTAGCTGCTGGTGGTAGCTGAGAGTTAATTAGGCGCACACGGCTTCCAGCTTCATCAATCAAGTCAATAGCTTTATCTGGCAGGTAGCGGTCAGAAATATAACGATCTGAAAGCTTAGCTGCTGCATCCAGAGCCTCATCCAAGATTTTCAACTTGTGATGTTGCTCGTAACGCTCCCGCAAACCGTAGAGAATTTCTATTGTCTCCTCGACGGAGGGTTCACCTACCATTACTGGTTGGAAACGACGCTCCAGAGCTGCATCCCGTTCTATATGCTTACGGTATTCATCTAAGGTAGTAGCGCCAATACATTGCAATTCTCCTCTAGCCAAGGCTGGTTTGAGAATGTTAGCTGCATCGATCGCACCTTCAGCTGCGCCAGCACCAATCAAAGTGTGGACTTCATCAATCACCAGAATGACATTCCCTGCTTGACGAATCTCATCCATAATTTTCTTGAGGCGCTCTTCAAACTCACCCCGGTACTTAGTACCAGCTACCAGTAGACCAATATCCAGGGTAACTACGCGCTTTTCCTCTAGGATGTCAGGGATATCATTGTTAGCAATTCGTTGGGCTAGACCTTCTGCGATCGCTGTTTTACCAACACCAGGTTCCCCAATTAAAACTGGGTTATTCTTAGTGCGGCGTCCTAAGATCTGAATTACCCGTTCTATTTCTTTGATTCTGCCAACTACTGGATCTAACTTGCCTTCCCCTGCCATAGTGGTCAGATTCGAGCCAAATTCATCCAATGTCGGAGTCTTGGTGCGACCCTGAGATGCTCCTGCAGAGACTTCTGCCGTCTCTCCAAGCATTCTAATTACTTGTGTCCTGACTTTAGATAGGTCTACTCCTAGATTTTCCAAAACTCTAGCAGCAACTCCTTCTCCTTCCCGGATTAAACCAAGAAGCAAATGCTCTGTGCCAATATAGTTATGTCCTAGCTGACGCGCTTCTTCTAGGGAGAGCTCCAGAACCCGCTTTGCCCTAGGGGTAAACGGAATTTCTACAGCAACAAACCCTGAGCCCCTACCAATAATTTTCTCGACTTCAATTCGGGCATCTTTGAGATTGACACCCATCGATTTGAGGACTTTGGCAGCGACGCCAGTTCCTTCTCCAATCAAACCCAGGAGGATCTGCTCAGTGCCAACAAAGTTGTGCCCCAGGCGACGTGCCTCTTCCTGGGCCAACATAATTACCTTAATGGCCTTTTCTGTAAAGCGTTCAAACATGGCGTATTCCCATCACCTGTTGCGTGCCCGTGTAAGCTGATTCTAGCACAGGTCACTTTTTCGGTTATTTTTCCTCAAAATAACTAGTGGGAATTGGGAATTGGGAATTGGGAATTGGGAATTGGGGATAGGAAAGCAATTTGGCTAATTTTTCCAATTGCTCAGCTCTAAGTTCCAGTAGGCTAGACGAGGCTGTAGTTGTTGGTAAAAGTTGGTGAGGATTTCTCTAAATTCGGCAGTTTGTAGACCGCTGCGCCACAAAATTAGGGCATCTTCACCTGTATCTTGGTAATAGCTGCGGCGTCGTCCAGCTTCAAGGAAGCCAAATTTTCGATACAAAGATAGAGCTGCTTGATTGGATGGCTTCACCTCTAAGGTTGCCCGCTCCAATTGACGCCTTGTGGCATCCTTTAGTAAGGCATACAGCAGTAATTGACCTAATCCCTGACGCCTCCAATCTGGATGTACAGCAAGAATTGTGATGTGAGCTTCCTCCAAAATTGACCAAAAACAACCTAATCCTATAAGGGGAGGGGACGTGGGGACGCAGGGACGCAGGGACGCGGAGACATTAATATTTGTGCCTGGTGGTGAAATTTTTTCATGGGGACTGCCTTCTACCTCCTGCCCTCTGCCTTCTACATTCTGCATTCTACATTCTGCATTCCTTTGATGTGCTTCTAAAATCAGCAATTGGCTATTAGGGCTATCTAGCTCTCTTTCATAACCCGACTTCGTCCAAAGTCCACCAAAACAAAGGTGGTCTAGTTCGACTGCTGCTGTCAGTTGCTCTGCTGTTAGGGGTTTAAGTTCTAAAAAATTTATATCACTCAATTGTACACTGATTAACGAGAAGCAAGTTCTGCCTAGGCAGGTAAGCGAATCCCACGACTTGAATTTCGTGGTATTTTGTCTCTTTTGTTATTTGTCAGAGGATTCATTGTACAAATGACCAAAGACAAAATTCCTAAAAACCAACCAAAGACAATAATTACCTATGTTATCGACTCATCCAGCTCAGCTGCAAAATTCTGGACATCAGTATCTACCCTCACCCGACCATGCTCTGACAAATTCTTCACCTAATCAGGAATTGCTACCATTGACAGCCAAAGTCAACAGCGCAGATTGCCTGGAAATTGGTGGTTGTGATGTCACTAAACTGGTGGAGCAATTTGGCTCACCCCTGTACATCTTAGACGAGGTAACCGTAAGAACAGCTTGCAGCCAGTACCGAGAGGCTTTAACTCGTTATTATCCAGGTGAGTCTCTGGTACTCTACGCTTCTAAAGCTTGGAGTTGTCTAGCAGTTTGTGCGATCGCAGCTAGTGAAGGTTTGGGGATTGATGTTGTATCTGGTGGAGAACTCTATACAGCACTCAATGCTGGAGTAGATGCTGACAAAATCTATTTTCATGGTAACAACAAATCCACTGCTGAGCTGGAGCAAGGCATTGAAAGTGGTTGTACAATCGTGGTGGATAATTGGCTGGAGTTACAGGCTCTAGTAGAGCTAGCTGAGGTGGCTCAACCGACTCCAATCGTGATTCGGCTGACTCCAGGTATTGAATGCCATACCCATGAGTATATTCGTACTGGTCACCTAGATAGTAAGTTTGGCTTTGATCCCAACGCTTTGGACGAGGTTTTTGCCTTTGTCAGTCAACACCCAAATTTGAACTGCATCGGTTTACATGCCCATATTGGTTCCCAAATTTTTGAGAGTCAACCTCACAAAGATCTTACTGGAGTTTTAGTTGATTGTTTGACTAAAGCTTCCAGTTACAATTTGTCAATCACTGAACTGAATGTTGGGGGTGGCTTGGGTATTCGCTATACAGAATCCGATGATCCCCCCAGTATTGATAACTGGGTTCAGGGAGTCTGTGAGGCGATGGTAAGAGCCTGCCAACAGCAGCAACTGCCCTTACCAAAACTACTATGCGAACCAGGGCGATCGCTAATTGGCCCAGCTTGTGTTACTGCTTATACTTTGGGTAGTCGTAAGGTTATCCCCCAAATCCGGACTTACGTGGCAGTTGATGGCGGTATGTCAGATAATCCCCGTCCTATTACTTACCAATCTCTGTATCGAGTTGTAGTTGCCAATCGGATGTCAGCACCCCTAACGGAAACTCTCACGATTGCAGGGAAACATTGTGAGTCAGGGGACGTCCTCATCAAAGAAGCGACCTTGCCTAAAACGGATCCAGGAGATATCTTCGTTATTATGAGTACAGGTGCCTATAATTGCAGCATGGCTTCTAATTACAATCGATTGCCGCGACCAGCAGCTGTACTAGTCAAGGCAGGAGAAGCTCACTTGATTTTACAACGGGAAACTTATCAAGATCTTATACGCCAGGATCGTCTGCCTAAATTCCTTGCTCCTTAAAGGTATAGCCAATAACAATTAATAGCTTTCTCCCGCTAAAATCAAGCCAGAGTCAAGCATCACAATAGCGAATCTTTATTGAAGTTCAATGCCTCAGTCGTCGGGTTCTGTTCCTGGTTATGGCTGGGCTGGGCCCTTATTGCTTCACGGCATCGATGTCGGATTGGTTCTGGCCCTGACTTATCTTGTTCTCTTGATCATTGGCGAGCGCCGAACCTTGTGGATGGTTAGAGGGTTAATTTTCTTAATGCTTGCAGCAGCGGTGAGTGAGCAACTACAGCTGAAGCTGTTGCATTTTGTCCTCGAAAAGTTGGTAGTTGGTTCTGCCGTAGCAATGGCAGTAATTTTCCAGTCCGATTTCCGTCGATTTCTCGAACAGTTGGGACGGGGTGAAATTATCGAGTTGTTTCAAGCAAAACGACGCCCAATTCCCAAATCAGACAGTGTTATTGATGAAATTGTAGATGCTGTCAAAGAATTATCGCAAAATCGAACTGGGGCCCTGATCATTATGGAAACTAGTGGTCCGATTGATGAACGAGATGTCTCTGTGCCAGGTGTTCAAATCAATGCAGAAATTTCTAAGGAGCTATTACAAACCATTTTTCAAACTACAACCTTGTTGCATGATGGAGCGGTACTGATTCGAGGTTCCCGCGTTGCTGCTGCTGGTGTAATTTTGCCTCTTTCTGAGCGTAAAGCCTCACGGCAGCTCGGTACACGCCATCGGGCAGCAATGGGAATTACGGAGCGTGTTGAAAATTGTCTATGTATCGTTGTATCTGAAGAGACTGGTTCAATTTCTCTGGCAGAAAGGGGGGGACTCAACCGTCCCTTAACTAGCTCTAAATTGAAAGAATTGTTAGAATCTCGATTTTCAACCGTTGTTGAGCGTGAGGTAGTAGCTCCCAGTCTACGTAGCTTAGGTCGCCAAATAAGGTCTCAGTTAAGGATGCTGATTTCACATTTACTTCATCTTCCATCATCCACTTCTCAAAAGAAGAAATGATTAATCTTAATACAGACCAATCAGTTATTTGAGAAACAATTAACTAACTAGTTGTTGGAAAGGAGTTAGGCTAACTACCAACGATTATGCAATTGAGTATATCATTTCCAAACCTCCGGATTAATCCGTAAATATACGGAAAAGTGTTAGCAGTACCAGATTCTCTAATCTATAGGTTGGTTTCCTTCAGTTATTGCGTAGACTCTGTTTTGCTTTTGTGCCAGCATGATGCACAAGAGCAAAGAATGCTCAAAGTGCTTGGCTATTACTTATCTACATCTTTCCCACTTGAATGATATGCAAACTATCTCCACAGAACTACCAACAGATCTAGATCAAAAGCGTCTGCCTAGACATGTAGCAGTGATTATGGATGGGAATGGTCGTTGGGCTAAACGCCGAGGTCTACCAAGGATTATTGGTCATCGACAGGGAGTGGATGCTCTCAAAAACTTGCTGCGCTGCTGCGATGATTGGGGAATTGAAGCACTCACTGCTTATGCGTTTTCGACGGAAAATTGGGGACGTCCCCATGAAGAAGTAGATTTCTTAATGACTTTATTTGAGCGGGTATTGATGCGTGAACTTGAGGAAATGATGGAGGAAAATGTACGGATTCAGTTTGTCGGAAATTTAGCTGTTTTACCTCAATCACTCCAAGCCCAAATTGACCGCTCCATGACTCTCACTAAGGAGAATACAGGTATTCGGTTTACCGTTGCCACTAACTACGGGGGACGCCAAGAAATTTTACAAGCTGCTCGCGCGATCGCAACTCAGGTACAACAAGGTCAAATCCAACCAAATGAAATTGACGAGGCATTGTTTTCACGGCACCTTTATACTGCTAATATATGTGACCCAGATTTACTGATCCGAACCAGTGGTGAGATGCGCTTAAGCAATTTCCTACTCTGGCAAATGGCCTATGCCGAAATCTATATTACAGATGCTCTGTGGCCAGATTTTGATCGAGAGGAGTTTCATCGAGCTTTGTCTGACTATCAGCAACGTAATCGCCGATTTGGCAAAATTTAATCTTAACCTTGAGATTTTAGATTTTAGATTTTAGATTTTAGATTTTAGATTTTAGATTTGCTCTGTTCCTTCTAAAATTCTCAATCAATGTTGCCTTGCTTTTATGGACCAGAAAAAACCGCAGCTTCTATATCTTCCCGGCTTAGGGAATACTTGAAAGAGCGTTTAATGTCATGTCCATTTTCTCCTTCACCTATGTAGAGTACAGTTAGTTCCTCAGTCTCCAGCCACAGCTGTGCTTGCCAATCTGCTTGATCGACGCGCCAGCTGTGGGGAACTTTGGGGTCTTGTTGACAGCCTTGAGATCTCAGCCACTGCTCGATTTCGTGGAGGGGATGGTTATATAAAGGAGTGTCAGCTGATGGAAGAGTCATAAGAATTTAGAATTGGAAATTGGGAATTGGGAATTGGGAATTGGGAATTGAGCTGTTCTGCCGTCGATATCCCAGAGTTACTAGTACTAGAGAATTGGAAAGCAGATTCTCCTCGTGTCAAACCAATCGCGATCGCTAGTACTAAACAACCTAGAAATGTTAAACCTAAAATAAACAGTACAAATAGTTCACCAGCAGAGAGGGGACGATCATTAGGATCTAGGTAAGCAGAGTTAGAGTAAGTCTTTTGCCCTTGGTTTACTGGACGATTTAAATCTGGGGGAGCCTGAATCACATTGAAGCGTGAATAGCCAATTTTCTGGTCATAGAGTATACGCCGCTCTGGATTACTTAAAGTGGCATAGGCTTCATTAATCTCTTGAAATTTGCTCGTTGCTGTTTGGTTTGGTAAGTCAGTGGTATCAGGATGATAGCGCTTGCTGAGCTTCCGGTAGGCGCGTCGAATTTCTAGGGGGGTGGCACTAGGGTGTAACCCCAATAGCATGTAATAATTGCTGGGATTTGGGATAACGCGATTTTTGATTGTTTGTTTTAAGCGCTCTTGAGTCACTGTGGTTTTACCCTCTCTCGCTACAAAGGGCTTGCGACTATTTTAAGCGAAGATGCTAGTTTCCGGTGCGAAACCCAAAAGCCTTACAGTGATTGAGAAGCAAATCAATTTCTCATATCATGTCTGGCTAATCGCTTACGATAAAAACTTCTCCGCGTCTGGAGCGTCAGCCTTAACGATAAGTATTCAACCGGACTTGATATCACTGTTGTACTGGAGATGCAACGACCATTCGCATTTAATCACCCAAAGCCAACAACTAGACTGTAGACTATTAATCAATTGTTGCAACTGGGGATTGGGTCGAAAAAAGTCTGATCCTACTCACCAAATAATATAAGGTTGACAAATGCGAGTTTTGCTTCTGTATTCCCTATTCCCTAAGAGCTTTTGGTCATTTGAAAAAACTTTAGCATTAGTCGATCGCAAAGCCCTGCTGCCACCGCTGGGCTTAATTACTGTTGCTGCTATTTTGCCACAAACTTGGGAATTCAAACTGGTGGATCGGAATGTTCGCTTACAAACTGAGGAGGAATGGGCATGGGCAGACTTAGTGATTCTTTCTGCAATGATTGTCCAAAAGCAGGATTTCCTCGCTCAGATTCGAGAAGCCAAGGGACGGCATAAACGAGTTGCTGTCGGTGGCCCTTATCCTACAGCATTACCAGATGAAGCTCAAGCAAGAGGGGCAGATTATTTAGTGCTTGATGAAGGGGAAATTACCCTCAAACTATTAGTGGATGCCCTAGAAAAAGGACAGCCTGACGGTGTGTTTCGCGCTAACGGGGAAAAGCCGGATGTTACTGCTACACCTATTCCTCGTTTTGATCTGCTGGATTTTCGCGCCTATGACAATATGTCGGTGCAGTTTTCACGGGGATGCCCCTTTCAATGCGAATTCTGCGACATTATTGTCCTCTATGGACGCAAACCTCGTACTAAAACCCCAGCACAACTTTTAGCAGAACTCGATTGCTTATACAAGTTGGGGTGGCGGCGTGCCATTTTCCTGGTAGATGATAACTTCATCGGCAATAAACGCAATGTTAAGTTGCTCTTGCATGAGCTCAAGGAATGGATGCAAATACATAACTATCCCTTCCGCTTCCATACAGAAGCCTCCGTTGACTTAGCAAAGGATCCAGAGCTCATAGATTTGATGGTTGAATGCAATTTCAATGCCGTATTTCTAGGCATCGAAACCCCAGATGTGGAGAGCCTCTCTCAAACAAAGAAGTTCCAAAACATGCGGGATTCCCTTACAGATGCCGTAGATATCATTACCCGTGCAGGACTACGGGTGATGGCCGGATTCATTATTGGATTTGATGGGGAAAAAGCTGGTGCAGGCGATCGCATTGTACAATTTGTGGAAACTACAACCATTCCCACTGCCTTTTTCAGTATGTTGCAGGCTCTGCCAGATACAGCTCTCTGGCATCGGCTACAAAAAGAAGGACGCTTAACTAATCAAGAGGTTTCAGGTAGCCAAACCACCTTACTCAACTTTGTGCCAACTCGTCCAGTGGAAGAAATTGCACGAGAATATATTGATGCCTTTGGGCAACTTTATGATCCCATGGTTTATCTCAATCGAACCTATCGCCACTTCCTGAAATTGGGTGCTCCTAAGCACAAACAGAGACTACACAAACTCGACTGGGTGACGATACGAGCCTTGTTGACAATCTGTTGGCGACAAGGAGTTATCCGCAAAACCCGCTGGCAATTTTGGTGGAATTGGTTTCGTATTGTCCGCTATAACCCCAATGTTTGGGATCACTATTTATCCATTTGTGCTATAAGTGAACACTTTTTAGAGTATCGCCAAATTATTCGCAATCAGATTGAGGCACAGCTTGCAGAAAGTTTGCCACAGGAAGCAAACAGTAAGGCTATGCAGACTCAACTTGTTAATCAAGACTCGCGATAAAAAAGGTAGGTTTGATAGATTTGCTAAAGAGCCGCCCGACGGGGGCAGCGGCACCCGTTATGAAGGAGAGAAACAAATAAAATCCTGTTGCGTTTAGCATTATTTTTTGCTATTATTTTTTTCAATCGGCGAGCTGTACGCTTATATATAAAATACGACTTCTGACCAAATAATGCCCCACGCCCTAAAATCCGTATTGATAGCGATCGCATCCTTTCTTCCTTGATTAATGATCTTTCCTCTTGTGGGATAGGCATCTTGCCAGTCCTTGTCTAACATTAGATTCAACTTTTTGCCTTCAAATGTAAATATGAATCGATTAGTTTTTGAGTGGGATCATGAAAAAAATAGCATAAATCAAAAAAAGCATAGTATCTCGTTTGAAGAGGCAAAATCGGTTTTCTACGACGATAATGCCATACAGTTTTGGGATGAAGATCATTCCGACGCAGAAGACAGATTTTTACTGCTTGGTCGAAGCTCGAGAATGCGCATATTACTTATTGTTCATTGTTACCGAGAACAAGAATCAGTAATTAGAATAATTTCAGCAAGGAAAGCAACTAAGAACGAAAGAAAATATTATCAAGGATAAAGCCATGAAACGGGAATATGACCTTTCTACAATGAGCAGCCGCCCTAATCCCTTTGCCAAACAATTGAAACAACAAGTAACTTTACCTTTGGGGATAGACGTCATTGAATATTTTGAGGCAATAGCTCAAGAAAAAGGTATTTCTTGCCAAGAGTTAATCATTTTATACCTTCAAGATTGTGTTGTAAGCAAACGTAAACTATCTTTTGAGTAGCAAGATCTCATAGGGCGGGTAAAGGGAAACTTTACCAATAATTCATTAACTATCCTCCTTTCCCCTTGCCCACCAAAATGCACTCTTGACTTAGTTGCGTTTAGCGTTATTTTTTGCTATTATTATTTCATAATGGTAAAAATGTGCGCTTATATATAAAGTAAGACTGTTGATACCAAGAAGGTGTAGGTACTTAAACTATCCTTAGTGGCGTGATACGACTAAAACTGTAGCTTGGGTGGAACGTAGTAGGAGAAGTGAAACCCAACACAGTGTACAAGGCGTGTTGGGTTACAAAGAAAGCTCCACCCAACTTACCTATTGCATCAGGATCGATCGCACTGAGTGCAGTGCGGCGGAAATAACCCGCCAGTAAAAAAAGGAAAAAAGCTTACTACACAACCTTTCTTTCCTTCTGCCTTCTGCCTTCTGCCCTCTGCCTTCTGCCTTCTTGCACTAGAGTATTTCGATACGGACAACCCCATAATGAACTTTAGCATCGGGAGGAATTGCCGAAAAAAGATGAGTTACCGGGAATTCACTTGGTCAAAAGCTAAGCAAGATTTTAACCTAAAGACTGTTGAGGGAGAGCGCTTTTTGCCTGAGATTCCTGCTGTTCAACCTAGCGCTTTGTTGCAGGACACTCTTAAACGAGGTGTCCCTTGGGCGATCGCAGTTGGCAATGAAAAAGCTCGCTCCGAGGCAATCATCAACCCCATTCTCTTAGAAGTCAAGCAAATCTTAGAGGGGAAAATTAGCGTTTTTTCAGGGGAAGAGTTTAACATAGAACCCGAAGTTGGACTCAATGGCATCTGTGACTTTTTGGTAAGTCAATCACCAGAGCAAATTGCAGTAGAAGCACCAGTTTTGGTAGTGGTAGAAGCGAAAAATGACGACCTAAAGCAAGGGATGGGACAATGTTTGGCAGAGATGGTAGCAGCTCAGCGTTTTAACCAGGCGAATCAACAAGCAATTCCCACAATTTATGGCAGTGTGAGTATGGGAACAGCTTGGCGGTTTCTGAAGTTAGAGGGAAGTACTGTTACCGTAGATTTAACAGATTACCCAGTTCCTCCGGTCGAACAGGTACTCAGTATTCTAGTGTGGATAGCTGATAGCACTCCATAAGAAAAAGGAAATTTGGGATTTTATATTTGGGAACTTTAGAGGTAAAATCTAAAATCTAAAATGCCTGTTACTCTTCAACTCCGACAACTTAGTGTTCCTCCTGGTCAGCGATTGCTGATTCATGATGTCGATTGGTCAGAATTTGAGCAAATCTTGGCAGAGCTGGGTGATAAACGTGCTGCTCGAATTGCCTACAGCCAGAAAACATTAGAAATCAGGATGCCATTACCTAAACATGAGCAAGAAAAATCTCTGCTTGGCGATGTCGTCAAAATTTTATTAGAAGAAGAAATAGACTGCGAATATTTTGGTTCAAGTACATTCAAACGTCAAGAGATGGGTTATGGCATTGAACCTGATGAATGCTTCTACATCAAAAATCATCAAATAATGATGGGTAAAGATCGCATTGATTTATCTATTGATCCACCACCTGATCTAGCCATTGAAGTGGATGTTACCTCGAAAACTCAAATTGATGCCTACATTAGCTTAGGAGTTCCCGAACTCTGGATTTATGATCGCGGCGAATTGAAGATTTACACCTTACAATCTGGGCAATATCAACCAGTCTCTACCAGTCCCACATTCCCAAGACTACTGATTTTAGAACTAGTCACACAAGTCCTCGCACAAAGTATCACTCTCGGGAGAAGTCCTGCCTTACGAGCCTTTCGCCAGAAAATCAAAAATCTAATATGAAATGCTTTTAATTTGGCCGCACATTAATCATAATTTTGCTGCACATTAATCATAAGATTCAATCTTAAAGAAGGTAGAAATACTATGACTCAAACCAGTGTCAAATTGCATATCCCTTTTGATGCACTAATGGAGGCAATTGCGAGCCTCGATATCCAGCAAAAACTTAAATTGAGACAACTCTTGGAGAAAGAGATTAACAAAGCCCAAGAAGGTGACTCTGAAGAAGCTTCTATACCTATCAACCAAAATCTTGAGTACAAATTAACTGGGGAAATCTTGACTATCGAAGAAATCTGCTCTCGTTATCCCCGTGAATGGGTACTCATAGCTGATACAGAATCAGATGATCAGTGGAACCCAATTCGAGGTGAAGTATTAGCACATTCGCCCGAGCGAGATCAAATAGACCAAGTATTAATGAAGTTTGAAAAGGTCAAATCGATTGTCATAGAATACACCGGTCCAATTCCTGAAAATTACGCAGTTTTGTTGTGAGTTTACAGAGAACTTATAAACTTTCTTATTACGGTAATTTACTTAAAGAGGCAGAGATTCGCTTTCGTCAGTAAACGTTTAAACTGTTATTGAGTCTTTCACAGATTCCGAATGCCACTAATCAAGCCGCGACAAACACCAGTGAGAAAATCTAGATCTAGGGTTTCTATCAAATCAGTTGACTGATGATAATGAGGATTTCGCATAAATGATGTATCTGTAACCATCATTGCCCGATAACCTCTGTCCCAAAAAGGAGCATGATCACTCAGTCGTGTCTGAGGAACAATTAGACCTTTTTGTCCAGCTGGTAACCACTCACATGGTGTTCTCTCTTGGCGGATCCTACAACTGAGGCGAATCAAATCAGAGATAGTAGATAAATTCCCAATTAAAGCAATAAAATCACCCCGATTGGGATAGAAATATTCCAACCCAGCTGGGTAGCTTTGGGAACCGGGAGTTGGATCACAGTAGCCCAGCATTTCTAAAGAGAGCATTAAGCGTAGAGGTTGCCCTTGTTGTTTCAACTGCTCAGCATATTGCTCACTACCCAATAGACCATATTCTTCCATGTCAAAGGCAACCAATCGGACTGGATATCTTGGCGCTTGAACGGCAAATGCCCTTGCCAACTCCAATAGAACAGCAACACCAGTGGCATTGTCATCTGCTCCTGGAGTTCCCGGCACAGCATCATAGTGAGCACCAATTAAAATTGGGGGAGATTCTCTTTTAGCCCAGCTGCCTATTTTCTGTTGGCTGCTTTCCTGAGCAACGGGAAGGTTGAGGATTAAATTCTTATGAGTTTTGCCCTGCACCTGAAATTCATGGGTTTCTACTGTACCCCACTGTTCCAGCTGTTGGCGAATATATTGCTGTACAAAGAAATGTCCAGCTGTGTTGAGATAGGGGTCGCGATCGCGCACTATCTCAGTAAGATGCCTATAGAGATGTTCTTTCAAATCCAAAGTTTACTTCTCCTAGCTTAGGAATAGTGGAATTAACTTTGTTATCACTTGTCACTCTCGAGAAACAGGAGTCAGGAGTCAGGAGCCAGGAGTCAGGAGGGAAGAGAATTTGACGGGTGTTTCTCCCATTCAATTGGGGGCGCGAAGCGCTCCTGGGAAGCTCTTGAGAAAAAAGGCAGAAGGCAGAAGGCAGAAGGTTCTAAGGGAGGCTGACTTGTTTCTCCCATTCAATTGGGGGCGCGAAGCGCTCCTGGGGGCTCTTGAAAAAATTCCCCTTTAGCAATCAGTATCACTTTACCTCCCACGGACACATCTATCATGTCCTGATTTTGCTGGGCTTTAAGCAATAATAGTGAAGGTCTACCAATCTCATATCCTTGCTCAACACGGATATCCACAGCTTTGTCTCCAAAGTAAGAATACTCCACTAAATACGCCGCCAAACAGCCATTGGCACTACCAGTTGCCGGATCTTCTGGAATACCCAGATACTCAGCAAAAACCCGGACACTTAGGTCATTTTCTGGGGCATAGGTTTCTGGGCAAAATACTAAGATTGCTTTGGATTCAGTCTTATCTATTAATTCAAAATATTTATCTTTGTTAAGATTAATACGCTTGAGAGCTTCCTGATTAGTTAAAGGAACAATAATAAAGGGTGTTCCTGTAGAAACTTCTTGAATAGGAAAGCGAGAATCAATCTCGTAGAGGTCTAGATTTAATACCGCTGCCAATGAAGCACTATCAAACTTTTGATGAAAAGTAGGTGAATTTTGACGCATCCAGAGAACTTCACCAATATCTTTACTGTTGTACCAAGTTACAGGAATTTGTCCAATTGGCAAATTCAATTTAACTGTTGCAACTGACTTTTTAATAATTTCTCTTTTAATAATGTAGGCAGTACCTAACGTGGGATGACCAGCAAAAGACAATTCTTTTTGAGGCGTAAAAATACGGACATCATAACCACCTTGGTGTGGTTTTGTCGATGTGATAAAAGTAGTTTCTGAGTAATTAACTTCTTTGGCAATTTGTTGCATCTGATGTCCAGAAAGTGTTAGCACCTCTTGAGTGATGCACTCCGCTTCACCATTTGTGAAGACAGCAAGCTGATTACCTGTGTATCTGTCAATCGCAAAAACATCAACAATGTAAAAAATCAGTTTTTCCATGAAATTTTTATGAGGGATCACTCTGAAAGTTGATCTATTGATCCCGAACTTTTGTATACTATCCTACAGCTTTATCTGCCACAGTGCATTTACATACTTCACCAATTTACTGCATCATGCCATTTTCTGGAATTTTTTGGTTGACTTCCTGGATAAGCTGTTTACTTGCTTCTAATGAAACTCTATTAAAAGTACCTGATTACCTTGTTAGTACTTTCCCCGAAAGTGTTTTATCGGTTGCTAGTAGACCGATAGAAAAACCAACTAATCAGGCTTTTCCAACCCAGCTTTACCCAAGAGTTGGGTTTTCTCATGCTTCCGCTGCCGGTGTCTCTAGTCTCCCGTTTGAGGTAGCTACAAGTAGTTTCCTTCGACCTCAGTATTTTCAAGCAACTGCTCGTGCTTCTGGGCATGTCTCTAATGCGGCAAACCAAGCAAACAGACAGGCTTTAGAGAATAGATTCTGCCGTCCTGAGTCCCAAACAAAAACAAAACCGACAACGGACTCTATCATAATTGCCACAGAAACATCTCCATCTGTTGCACTGATAGACAAATCTACTAATGATGATTCAAAAACAAAGCTCTCTGAGCAGATTTTGCAGGTGATGCAGAATTTGTTGTCTTGGCGTAAACGAGTTGAACCTGTTACGGAGGGGTTGAGTAATTCAGTGGCAGTTATTAGTACTCACTCTTCAACACCAGTTAAGGAAAAACAAAAAGGACGGCGTGTCAAGCAAGGCTTTTGGAGATACTCGCAAGTACTAACTAGTGAAGGTATTGCTGTTGCCACCTCCCAAGAGCCGGAGCAGTTTCATGTCCAAGTGAAGGGAAGCCCAATTGTGCAACTTCCCAAGAAGCAGCAAGCTGAAGTGCTTGCTCAAAGCTTGAAGCAATTCTTTTCTGAGGTATCTGAGTCTGACTTTAATCCCTCAACCATTGAACCCGCTTTAGTAGATGGTGTGCCAGTGGTCAAAGCAGGCGATCGCATTATGCTTAAAGTGAACAATATCGTAGCAAAGAATTTAGAGAACAATCAAGAATTACTTGCCATCGAATGGGCTAACAATCTTCGTACAGTTTTAGGACAAGAGCCTTTGAAGTTGGTAGAAGCCCAAATGCGAATGTACAACCTAGTAGCAACCTCCAAAAAAGTCACAGGAGTAACTTCATGGTATGGAGGCTATTTTCATGGGCGCACTACTGCTTCTGGGGAAAAATATAGTCAATATGCCTTTACTGCTGCCCATCCTTCCTTACCCTTTGATACTTATTTAAAGGTGAAAAACGAGAAAAATGGTGATTCTGTGATTGTGCGGATTAATGATCGAGGTCCCTATATATCTGGTAGGAATCTAGATTTGTCTCTGGGAGCGGCTCGTTGCATTAAGAGTGAAGAAATAGGGATAGTACCTTTTGATGCCGTGATCATGGTAACTGACTCTAATTGATATTCCCACGGTTACCCTAGAACACCGATTCAGTATTCTGAGAAACCAGGTTTCTTATGAGGAAAACAACAAAATATCAGCATTTTTTCCTAAGAAACCCGGTTTCTGAATTGATATATGTTTAACTTAGAAGACCAAGCTATTTACAAGTTTCAAATTCAGGATTTAATTTTTGGGATTCAAATCCTCTGTGTTGCTTTTGGTGCACTAGTTCTAGTCCCCATTATTGCCGGGTTAGATCCAAATGTTGCCCTCTTTACATCAGGGGTAGGGACATTGATTTTCCAGGTAATTACAGGGGGAAAAGTCCCGGTGTTTCTTGCCTCGTCATTTGCTTTTCTTGCACCAATGAGTTTGGGAATCAGTGAATATGGTTTTGCTGAAACCTTATCTGGGCTTCTCGCTACAGGCATTATTTATTTAATTTTGAGTCTGTTGATTTTCTGGGGAGGTGCAAAAATTATCCACCGCATTCTGCCTCCCTGTGTCACTTCTCCAGTCATTATGGTGATTGGTTTAGCCCTAGCACCCACAGCAGTCAAAATGGCCTCGGAAGCAGGGGATAACTATTCTGCGGCTATGGCCATCGGTGTATCTTGTACATCATTAATCACAACCATTGTGATCCTTGTGTTTGCTAAGGGCGTGTTTCAGTTACTACCAATTTTAGGGGGACTGATTGCCGGTTATCTCATCGCTTTACCACTAGGAATGGTGGATTTTTTGCCGCTCACCAAGGCAGCCTGGTTTTCCCTTCCTGCATTTGTCACACCCAAATTTCATCTTCCCGCAGTATTGTTTATGTTACCGGTGGCGATTGCTCCAGCAATTGAACATATTGGGGATATTTTGGCAATTAAGTCTGTCACCAATCAAGACTATGTGAGAGAGCCGGGGTTACATCGGACATTGTTAGGGGATGGGATAGCTACTTCTTTTGCCGCATTACTAGGAGGACCACCCAATACCACTTATTCGGAAGTAACCGGAGCCGTAGCAATTACAGGCATTAAAAATCCTGGCATTATGACCTGGGCCGCAATTTGCGCGATTGTCCTTTCGTTTTCTGGAAAACTGGGTGCTTTACTACAAACCATACCAGCTCCTGTTATGGGAGGTATTCTCGTAATGTTATTTGGCACCATTGTAGTAGTGGGGATACAAGGCTTGATTAACCAGGGTGAAAACCTAATCCAACCCCGTAATCTGGTAATTGTTTCGGTAATCTTAGTTTTTGGAGTGGGGGGCATGAGTTTTCAAGCAGGAGAGTTTGCCATTGAGGGGATTGGTTTATGTAGTATCGTGGGGATCTGCTTAAATCTACTTCTACCCACTGGAGTTTAGATTAGGGCGTGTTTTAGAATCAAACTTAACCCCTCTAAAGTTTGCGCAAACAGCGGATTGCTTCTAACAATCCTTTAGCTTTGTTGAGGGTTTCTTCATATTCCTTTTCTGGGTCAGAATCAGCAACTAAACCAGCACCAGCTTGCACTGACACCGTATACTTGCCAGGACCACTCCCACGAACAACCATAGTACGAATTGTGATTGCACTATTGAGTTGACCCTCAAAGTCATAGTAACCATAAACTCCAGAGTAAGGACCTCGACGCTCTGGCTCCAGTTCGTGAATAATTTCCATCGCCCGAATCTTAGGAGCTCCACTAACCGTACCGGCAGGAAAGCAAGCTTTAATTAAATCCCAAGCAGTTTTATTTGGGTCAAGTTTGCCAACTACATTGCTGACAATATGCATGACGTGAGAGTAGCGCTCAATTACCATTAGCTCATCTACTCTCACCGTACCACTCTGACAGACACGACCTAAGTCATTGCGACCAAGGTCTACTAGCATGACATGTTCAGCAATTTCTTTGGGATCATGGAGCAACTCCTTTGCCAAAGTGTCATCCTCTTGCGGGGTCTGACCTCGGCGTCGAGTGCCGGCAATTGGTCGTAGAGTTGCCTGAAGCCCTCCATCCGGTAATGCTGTTGCCTTAACCATTACTTCTGGACTAGAGCCAATGATTTGCCAATCACCAAAGTTGAGATATGCCATGTAAGGGGAGGGATTAATCAAACGCAGGGAGCGATAAAGAGCAAAGGGTTCACCACTGTACTCTGTAGAGAGGCGCTGAGATAGAACTACCTGAAAAATGTCTCCGGCTTGAATATAGTCTTTGGCTATTTCAACATTAGTGCAGAACTGGGAGGCTTCTGTATTGCTGGTATAGGAGAACTCCTGAATGGTAGTATCTGGAGATGTCCATTGTAATACTGTATTTTGGGCTGACAAGGGTAACTGAAGTTTGTTTACCAGTGTCTGTACGCGATCGCAAGCTTGTTGATAGGCTTTTTGTAAATCAACCTCACCATTCCGTAAATCAGCATAAGCGATCGCCCAAATTTTGCGCTTCACCTGATCAAAAATAATCAGGTTGTCTACCTGCATCCACAATCCATCAGGTAAGTCTTTCTCCGTTGCTGGGTAAACTGGTACGCGGGGTTCTATCCAGCGAATCAGTTCATAACCCCAAAAACCAAACAAACCACCAATTCCTGGCGGCAGTTGGGGTAACTTGATTGGTTGGTATGGTTTCAGGCAATTTGCTAATATCTCGAAGGGGTCACCTTCAAACACTTTGACTGAGCCATCTCGATATTGCTGAGTAGTGCAATTACCTCTAGCTTCTAGTACCCATAGAGGATCACAGCCTAATAAACTGTAACGCCCCAGATTTTCTCCTCCTTCTACCGATTCCAACAAAAAGCTGTAAGGCTGACCAGCACAAACCTTATACCAAGCAGACACAGGTGTTTCTAAGTCAGCAACCAACTCTTGGTAAACTGGCACAAAATTACCCTGTTGAGCCAAGGTGAAAAACTGAGACAAATCTGGGAAAATCATGATTTTTTCTGGATAATTGTCAGCAATCAGTAATCAGCAGTATGTTAACCACTTAATTACTGACCACTGACCATTGACCACTAACCACACCCTAGACTTCAAAAGGTGCTTTACCACTAAATTTCAGGGTAGATGGTTGTGGGTTATCGCCAATCTTGCGGTCTACTTTTCCTGCAAATTCACGCCCTTCGTTGACTTTCTCTGGGAAGACTCCATCTGCTGGATGGAGATACTGAGTTTCACCGCTAGGATAAATTCGGTAAATCTTGTAGTTTTCGATCTTGGGCTTAAATTGAGTTCGCAGCTGTGTTCCCAAGGCAAGACACTGCTCTTTACGAGCTAAATAGAGCAAGTTTTCACCTTCGTTCATTGTGGCAGCACCACCAGTAGGCATTTCAAATACTTGCTGTTTAGTGCTAGTCCAGGTAATTGCGTATTTCTCCTCTACTAGAGCCTTGGTTAGCAATCCACCAGTACTTCCACCAAAGATAGGAGCTTTACCAGTAAGAGTTTCTTCTGCCATAGTGTTCTCTCTCAAAATTTAGGGCATTTAGGGAATGCTATCACTGAGGTCACACAAGTCCAGCTACTCTGTCAAGAACTGTAACAGTTAGTAATTATTGGTCATTGGTCATTAGTCATTAGTCATTGGTCATTGGTCATTAGTCATTAGTCCTTTGTTATTAGCATAAAGGACTCTCTGACAGTTGACATAGAAGCAATACCAACTTCTTGAGAGCTCCCGACGGGTGCGGCGGCACCCGCGATGAAGGGAAGAAACAAAATCTTTTCCTCTTCCCTGCTCCCTGTTCCCTGTTCCCTGTTCCCTTGTTTCTCAAGAGTAGGACGCTTGTTGTGAAAGGAGTTTAATTTTTACTTTTGACCTTTGAGTACTTCTTGTCTTTAGTAACTCGTTTACCTTTGGCTGTTGAGGGTTTGGATTCAGGAAGTGGTTTGATAATCGGTACGGTAAAGTGAAACTGAGAACCTTGGTCCTTACCTGCTGAATTTGCCCAAATTTCACTCCCCCACCCCTTGACAATCAACCGACAAATTGCTAGACCTAAACCAGTGCCACCAGTAGTTCGTCGCAGAGCACCTTCTTCCTGGTAGAAGCGCTCAAAGATATCATTAAGGCGGTTTGGTTCAATACCCCGACCAGTATCTGAGACGATGATTTCTAACATAGAATCATCCTTACTTTTAACTTCAATACTTACTTGTCCTTGAGGGCTGGTAAATTTGCAGGCATTATCCAGAAGCTTAGCTAAAGCTTCCACTAGCCACTCACCATCAGCTTGCACTAGAGGAAGATTATCTGGCACTTTAGTCGTAATTTGTGGTCGCTCGTCCTCAGACCGATGAGCACAGATATTACTCATAGCTAGGTAGATGCATTCTTTGATAGATAGGGGTTCTAGGTTCCACTCTACGCGACCACTTTCTAAACGGGACAGAGTGAGGAAGTCTTGAACCAATTTGCGCATTCTTTCGGAATCAGCGAGGGCAGTATCGAGCATCACTTGGCGCAAGTCTGGAGACATATCAGGTTCAGTTGCCATACTTTCCAAGCAAACCTGAATGGTAGATAGGGGAGTGCGTAATTCGTGACCAGTGATTGCTACTAAGTTGCTGCGAGTACGCTCAAGAGCTGCTAACTGTTGGTTGAGCTCTTCTAGGTTAGCGTAGGCTTCAGCTTGAATCAAAGCAACGCCAACTTGAGTTGCGATCGCTTTTACCATTGCCAACTGATCTTCTTCCCAGCGATAAGGCTTGGAGCCGCAATGATGCAAATCTAACATTCCTAATAACTGTTCATGGTAAATTACTGGTACTTTTAGCCAGGAGCGAATCGAAAATTTTTGCACTAAATTTTTTAAAGTTGCCGATTGTGAGCTAGCCTTGACGCCTAGCGCTTGTGGACTCCCTAACACTGAATCCTCAGAATTACCATTTGCTAATTCCTTAGTAGGGTTAATACGGGGGTCTTTTTGAGTATCCTCTACGTAAATTGGTTCTAGGTGCTCTACAACCTCTTGAAACAGACAATTATCTTGTAGTGGCCAAGTTTGTCCGAGGGTAGGAACAAGAGATTTTTCTCCTTTACCCCTCTTCCTTAAAAACTCATGGCTGATGATAGTGGTAGCGTCTGTTGCCTTACATCGGTAAATTAGACATCGACAGGCTCCAATAGCTTGCCCTAATTCTTGCACAGCAATTTCCAGAATTTCATCGGGGTTGAGCGATCGTCGAATAGCATCAGTAATCGAGTTGATTAGGCGCTCTTTCTTTTCCTGAGCTGAGAGTGAGCGATAGGCTTTGAGTAATTTGTACTGACCTGCTTGTAAGTAAGTCGCTAAACGCTGAACAAAAGCGTCGGAATTAGCAGAATTTTGATTTAATCCAGCACTAACTGCAAATGAATCCCTTAAATACTGAAATTTTGCCTCTGTAATCTTAGCAGCTAACTCAGGTCGATAAACCTCGATGCGATTCAGGAGTAGCTCAGCAGCTTGATTGCTCACCTTGCGGTCAAAAGTCCAGATTCCTTCAAAGCGGCGGGAGGAGTCAATTTCCTGATTAATGAGTTTTTGTACAGCTGTAGATTTTTCTGTGCAAACTAAGCAACTAGCATAATTTTGCCCAATTACTACTAGATGCCATTCTTTACTCAGAGCATCTGCTGGCTCAAATGCTACAGTTTCGTAATAATCTGAGCTATTCTTGAATTCTGCTTCCGGTGCTGCTAGTACATAGACTTGAGATGTCCGTTCAGCAATGCGTCGATATCTGTGTGCCTCTGTACGGTAGAAGTGCTCTCTTTGGAAGCTAGCAATTACCAAAGGCTGATCTGAGCCTGCCAAAACTTGATCTTCCATTGCATGGGAGAGGGCAGTCAAAGAAGCCTTAAAATATACTTGTTGCCGCAGTTCGGGCATAGCCTGCAGCAAATCTACCAGCACGGAGGTCGTGATGCTCATTAATAAGTTTTTTTAGCCTGATCCAAACTTTATGGACTGTGCAGGGCACCAATTGTCTGGGTGACCATGTTTTCCATAATGACAGACTTGCTTCACAAAAAGCGACGGGGAAGCCAACTCCTTAAAGGGGTTGGAGAAAATGTCGCCCCGCCGCTTTGTCCTTTTTACAAAGGACAAAGGACTAATAAGGCTTGCACTTTAAGTTGATAGCCCCGGTCAGGCAACGCTATTGGAGTAGTAGTTATTATTAAAAGAGACTGTAAGTTATCTTCATGTAAGGGGCATCTAACCATGAAATCTGTTTTGCTGCCTTCTAGCTGGTTATCTTTTCTTGTTTACTTGGCAGCGGCTCCTGTGGGGATAACTTCACTAGTGCGGGCTCAACCAATTACTCCAGCCAATGATGGTACTGGTACAATTGTTACTCCTGATGGTAACCGCTTCGATATCCACGGAGGCACTTTATCAGGAGATGGAGTTAATCTTTTCCACAGTCTGGAGCGATTTGGATTAGATGCAGGACAGATAGGTAATTTTCTGTCTAATCCTCAGATTGAGAATATCTTGGGACGGATAGTTGGAAGTGACCCTTCAATTATTAATGGGTTGATTCAGGTTACTGGTGGTGATTCCAACCTCTACTTGATGAACCCGGCAGGGATGATTTTTGGCGAGAATGCTCAGTTAAATGTGCCAGCTTCATTTACTGCTACTACTGCTAATGGCATCGGTTTTAATGGTGGTTGGTTCAATGCTGTTGGCAATAATAACTATCAAGCTCTGCTGGGTAATCCTAACAGTTTTGCCTTCACAATGGAGCAGCCAGGAAGTATTATCAATGCTGGAGATTTGGCAGTAGCAGAGGGAAAAAACTTAACTCTGTTGGGTGGTACAGTCATTCATACTGGTACTGTCTCAACATCAGGAGGCGGGATTACGATTACGGCAGTACCAGGGGAGAATTTGGTACGTATCAGCCAGGAAGGAATGCTCCTAAGTTTGGAAGTTGAGCCGATGGCAGCAACGGGAGATAGTAGTTTGCCAACGGCTGTGGGGATTAACCCTATAGATTTACCCAGATTGCTGACTCCGAGCAATTTAGGTCATGCTACAGGGTTAACTGTTAACCCAGATGGTACAGTGCAGTTGATCCATTCAGGGACTACTCTACCAACAGCAGCAGGAATTGCGATCGCTTCTGGTAGCGTTGATGTTTCTGGTGAGACTGGTGGCAATGTCAATGTTTTCGGTGACAAGGTTGGTTTAATTAGTGCTGATATTAATGCTTCTGGCATTAATGGTGGTGGTAATGTGCGTATTGGTGGGGATTATCAAGGACAAGGGACAGTACCTAATGCCAAGCGCACTTTTGTTAGTAGTGATTCGGTGATTAATGCCGATGCTCTCATTGAGGGTAACGGAGGTAGAATCATCACTTGGGCAGATGAAATTAACCGCTTCTCTGGCAATGTCAGTGCCACTGGAGGTGCTAATTCCGGCGATGGTGGCTTTGTGGAGATATCAGGAAGCGATAGCCTGATTTTTCGGGGTTCGGTTGATGTGGGTGCTGCTAATGGTACACCAGGTAATATTCTTTTTGACCCCAAAAATATCACTATTGCTAATGGAGGTGCAGATGTTCTAGCAATCAATGATGCCTTTGGAGAGAATCCAGCTCTTGATGTTACCTTTGATGCGGATCAGATTACTGGCTTGAACGGTAATGTTACTCTGCAAGCTAATAACGACATCACAATTGCTGAAAATGTTATTTCCAATAGTATTCAAACTCTAGAACTTCAAGCTGGGCGCAGTATCATTCTCAATAATGGTGTGGTTATTAGTTTAGATGCAGGAAACTTTAGTGCCACAATTAATGATGAAAATGCGATCGCAGCTGAGCGAGATCCGGGAACTGCTCAATTTTGGATGAACCTCGGTTCCCAAATTTTAACTAATGGGGGCGATATCACAATTGAGCATGGAACCTTCGGTGGAAATTCAGTTGGTGAAGTCCGTATAAACGACAATGCAACTATTAATTCAGTTAATGGCAATATTTCGATTACGGGTACTGGTGAAGGAGGTGGTACATTCGGTTCCGGTATTCAGGTTGATGGCAGCATAGAGACAACAGGAACTGGGACGATAAGCCTGAATGGCACAAGCGGTGCTGGGACGACTGATAATCACGGAATACTGATTCAGAATAACGGTAGGGTTTCTGTAATTAATGGAGATATCAACCTGCTAGGTACGGCTGCTGCCAGTAATGGGGATGTTAACCACGGCATTCTTATTACCAATGGAGGCTTAGTACAATCGACTGGGACAGGGGTGATTAATCTGACTGGCATTAGTAACGCAACCAGCCAGAACCTCTTCGGAAACGACGGTATTTCAGTTGTTGCTGGTAGTCAAGTGATGGCTACTGGCACAGGCTCTATCACCATGATTGGTACAGGTGGTAATGGAACAGTTAGTAATGAGGGAGTAGTTGTCTTAGATCCCACCTCTGAGGTTAGCTCAACCGACGGAGATATCTTTATCATGGGAACTAGTAGAGGCACTGGAACTGAGCACTACGGTATTTGGATTGGTCGTGACGGTGTATTTGTGGGAACTACTGGAAGTGGAAATATCACTCTAGAGGGCATTGTTAGCGGTATTGGCAATAACAGCGAGGGTATTTTCTTTGACAATGGAGCTTTAGTTGAAGCTACTGGAACTGGAAATATCACCTTAACTGCTGATGAAATTAATTTCACTGACATCACCGTAATCAATGGTAATGGTATCCTCCAATTGCAACCACTTGACGATAGCTTGGGTATTACCGTTGGTGGCGCTATTGACGACAATCGCTTGAATCTGGACACCAACGAACTCAACTATTTGGAAAATGGCTTTGACCAAATTATTATCGGACGAGAGGACGGTAGTGGCGTTATTACCTTAGCTGATAATGTGACTTTCAATGACCCAGTTACTTTACTTTCTCCTGTCGGTAATGGCTCAATTGACACCAGTGGTTTTATCTTGACTGGAAATGATACTTCAATCACCCTGCAAGCTAATCAAAATATCACTACTGGTAATCTGATCAGTGCTGGCGATATCACACTAACAAGTAACGAGATTGATTTAGAGGGTGGAGTCTCAGGTAATGGTATTCTGAGCTTGCAACCCGCCACTGCCAATCAAGACATCCAAATTGGCAATCTCACAGACTCTGGTATTGGAACGCTGGACTTATTAGATACAGATATTGCTAATTTGCAAGCTGGCTTTACTAGTATCACTATCGGTCGTCTTGATGGCACTGGCGTTGTTACTCTCAACGATGGGGTTACCTTCAATACTCCTGTTAATATTGCTGGGGGTTTAACTTTAGTTGGTCCGAACCAAAATACTGTTTGGGAGCTTACAGGAACCAACCAAGGTAATCTCAACAGTATTTTCCCGAATGGATTAACCTTTAACAATATTGAGAACTTAATTGGTGGCAGTTTAGATGACAGCTTCGTTTTTGGTGATGGTATTGACTTCAATGGCAGTATCACTGACAACGGAGGCATAGACAATTTTGATTTCTCTGCCTACACCACTCCCCTGACTGTGAACCTCAATACTTTTGGATTAGTAGGCATTGAACAAGTTATCGGCACAACTAATGCTGATAGTACCTTGATCGGAACCAACACTGTTAGTAATTGGGAGATTACCAACCTCAACGAAGGCGTACTTAATGGTACTCTCAACTTCACTGATTTCGCTAACCTCATAGGTGGAACTTTAAACGACAGCTTTATTATTGGTGATGGTGTTGACTTCAGTGGCGGTATCACCGACAACGGAGGCATAGACAATGTGGACTTCTCCGCCTATACCACTCCCCTCAGTGTGAACCTCAATACTCTTGGAGTAGTAGGTATTGAACAAGTTATCGGTACCACTAATGCTGATAGTACCTTGATCGGAACCAACACTGTTAATAATTGGGAGATTACCAACCTCAACGAAGGCGTACTTAATGGTACTCTCAACTTCACTGATTTCGCTAACCTCATAGGTGGAACTTTAAACGACAGCTTTATTATTGGTGATGGTGTTGACTTCAGTGGCGGTATCACCGACAACGGAGGCATAGACAATGTGGACTTCTCCGCCTATACCACTCCCCTCAGTGTGAACCTCAATACTCTTGGAGCAGTAGGTATTGAACAAGTTATCGGTACCACTAATGCCGAGAGTACCTTAATCGGAGTCAACACTCCCAATAATTGGGAGATTACTAATCTCAATGAAGGCGTAGTGAATAATACTCTCAACTTCACTGCCTTTAACAATCTTATAGGTGGCGCTTTAGATGATACTTTCGTATTTAGCAACGGTGCTGGTATCAGCGGTAATCTCGACGGTGGATTAGGTAATTTGACCCTGACAGGAGATGAAATCGACTTCGGTGGTAATGTCTCTGGCTCAGGCAATTTAACAATACTGGCTAATCAAAATATTTCTACTGGTAATATCACTAATCCCGGTAGACAGATTACGATCATCAGCAATAATGGTGCTGTCTCTACAGGTAATCTCAGCACCTCAAACTTCAGCGGCGGTGAAATTTTCATCGATGCTATGCTGGCTATCACGACTGGAACAATTGACACTAGCGGTATGATTGGCGATGGTGGTAACGTTACCCTCGATCCCATCGGTGATATTCAAGTTACATCAATCAATACCCAAGGTGGTAACAATGGTATCGGTGGGGATGTAGATATTACTGCTGGTAGATATTTTAGAGCCACAGATAATTTTAGCGACCGCAACGGACTCCTTACCAGTATCTCAACTGCTGGAGGACTAGGTAGTGGAGATATCATAATCCGACATGGTGGCAATGGAGTAATCCCTTTTAATGTAGGAGATGCTACCACCAATGGTACAGCAGCAGCTATCACTAGTGGTGATTTCACCATTACTCCCTTCCAGTCTTTCCCCTTCACTCATACCCAGGGCAATATTCAGATTATTAGTATTGATCCACCTACTAATCCTTCAGTTCCCCTAAGTGACATTTTAGATACTCTAGTTGATAATCCCTTAATTCCCATAAGTGACATTCTAGATAATCTTCCTGTTACTAATCCCGATATTTCCCCCATCAATCCGATTGATCTAATAGAACCATACCAACCTCTGACACCGCTCGTATCTGAAGAAATACCCTCCGTAGCAGTAGACATTGGTGTAGAGGAACTCGAAGCCAGCTTTACTGCTGAATTTGAAAGCCACCTAGGTATCAGCGATACTCCCACCGCTAGTCTAGAAGATATTCGTACTAAACTGCGAGAAATAGAAAAAGCCACTGGCGTCAAACCAGCTGTTATCTATGCCTTCTTTGTTCCCGGTACCGCTTCCTTACAAACCCCTTCTTCTGGTAACAAATCCCTACCAACAAACCAACCCAAACAACCAGAAACTATTTGGCGCTTCGGCTCTCACAGTTTATCTTCCAATGAAAAAAGACCATCTTTGCAAAGACTACAACCTCAATCCACCGATGAGTTAGAACTAATACTAGTCACTGCTGAAGGTAAACCTATTCGACACCGAGTACGAGGAGCCAACCGCAAGCAAGTCTCCAAAACTGTCCAATCTTTCCGCCGCGCCGTCACTGATATAAACACCTCCTCTTCCTACAAGCAACAAGCCAAACAACTCTATGAGTGGCTAATTACACCGTTGGAAGCTGATTTGCAAGCTCAAGAGATTAATAATCTTGTCTTTATCATGGATAGCGGTTTACGTTCCCTACCAATTTCTGTTCTCCATGATGGTAATGGCTTCATTATCGAAAAATATAGCATTGGCTTAATGCCTAGCATCTCCCTAACTGATACTCGCTATGTAGATCTTAGGAATACCAAAATGTTAGCCATGGGAGCAGCAGAATTTACCGATCAAAGTCCCTTACCTGCAGTACCAATCGAATTATCCACCCTCACGGGTCAACTATGGCAAGGTACATCTTTCCTCAACGAAGAATTTACTCTCAACAAGCTCAAATCAGCTCGTAAAACTCAACCCTTTGGTATTGTTCACTTAGCCACCCACGGGGAATTTAAACCAGGGAAGCTGAGCAATTCCTACCTCCAACTGTGGGATACTAAACTGAAATTAGATCAAGTGCCGGAATTAGGATTCCATAACCCACCGGTAGAGCTATTAGTCTTGAGCGCTTGTCGTACTGCACTAGGAGATGCGGAAGCGGAGTTGGGATTTGCCGGATTAGCAGTACTAGCAGGAGTCAAGTCTGCAATCGGTAGTCTCTGGTACGTCAGCGATGAAGGCACTCTGGGATTTATGAGCAATTTTTACCAGCACTTGCAGGAGTTTCCCATCAAAGCCGAAGCCTTGCGCCAAACACAATTAGCTATGCTGCGAGGTGAAGTGCGTCTAGAAAATGGGAAACTTGTAAGTAGCGATGCCTTTGGCGGTTCGCGTAGCGACCATCGCTCTATTTCCTTACCTCCACAGTTACAAAGGTTGGAAGATAAAGATTTGACTCACCCTTATTACTGGAGTGCGTTTACTTTGATTGGTAGTACTTGGTAGATTGTTAGCTATTACAGGAAAGCGATCGCATTTCCTTCAAAATCTTGAGCGTATTCCAGTAGAGAATAGCATTGGGAACCAAGCTCAAACAGCTTGCCTTATTCATCATCTCCTCACAGTCCCCTGTCGAGAACTCCCCCTGGTCGGCAAAGAAAATACGACACGGGAGCTTATGAGTCCGTTTTGTAGTGAGACAGGAACATCGCAACGCAGTCTTGCATTACCCCTTCTGGTGTCAGCTTCTCGCCCAGCAGGAATTCCGGCCAGAAGAAGAAGTTCTTCACCAATCCCAACAATTGGCTGGCTGCATATTCAGGATCAACAGGACGCAACGCGCCAGCCGCCATGGCATCTTTGATGAGCTGGGTGATGGGATAGTCATGCGTTGCCATTTCTGCAAAGAATGCTCGCGACCTCTCCAGATCGCGCAGAAGCTCAGACATCACCATCCTGTTCAGCCCCATGGCCTCAGCCTCCGTGATCACGGCAACATAACGCTCCAAAGCATCGACAAGCTGCGTGTCCAACGGTTGGTCAGGATCGTAAGTGACTGGCTCCATGGCCGTGTTTCGCTCGATCATGATCTGAGAGATTGCTTTGAACAGCTCTTCCTTGCTCTCAAAGTGATTGTAGAGGGTACGACTCGAAACCCCTGCACGCTTGGCGATTCGAGTGGTGTTTGCCCCGAGGAACCCTTGTTCCCGGAACTCCTCAATTGCTGCCTCAATGATGTTTTTTCGTTTCTTTTCAGTGAGTTTCATGTCGGTTCACCTGTTGCTCTGACAAAAAAGTAAAATTTATTATTTACATTTTTGGATTTATGCCCTAGTATGAATAATGTAAACAGAAAATTTTACTTTTGCGACCTAAACAGAAGAGCTGAAAAGCCAGCTACTTCGAGTCGATGGATAGCGATTGACGGCTTCTTAAAAAAGCATGGTGGTTTAGCTGCCGAACTACAAGCCGTATAACGAAAAAGTGGTGCTCCGTTGTTCCAGAGCGCCCCAACCACACTCGCTGTTTAGCAAGTCTGACAATAACACCTCAAAAGAAAGTGAGACGAACCATGAAATTTGATCGCAATTCTACGACGACCGACGTGCTCAACGGCATCGATCTATCGGGCAAGACCGCCCTTGTAACTGGCGCATCAACAGGTCTTGGAGCCGAAACTGCGCGTGTGCTCGCTGCCTGTGGTGCTGATGTTACCCTCGTTGCGCGATCGAAGGCCAAGCTTTCCAAAGTTGCCAATGAAATTCAGTCAGAAACGGGGCGTTTGCCAGAAACCGCAGCCTTGGAGTTAGATAAGCCCGCCACAATCCGCACCTTCGCGGCTGATTGGCTTAGCCGCCACGAAAAACTCGATATTCTGATCAACAACGCAGGCATAATGGCGACTCCGTTGACCCGTACCGTCAAAGGTTGGGAGAGCCAGTTTGCAACGAACCATCTAGGTCACTTTCTGCTGACCAATCTACTCTCCGATGTCATCAAGGCCGCAGGGAAAGCCCGCATCGTGAACCTTTCATCCGCTGGGCATCAGTATTCAACGGTAGATTTGGACGACCCAAATTACCAGAACCGCGACTATGATGCACTTCAGGCCTATGGTCAGTCAAAAACGGCAAACATCTGGTTCACGTTAGAACTCGCCCGCCGCTGGGCAGATTGTGGCGTCACCAGCTTTGCGGTACACCCGGGCGGCATCCAGACTGAGCTTGGTCGCAATCTGGAACCAGAAATGGTCAAGAGATTTGAGCAGTTGATCAAGGATTATCCGGATATCTGGAAGACAGTTCCTCAGGGCGCGGCAACATCCTGCTGGGCCGCGACGTCGCCTGAGCTGAACGGCAAGACGGGCCTGTATCTGGAAGATTGTCATATTTCTGAGCCGGGTGGTGAAGATGTGCCCAATGGCGGATATGCTCCATATGCTTATAATGCTGACGGCGCAAAGCAGCTTTGGGAACTGTCGAACGACCTGCTGGGCACAGAGTTCTGAGTTTAAACGCAAAGACCAAGGGAGAATGTCAGCTAAAGCTTACCGGTATGGTTCAGACTGCTTCAAGTCCCCAAGTCCCCACTGGCGAGGGGATTTGCCAAAATACCGTCGGAAATCGCGACTAAATTGAGATTGGCTAGAGTAGCCCACATGATATGCCGCATCCCCAACCGTAGAGCCACTCACAATCAGTCTTGACGCTTCATTGAGACGATGCAGCTTAATAAACTGAATCGGGGAATAAGTGGTGACTTCCTTGAACTTGCGGTGAAACACTGCGCGGCTCATCCCTGCCTCTTTAGCCAACTCATCAATCGAGATTGCTTTATGAAGATTGGCTTTTAGGAAAGTCAATGCCCGCGATATCTGCTGCATTCCTCCCCCATATGCATGGAAAAATGCACCCCCAGCCTGACCTCGAAGAACCGCAAACATCAATTCCTTAAGCCTGCCACTGCCGAGGATATCGAGTGCAATAGGATCATCCAACAATTCCAAAAGGCGTTGAAGTCCTGTGGCAAAGTCCTCATCCCACTTGGCCACAGTAAGCCCAGGCACAACTTCGGCTCTTGAGGTGCTGCCACGATCCAGAGCCGCCATCTTAAGCACCGTCTCAAACATGGCTCGAGTCTCAAGGCGCAGCAAAAGACCAAGCAGGGGTTTTTCTGGTGATGCCTCGATCACCTCTGCCTCTGCAGGTATGGGCAGGGTACAACACAAATACTGATCCCTATCGTAAATGTGGGTTGTGCCATCTAAGTACGCCCGCTTCCGTCCCTGCACAATCACGCAAATACTCGGATCGTACACCCCAGGCAATCGCTCCACAGGGTGGTTCGTCCGAAACAGCTGCAATCCCTCAATGGGGGTCTCTGTCACGCCCTCGGAAATGGTGTGTCGATCGATGAGCTCGATAATTTTGCATGTATTATTCATGGTTCCAGGATGACCCACTTCTGTCATGCTTTTTTAAGATTGATACAAATAGGCAAAAATTCGAGATCAATTGGGCTGATTTAGCGTTAGCGAAGGAATTACAATGCAAGCCAACCCGAAAGGACAAAGAAAATGACAAACCAAACTCTCACTGCTGGCGACAACAAAGTAACTTTCAAATCCTTTGGAGTGGATTTAGTCGGCAATCTCTATCTTCCAGGAGGCTTTGATAAAAACAAGCAGTACAAAGCCATAGTAAGTGCAAGCCCATTTCCTCAAGTAAAAGAACAAGTCATGGCAACCTATGGGCCGGAAATGGCTGAAAGAGGATTTGTCTTTTTAGG
>JGI12316J15309_10008427_pt1 | contig 77603 bp, 53 predicted proteins | sample MarCyaLeptolynsp_FD_15309 | JGI IMG/M metagenome (IMG submission 15309)
CCCTCTTCTGTCACTTTCCGGAATTCTGACGAAATTCCGTCATTACAGCCAACGACACCTAACGAGAGAATCAGGGTTTGACCCCCATTTTTCGGAGTCTGACAGAAGAGGGATAGGCAGGATAAAATTCGTCAGTACTGAAAAATTGAAAAAGAAAGAGGAAGGTAGCTTCCCGACGAGAAAAGGTTCCAGTTTCCACGTTGGAGGCTCCAGAGAACATGCCCAAACCCTTCCTTTTGCTGAGTGCTGGCTATCCCCTTCTTCCTTATCTTTACAACAACCCCCTCAACTCCTAGCTCGTATCCTCTCTGGACATTCAGTTGTAACAATCGCGCCAGATGGAAAAACCCTTGCTGGTGTTACTGGTAACAATCAAATTACTCTGTGGAATTTGCAAACTGGTGCCAAACTTCGTACCCTTACCGGTCATTCTTTACCGATTTTGTCCCTTGCCATTAGTCCCAATGGACAATTACTGGCTAGTACAGGTCACGACCAGCAAGTTAAAATTTGGCATATGGGTACTGGTGAAGAAATTAGCACCCTGGTTGGTCATACTAAATGGATAGAGGCGATCGCTATTAGTCCCGATGGACAAACCCTTGTCAGTGCTGGTGGTGACAAAACCATTAAAGTCTGGAGCCTCACAGAAGTTCATTCCCTAATTCGGACGATAACGGGACATCCAGACAGCATTTACTCTGTTGCCATCAGCCCTAATGGAGAAATCCTGGCTACTGGTAGTTGGAATATGATTAAGCTCTGGAACCTGAGCACTGGCAAAGAACTTCGCACTCTTACTAGTCCCACTTTTGGAGTCAACTCTATTGCCTTTAGTCCTGATGGCAAGACTCTTATCAGTGGTAGTGGCGATCGTAGCATTGACTTGTGGGAAGTGAACACTGGTAATCGTCTGCGCACCCTCAATAGTCATGTGGCAGGAGTAAGTTCACTAGTTGTTAGTCCCGATGGACAAACCGTTATCAGTGGTAGTTTGGACAACACAATCAAAATTTGGAACTTGAATACGGGTGAGGAACTTCACTCCTTTCCTCAACAATCGAGCATTATTCAATCGATTGCCATCACTCCGGATGGACAAACCCTTGCCAGTGGTGGTTGGGGTAATATTATTAAACTATGGAATCTAACTACCGGTCAGGAAATTCGTACTCTCTCGAATGCAGCTAATGAGCCAGTTCAACCAATGGCTTATTTTTGCTCTGGCTTGAGCCGTAAGATAGAATTAACAACTGTGGAATAATTAGAAAGAGATATTCTCGGAGGTATTATTGTCGAAATTTCTTTTAAAGGTTCTCTGGTTAGATGAGAACGTAGCACTAGCTGTAGATCAAATAGTGGGTAAAGGCACTAGTCCCTTAACCTGTTACTTTTTTTGGCCACGGAACGATGCTTGGCAACAGCTGAAAGATGAGATGGAAGCCAAGCACTGGATTAACGAACTAGATCGCGTTGAGCTGCTCAATAAAGCAACTGAAGTGATTAACTATTGGCAAGAGGAAGGTAGGAACCGTCCTATGAATGAAGCTCAGGCAAAGTTCCCGGAGGTTACCTTTACCGGCTGTGCTTAATCCACGCAAGAGGTGATAGCAAATCGGAGTTAGGCACCCTCTTTATTTCAAAAAAACAAGAGAGTAGGGAACTGCGGAAGGAGGGAGAAGGGAGGGGAGACAAGGAAGACAAGGGAGAATTAGAACTTCCCACGCTCTTAATTCCCCATTCCCTATTCCCTATTCCCTATTCCCTATTCCCTATTTCCAAAAACCAAGGACTTTATACTTCATTAAAATTAAGAAGCACTATAGTGGTTTATACCGTACCACCAGAGGCTTGAAAACGAGCACGGGCTCTTTTGAGAGCTTGAGTTGCCTGGATTTTCTCCTGGCGATCTTCACCACTTTCGGCTTTGTCAAAACGAGCTTGAGCTTCTTCAAAAGCTTTGCCTGCTGCTCCCTTATCAATAGTTTTTCCTTGTTCAGCAGCGTTGACGAGAATCGTCACTTCGTTGTCTTCAACTTCTGCGAATCCACCCATCAGAACAATCGGTACCCAATCTTTCCCTGGACGAACTCGCATTACACCGATGTCCAAAGCTGTTAAGAGAGGAGCATGGCCAGTTAAAATACCTAATTGACCAGTGGTACTAGGGAGGATTACTTCTTCAGCTTCCGCATCCCAGACAATTTTGTCTGGAGCAACTACACGAATAGTTAAGGTCATTGGTTAGTTATTGGTTGTTTGTTGTTAGTTTTTAGTTGTTTGTTTTGATCAGTCATTAGTCATTAATACAAAGGACTAATGACCAATGACTAATGACTAATGACTAACTCTTCATTTTCTCCGCTTTAGCGATCGCTTCGTCAATATTGCCTACTAGGTAGAAAGCTTGCTCAGGCAGATCGTCTAATTCCCCATTGAGGATCATTTGGAATCCTTTGATTGTCTCCTCTAAGGGGACATACTTACCAGGAGAACCAGTAAATACTTCTGCCACGAAGAAAGGTTGGGACAAGAAGCGCTCAATCTTGCGAGCGCGAGCCACCGTCAGCCGGTCATCTTCCGACAATTCATCCAAGCCTAAGATAGCAATGATGTCCTGGAGTTCCTTGTAGCGCTGTAGAGTTGCCTGTACTGCACGAGCTGTATTGTAGTGTTCTTCGCCCACAACACTCGCTTGCAACATAGTGGATGTTGAATCTAGGGGATCAACAGCGGGATAAATTCCCTTAGATGCTAAGCCACGAGACAACACCGTTGTACCATCCAAGTGAGCAAAAGTGGTAGCTGGTGCAGGGTCAGTCAAGTCATCCGCAGGTACATAGACAGCTTGAATGGAGGTAATTGAACCTTCGGTTGTAGAGGTAATCCGCTCTTGCAGTTCACCCATCTCGGTACCTAGGGTTGGTTGATATCCTACCGCAGAAGGCATCCGACCTAACAGCGCTGATACTTCAGAACCTGCTTGTACAAACCGGAAGATGTTATCGATAAACAGCAAAACGTCCTGCTTACTGACATCCCGGAAGTATTCAGCCATCGTCAAAGCAGCAAGACCAACACGCATCCTAGCACCTGGTGGCTCATTCATTTGACCATAGACTAAGGCAATCTTAGAATCACCAAGATTCTCTTCATTGATCACCCCTGACTCTTTCATTTCGTTGTAAAGGTCATTTCCTTCACGGGTGCGCTCACCCACACCACCAAATACCGATACTCCGCCGTGGTTGATGGCAATGTTATTGATTAGCTCCATCATGATCACAGTTTTACCGACACCAGCACCGCCGAACAGACCAATTTTGCCGCCACGTCGATAAGGAGCCAATAAGTCTAACACTTTGACGCCTGTTTCAAAAACTGAGGGACTCGTTTCTAACTCAGTTAGTTTGGGAGCAGAGCGGTGAATCGGTAATGTTTCTTCCGTGTTGACTGGTCCGAGATTATCAACAGTTTCACCTAACACGTTGAAAATTCGTCCCAAAGTAGCAGGACCAACAGGCACACTAATGGGGGCACCAGTATCAATAACTTCCATTCCCCTGACTAGACCATCTGTACCACTCATGGCAACGGATCTTACCTGGTTGTCACCCAGTAGTTGTTGCACTTCGCAGGTGACAGAGACATCCTGTCCTGCCTCATTTTTACCTTCAATTTTTAAGGCATTGTAAATTTGTGGCATCTTGCCGCTGGGGAACTCAGCATCGACAACCGGGCCGATGATTTGAGTAATAACGCCAGTGTTTGTCTTTTCTGTGGTGCTGACCATGCTCGCGCCTATAGTTTTGATAAGAGTGGTTTTTACCGATAAAGTTAAACGGTAGGTTTGGTATTAAATCTTAACAATACCGTTTTATAGCTTATCACCCATGGGGATCACGGTGTGAGGTTTCTCTTCTCTAGCTAATCTGAAAATAGACGCGGGGAAGCGGAGACGCGGAGACGCGGAGACAGGGGGACAGGGAGACACCAGAGTACTGCAAGATCTCAATTCACCAAGATATACTAAAAACTTGGGAAATCCTTCTGCTAACTGCTTCAACTCTATGAATGTGCTACATAGATTTATTCTGGTTTTTAAATTTGTTGCTAATACATTGCGGCTAACTGAGGGTTCAAGAAAACGCCGCTGGTGCTCAGTGATTGCTGCATTCCTGGTAGCTTTAATGCTAGGGCTAGTCATAACACCTACTAAGGCTTGGGCTCGTACTGAAGTACCAACTGATACAGCTGGCTCGATCCAACCCTATTTAGATAACGTTATCGACAGGGTAACTGAGTTTCGCCTCGATAACGGTATCAAGTTTATTGTCCTAGAACGTCACCGTGCCCCAGTAGTTTCTTTTATTACCTATGCAGATGTTGGTGGTGCTGATGAACCTGATGGCAAGACTGGCGTAGCTCACTTCCTAGAGCATTTAGCCTTCAAAGGTACTAATTTTATTGGCACAGAGGATTACGAAGCGGAAAAGAAGCTATTTGTGCGCCTAGATGAGTTATTTGAGCAAATGCAAGCGGCAAAAGCTGCTGGGGATGAAGCAGAACTTGCTAAGTTACAGGAGGAGTTTACTAGAGTACAAGCTGAGGCAGGTAAATTTGTTAAGCAAAATGAAATGGGTCAAATTGTGGAGAGAGCTGGTGGTGTCGGCTTGAATGCAGCAACTTCAACTGATGCCACTTTTTATTTCTACAGCTTCCCTGCCAATAAACTGGAATTGTGGATGTCGTTGGAGTCAGAGCGATTTCTCAAACCAGTGTTTCGGGAATTTTATAAGGAAAAGGAAGTTATCTTAGAAGAGCGACGTTTGCGTACTGATAATTCTCCTATTGGTCAGATGATTGAAGCTTTCTTGGATACTGCTTTCCAAGTGCATCCCTATCGTCGTCCGGTGATTGGCTATAACGAAGACATCCTCAACCTCAGCCGCGCCGATGTGCAGCAGTTTTTTGAGACTTACTATGTTCCCAATAACCTAACAATTGCGGTAGTAGGAGATGTCGATCCAGTAGAAGTTAGGCAGCTAGCTCAACTCTACTTCGGACGTTACCAAGCTAAGCCCGCACCGCCAAAAGTAACTGCTGTTGAACCACCACAGCAACAAATGCGGGAAGTAACCTTGAAATTACCTTCCCAACCCTGGTATTTAGAAGGATATCATCGACCAGCAATCAACGATCCTGACGATGTGGTTTATCAAATTATTGCTAGCCTGCTGAGTGATGGTCGCACATCTCGCCTCTATAAGTCTCTGGTAGAAGAACAACAAATAGCACTCTCCGCCGCAGGATTTAGTGGCTTCCCTGGAGAGAAGCATCCCAACTTGATGTTGTTCTATGCCTTAACAGCACCAGGGCATACAGTAGAACAAGTAGAAATGGCATTGCGTGAAGAAATTGAGCGACTTAAGCACGAACCAGTATCACAAGAGGAGTTGGAGCGAGTGAAAACCCAAGCTCGTGCTGGTTTATTGCGTTCTCTCAATTCTAATATGGGTATGGCTCGCAATTTGGTAGAGTACCAAGTTAAAACAGGTGATTGGCGTAACTTGTTCAAGGAACTAGATGTAATATCAGCGGTTACTCAAGAGGACATTATGCGAGTAGCCAAGGGGACTTTCACTTCAGAAAATCGCACTATTGGACGTATTTTACCCAGTGACGAGCGATAAGGTGATTTCCTCCGAAAGAATGTACCTATCGTAGGGTGAGTATACCCTTCGGGATGCTTCGCTTAGAGCGAAGCGTAACACACCACGTTGCGGGTACAATCATTTTCAAAAATCGCCTAAGCTATTGTGCATAAAAAGTTGTGAATTGGTAAATGAGGACAGGCAGGATGCCTGTCCCACAAGAGTTTTATCATTGATATATGTATTTCATTTACCACCCAATATGCCCTAACTAATAACCAATGACCAATGACCAATGACCAATGACCAATGACCAATAACCAATGACAATTAAAAAGAGACAATCGCTAATCCATAATCCTACTAAAGCTCTACGCTGGGTAGGACTACTAGTAATGACAATGCTGTTAGTAGTTGCATTTCGTCTGCCAGCATTTGCTAACACTGCGCGACACTACACTGAGTTAGAGTTTCCCCCTTTGCCAGAGATTCAGCTACCAGAGTACGAGCGCTATGAGTTGAATAATGGTATAGTCGTGTATCTGATGGAAGACCATGAACTGCCCCTAGTAAGTGGTACGGCCATGATTAAAACTGGCGATCGCCTCGAACCATCAGAAAAAGTAGGCTTGGCAGGGCTGGTGGGAAATGTGATGCGCACTGGCGGTACTACAGAACATTCAGGGGATGAACTCAATCAACTCTTAGAACAACGAGCTGCGTTGGTAGAAACTGGTATTGGTAGTGCTTCTGGCAGTGCTAGTTTCAGTGCTTTGAGCGAAGATTTGGAGCAGGTTTTTGACTTATTTGCTGAGGTAATCCAAAAACCAGCCTTTACCCAAGACAAGCTAGATTTAGCGAAAAAGCAACAGGCAGGGCAAATTTCCCGTCGTAATGATGATCCTGGGGACATTGCTAGACGAGAATTCACCAAATTGATTTATGGTGAGAATAGTCCTTATGCTCGTACTATTGAGTATGCAACCTTAGACAAAATCTCTCGCTCAGATTTAGTAGCGTTCTACGAAGAATATTTTCATCCGGAAAATATGATTCTGGGCATTGTCGGGGATTTTGATTCTGCAAAAATGCGCCAGCTAATTGAGGAGAAGTTTGGCAACTGGCAACCGGCATCCCAGCCTAGAGGACAAAAAGTACCTACTGCTTCCCAGGCAAAGCGAGGAGGTCTATTTTTTGTAGATCAGCCTCAGCTGACCCAGAGTAACATTCTTTTAGGACATTTGGGTGGTCAGTTCAATAGCCCAGATTATCCAAGTTTGGGAGTATTAAATGAGGTACTCAACGGCTTTGGTGGACGTTTGTTTAACGAAGTGCGATCGCGTCAAGGTCTTGCCTATTCTGTATATGGTTTCTGGAGTCCCCGCCATGATTATCCAGGTATCTTTCTGGCTGGAGGACAAACCCGCTCTGATGCTACCGTACCCTTCATTAAAGCAATTCTTGCAGAAATTGAGAAAATTCGCACAACACCCATAACTCCTCAAGAACTCAGCCAAGCTAAACAAGGGGTAGTCAATTCGTTTGTCTTCAACTTCCAAAGTCCCAGCCAAACTTTATCTCGACTAATGCGTTATGAGTACTATGGCTACCCGGCTGATTTTATCTTTAAATATCTCCAAGGTATTGAGGAGACAACTATTGAAGATGTTCAACGTGTTGCCCAGAAATACCTCAAACCGGAGGATATTGTTACTTTGGTAGTAGGTAATAACCAAGAAATACAGCCACCCCTCAATATATTTTCTACAGATGTGACATCTATCGATGTTAGTATTCCAGAACCAACCAGGAGTTGAGATGAGGTGTTAGGCAATGGGATTAAAAACTAAAACCATTAATCATTAACCTAATGGCGAATAGAGAGCATCTTGCCTTACTCAAGAAGGGTGCGGTTAGCTGGATTGAGTGGAGAAATAACAACCAAAATCTAGTACCGGAGCTCAGTGCAGCTAACCTCAGAGGATTTAACCTCAGAGGGGCTAACCTCAAAAGGGCTAACCTCAAAAGGGCTGATTTAAGTAGGACTAAACTTATTAGCGCTATCCTCAGCAATGCTAATCTGAGCAATGCCAATCTCCAGGAAGCCGAGCTCATCTATGCTAATCTCATTGGAGCTGAACTCATTGATGCCGATCTCAGAGGAGCTAATTTGCACAGGGTTGATCTGAGTGATGCTAACCTGATTGGGGCTGACTTAAAAAGAGTTAATCTGAGAAAAGCGGATCTGGGTAATGCTAACCTGATTGGCGCTAATTTGAGAAGTGCTGACCTGAGAGAAGTTAACCTGGCTGGGGCACAGTTGATAAGGACTAACCTCAGCTCGGCTGAATTATTTGCGGCAACCCTTTGTCATGCAAACCTCAGCAGTGCTAATCTCCACGAAGCTGAACTAATTGGGGCTTACCTCTACCAAGCACAACTCTATCAAGCTAATCTGAGTGAGGCGCATCTAAGTCGAGCTTATCTCTTCGGAGCTAACTTGAGGAAGGCTGATCTCTACAAAGCAGACTTAAGGTGGGCTAATCTCAGCAAGGCTAATTTCCAGGGAGCCAACCTCAGCCAAGCTAATTTTATTGGAGCGAATCTTGAGCGAGTAGACTTTGGAGGAGCTAACCTTCAGGGAGCAACTATGCCTGATGGGACACTTTATCGGGAGTAGGGAGCTGGAGGACAATACTACTCGGTTAAGAGAAGTTATCAGCAAAGATGAGCTGGGGGAGCTGAGGGAGCTGAGGGAGCTGGGGGAGGGGGATTAGAGCTTATCCAAACAGTATTACCAAAGAGTCTTTTGTACTAATGACCAATGATCAATAACCAATGACCAATGACTAATGACCAATGACACCTTTATAATGTTTTTATAATGTTGTTAACAATATTTCAGAGTAGAAACAAAAATTAAAAATCCACACCTTAGTGGTTTTTCTACTTCTGTACAAATCTGGTCATAAGTTGCAAGTTATTTGATTATGAGCACTAGCACTACTACCAACAGTAAAACTACCACCAAAAGAAATAGCAATGGAAATCAAAAGGCAGACAAAGAAGTGGCTCTGACAAAAGCCGGAACCTTAGAATTGGCCAAGACAGATCAACAAGAAGCTGCTGATGTTGTCCCCCTACCTGGAAACCGCCCGATCGCTTCGAGTGATCTTCACATTAGTGAGACGATCTCTATAGTTGGGAATCGTCCCGTAGATGCGGATAATTTACAGGTTATGGGGACTATTTCAGTGATGGGAGACCGTCCAGTTGTTGCCAGTAATATCAAAGTATGGGATACCATCTCTGTCTCTGGAGACCGTCCGATTGCCTCTAGTGATCTGGCTTTGACTACTACAAACATGATACTTGGCAATCGCCCAATTGCCTCAAATGAGGTGGATGGAGATGAGGATTTGATGGGTTATCTTGATTAGATGTTTGCATTTGTTGTTTGTTATTAGTCATTGGTCATTTATATGCTTGGACAAATGACCAATGACTAATTGAATATCAGTACTAAATATGCCAAGAGTAGTAGCCTGTTGGTTTTGGTGAGAGTTTCAAGCAGTTATTGTTACAATAATTTACATCAGCTGCTCCTATCGGTCTACTATGAATCGTAAAAAAGTTTCCCCAGCCTCCCACGAAATTGACTCAGAAGCCTTAGTAGAGGAGTCGGTTGTGCAATTGCCCAACAAACCGATAGACATTGAGTATGAATCAAATTCAAAACAAGTGCCACTAGAAGAGTTACTAACTGAGCCATCTGTACTCAATCAAGAGACTTTGCGCTATGACCCAGTTGCGATCGAGGCTCAATATAGTAAAAAACCGCTACAAGTATTGGGGCGGCTTGTAAGTATTGTTTGGCCGTTTGCCTCCTTTAGTATCGGCATCTGGTGGGACCGTCTCTGGGGAAAAACGGTATCTCAGGAGCGGCGCAGAGCAGTTCAACTGCGGGAAATTTTGACTGAACTTGGACCAGCTTATATCAAGGTAGGACAAGCACTCTCAACGCGACCAGATTTGGTGCCCCCACTTTTTCTAGAAGAGTTGTCTCTGTTGCAAGACCAATTGCCGCCGTTTCCCAATGAAGTGGCTTTTGGATTTATCGAGGAAGAACTAGGTGCTCCTCCAGAAGATATTTACGTCGAATTTACTCCACAACCTGTAGCAGCTGCTTCTCTAGGACAAGTTTACAAAGGCAAGCTCAAAACTGGGGAAACTGTAGCAGTCAAAGTGCAGCGACCAGGATTAGCACAGCGCATTACTCTAGATATTTATATTCTACGAGGTCTGGCTGGGTGGGTAAAAAGTAAATTTAAGCAGGTGCGGAGTGATTTAGTTGCCATTATGGATGAATTTGGCAGCCGCATTTTTGAAGAAATGAATTACACCCAGGAAGGAAAGAATGCTGAACGCTTTGCCCAACTTTATGGTAACTTGCCAGATATTTATGTTCCCCAAATTTATTGGCAATATACGGGGCGTCGTGTCATAACAATGGAGTGGATCTCTGGGACAAAGCTGACTAAGATGGAGGCCATTAAAGCTCAAGGGATCGATGCCAAGTATTTGATTGAAATCGGGGTTCAATGTTCACTACGGCAACTGCTGGAACATGGCTTTTTTCATGCTGATCCTCATCCTGGGAATTTGTTAGCAACAGATGATGGTAAGCTGGCCTACATTGACTTTGGTATGATGAGCGAAGTTAAGGCTTACCAACGTTACGGTTTGCTCGAAGCAGTTGTTCATTTAGTTAATCGTGACTTTGAAGGCTTGGCACATGACTATGTAAAGTTGGAGTTTCTCACCCCAGACACAGACCTAACACCAATTATTCCGGCCTTGGGGAATGTGTTTAAAGATGCTTTGGGTGCCAGTGTAGCAGAACTCAATTTCAAAAGTATTACTGACAAGTTATCAGCTTTAATGTACGAGTATCCGTTTCAGGTACCAGCTTACTACGCGCTGATTATTCGCTCTTTGGTCACTTTGGAAGGGATTGCGATTAATGTTGATCCTAACTTTAAGGTCCTTAGCAAAGCCTATCCTTACGTAGCTAAGCGCCTGCTAACTGATCCTTCCCCTCGATTAAGAACTTCTCTTAAGGATTTGTTGTTCAAAGATGAAAGTTTTCGTTGGAACCGTTTGGAAAATTTGTTGCGCAATGCTGCTAAATCTCCAGATTACGACCTCAATCAATTATTAAATCAAACCTTGGAGTTTCTTTTCTCCGAGCGAGGTGCTTTTATCCGTGAACAGTTGGTGGATGAAATTGTCAAAGCATTAGATACTTATGGTCGTCGGACTCTTGGTAATCTCTCTAAATATCTGCGGGAAACATTAGGGTTACCCCAGAAGCAGGCACAGACACCGGAGATGGCAGTAGAGGCAACTCAGAGTGCAGAGCATATCAAGCGAATTTGGGAGATTCTCCAGGAAACCCCTGGTTTTGAGCCAATGCAGCTGGTGCAAGTGATTCCTGAATTACTAATGAAGGAAGAAACTCAACGCATGGGACAAAAAATTGCTGGTAGTTTAGCACAGCGAGTAATTGCGCGTATGATTCGGGAGGCTTTACTTAAGGATACTGTTGAGGAGGTAGTAATATCCAACGAGCACAGGACAACCCAAGAAGCTAAAGTAGTTAATCCAACTCCTAAATTAGCGCTGCCTCCTGCAGTTGCGATTCAGTAAGTACTTGGACAGAATGAATTTAACATTTGGTGAAGGCAGGCAAGAGGCAAGAGGCAATAGAAACATAACTTCTTCCAACAGGGCGCACGTCGGTGCGCCCCTACTTGCTCAATGTTTCAGACAAGGAAACCACCGATTGAGGAAAATGATTTCTTAAGGCTGGTAAAACTGGACAAGGTTTTTTCGGTTGCAAGTTATCTCCTTTTCCAGTAAAAGTACTCCATCGGAAAGGTCCTTTCTCAGCACCAGATATCCACAGTAAACGCTTTGCTCTTGTCATCGCTACATAGAGGAGGCGAAACTCTTCAGCTGTCTTCAGTTGTCCCGCTTGCTCCCAAGCTTCCGGAGCCATCGGTATTGCTTGCTCGTGGAGGCTGGCGCGAATTTGAGCTCTAGCAACTTCTGCTAGAGTAAAATCACCTAAAAATTGGGCAGCAGTGGGAATCCAAGGACTACCAGGGAGAGTATCTTCGTGCAAAAAGGGGATAAAGACATAATCCCAATCCAATCCCTTAGCTTTGTGCATAGTAATAATAGTAAGTTGACCAGCACGGAGATAGCGAGAATCAGCATCTTCAGTTTCTACAGGTTCAAAACGCTCGGAACTGACAATTTCTTGAAGTGCCGTCAGAGTAGCACTCATGGAACTATTAGCGAAAGTTTGTTTAGCAATTCTTTCTGCTAATTTATCAGCTGTCGCTAACTCAGATTGGTTGTAGTTTAAAGTAAGAGCCAGGAATGAAATCAATTGATAATGAGGTAACTCTAGACGAGCACGCAGCAAACTGCGACAATAATGAGCAGCTTTACCGACTGCTGGAGTCTGTAGTGGATCAAGGGGCCCTGGATAAAGGAACTGTTCTGGGAAAGTGGCAAGAGCATTGAGATCCTGGGTGGGAATTAATTGACGCTCCACTAAAACTACTAGAGCAGCTTTCAAGTAATCTGGAGAATGGGGTCGATCAAGAAATTGGAGTATAGTAAGGACTTCTCTGGGAACATGGGATTGGCGATCGCTTTCTTGCACATCAAATACTTCAATGCCATGCTGCCGCCGGAGAAATTCTAATTGCTTGGCAACAAAACTACCTTGTCGATTTTCCCTTACAAGTACCGCTGCTCGATGTTTGGGAGCTTGAGCAAATAATTCTACTACCCGCTCTCCGATTAATTCGACAGTATGATAAATATCTCGGGGACTGTAGATTTCCAAACCGCCTCCCGTGGGACTAGGATTAGCATCCGGTTGCGGATCATCGGCATCTACGGGACGAATATTTTGGGAGCGAAAGGCTAATTCAGCACCTGTCAACTTGGAGCGATTGACCCAATGCAAGACGAAGTTAGCTGCTTCAATGATAATAGTACTACTACGACCAGCTTGATCCATAGTTGCCAAAAGCCTTTGAGCCTGACAGTCTTCACAGAAGCGATTGAAATAAATCGGATCAGCAGGAGTAAAAGTGGAGTTAATCGCTTGATTGGGGTCACCAACCCGAATTAAGTTCAGGGGAGCATGGGGATTGGTAGGGTTAGTAGCAAGAGTCTGCAACAATCGGTATTGAAGTTGGGTAGAATCCTGAGCTTCGTCTTCAAATACAGCAAAGTATTGTTTTTGCCACATTTGACGAATAGCATCATTTTTCAAAACTCTCAGAGCTGCCAGAATCATGTCATCATAGTCGATGAAGTTCCGAGCTCGTGCAATAGTTTGATATTGTTCATACAAACCAGCTGCGATCGCTAAAGTCTCATAAGGATCATTAGTTTGCTCATTAAGTTTCCACAAGTCTTCTGAGGTTAAACCAGAACTCTTGGCTTCATGAATCACAATGTAAGCCAGTTTCGGTAGTACCTCAGTCCGCAATACTGACTGTCGCCTGAGTCGTTCAGTTTCTTCCCCATCAAAACTTTGTCCTTCCAAGAGAGTAGAATAACGAGCCGGATGAAGAGCAATCCACTGTTCTACAGCAGAACGAATTAAGCGATTACTGGAACGAGGAATCACCACTGTGGCATTTTCCAGATTGATGCCGGATAAATCTGGATGGCGGTTAGCTATATTCAGAGCTAAGCCATGCAAAGTATGGACAACAAAACTGTTTTGTGGTATTGAAAGAGAATTAAGGTGGGTACGAATTTTAGCTTTGATACTAGCAGCAGCAGAGCGAGTGAAAGTAACTACTACTAGTTGAAGCTTGGCATGAAGTTGGTAACGAGCAATAGCGATCGCCGCTGCTACTGCCATTCCCGTAGACTTTCCAGCACCAGGTACCGCAGAAACCGCCAGCCGTCCTCCCTGCCAATCTGCCATACTTTGTTGTCCACGTCGCAAACTATTGCGGAGTCGCTGCAACGCTTGCTCCCGCAAAGCTGACATTGAGTTTGTCATTTGTCATTTGTTATTTGTTATTTGTTATTTGGGAATTGTCTCCTCCATCTCCGCGTCCCCGCGTCCCCGCATCTCTCACCTTCCCTGCCTCTTTCACAGCTGACAAAACTTCCGTTGACGGTCAAACTCCGGCTCTTGCCAGGAATAGTCAAAATGGCTGACTGATTTGATTCGCGGTGAGAGCCGCTGGAGCGATCGCATCTGAACTTCTAGAGAGGGACGATTTTTGATTGATCTGCCCCAAGTTCCTGCAAGAGCTGGTGTCACCTGTGTTCCAGAAGGAGCTCTGTCTAAAGTTCGTTTGACTAAACTGTCAATGCAACTGGTATTACCACAGACGCCATAAGACATCGCATGCCACTCAATCGTACTAGGAAAATTATCCCAGGGTTGTAATCTCGAATCATACCCACCTCCACCAACAACTTGATTGGCATCAGGGAAAAACACGGCTCCTGCTCTTACCCCGTTGCGCTGAGCAGCAAGAACAGCTAAGCCAAGAAAATCAAGTACGCCTTGAGCAGCATGAGCTACACTCAGCTGCCACAACTGCCATTGTAGAGAACCTGATGTATCTCCAGGAGAGGGGGTACGACCTTGCCAACGGGGCACATCCTCATTAGGATAAAGTTCCTCGAGTGCTTCTACATCACTATTACTAATGGAGCCCTTACTTAGATAGCGCTTAATCAGCTCTCTACCTTGATTGTTAAGAGAGCGGTCATAAAGAGCTTGTTTGGCTGCATCCCCATAAATCCACAAGTCCTCAATTTTATCAGCAACCGTATCAGAGCCATTGCCACGAGGATAGCGAATGTAATCGAATAGCACTCCATCCGGGCGTCGTTTCATTAATGCTTCAACCAGTTGGTAGAAGTCTGCCTGGGCTTGACGGTTATAAGGGTCAATAAAAATTTGAGAGCCACCTGGCACCACTGATTCACTTGTCTGTCCTCTACCATTACGGGCTAAAGTTCCTTGCCGATCTCGACGTTGTCCGTAGCTATAGCCAAAATTCATGGTAAACATCCAGGCATAAACTTTGATGCCCCGCTCATGAGCCTTTTCAACCGTCTGGGCGAACAAATCTACATTTTCAAATCCTGGTGTTTGTACGATGGATGGCCAAGGTGTTCTGTTATCTGCCGATGGTAGCAGAACCTGACCACTATAAAATACTTCTAAGTTAATCTGGTTGTAGCCTTTGTTAACGATGCGATCGAGAATCTCATCAATTGCTCCAGGACGAGCATCACAAGGATATAAGCGCAGCCAAAGTACTTGATTTTGAGGGAAAGTACGACTACGGCACCGCTGCAAAGAATCTGCGTGTCTCTTCAAGAGTGCTTTGTAGCGTTTTTCTGAATCAGAGTTGCCCTTGAGTGAGCTGAGGCGTAAGCTTTCTTTCTGGGCAATTTCTTCCTTGGTAAATCGGCAATATGCTTGGGTTTGAGCCTGAGCTGTTGAGGCTAACCAATATTGACTAACTAAGCTACTGCTGGTGAACAGCAGTGTGACTAAACTGCGATAAAGGAGCTGATGCCGTTTCCTTTTGAGAAAACTCTTAGACATTACCTTACTTAAAAGATTACATAATAACTGAAATCTTGCAGCATTCTCAACAAAACTTGGTGGATTTGACACTCCCACAGTTACGCTATGCTCACATTCGTGGGATTCTTGCTTACTCACGGGAATTCTTTTCTCTCCACACCTCCCATCTGACTTAGAAGGCTGGGTGTGGGGTAACGCTCTTTTGTCACTCTGGGAAAAGTAAAATCATAGCCAAATTCTCAAACTCAGTCAGAACATGATATTTAGCGATCGCAAACTGATAGAAACTCAAAACATGGACTATTTTCGGAATCTTGTACTCTACTTGAAGATTCTATTGGTCTCATGCTGTAAAAATACCATAGCTCTCCCTTCCCACCTGCGGAATGTAGGTTTTAAGTGTGATCCTTTGTAGGAGAAGTGAAACCCAACACTGACTTCTCTTATACTCACTTTTACTGTTGCCTGTTGCCTGTCCTCAAGCGGGACAAAAAGGCTGTAGGGGGCCAATGGCCATTGGCCCCTACTAGAATGAATCAAGCCACACCAGTTATCATCATTCAGTTCATTTTTCTCTCCTGCACCCTTTGCTCCCTGCTCCCTTGCCTGAATACAGTGGTAACTGTCAAAATTGAGCCATCACAGCTTAAACAATAATTTCTATATGACTAATGCTTTTGCCACTCGGTTTAACTTTGCTCTGTTGTTTGGAGCAAGTTTTGTGATGATGAGCTTAATTGCGACGGCAGCTAGAGGGCAGGAGCATGAGCTGTATCGCCCGATTCAGATTCCTGATAGTAAAGAAATCTCTGATATTCTCTCAGACAAGGATATTCCCACCGGTGATGGTGGGTTTGCTCGGGACTATACAGTGCAGCTAAAAGAAGGTGACCAAGTCTCCATTGACCTGATTTCGGACAACTTTGATACCATTATCACACTCATGGCATCTGATGGTTCCAAAGTTGCTGAAAATGATGATGGTCCTGACGGTACTACCAATTCCTTGCTATTTTATCGGATTAGTGAAACGGGTAAGTACATTATCCGAGTACGTGCCTTTGGTGAAACTGGCGGCGGTAACTTTAAGCTCAAGGTGACGCGGCTTAAACCTATCGATTAACGTGTTTGTTGTTTGGGAATTGGGAATATCTCTGTGTGCTTTCCCCTTTCTGCGTCCCCACGTCTTGCCCTAATTCCACTGCCTGAAGATTGTTTTATTTAGAAGTCCCTTAATCTGGATAAAATTTTGCTTCAACTTGGGATAACTTCTCTTCAATTTCAAAATGGTTAAGTCTATCCCATTCATGAGCAATTGCCAAAATATCCCCTATAACCAAATAGGTGTCATGGGAGCCAGAAATATCTCTCCCTTCCCAAGAACCACGCTCAAGGCAGCTATCTTCAAGCATACCAATGTTATGCTGTAGCTCTATTCTCACCTCTTTGAGTAATTGCCCTAACCTTTTGGCATGGCGTTTTTTGGCTTTGATTTGTTGGCGTGTAAGTAACATATCGATTATTCTTCTAGCTCTACTACCTACTTAATACTTCAACAGTAAATTGCTCTGATCCGCTTGTTTTACAGAAATATGTCACTTTGTCAAGTGGTTGTTTTTCTTTACTTTATGTATAATCCCTCTCACAAACTTAGGAGAGGGACTTAGGGTAATGCCCAATTCCTAATACTGATGCTCTAGCGCCCCATATTCCGTTTCATCTGCTCTAACTCTTCATCCATTTCCCAGCGTCGAAACTTCTCCTCTAAAGAATCTGCTCCACTAGAGATATTAGACTTACTACTTTGGTTCCAGCCAAATGTTTCCGAGCGTTGCTTAGCCTGAGTACTAGCACGGGCGGCTTTTACTTCTCTAGCTTTGGCTTGGACTTGGGTACGGCGAGTTTGAATCTGACTTATGAGTTCCTTAGATTGGGCAATTCGCTGTTTAAGACCCTCCATTTGTCCCCAGCGCTGGTTACCTTGTCGCAACAGAGCCGCTTCTCGTTCCTGAGCAGGTTGAGCTAAATCTAATCTACCGTGGGACTTAGCTTTCTCAATTCGCCTATGCCATTGCTGAATCTCTTGAGCAATTGCCAGAATTTCATCTTGCAAGCGCTTTTCCTGAAGTTGTAAGTCAGCTAGCAGTTTTAGTGTGTCTTCTTCTTGCTCTCGTAGCTGTTCCTCTAGTGCCTGTAACTCTAAATGGGGATTGTTGCGTAGAAATTCATCTAGGCGTTGTTCCAAAAAGTTATTGAGATCCTCAAATAAACCCACTACCCCATACTCCCACACGTCAGATGTATTCCACTTATGTTACAGTCAATTTCATTTGAGCTTTCAGCTTTCAGTGAAACTTAGGTAACGGTTTCAACCTGTGTTCCTCAAAAGCCTCCCTTGCTGGCGGTGCACCTCCAGTTACAAAGGCATGAAACTTTCCTGCTCACTGTTGCCTGTTGCCTTTTGCCTTGCTCTAGAACTGCTGACCAATATAAACTGAGCGGACTTCTCCATTGCGTCGAATTATTGCTTCATTGTTATTCACAGATACTAACATCCAACCACTAGTACTAATAGCTTCACCTACCTTAAATCTTTGGGTGACACCATTGATGGCAAATAAAGCAGCAGACTGTTCAGAAGACTCTAGCTTAATTAAGCCCACGAGGGTATGTTGAGCCGCAGGTGCTGGTGGTAATTCAGGCTTTGAGGTTTCTGTATTAGTAGTTGCTGGTGTTGTTGGTGTTGTTGGTTTTGCTGATGTTGTTGGTGCTGCTGCTTGAGGAGAAGTTGTTGGAGGAGAAGTTTTAGCAGGAGAAGTTTTAGCAGGAGAAGTTTTTGGAGTAGAGACTTTAGCAGGAGAACTAGCTGGTGGTTGGGGGACTACTGTTGAAGGGGCTGCAATCGCGGGAGGCGTTTGGGGTGGATAAACTGGGTAGTAGACTGTTTTTTCCAGAATTGTTGTTGATTGATTGGGGGCAAAAGATTGATTGCCAGCACCAGTAGCTGGAGGCTGGTTAGAATTACCCTCACCCTCAGTTGCCTTACCATTCTTCTTATCAGTTTCAGTTTTACGGTCAATCACTTCTAGCGATCGCAGCGCGTATTGAATGAACTGAGCATCAGATTCTGACAGCTGCGTCTTTTGAGCAGATAGCAAACCCATTTCATTCAACTTTGAGTGAAACCAAGCTCGCCTTTGCGGACTAAGAAGTAGCACAATAACTGTAGCAGCTAGAGAAGCAAACCCAATTGCCCAGAGTAACTTTTCCCAAGACCAGCCTGAGCTTTTAGTTTCAGAACTAACTGTAGGATACTCCTGTGTCTGCAACAACTCTCCCGACTTAGTATCATTGGTTGATTGATTGTCAGATTGTTGTTGCTCTTCCGGTATTATTGTTTTTCCTTCAGGGGTAGGGGTGCTGATTGGCGGAATCACAATCGACTGCAAGGAAACATATTCTGGCTTAGCAGGCTCCGTCGGTAACTTGGTACCCCCCTCCAAAATCCGGTCAATGTCCGAAAATAAATCATCCATTAATTTATCTGCCTCAGACTCTGCTGACCAAGGCTGGATGGCAGTCGAAGCTGTTGACTGCTCTTCGGCTATTTGTTTAGTGCTGACTTCCTCAGACATGGATTGCTTGCTCTCGTAGCTACAGAATTAAACAGCTTATCTTCTACATCCCTGACACCGCAAATTTTATCGCTAAACTTGCTTAAATGATTAATCGTAAACAATATTTAGCTACTTTGACACTTGTCCTTTTCAAGCTGACAGTAACTGCCGGACGGTGCGTTACGCTTTGCTAACACACCCTACTACTGTACGCATTTGCACTTCTAGATATACTAACAAGGCATTGATATCAGCTGGGTTCACACCACCAATGCGGGAAGCTTGACCAATGGTTAAAGGTTTGACCTTGGAGAGTTTTTCACGGGACTCCTTGGATAGGGTATCGATAGTAGAGTAATCCAAATCTGGTGGTAACTGCCGGTTTGCTTGGCGGGAAATAGCATCAATTTGCTTTTGCTGACGCTGGAGATAACCAGAGTATTTAATATCAATTTCTGCCCCTTCTCGCTCCGACTGGTTGAGATGGGGATTACCCAAACCGTATTGATCAAGATTGATGTAGTGGAAACCAGGACGGCGCAATAAGTCAGCTAGGGTAATGGAGCCTTTAATCTTTTGTTTGGTATCAGAAGCGATCGCAACTCCTAACTTCTCATGTTCTTTAACCCGGACATGGTTGAGTCGCTCTTTTTCTGCGGTAATATTAGCTTGTTTTTGCGTATATATCCCCCACCTGCGGTCATCAATCAAGCCCAATTCCCGCCCTAAAGGCGTCAAACGTCGGTCAGCATTATCTGAACGCAGCAAGAGACGATACTCGGAACGGCTGGTCAACATGCGGTAAGGCTCTCTTAGGTCCTTGGTACACAAATCATCGATTAAGGTACCAATATAGCTCTCCTCGCGAGGAAAAACGATCATTTCCTGATGGCGGACATATCGCACCGCATTGAGCCCCGCAACAATGCCCTGAGCTGCAGCTTCTTCATAGCCAGTAGTACCATTAATTTGACCAGCACAGAAGAGCCCGTCAATTTTCTTAGTCATCAGGGTGGGGTAGCACTGAGTTGCTGGCAAGTAATCATACTCAACTGCATAGGCAGGGCGTAGCATGGTGCAGTTTTCTAAGCCAGGTAGGCTACGTAACATGTGCAATTGCAAGTTCTCCGGCAACCCAGTAGAAAATCCCTGAATATAGAGCTCCGGAATCTCTCTACCTTCAGGTTCAATGAAAATTTGGTGGCTTTCTTTATCCGCAAAGCGTACAATCTTGTCCTCAATGCTGGGACAATAACGGGGACCCTTAGCATCCACCCAGCCACCATAAACTGGTGATAGGTGGAGGTTTTCCCGAATTATTTGATGAGTTTTGCTTATTGTACGGGTGAGGTAGCAAGGCATCTGCTCCCGTTCTACCCATACTTCAGGATCAAAGCTGAACCAGCGTACCTCCTCATCCCCTGGTTGGGGTTCTAGCTGGCTATAATCTACCGATCGCTTATCCACCCGTGCTGGCGTTCCAGTCTTCAGTCTACCGGTTTCAAAGCCAAGCCGATTGAGGGTTTCCGTCAAACCAACAGCAGCAAACTCCCCAGCGCGTCCTGCTGCCATCGATTTGTTACCTACCCAGATTTTACCTCCCAGGAAAGTACCTGTAGTCAGGACTACTGCTGGTGCTTGGAATGCCACACCAAAGTAAGTCTGGATACCGATAACCTCATCATTAGCTCCCAGAACTAAATCCGTCACCATGCCTTCCCGGATTGTCAAGTTTTCCTGATTTTCGACAATCCTCTTCATCACTGCTGCATATTCCCGCTTATCAGTTTGCGCCCGCAGTGCCCAAACTGCTGGTCCCCGTGAAGAGTTCAACACCCGCTTTTGTAGGTAAGTTCGGTCAGCCATTTTGCCGATTTCTCCCCCTAGGGCATCGACTTCATGAGCAAGTTGGGATTTAGCAGGTGCCCCCACAGCTGGATTACAGGGTTGCCAAGCAATTTTGTCCAAATTGAGGGTAAGTAAAAGGGTACGACAGCCGAGGCGAGCACTGGCTAGGGCTGCTTCACAGCCGGAATGTCCAGCACCGACAACAATGACATCAAAAGCGTCTTGTAATTCCACTGGGGAATGCATGGTCATGTTTTGGTTAACAGAAGCACAGGTGAAAGAGGTGATATTAGTCTTTAGCTTAACGTAAACCAAATGATGGTCAATTTGTATAGTGTGTAAGTCCTAGTGGGGTTTCTTCACTAGCAGAAGCGATCGCTAAATTATTCAGTAACCAAATGACCACTTGAGCATTTTGCGCTATGGTAGACACCAAATTTTCAATAAATATGCCGAGAGAACTCAAGTGAAGTACTTCTTCCTATCTGATGGCTGGGCGGTAGGTCGCGTTTGGGAATTTGGCGGACAGTGGAACGTCAACGCTTGGCGACGGGAACCCGAAATTGTTCGTATTAACCTTTGTATTGTCGAGCAAGGGGAAAAATTATGGCTCTATCGGGTTGAAGACGCCGTTCTCATGGTGGAAGTCAAACCCACTCCTGATGCCTCAGCCAACTCAGCCAAGACAATTGGTCAAGTTGTTCTCAAGCGTCTGATTAGTGCTGAACAAGCCATTGAGCGATTAGCGACTGCACAAACCTTAGTGAATATCCTAGATGTTGAACATTAAGATATTGCCTATTGCCTAGCTTGTTAAGAGCGCCCGACGGGCGCGGCAGCAACCGCGATGAAGGGAAGAAACAAATAAAATCCTCTTCCCTTCTGCCTTCTGCCCTCTGCCTCCTGCCTTGTTTCTTCAGAGCAAAACCACCCAATTTGCTTGCAATGCACCCTAACAGTGGTTACAATTCTTTAAACAATATTCAGTTTCATAGACGCCTCGTCATAAAACCTATATAGCCAAGACTTGATTAGTTAAGTCTAGGCTGGTTAAGGCGAGCTCTAATATCAAAATCACTCAAAAGCGTCGCACTAGAAACTTTATCTGTAGGAGGAGCGTAGTCAATGGGACTACCTTGGTATCGAGTACACACAGTCGTCCTGAATGATCCAGGGCGTCTGATTGCTGTACACCTAATGCATACTGCCCTAGTGGCAGGCTGGGCTGGTTCTATGGCCCTCTATGAATTAGCAATTTTTGATCCTAGCGATCCAGTTCTTAACCCTATGTGGCGTCAGGGGATGTTTGTCCTGCCTTTCATGGCACGTCTAGGCGTCACCGATTCCTGGGGGGGCTGGAGTGTTACCGGTGAAACGGTAGGTGATGTAGGCTTTTGGTCTTTTGAAGGCGTAGCCACTGCTCACGTTGTCCTTTCTGGTCTGTTGTTCCTGGCAGCTGTATGGCACTGGGTATTCTGGGATTTAGAATTGTTTAGAGACCCGCGTACTGGTGATCCAGCTCTTGATTTACCAAAGATGTTTGGCATTCACCTATTCTTGTCTGGTCTACTCTGTTTTGGCTTTGGAGCCTTTCACCTAACTGGACTTTGGGGTCCGGGAATGTGGGTTTCTGATGCTTATGGTTTGACTGGCAGCATTCAACCCGTGGCTCCAGCTTGGGGTCCAGAAGGCTTCAATCCCTATAATCCTGGGGGTATTGTTGCTCACCATATTGCTGCGGGTATTGTCGGTATTATTGCTGGTTTGTTTCACTTAGCTGTGCGCCCACCAGAACGACTGTTCAAAGCTCTGCGAATGGGCAATATTGAAACCGTACTTTCCAGCAGTATTGCAGCGGTATTTTTTGCCGCTTTTGTTGTGGCAGGAACTATGTGGTATGGCAATGCCGCTACACCAGTTGAACTGTTCGGTCCAACCCGTTATCAATGGGATCAAGGATATTACCAACAGGAAATTGATCGTAGAGTGCAATCTAACATAGCTGCTGGAGCAAGTTTGTCAGAAGCTTGGTCAGAAATTCCAGAAAAGCTGGCTTTCTATGACTATGTAGGTAACTCTCCAGCTAAAGGTGGTTTGTTCCGCACAGGTGCGATGGACAACGGAGATGGTATTGCACAATCTTGGTTGGGTCATCCAGTATTTAGGGATTCTGAGGGTCGGGAGTTGACGGTTCGTCGTATGCCCAACTTCTTTGAAACATTCCCTGTAATCTTGACTGATGCTAATGATGTAGTACGGGCTGATATTCCTTTCCGGCGGGCAGAATCAAGATATAGTATTGAGCAAACCGGTGTCAGCGTAAACTTCTATGGTGGTAATCTAGATGGTCAAACCATTACAGACCCAGTAGAAGTCAAAAAGTATGCTCGTATTGCCCAACTAGGTGAGGGCTTCGAGTTTGACACAGAAACCCTAAATTCTGACGGTGTATTCCGTACTAGTCCACGGGGTTGGTTCACCTTCGGTCATGCAGTATTTGCTCTTTTGTTCTTCTTTGGGCATATCTGGCATGGTTCTCGTACTCTGTTCCGAGATGTATTTGCTGGTGTTGAAGCAGATATGGAGGAGCAAGTCGAGTGGGGTCTCTTCCAGAAAGTGGGAGACGAGAGTACTAGAATCTAAGAGACAACTTAGTAAGACAAAAGTAAAAATTTTCCGGTTTTTGCCTTTGAAAGGCGGGTTAACACAAGTGGCTGGTAACAGACATATTGAGTTAAACCCGCCTTTATGATATTAAATGTAACTTTGGAAGGTAAACTATTAATTAGGCAAGTAATCAGAAATTATTGGTATGGAATCAGTTGCTTATATCTTGGTTTTGACCTTGACGTTGGGGGTTCTGTTTTTTGCGATCGCCTTCCGAGAGCCCCCTAAGATAGGAAAATAGTTTGGCGCAATCAGCGCAAACTGATGCACAATTGTGTGAGTATCACAATTTTATAAGTCTGCTCAATGTCCTGAGCCGTAAAAGTCTATCTATTTCCTGCTAAATAAGGAAATAAACGAGATTAATATCGGCTCAGCTTTTCACATCTGTTTACTTATCTTTTCAATTAGAACTTTTTATTAGCTTGACTACCAGTGAAGTCCAACAAGTAAGAAAGTACTTTCCCCTATGCGATGCCCCAATTGTAAGCACAGTGATAGCCGTGTTCTTGAGTCTCGCTCAACAGAAGCAGGACAAAGTATTCGGCGACGTCGGGAGTGTTTGCGATGTAAACATCGCTTTACTACTTACGAACGCATCGAATTTGTGCCTGTGACTGTTATCAAACGGGATGGGAAGCGGGAATCATTTGATCGTTCCAAGTTATTACGAGGAATTGTGCGCTCGTGCGAAAAAACTGGTATTCCTCAAAGACGCCTCGAAGTATTAGTCGCAGAAATTGAAGCAGAATTACAGCAAAGATTTGGTCGGGAAGTCACTAGCAATGAAATTGGTGAATTAGTTCTTCAGTATCTGCGAGAGGAGAGTGAAGTCGCTTACGTGCGGTTTGCTTCCGTTTATCGCAAGTTTCAAGGCATTCGAGATTTTGTTGAAACTCTAGATGACCTCAAAAGTAACAGTTCGCTAATTGATACCTCAAAAATGAACGAAATTGCCTCAACTGAAGCTCAAGAACAGGAAACACCAGCATCTGTAATGACACATTCTTTGCTTGAAAACTGAAAATGGGGCATGGGGAATGGGAAATTGGGTGCAAGATTTAACATATAATCAATTGAGATTGAGTTACAATTATCTATCGGGAATTTATCAAATATTCTAAAATAGAGTAGAGACAAAGCAATGTAGGTGTAGGCGGCATAATGCCGAAGTTTGTATACATCAACAGGAGGCAGAGTCATTACAACAGATAACAATAGGAAACGCAACGCACATGCTCTCTCAGAAAACAACTACAAAAGATATAGGCTTCACTCACGAAGATTTTGCTGCCCTCCTCGATAAGTATGATTATCACTTTAGTCCTGGCGACATTGTTGCCGGGACTGTCTTCAGTCTTGAGCCGAGGGGAGCTCTGATTGACATTGGTGCGAAAACTGCAGCCTACATTCCTATTCAGGAGATGTCAATTAACCGGGTTGATAATCCGGATGAAGTATTACAATCTAACGAAACACGGGAATTCTTCATTCTGACAGACGAGAATGAAGATGGACAATTAACCCTTTCCATACGCCGCATTGAGTATATGCGAGCTTGGGAACGAGTAAGACAACTACAAGCAGAAGATGCTACCGTCCGTTCCCTCGTTTTTGCTACAAACCGTGGTGGTGCTCTTGTAAGAATTGAAGGACTGCGTGGTTTTATTCCTGGTTCTCACATCAGTACTCGCAAACCTAAGGAAGATTTAGTAGGAGAAGAACTCCCTCTAAAATTCCTGGAGGTTGATGAGGACCGCAATCGCCTAGTGCTCTCCCACCGTCGTGCCTTAGTTGAGCGTAAGATGAACCGCCTAGAAGTTGGTGAGGTTGTAGTTGGTTCAGTAAGGGGTATCAAGCCTTATGGTGCATTTATTGATATTGGTGGTGTTAGTGGATTGCTCCACATCTCGGAGATTTCTCACGACCATATTGATACACCCCATAGTGTCTTTAGTGTCAATGATGAAGTGAAAGTGATGATCATTGACTTAGATGCTGAAAGAGGTCGCATTTCTCTATCCACTAAGCAATTAGAGCCAGAACCAGGGGATATGATCAACAACCGACAGCTGGTTTACGACAAGGCTGAAGAAATGGCTGCCAAGTATCGAGAGAAAATGCTGGCGCAACAGCAAGGTGGTACTCCTGAACTAGAAGCAAATGAGGAAGAAGAACTCGTTGTAGCTGCTGCCGAAGAGTAATCAATTATTGTTGAGGATAGTATTTAATATCCCAGGTGTTAATTCAAGAGGGATTTTCCCTCTTGTTTATTTTGTATTGATAGGGGCATTGTGGGAATAGTATGAAAGGAAAAGGAGTTTAAATCTTGGCAACAATTCGCTGTCGGGATATTACCTTCCCTAATATCCAAGGAATTATTTTTGATAAGGATGGCACCCTAGAGGATTCCCAAGTCTTTTTGCGAGAATTAGGGCAAAAGCGATCGCGCCTGATTGACGCCCAAATTCCTGGTATTGGAGAACCACTACTAATGGCTTTTGGTATCCAGGGGGACACCCTTGATCCTACTGGCTTAATGGCAGTCGGTAGCCGTCGCGAAAACGAAATTGCCGCAGCAGCTTATATTGCAGAAACTGGTCGAGGTTGGCTAGAGTCATTAGCGATCGCTCATAATGCTTTTGAAGAAGCTAATCGCTATCTTAAGGATGCTGCTAATACTTCACCGATGTTTACCGGTAGCCTGGAAGTACTGAAATTTCTCTGGGAGGCTGGTTTAAAACTAGGTATTCTTTCGGCAGACTCAACAGCAGGGGTACAAGCATTTGTTAAGCGCCACCAACTTGAACCTTATATCCAACTCCAGCAGGGTGTCGAGCAAGGACCGAGTAAACCAGAGCCAGCACTGTTTATCCAAGCTTGCCAAACCTTGGATGTGGAGCCATCTTCAACCTTGATGGTAGGAGATTCTGCTGGTGATATTGAGATGGCACGTCGCGCTGGTGCTGCTGGTTGCATTGGTATTTGCTGGGGCATAACAGAAGTAGCTCATTTAGAGGAAGCAGATGTAGTAATTGCGCAACTTGATGAAATCCAAATTTTTGAAAGCGCCTGACGGGCGCAGCAGCACCCGCTATGAAGGGAAGAAACAAGCCAAATTCTCTTCCCTATTGCCTATTGCCTTGTTTCTTCAGAGATCCATAGCTTGCTAACTTTCAGTCGGTAATTTTTCTGGAGGATTGGTGGTGGATTCAGCAATACCCTTTTTGTAAACTAGCCAAGTGAAGATAGCTACTCCTGCCTCTGTTCCAACTAAGTCATGGAGAATATGAAATAGAGCATTCAAACTAGTTTGAGGGTTGCAATAGGGATCTCCTCCATAATTTCCGGCAATGTAGCCAGAATATAACCAAATCCAGCTAAACTGATCAGGAAGCACAGAGCAATCAATCCTAAGTTAGGAGTAAATATTTTCTCACTAGTATTATCTTCAAAGTTTGTCATGATGGCTGGTATAAAAATTAATCGATTTTTATGAACTAAATTCAGTATTTAAGTGAACACTGAACAGGAGATCAAGATTTGGATTAAAACCACTCCCTTGGGCATGGTATCTTGTTAGACCTTCTTTTAAGACTACTGGACCACCACACTGTTTGATTAAATCAGTACCGTTCTGAATTTGAATGTTTTGACAACCAAATTCCTTTTGTTTATCTGAGCCAATAATTACAAGACTATTTATTATTCCAGTCTCACCATCAGGTAGTGAAACTACAACAGAACGAAAGTTTTTTTGGGAATTTACACAACAGTATCTGGTGAAGTCAAATGATCCTTTATGTATCACAGCAGCTTTTTCTGTTTCCTTGAGACAACTCTGTGTATCTGCTATCGCTACAGTCGGCAGACAGAGCATCATCAATGAAATAGCCAATGCACAGATACTGACAAAGCTAACCAGCTTTTTCGGTAAATCAACCATGATTTTCATTAATGATTTGGTTTTGTGAGATTATTGGACTTTGGACACTCATTGAATGTTCTGTCTTCAGTCCTCTATATATAAGACGTGTTTAACAAGCAATTCCTGACTTTTTCGAGTTAGAGATTTGGAGCAACAAAAATCAGCTAAAATTAGCCTCCTGCTTGAGGTTGAGAAGAATATAAACCCCCAACTAGGTCGGCAAATTCTTTATATTTCTTTACAAATATCACAAACAAGTTAACTAGATCGATATGTACAAAGGATTACTGCTCAACCGAATCACTAATCGCATTCGGCGCTCTTTGGAATTGCAGGAGATCTTGTCAGCAACAGTCTCAGAAATGCGCTCCTTTCTGGATACAGATAGAGTGAAGATTTACCGCTTTGAGCCGGATGGCTCAGGGCAAGTGATTGCTGAATCGAGCTCTGAAAATCGTCTTCCTTCTCTGCTAGGCTTACACTTTCCTGCTGGTGATATTCCTCCTGGAGCTCGCGAAATGTATATCAAAGCTCGCCAGCGAGCTATTGTCGATGTTCCAGAGCAGAAGATTACTCTCTCTCGCCTAGAATATCCGAAGACTACTGGAGATCTCCAAGCCGAGGAAGTACACGAACAAACTATCGAAGATATTCTTCAGCGTCCTGTAGATCCTTGCCATGTAGAGTACTTAACCAACATGGGAGTGCAATCTTCTTTAGTCATCCCCATTCTGGCGCGTCAAAACCTGTGGGGCTTGTTGGTGTCCCATCATGCTCAGCCAAAGGTCTTCTACCAAGAGCAACTAGAATTAGTGCAGATGATAGCAGACCATGTTTCCATTGCGATCTCTCAGTCTCATTTACTATCCCAAGCTCGGGAGAAGGCACGTAGAGAAGAGCTGATTAATCACATCTCTACTCTGATTCACTCTCCCCTAGCAATTGAGAATATTTTACAAACTGTTTTAGAAGATGTTGTTAAGTTGCTTAAGGGTTCTGGTGGCAGACTCTATCTAACTTCTACAGACGGCATGTCAGAGGTTGAAATCTATACCTATGGCAAACAGCCTAGATTATCTGAGGGTACTAACCAACCTCCGCTGGAAAATTTTCCAGCTTGGCAGCAACTAATCAAGTCTGATTACCTTTCTGCCCAGCTGCTAGATCTTATTGATCAAGACTGGGAAAAGAGTCAAGATGTTACTGACGAGTTTGTGGAAATACAAGGTTTTCGAGTTCCCAAACCTCAAGCAATCACCAATATCTACCAAGAACCACAGCTGTTGGAGGTGACTCATCTATTTCAGCCCACCCGCATCCGCAGTTTGTTAGCCATGCCCCTACAGTATGGCAGTCAGTTTCTCGGTTGTTTGAGCATTTTCCGGGATGAGATTGACACAGATATTACTTGGGCAGGAAAATATGACCCCGATGAGAGACAGGAAAGAGTACGGCAATCCTTTGAGGCTTGGCGCGAGTTAAAATTCGGTCAAGCTCAGGAGTGGACGGATGAAGAAATTGAAATAGTGCGATCGCTTTCGATTCACCTTACTATGGCGGTGATGCAGCATCGACTCTACCGTTACGAACACCAGCAGCGCCAGCTAGTGGAAATGCGCAACACTGAACTTAAGATTGCCCGCACCATTGCCGAAGAAGCCAGCCGTCTTAAATCAGAGTTTCTCTCATCTACCAGCCATGAGTTACGGACGCCTCTTGCCTCTACCCTAAACTATCTGAGACTGCTCAAGGAAGAATTTTACGACGATGACGAAGAACTCAAAGAATATATTCGTATTGCCTATGAGTCTACTAAAGGTCTAGTAGAGATTATTAACGATATCCTCGACATTACTAAAATTGAAGCAGGTAGGATGACTATTGACTCAGAGTCGATTAGTTTGCCATCTCTCTTGCAAGAGCAGAGCGACTTATTTAGAGCCGAAAGTCGTAGTCAGAATATTCCCTTAGTCATAGATTGTGAAGTTGAGCAGGTTTACGCCGATAAGTTAAAGCTCAAACAAGTTCTAACTAATCTCATTGGTAATGCTTTTAAGTTCAGCAACCAGGGTGAAATCTGCCTTCGGGTAGTCCCCGATAAAAACCCAAATATAGTCAAAATAACAGTTACTGATACCGGGATTGGTATTGATCCTGTTCAACAAGATAAGCTGTTTGAACCTTTTGTCCAAGCAGATGGTTCCATTAAGCGACGCTATGGAGGAGCTGGTCTAGGTTTGGCTATTTGTAAGCGACTAGTGGAACTGATGGGTGGTGAAATTTGGTTTGAGAGTGCTGGTGTGGGAAAAGGTACTACAGTAGCTTTTACTCTACCTCTTAGAGGATAGGCAAAAGGCAAAAGTAAGGGCGAATGGCCATTCGCCCCTACAGAATTAGTTAGATCCGTTTTTTTGCTCCGGATTTGGTATAACTGGTAGCCAATATTTATCTAGTAATTGTTCTAGCTGATAAGGGTAACTTTTAGGAAATAGACTCAGCTCAAAGCCTGTTTTTTGACTGACAATAAACACAGCCTCTTGATAAATGTTCTCTAAATTTTCTAAGAGATAGTTTTTTAGATTAGTCGTCAACAGCTGATGGAGTTGAACGCGAAAGGTGGCAATCTCTCCTCGCCAATGATTTTGGTTATACTCTAATGGTTGTGTCCAATATTGTAGCAAGAGTAGATGAATTACAATTTGCCTTAAGAGGCTTGCAACTTTGTGCTTGTCCCTTCTACCCAATTCCTCTAATTCCTCAATCAAATTTTTGACATCGAGCAATTCTAAACGATTTGCCTTGAGTAGTTTAATGGTTGATTCTAACCAGAGATGGTCATCAATTTCATAAAGTTTTTGTAAATCTGTTTTTGTTGCTATCTGCATGACCTTTCCTCAAAAACCTAACACCTAATACCTCATACCTAACACCTCATCCTACCTGGAAAATTCAATTATGTCTGTTGGTCATCAACTCCGTCATCTTCTAGAGCAACCAGGAACTCTCGTACTTCCTGGCATCTACGACTATTTGCCAGGTTACAAAGTCCCTACTCTTTGCTTAACGAAATAAATGCAGACAGCTTTGGGGATATGTGTCGTTTACTCAGAAAATTAATATGAAAACCGGGGCGAATATCTGCTTCTTTAGAGAAAAGAGTTATGAGTTTTCCATTTTCGATTTTAACCTTTGCGAATTCGAGGTAAGTATAGGTTAAGCCAAGGCCAAGCTCAGCCATCTCAATAGAAACTTGAGCATCATTGACGATCAGTCGCTGACGCGGTTGGACGATGTAACGGTTTCTCTTCTGACGAAATACCCAGGGGGCGAGAGTATTGTTGGTACTTAGCCTAAAGTAAATACCCTCATGAAAATTCAGTTCGTGAGGAGATTTTGGTTTACCCACACGTTCTAAGTACTCTGGTGAAGCTACGACACACATTTGCAGCTTTGGCCCTATGGGTAACGCCTGGGAGTCTTGATCTAATAAACTATCAGAACGGATCGCCGCATCTACCCCAGAGGAGACCAAATCTACTTTGTGATCGTCATAGTTCAGATCCACAACAACGTGAGGGTAGGCGCGCAAAAATTTTGCAACCAGATTGTTCAGAAAAATTGGTCCAGCGGACGACGGTGCCGTTAGACGCAACGTGCCACCAACGCAATTTTGATATTCTTTAATCTCTTCTATAGCATCTGCGATGCTATCCACTGCAGGCCCACAGCGTTCATAGAAATCTTGTCCTGCTTCTGTTAAAGCAATTTTTCGAGTTGTCCGTTTTAGTAAACGAACACCAACGCGATCTTCGAGTCGACTGATTGCCTCACTTACTGCAGAAGCACTCATCCCCAGTTCTGCTGCGGCTTTGCGAAAGCCACCGGCCCGTACAACCTGCACAAACGCTGTCAAACCGCTTAATCTATCGTCCCTCATTGTTTGGCTTAACTTTACACTATGATCAAAATTACACTGATTGTCAAAACAATAAAACACCTCTATGATTAAATCAACCTTCCATACCAAGGAGCTTAATTTAATGTCATTAACTTCCACAGAAACCCTTCGAAGTGCCGTAAATCAATGGATGAGCCTGTTTAATGCCCATGATATTGATGGGTTGATGTCACTGTATGACCCTGAAGCTACCTATGCCCCCCATACAAGTGGGCGTAAGGGTAATCTGGCCGCCATTCGAGAGAGTTTCATTGCCGATTTTGCTATCTCGCCGATTGTCAAATTTGAAGAAGAAGTTGTAGTCGCTGGGGAGAGTTTAGGGTATGTAACAGGACATTTTTCTATGCGAGCAAAAAATCCACAAGATCAATCTGAAATTCAGGACTTCGGACGTGTTGTGGTAATTTTTCGTAAATCTGCTGATGGAGAATGGAAATTGTTATTTGATATGGATAACCGTTCTCCAGATGTACAGCAAGCTTGGGTATAAGGAGCCTGAAATGTTGGCGCATCATTATTAGAGAATCATCCTACTCTTGACAACCTTGCGATCGCTAAATTCAACTCTCTTTGGGAAAGGATATTCTTATTTAAGATTAAGATCTACCACTACCGATTAAGTAGAGTAATGCCATTCGCACGGCAATACCACTAGTAACCTGCTGAGGAATTAGGCTCAATTTAGGGTCATCCATTAAATCAGAGCTAATTTCGACACCCCGATTAACTGGACCTGGATGTAGTATCTTAACATCTGGTTTACATAACTTGAGGCGATCGCGAGTAATGCCATAGTGCTGATGATATTCTCGCAAACTTGGTAACAAATGGGCTGTCATGCGTTCCTTTTGTAACCGTAAAGTCATGATAAAATCAGCATCTTTGAGAGCTGGTTCAATATCCCAGTGGATAAATAGCTTGCGATTAGCAATTGAGGATGGAGGATTGGTAATGGAGGATTGGTAATGAGAGATTGGTGAGTGAAAGATGCTCTCCATTTCCCCATCGGCTCCTCTTACTTGTTGCTGCTTACCAACATAATCTGCAAACAGCTGAGGTAAGAGAGTGGGAGGAGCTGCTAGATGTACCTCTGCTCCACTGGCAGTCAGACTCCAGATATTGGAACGAGCCACCCTTGAATGTAAGATATCCCCAACAATAGCAATTTTTTGTTCAGCAAGGAGTTCTAAGCGAGGGTTGTCAAAATCGAACACAGAGCAGATAGTAAATAAATCAAGCAATCCTTGGGAAGGATGTTCATGTTGACCATCTCCAGCATTGAGGATACTTAACCTCACCCCTAATCTATCCATCTCAGAGGCAATCATCTGAGGTACTCCTGCTTCCCGATGGCGAATCACCATCATATCTGCACCCATTGCCAAATAAGTCTTCGCTGTATCGAGAATTGTTTCCCCTTTGCTTAGGGAAGATACTCCTGGTGAAAAGTTCAGGGTATCAGCGCTCAGGCGCTTTGCCGCCAGTTCAAAGCTACTGCGGGTACGAGTAGAAGGTTCAAAAAACAAATTGGCTACCACATGACCTTGCAGCGTAGGTACTTTTTTCGTCCTTCGCGATAGTACTTCCCGAAAACTGGCAGCAGTTTGCAATACCATATTATATTCAGCTGGCTCAAAATTAGCTAGGGAAAGGATATGGTGGCGATTCCAATTGTTATTAGTCATAAATTTATTATATTTACCTCGCCTCCAGAACTTGCTTAGCAGTCAGTTCCAGTTCAGGAAAAGTCCGAGAAACAATCCGCTGATTCCCACTAAACTCAGTCGCCTGATACTTCCCATTCACCAACACCAGTACGGTGACTAACTGTGCTTGGGGGTCAACAATCCAGTATTCAGGAATACCCCGCTCCTCATACTGTTGTTGCTTCTCAATGTAATCACGTTTGTAGTTATCATCTCTTTGATTACGGTAGGGGCTAACTATCTCGACTACTAACCGTGGGGGAGGCATATCGAGAGTGATAGTGCATCGTTTTTCGGGTTGGATGAAATGCTCTTCCCTAATCACCACTAAGTCAGGGAAGCGGTTTTGTGTTTTGCCTTGAACTTGCAGTTCACAACAATTAGTGGGTAAGACTAGGCGTCGGTTAACCAGTTGGACTAATTCATACATTAGCCACAGGGACATCCATATATTTCTTTTTGATTCTGGGGGCACTTCTACTAACTCCCCATCGCATAGTTCATAGCGTTTGTCTGTGCTGTCTTCATATTCAAGATATTGCTCAAAGGTCAGTTTTACTGGTGTGTGGGTCATTTACTTTCTCCGTGTTTGTGGATTCAGTTGCTTTCTCTTTTGACTATCCCATTCAGCACCTTTACTTTTGGCTTCAAACACAATCTTAATCTGCATTTTCAGCCTAACTGAGCAATATTGCCCTATTCCCCAGTCTGAATACATGGAGCTTTCTCGTTTTATACTATAAGTTTTATAGAGTGCAATGGGTTTGAATAAAGCTATATGAACAGTATCAAACAATATTTTATTCCTCTGTTACTTGGTGTGATGCTTGCTGGTTGTGGTGGCGATGGTCCAACTACAGATAACACTAACAATCAACCTAAATCACCTTCTACACCTGTAGCTGAAAGTCCAACAGCGTCGCCGGATAACAAGGATTCCACTCCAGATACTAGTCCCGATGGGGACAAAGCGATTGATACTGACACGGATAAAAACAGTCTCACCCTTGATATTTATGGAGTTGATTCTCAGTGTGACAAGCTAGTACCCAAAAAAGTAACTATCTCAGCTGATAAATCCGTAGATGCTGCTGTCGGCAAAGTTGTGGACCAAATTTCCTCGAGTGACTTCGATTTAGCTGGATATCGCGTCAATGTTGATACCAATGGTATGGCTACTGTCGATTTGCGACTATCCCCTGATTCTCAACGGCATTTTCGCTCTTTGTCTACCTGCGAACAATTGGCTCTGTTCGGCAGCTTGCGTAAAACCCTGACTGATAATTCACAATTTAATATCAGTGATGTCCGCTTCACTGAACAAGGGGAAGAAATTGAGCTTTGATTGTTGAGCGTCTGACGACGCAGGGAATGGGGAATTGGGATTATAAAGGGGGTAGTAAACTCTGATTTAGTGTCATATCAGGGGATTCAAACACGGGGATGCCCAGATGGAATGTTGAGTATGTTTACATCCCAAATAAAAACGCGATATATCGCGTTAATGATTGGTAATTCCCGACTACATTGGGCTTGGTTTGTTGGTGATACCCTAACTGAAGCTTGGGATACTAACCATTTATCAGACTTAGTAGTTGAACAGCTTCTCCAAGATTGGGCATCCGGAATCATGCCAGCATCAATTTTGCCACCTAAGTTGGTTGAGCAACAATGGGCAATTCCCAGTAAACTACCTCTCTACATCGCTTCAGTAGTACCAACTCAGACTAAACTATGGCAAACCTATCCCACTGCCCAAGTCATTACCTTAGCTGATTTACCCCTCCAAGAACTTTATCCTACTTTGGGCATTGACCGTGCCTTAGCTGTATTAGGTGCGGGAGAAACTTACGGTTACCCAGTGCTGGTGATTGATGCTGGTACTGCCCTAACTTTTACTGGTGCCAATAGCCATCGACAGCTAATTGGAGGAGCTATCTTACCAGGATTAGGGTTACAGTTAAAGTCTTTAGCAAAACAAACCGCAGCCTTACCAGCCACTCAACTACCAACCCAACTGCCAACCCGTTGGGCAAGGGAAACATCTGGAGCAATAGAGAGTGGCGTTATCTACACAGTCTTGGCAGGTATCCAGGACTTTATTGCCAATTGGCAACATCAGTTTCCCGATACCCGGATTGCTTTAACTGGGGGTGACTCAGGTTTGCTGCAGAAATATCTCCAGACTCAGTTTCCGGAAACAGCAGCTCAGCTAATTGTCGATCCTCACTTAATCTTTCGAGGAATGGGGAATTTAGAATGGGGAATGGGGAATTGAGAAATAACAATTCAACAATTAACCAAATTGTTTACTTTTGTCCAAGTTAAAGAGCATTTCCAAAGTTTGCATAGCTTGTTGTCGTGTCTCAATATCTTGCTGTGCTCGCAATTGCACCATCGGATCATGAAGAATTTTGTTGACGATGCCTCTGGTGAGAGCTTCAATAACTTCTTTGTGTTTTTCAGCAAATTCTGAACCCAAACGAGACAAAGCTTTTTCTAATTCTTGTTCGCGAATATTTTCTACTTTATTCCGTAAACAGCTGATGGTGTTGACAGTTTCTAGCGATCGCGCCCATACTTCAAAGGCGTCTACTTCTTCTTCTAAAAGTACCTCAGCTTCCCTTGCCATCTGACGGCGACTTTCTTGGTTCTGGGCTACTACTGCTTTTAAGTCATCAACATTGAACGCTTGTACGTTGTCGAGTTCGTTAACATCGGTTGCTACATTGCGGGGCACAGAGATATCAAATAACATCAAAGAATGATTCTGCTCTAAATTAGCCTCCAATTTGGCCCTGTCTAGTAAGGGTTCAGTAGCGGCAGTGCTTGTAAATACCATATCCGAATCAGCAATCACTTCCATCATCTGAGCCAGCAGATGCAGTTGTAAATTAGCATTGGCAAACTTACTCGCTAATTCTTCAGCTCTGCGGGTGGAACGATTAACAATGGAAATATGAGTAGCACCTTTTGCTAGTAGGTGTTTTACCAACAAGCACGACATCTTACCAGCACCAATAATCGCAATACGATAAGGGGCTAAGTCGCGGACTTTCATCTGAGCCAGCTCTACCGCCGCAGAACTGATAGAGACAGCACCAGTACCAATATTAGTTTCAGTACGGACTCGCTTACCTGCCGTAATTCCCTGTTTAAAAAGTCGGTTGAGTAAGCGTCCAATACCCTTGTATTGTTGACCAAGTTTGTGGGTGTTTTTCACTTGGGCTAAAATTTGCCCTTCTCCTAAGACTAAGCTATCAAGACCTGCCGCAACTCGCATCAAGTGCATAATGGCATCTTGGTATAACAAGATAAACAAATGGCGACGCAGCTCGTGCAGGGGCTGTTGACCATATTCTGAAAGAAACTGGATCAATTCTTGAACTCCCCGCTCAGTTTCGGTGGCAACAATATAAATTTCTAGTCGATTGCAGGTGCTGAGTATTGCCACTTCTTCGATATGGGGACAGCTACACAATTGAGCTGTCACGGTTTCTAATTTAACCTCTTGAATGCTCAGCTTTTCGCGCACCTCAACTGGTGCTGTTTTGTGACTCAAACCTACGACTGCGATATTCATTTTTTCTCCCAATTTGTTGTCTTTTATTTTCAGATATCGCGATATTTTTAATTCATCCCCACCCTGATTAGGGTGGGGATTTCCTTTTATTTGTTATTTGTTATTTGTCATTCGTTAAGAAATACAAATAACAAACAACTTGCTTTACTAAGCTAAGACGCATTTAAACTACTTAGTCCCAATCTCCGCGTCCCCGCGTCCCCGCGTCTCCGCGTCACTCACTAATTGATAATTTAAATGCACAACAGCTTAAGTTGCCTGGAGACATTTCTTGCTTCTAGTGAAGTTGCAGGTACTTCGGCTTCCCAAACATATGAACTGTATCCACAAACCGAGCTGTCTTGGACTGACTCGAAATTACCAAGCTCTGAGTCCTTACACCACCAGGGAAGAACCGGACTCCTTCCATCAAAGTTCCAGGGGTAATGCCACAAGCTGCAAACAATACTGTCTCACCAGAAGCTAGCTCATGAGTGTTGTAGACTTTGTCAGGATCATTAATCCCCATTTCTTTGAGTCGTCCAATATTGCTCTCTTTACTTTCGCCAATCAGACCAGTTTTGACGATCGCTGGATCATAGATTAGCTGACCCTGAAAATGTCCACCCAAGCAGCGCATTGCTGCTGCGGAGATAACTCCTTCTGGTGCTGCACCAATACCCATTAAAGCGTGGATGTTGGTTCCAGCAAAGGCACAGGAAATCGCCGCTGAAACATCTCCGTCACTGATCAATCGCACCCTGGCACCAGCGTCACGGATTTCCTTAATCAGTTCGTTGTGGCGATCGCGTTTCATCACAACTACCACCAACTCTTCAATGGAGCGTTCTAGGCACTCAGAGAGAATTTGTAGGTTTTCTGTCGCCGATTTGTTGATATCCACATGATTCTTAGCAGCTGCTGGTGCTGCCAGTTTCTTCATGTAAAAATCAGGGGCGGCAAATAAGCCCCCCTTCTCAGAAATTGCCAGTACTGCCATTGAGCCCGGTTGTCCATAGGCGACCAGGTTAGTACCCTCACAGGGGTCAACAGCAATATCAATCTCCACTAATTCATCTGGATTACAATAGGCTTTAGCGTTCTCTTGAGTACAGATACCTACTTCTTCGCCAATGTACAGCATTGGGGCATCATCTCGTTCCCCTTCACCAATCACAATACGACCGCGCATGTAGATTTTGTTCATGCGCTCTCGCATGGCTTCCACCGCCACCTGATCGGCAGTATTTTTCTCGCCTTTGCCCATCCATTTGGCTGAGGCGATCGCAGCTTGTTCAACAACTTCAATAATCTCTAGACCTAGTGTGTTTTCCACGACACCCGTTCTCCAAATAGCTTGATTTTGCGAGGTTTCATGTATCTCTTCCAGTTTTCAAGTCTATCAGAGACAGGGATCACCTCAAAATTTAGTCTGCTATGGGTTTGTGTTAAGTTTTAATGCAATAGAGAAAATCAGCGGAAGAAAGGGGTGAAATAAGGGTGAGCGAAAAAAAGGGTGGGGAGATGGGGAGATGGGGAGATGGGGAGATGGGGAAACAAAGGAGAACTAATGATTTGAGAGGATACTTCGCTAGACATTCCAACCAAAATTTCGCTCACCCGGTGTTGGGGGCTCACAAGGGTAGTTTCTTTTCCTGCTTCAAGCGCTCACGCAATAACCGCTAACTCATTTCTACCCTATCCTACAAGCTAGGATATTATTGCTAAATTTCCAGAGCAATCTTGCATAAATAGCTCCCACAATTGCTGAGTAATTATATAGAGCGACATAGCAAACCCTGAAAAAACAGTGAGCAGTGGGTCACATGCCCTGGTGCATCTTACCTGCTATAACTGAAAATTGGTAACTAACTAATGTAACTTTGGCCAATGCTATGACCTATACGACAACAATTCAAGACTTTCTAGCTGGCATCTCCCCTTTTAGTCGGTTGTCCTCAAGGGAACTGGCAAAACTTACTAAAAACTGCCAGTTACTACGCTATCGCATGGGTCAAGCAATTGTTGTCAGGGAAAACATGCCGGCTCAAGTTTCCATTCTCTATGAAGGACAAGCTCGTTTGTTGGGTTACAACCCCCACCACCAAGCACCAATTACCCTGAAACTGCTTCAACCAGGGGAAATCCTTGGCTGGGTGAGTTTGGTGAGACAAGTTCCTTGTGAAACGGCCATCGCTTCTATTGAATCAGTTTGTATCACCTTCAATGCGGCAGATTTTCTCAACCTGCTCAACAATTTTACTATAGCAGCGGCTTTCCGCAACCGCTGTTCCCTAGTAGAAATGTTTGACTTGTTGGCAGTAGAACTCCAGCGACAAGCTCAAGCAGAAGTAGATATCAAACAACTTGCTTCTCAGGCTTGGTCTAATGCCATAATCTATAATTTGGCTGCCGGTAAACGGATGTCGGGTCAATTGGATATCAATCGGTCTTGGTTTGTTAGTGGCGGAGCACCTGCCAACTTCCCGGTCGGTTCCTATCTTACAGCAGAAACCGTTAGCAATTTGGCAGTTCAAGGTCGTGGCGCGACGCGCTTGGTGGGGATTCCGGCTCAGTTGATTGCTGAGGCGGTGGCAAATAGCCGAGCTACTGCTACTACTGAGCCAGAAGTGGAAGCCGTACCCCAGGACTCTTCAGGAGCAATTACCCTAGAACCAGAACTAGAACCAGATCCCTGGGATGAGCAAGATGAGGATAATACTGTTGCTGAATATCCCACTTCTAGTTTCTCCCCATCCCAGGATCAAGCCACCTCAACTATTGACATTCCCTATGCTCCCCCCCAACCACAAGCAGGAGAGCCAAGTTACTCTTCTGAGCAGACTCCCAGGACTTATCCCTTTATTCGTGGCAAAGGTCCGATAGAAGTTCCTTTAGTTTGCTTCCAGATGCTCAGTAAGTATTGGGGTATGCCTTTCCGTCGGGATATTGTGCGCCGTGTGGTTACCAACCAATACTCCCGCACTGGTAGTGTCTCCCTTCAGCACTGTGGTGCCATCTCAGAATTGATGGGATTGAGTGCTCAGCTGGCAAATGTGCCTGCTGCGGCAGTGAGTCGCCTACCAACTCCAGCAATGCTCAACTGGCAAGATGGCATTGCTATCCTCTACGAAGCCAATGAACGGGAATTACTGCTAGCGGTGCCAGATGTAGGACTACAACGCCTGGATCCTCAAAAGTTCCAGGAAAAGTCGGATCCACAAATTCCCGTACTACTACTAAAACCCACTAAAGACACTCCCCAGCAAAAGTTTGGCTTAAGCTGGTTTGTCCCTTCTTTAATCCGCTACCGCCGAGTCTTGATAGAAGTTTTAGTGGCTTCCTTTTTTGTGCAACTGTTTGGCTTGGCAAATCCTTTGATGATTCAAGTAATCATCGACAAGGTAATTGTGCAAAACTCTCCTGATACCTTGCATATATTGGGAGGGTTCCTGGTAGTAATCGCTATCTTTGAAGGTATCCTCACCAGCTTGCGTACCTATCTATTTGTGGATACAACCAACCGCATTGATATGGCTCTGGGTTCGGAAATTATTGATCACCTGTTGCGCCTACCTCTGCGATATTTTGAAAAACGACCAGTTGGTGAACTATCCACCCGGATCAATGAGCTAGAAAATATCCGCCAATTTCTCACAGGTACAGCTTTGACAGTGGTGCTAGATGCAGTATTTTCTGTAATCTACATCGTCGTCATGTTCATCTACAGCTGGGTACTAACGCTGGTGACTTTAGCAGTAATTCCCTTATTTGTCTTGCTGACGGTCATCTTTTCTCCCATTGTGCGGCGACAGCTACGTGCCAAGGCGCAAAAGAATGCTCAAACTCAATCCTACTTAGTAGAAGTATTGTCAGGAATTTCTACAGTTAAAGCTCAAAATATTGAATTGCGATCGCGCTGGAAATGGCAAGAACGGTATGCTCGTTATGTGAGTGAAGGCTTCAGGAATGTTTTGACTTCCACGGCAGCTAGTTCTACTAGCAATTTCTTAAACAAACTATCTGCCTTATTAGTACTCTGGGTAGGAGCCTATCTAGTTTTGGCAGGGGAGCTAACCTTAGGACAATTAATTGCCTTCCGTATTATTGCTGGCTATGTTACTGGTCCTTTGCTACGATTAGCCCAAATTTGGCAAAACTTCCAAGCCACAGCTCTATCCTTGGAACGCCTCAGTGATATTCTAGACACCCCTCAAGAAGTTACAGAAGCAGAACGGGATAACATTCCTCTACCCGCAGTGGAAGGAGCAGTCAAGTACGAAAATGTCTCTTTTCGCTTTGCTAACAGCGGTCCAATGCAGTTAAACAATATTAGCCTAGAGATTCCTGCTGGGTCTTTTGTTGGTATTGTTGGTCAAAGTGGTTCTGGTAAAAGTACCCTCACTAAACTCTTAGCAAGACTTTATGAACCCAACTCTGGTCGCATTATTATTGATGGTTACGATATTAATAAAGTAGAACTCTACTCTCTGCGGCGTCAAGTGGGTATTGTTCCTCAAGATACCCTCCTGTTTGAAGGCACAGTACAAGAGAACATCGGCTTAACTAATCCTGATGCCACTACTGAGGAAATCATTGAGGCAGCCAGGATTGCCGTTGCTCATGAATTTATTATGGCTTTGCCTATTGGCTACAACTCCTCTGTAGGAGAGCGAGGTTCATCCCTATCTGGAGGACAGCGGCAGCGAATTGCGATCGCTAGGACAATTTTACAATCACCCCGACTACTAATTTTAGATGAAGCCACCAGCGCTTTAGATTATGATACAGAGCGGCAGGTCAGTTTAAATCTTGCTGAAACCTTTAAGGGACGTACAGTTTTGTTCATTACCCATCGCCTCAGCACCATTCGCAACGCAGATATGATTTTGATGATGGACAAAGGAGTAATCGTAGAACAGGGAACTCATGAAGAGTTAATGGCACAAAAAGGTAGTTACTATTGCCTCTATCAACAACAGGAATCACAAGTTTAGGTGTTATATCATGTCCGATTGAATACTTGTACTTTGGTGAGAATAAGGCAGAAGGCAGAGGGCAGACGGCAGAAGGGAAGGAAGAAAGTTGCAAGCTAGAAGGAAATGTTAAATTATTTTTATTTAGAATTAGTCTAGGAGTTTAACGATGTCTGATCCCCTTTCTCCAGAAATTAGCGATCGCATTTGTAAGCACATGAATGAAGATCATGCCGATGCAGTAGCCCTATATGCCCAAACCTTTGGTAAAACACCCGATACTAAATCAGCCCAAATGCTCTCAATTGACCCTCAAGGTATGAATCTCATGGCTCAAACTAACGGAGCATCTATACCAGTGCGTATTGAATTTGAGCATACTCTTAAAGATTCTGAAGATGCCCATCATACATTGATTGATATGCTTAAACAGGCAAGATCATAATTAGGACTTGCTGAATAAGTCTATTGAGAAAGGGTTTTGAAGTAACCAGTAATCAGTAAATTACCTTTCGATTAGCTCCATCCTTGCGGCAGGGGTGTGGGGAGCTCGTAATGTCCCCACTGGGGGGTTTGGGGGGTTAGCCCCCCAAGATAAATTTGGCTTTTATACTAAATCCGGTTTCCATACTCCCCTAACACTCTATGCAACATTTAACCAGTGATAATTAGGGTTTGCTGAATAAGTCAGCAAAAAAAGTCTGATTTTAAAAAAAGTAAGACAACAAGGCACAAAAAACCTGCCGCAGCAGGGTTTCTAGATTAACTACTAAAAACGTAACAGCAATTGCTTTTTCTGTAATAGACTAATATTAGCTGGCGGCCTTCCTAGGGGCGGACCACTCATTCTTATTCCTCTTTCTTTATAGAACTCGATTCTATCGAGTTCTATAAATTCGATCTACATGGACTGATTTTGGATAAAATCTTGTGTAGTTTTTATAGACTTCTATTTGCTCTTTCAAATCAACTGATTCATTAAAGTTATCCCAACTTATACGGTGCAAAAATACATAGGGTTTGCTCAAAGCGTTACTCTATCTACTTTACAACTTCCTTGTCACCCCTTGAGATATTAGGTGCTTAAGCTGACTTGGTATGAGCTAGTGACCTCTTCATTTATGAAGAAAATAAAAACCAAATATTTTCCTTAAGTTCAATCCTCTTCTTTCAAGGAGAGGTAATTATCCATTGTTCATTATCAATTATAGAATCCGAGCAGTATTGTCCTCTGTTCCCTTAACAAAGACAAACTGCTAACTTTTCGGTTAAACGCTGTACATCCGGTTCCCGAATAATCGAATAATGATCACCTGTAATCTGATAGACTTCTATTTGACCTGTTACTAAATCCCCCCAACCCAGAGTCGCATCTTCTGTAAGTTCCATCAAAGGTTGACTAGCATTGAATAGTTTAATTGCACCGCCATAGGGCTGCGCTTCATAGTTGTATGTTGCCCACCCTGTCGCATGATAGACCCAATACAGGTTTTGCATCTGCTGCATTCCTACCTCTTCCGGTAAGATGTTGTGGAGCTTAGCCTGCTCCAGGATATATTCTAACTGCTCTAATGGTTTCATCTGCTGCAATCGTTTCGTAGACACGGATAGTTTTTTGCCAGAAGTTGCACTGAGTTCTTCAGCAAAACTGATTGCATAATAAATCTCATTTCCTAGGTTTTCTGCTGCCATGCGCTCGTTGAGGAGTTTGTGGAACTTGGGAGAGTGGGTTTCTATCATTGCGAGTAGAGCTAAAGTCTCGCCTTGTTGGTTTAACTGTTGGGCAATTTCATAGGCTAATAAACCGCCTACGCAAAAACCAACCAGATAATAAGGACCGTGAGGACAAACCGCTTTTATGGCTTGAATAGTATAAGCCGCTAGCTCCTCCAACGTAGTCATGGGTTCGAGTTCTCCATTTAAACCAGGGAGTTGCAAACCGTAGATGGGTTGCTCAGTCTGCAAATTACGAGCTAAATCTACATAAAATAAGACTTGACCGCTGCTAGGAGGAATTAAGAATAGAGGAGGTAGATCTCTTCCCGACTTAATTTTGACCAAGGGTGATATAAGCTGAAAATTTTTGTCCGAGTCCAGAAGTTTGGCTTGCTCCTCAATCGTAGAGCTTTGAAACAGCGTTGCCAGAGGCAGATTTTTGCCCAACTGCTGTTGAATCCGAGCCATGAGTCGCACGGCTAACAAGGAATGACCACCAAGAGCGAAGAAATTGTCTGTCACTCCCACAGAAGCGACATTGAGAACATCTGCCCAAACTTGCGTCAGTTGCAGTTCAATGAGATTGCGCGGTGAGATCGAACCAGCTTGTTTGGTCAGGCTAGAAATATCTGGAGCTGGGAGTGCGCGGCGATCAACTTTCCCATTGGGAGTTAGAGGCATTGCTGCCAAACAGACAAAAGCAGAAGGTACCATGTAGTCGGGTAGTTTAGTCTTGAGGAAAGTGCGCCATTTCGCTTCAGATGGCTTCATTCCAGGAGAACCGGTAACAAGATATGCAACCAAGCGTTTGTCTCCAGGTGTGTCTTCCCTGGCAATAACAACAGCCTCAGCTAGATCTGGATGTTGGGTTAAAGCTACTTCAATTTCTCCCAATTCAATCCGAAAACCCCGCACCTTAACCTGATTGTCAGTGCGACCGATAAATTCAAGGTTACCATCAGGGAGGTATCGAGCTAAGTCGCCAGTTTTGTAAAGGCGATCGCTTACAGGAGAAGATAAATTTTGGAGTTGGCTGGAGAAAGGATTGGCAATAAATTTTTCTACATTCAGTTGCTCTCGATTTAAGTATCCTCGCGTAATCCCCGCTCCACCAATGTAGATTTCTCCCGTCACTCCCACTGGCACTGGCTGGAGGTTAGCATCAAGTAGATAGATTTGGGTATTGGCGATCGCGCGACCGATGGGTACTTTAGTTGGTTCTGCTTGGGGTTTACACTTATAGAAGCTGCTCCAAACTGTTGCCTCCGTAGGACCGTATTCATTATACAAAGCAGTCTCTGACAGTAACTTCCCATGGCAATTGACTAATTCCTGCTGACAGGCTTCGCCAGCTACAATAACCACCTGTAAAGAGGCTAATTCCAAAGACGTTCCCTGCTCCAACAGCAGTGCATACAAAGAAGGTAAACAGAGTAAATGGGAAATGCTTTGAGTTTGAATTAATTGGATAAGACCTGGGGTGTCTTGGATAAAATTATGTGAGGGCAACACCAAGGTTGCACCAACAGACAAAGTCCAAAAGATACCCGCAACAGAGCTATCAAAGGCAAAAGATGACAATAGCAAATAGCGGGTTAAAGCCTCTTGGTAGTGATGAATGCGTGCAGTTGTAGAATGAACCAGGTTTTGATGAGTAACCAGCACTCCCTTGGGCTTCCCTGTTGAGCCAGAAGTATAAATAACGTATGCTAAATTTTCCGGCGTTACCGCAGGTTCAGGATTAGCGTTACTTTGGGTTTCAATCACTTCCCAATCTGCATCCAGGTAAACTAGACGTGCTTCAGTTTGGGGTAATTTGTGGGTCAAGGATTTCACAGTGAGCAACACTGGCACTTGCGAATCGGATAGCATGAATGCCAGCCGTTCCTGGGGATAGGTCGGATCTAAAGGTACATACGCTCCTCCTGCTTTGAGAATTCCCAGCAGTCCCACTACCATTTCGAGGGAACGTTCTAGGCAAATTCCCACCAGGACCTCAGAGGTAATGCCTATATGCTGTAAATAGCAAGCAAGTTGATTGGCGCGATCGTTGAGTTCCCGATAGGTCAGTTGTTCGTTCTCAAACACAACTGCCACAGCATCAGGTGTTCGCTCCACTTGCTCTTCAAACAACTGATAAATACACTTATTTTGAGGGTAGTTCGTTTGGATGTTGTTCCACTCTACCAACAACTGATAGCATTCTGTTTCCGTCAGTAGCGTTAGGTCATCAATCCGGGTCTGTGGAGTAGCAACGATCGCCTTGAGCAAGGTCTGGAAATGACCAATCATCCGGTGAATAGTAGCAGCCTCAAACAAATCGCAATTATATTCCCAATACCCAGTTAACCCTGCTTCCGTTTCTTCCATTGACAGGAACAGGTCAAACTTGGCTTTTGCATTTTCCATCTGTAGCCACTTAAAACTTACTCCCGGTAAGTCCAACGGTGCCATTGGTGCATTTTGGAGGGCAAACATCACTTGAAAAATTGGCGAGTGGCTTAAACTGCGTTCCGGTTGTAGTGCCTCCACTAACTGCTCGAAGGGCAAATCCTGATAGGCGTATGCATCTAAGGCTGTCTGTCGTACTTTTTGTAACAGTTCGGTAAATTCGAGGGTGCCTTCGACACGGGAGCGCAACGCCAACGTATTAACAAAAAAGCCGATTAGTCCTTCGATTTCACTACGATTGCGGTTAGCAATAGGTGTACCAACAATAATATCTTCTTGATTACTGTATCGGTATAGTAACGTACTAAACCCTGCCAGCAAGGTCATAAATAGAGTCACTCCCGAACCTTGACTCAGACGCTTTAGTTCGACTGTAAGTTCGACCCCAAGCTCGAAAAATGCCTTCTCTCCTCTGTAAGTCTGCACCATGGGACGGGGGTAGTCTGTTGGCAGTTCGAGTAGAGGGGGCGCTCCTAATAACTGTTGTTTCCAGTAATCTAGTTGAGGTGCTAACATTTGCGAAGTCTGGGGCTGCCGTTGCCAGCTAGCAAAGTCGGCATATTGGAGCGACAGTTGGGGTAAGGGTGAGGGTTTACCTTGAACATAAGCTCTATACAGCACTTCTAACTCATGACCAAATACGCTCGTTGACCAACCATCACTAATGATATGGTGCATGGTGAGCAACAGCACATAGTCATCGGTTGCTAATTGCAATAGGGTAACTCGCAGCAAAGGATCGTGAGCTAAGTCAAAGGGTTGCTGAATTTCTTGATTGCCCAAACTTTGAACTTCAGATAGTTGTTCTTCAGGTGGCAACTGCTGTAAGTTAATAATGGGCATCTTCAAATTAAGTTCGGGAAGAATCACCCGCACTGGAGAGCCATCGATCGCCTGATAATTCGTCCGCAACACCTCATGACGGCGGACAATTTCCTGCACTGCCCTCTGTAGCGCTTCTATATGCAGCGAACCTCTCAAGCGCAACGCTTCTTGTTCGTTATACGCAATACTTCCTTCCTGCAATTGGTCTAAAAACCACAGGCGTTGCTCAGCAAAAGACAGGGGTAACTCCCCATTTCGCGGAATGGGTCGTATGGTAGCAAATTGTTGGCGAGAAGCTCCGTCTAGGGTCTCGCTCAATTCTGCCACCGTTGGAGCTTCAAACAAACGGTGTAGCGACAGTTCTATTTGGAAGGTATCACGCACCCGTGAAATGAGTTGAGTTGCTTGAATGGAATCCCCACCCAACATAAAGAAATTGTCTAATACCCCAATTTCATTGAGACTCAAGACTTCTGCCCAAATGCCTGCAAGAATTGCTTCTGTGGGAGTACGTGGTGTTACCAGCTCCACATCCAAAACTGGGCGGGATTTATCGGGTGCAGGTAGAGCGCGTCTGTCTACTTTTCCATTCGGTGTTAGGGGCAGTTCTTCCAACAGGACAAATGCCGAAGGAATCATATAACCCGGCAGTTTTTCTTTCAGGAAATCCCGCAACTGAGGCACTAATTGACTGTGCTTGGTTCCGGTGTATGGCTGATTGGCATATGTACTCCAAGGTTGGCGTGGGTTTTTTTGATTGGAGATGATCCTACTGTCTGCAATAATCTTGGTATCATTCCGCACGAAGACAACATCGTAGTAACCATCGCCACCATTGCCAGACCAAGTGATGTTAATCCGATAAGCAACCTCGGACTGCCATTCCCACCAGTCTTCCGGCTCAATCCCTTCTGAGCCAATCTGCTGGCGAAGTTTGCCTACAGTTTCCGGACAATCAGGACTAGCTAACCATTCCATTGCCTGCACATCTGCCCAAATCCGGGCATTAGGAATATGGGTGACGATGAGTATTTCTGGGGAGGTTTCTACCAATTGCTGGCGAATAGTGGCAGCTGTCAAATTGTCTTGCTCCCAGTTGAGGTAAATTGGAGGCGTTGTTGGAAGAGGGGCTTTTTTTCCTAGATGAAGAACAACATCGTAACGGAAGCGAGTTAGTTCGTTTTGATAGCGTCCACGCTTGAGTTGAATTTCCACATGACTAATTTGGGGTAAATATTCTTTGAGGGCAATAAAGAACTCAGGGTCAATGATTAGTCTTTGTTCTCGGAGGAGGCGATCGCCAATCCGCTGCTTTAATAGAGCTACTGACAAAGAGGTGGGAGCCTGCTCTAACTGCACCGATGTATGAAATGCTTCCAGCAGGGGTAAACTGAGTACATCCCCTAGAAAAATTTGACCGACCGGCTCGACTAACTCCACCGCAGTTTTGATAACCTGCACCAAATAATCAATATTGGGGAAATACTGAATCACCGAGTTAGAGATTGCTGTGTCAAAAGATTCGCTAATAATTTCTGCCAACCCCTCCGCAGGAATCTGACGTAGCGTCACTGAGGAGGCTAACAGGCAAGATGCCTGTTCTACGTCAATGTTACCGATTTGTCGTTCTAGGTAGCGAATCGCTTCCCCAGAGAGATCCGTGGCGTAGTAATGCTGACATTGGGGAGCGATCCGAAACAGCAGTAAACCGGTCCCACATCCGATTTCTAGTAGTCGGTTGGGTTGCAAAGATAGAATCCGCTCTACAGTAGAGTTTACCCATTCTTGTACCTGTTCAGGTTCCAGGTCTTTCCCGGTATAGCTGTCTTTCCAACCGCCAATATGAAAGCTTGGCTCTTGTTGGGAATCTGAGTGAATGTAGGCATCATCCCAGATTTTCTGCCATTGTTCGGTTTGCTTGGCTACTGCTTCTGTTTCTGGTAAGTTGTCTGAAGAGGAACCAGCAACTAGGTATGCAACCAGACGTTTTTGGTTAGGGATATCTTCCCGTGCAATAACTACAACTTGTTTAACATCCGGATGTTGACTCAGGGTTGTCTCGATTTCCCCCAGTTCAATGCGATAGCCGCGAATCTTTACCTGGTGGTCAATACGACCAAGAAACTCAATGTTGCCGTCCTGAAGGTAGCGAGCTAAATCTCCAGTTTTATAGAGACGGGAGTCAGGTTTTTGGTCAAAGGGGTTGGCAATGAATTTTTCTTCAGTTAGTTCCCGTCGATTGAGATAGCCTCGCGCCAAACCTGCACCGCCAACATGCAATTCTCCTGGTTCACCAATGGGTACTTGTTTGTGATTAGGATCGAGAATATAAATTTGAGTATTAGCAATTGGTCGTCCGATGGGAATAGAGTTAACACCTGGTTGGATTTGATGGATAGTTGCCCAAACAGTTGCCTCTGTGGGACCATACATATTCCAAAGTTCGGCACACTTTTCTAACAACTGCTCTGCTAAATCTCTCGTTAAACTCTCTCCACCGCAAAGGATTTTCAGTTGCTTATTTCCTTGCCAGCCAGCTTCTAGCAACATTCGCCAAGTTGAAGGGGTTGCTTGCATCACAGTTGGGTGCAATTCATCTATCAACTTCATCAATTGGTTAGCATCCCTACTTACGTCGTGACGAACTAAGATGCAACAAGCACCAGTAATTAGCGGTAAGTAAAGTTCTAGAACGGAAATATCAAATGATATTGTAGTGACTGCTATTAGCGTATCGCAATCGCTCAATCCGGGAGCCAATCTCATCCCATTTAAAAAGTTTGCCACCGACTTGTGGTCAATTTGAACGCCTTTGGGTTTTCCTGTCGAACCGGAAGTGTAGATAACGTAGGCTAAATTGTCAGTCGAACTATTATCTGGATTTTCATAACTGTGCTGCGATATCTTTACCCAATCATCGTCCAAGCGAACCAATTTCAGATTTGGCTTTGCCGGGGTTGTCAAATTCAGTGGTTCTGCTACTAGTTTCTCTTGGGTGACGACAATTGATAAACTTGCATCTTGGAGCATGAAAGCTAAACGCTCTCGGGGATAAGCTGGATCTAAGGGTACATAAGCACCACCGGCTTTTAGGATACCCAGCAGTCCCACGAGCATCTCCAGAGAGCGCTCCACACAAATACCCACTAGTACTTCTGCTCCTACCCCTAGCGATCGCAGATAATGAGCTAGTTGATTAGCTCGTCGGTTTAGTTCCCGATAAGTTAGCTGCTCTCCTGCAAAAATTGCTGCTACCGCCTCTGGGGTTTTCTCTACCTGCTCTTCAAACAGTTGATGAATACACTCGCGGCTCATTAAAAAACTCCTCTAAAACAGGTAGCTCAGCACTTAATTGCTTTTACCATCAGTTTACTATCATAGGGCTTGTTGTATCTCTTCACTTATTACTTATTACTTATTACTTATTACTTCTCCAAGCCAAGCTTAATCACCTGCTTGTTTTGCTTCTTCTACCCAGCTATCGAACAATTCTTGATTATTCTCAACCCACTCTTCTGCATGACGGCGGATATCTTCTGGTCGATCTTCACCATCTTTAATCCTTAAACTTTCAGTACTGATATCCTCAACAGGAATCTTCACCAATTCAAACCAAAGCTTGGCTACTGGGTTAGCTGCTAAAAATTTTTTATTGGCTACAATTTGGTAGTCTCCCAGAGGAAATCCAATATTTTTACCATCTACTGAAGTCTCTTCTGCAGTTACATTGCCTTGCTCTTTTGGTACAGAAGTAAAAGGAACTTCTAACCAGATTGCATCCTCATTGAGTTTTAATACTGAAGCTAACCAGTGAGGATAAAAACTATAGTAAAGAATTGATTCTCCTTGCTGATAGCGGCTAATGGTGTCTGCAATTAGAGCAATGTATTCTCCTTGATCATGTTCAACCGTATCTCTTAGTCCGTAAGCATCAAGATGATGTTCTATGACCAACTCACAACCCCATCCCGGATTACAACCAGTTAAATTAGCTTTACCATTACCATCTGAGTCAAAGAGTTTAGCAATCTCTGGCTTTTTCAATTGCTCTAGATTAGTGATGTTATATTTATCAGCAGTTTTCTTATCAATTTGATATCCTTGGATTGTATTAGAAATAAGCACTCCAACTCGCTCTAACCTTTCTGAACCGCCACTTTTTTCAAAGAATCTAGCATGTAATCTCTTGCCATGGGTTGGAGTGTAATCCAGTTCTCCATTGCCTAGAGCAATGTACATAGGAGGATAATCTATTTCTTGAGGTTCTTCTACCTTGTAACCCAGTTTTTCCAGACCAAGATTAACAATCTCGGTTTGAAATTTTTCCTCAATCCAAGTACTATGGGCAGAACGAATACTAACTCTTTTACCAGGAAGGTTTTGGTCACTAGATGTTGAGTTTGTGTTTGACTGTTCGTTTGATTGACAGGCGATTAGACATCCTAAGATGGTAGTCATAATGATAGCTAAATTAAATTTTTGAGTCAGTTGATTCATTTTTAATTATTTACTTAATACAGTTCAATGGAAAATATTGATGCATTGAAGAGAGCAGGATATCTGATCATCGATAAGTTTTTTACCAACCAACAATGCCAGGAAATTATATCATCGATCGCTACCTATCAGGAAAAACACGATGTACCAGAAGTTTATCGCCTGGGCAAGGAGCGCTCCCTTCGCTACTCAGTCATTGATGGAGAAAAAATTGCACAGCATTTCCCTAAAGTTTGGAGTTTATATGAAAAGGTTAATCAACTTGTAAATCAAGTCAGTGGTGAAAATCTTATGCCCCTAAGTAACAAAATGCCAGCAGTTAATATTAACATTATTAAACCTAATGGCGAGTATCGGTGGCACTATGACAGAAATGCTGTTACAGCCTTACTCTATTTGAATGCTGTAGAGGGAGGACAAATAGAGATGTATCCAAGATATCGAATCACCCTAAAAAATAAAAAGTATAGCTTTTGTCAAAAGTATTTAGATGACATATTGCAGTTTAACTTAGTACGCCAAGTTTTTGGCAATAAGGTCTCCATTCAACCTCGTCGAGGTCTGATGCTAATTATGCAAGGAAATAATTGTCTCCATAGTGTAAAAGCTGTAGAAGGTGAAAACGAGAGAATTAACATTGTTATGGCCTATGATTTCCCAGAAGCAGAATTTCCTGTAGAGCAAGACTTAGATTCTTATCTTTATACAAACCAACAGCAAGTTTCGTCAGATCCAAATTATCTACAATGATATCTTAGCGAGCGATCAGGGATAACATGTTGTGAATATCAGCTTGGCAAGGACCAGCAGTGTTAAACCAGAGTATGATTTTCTACAAATCATCAGGATCAATACCAAGGTTGCGCAATCTTTCTTCAAGCAGATCTACTCTCTGTTGAGCTGATTGAAATTGATTTTGCTGTTCCTGAATCAACTCTTCGGGAGATAAGTAGCGTTTACCTTGGCGATCATACCAATACAACCATTCTCTGGTAATCCCTTGATAGGTTCCTTTTTGTTTCCCAATACCCAAATCTAATTCTGGCAACCAAACTGGTTCACCCTGTTGTAAAATATACTCTTGGTTTTCTAGTTTATAAACTTCTAATCTAGGTTTTCTTTTACGTAAAGAGTTATAAATTACGTAGTACAAAATTCCCATTTTTGCATATTTTTTTTTCTTGTGCGTATATTCTCCTCTTCTTGTTTTTGAAACAACTTCAAGAACGAAAAGAGGTAATTTTTGTTCTTCCCAAAGGACATAACTTAAGCGTAAATCTTCATCAATAATGCGGGGAACGCCAATACTTAAAAATCCATCAGGAACGATCGCCTCTTCATCAGGATTGTAATAAATTCCCATATCCACTCCAAAAAACCAATCCATCCGCATTGACCAAATGAGGGCAAGGATTGCTTCGAGGAGTCCAGGGATGAGATGTTGAAGTTGATTATCCACTGGGGTATCGTCAGAATCGGGTAAATCTTCAGCAGAAGGTAAGCAGTGGCGTGGGTCGTAGTTGAGCAGCATAGCAGATAATCAAGAAGAGAGTTAATCTAAAATCTCAATCTAGCCAAATCTTATTTTACCGATGACTGATAATTGAGTGCCGCCTTGGGATAAGCAATACGTTTATGATTACACTGTTGCCAAACTCTGACAAAAACCTCAGCAATAATTGGTAACTCTTCCCGCGTTATTCCAGAATCTAGTAACTGGTTGTCCTGCCAGCGAGCTTTGAGAATTTTCTTAACCATGGAAATAGCAATTTCTGGCGTAACATCCTGGAGCGATCGCAATGCTGCTTCACAAGCATCAGCTAGCATCACAAGACCTGTTTCCCGAGACTGAGGAATGGGACCATCATAGCGAAAATCTGACTCTGAAACCGGAGGTAAGCTCTTCTGTTCAGCTTGCTGTTGAGCTTGGAAATAAAAATAGGAAATTAGCAGCTTTCCTTGATGTTCTGGGATGAAATCTCTAATGGCTTGGGGCAAACCGTGCCGACGAGCCATGACTAATCCTTCAGAAACATGTTTTTTAATAATCTCAGCACTCTTCCAGGGGTCATTAATTTCATCATGCTTGTTGGGTCCCCCCATCTGATTTTCAATAAATCCCAGAGGGTCATGCATTTTACCAATATCATGATAAAGAGTTCCTGCCCGAACAAGTTCCACATTACAGTGCAGTTCTCGTGCCGCTGCTTCTGCTAAAGAAGCAACAAACATTGTATGTTGAAAAGTCCCAGGAGCTTCCGTTGCTAAGCGTTTAAGTAAGGTGCGGTTGGGGTTAGATAGTTCCGCCAGACGAATTGGTGTTACCAAATCAAACAAACGTTCAAGGTAAGGGGATACTCCCAGAGCCACAATACTCCAAGACAAACCAGCTAAGCCATACAAAGCCGCTGACTGCAAGGCGGTATACAAAATGGAACCAGCAGCAGCACTGATAATTAGGTTAAGAATTAGATATACACTTCCCTGGGTTAATCCAACTGCTCCCCCTAATAAAGCCAAGTCCTCACGCGCTCGCAAGCGTCCAGCTAGCCAGCTACCCAGTACTCCACCTGCAGCACCAGAGAGCAAAGCAACCCAGCGAATGTCCATGCTGATACTCACTAACCCCGTCAGCAGTCCCACTATTGTCACACCCAAACTTGAACCGTAAAAGCTGCCCACCAGTAAACCAATTGCTGGCAAACTTGTATAAGGAAAGCCAAAAATTACCAGTACTGGTGTAGTTAGGGTTAGTAGAAATACTAAAATATGGTCGCGGCGTCGTAGACTTGGATGTACTCCCCTCTCAACCACGAAAAAAATTGCCACAGCACCGGTTACTAGAGTACCAAACCCAATCAAAGCTGGCCAATTAATTCCCCGTTGACTTTCTCCAAAATAATCCAACAGGACAAAATCTTCCTGAGTAATTTCCTCCCCAGCTTCCACAATAACTTCCCCCTTCTCCACAGACACCATTACTGGTTGCAACTGTTGTGCTGCTTGTTCAGCTCTGTGCTTGGTTTGTTCTGGATCTGGTTGTAAATTGGGTTTTAAGATGCCTGTGAGCAGTTCAATAGCCAAAGGCTCAGCTTCAGGAGGAACAAAAGTATTTACTTGCACTTGGACTGCTTCTTCCAAGATGTTGTCCGGTAGTCCTGGAGGAATACCCTGAGTCAGAATGCGATTGGCAACAGTGGAGATACCAAGAACACTCTCCTCCCAAACGTCATCAGATAGCTCCAGCAAAGAAATATCGTAGGGATTCTCTGAATCGTACTCCAACAGCTGGCGCAAGGCCTGCTGATAGTCTTTACGAGCCTGTGATATCTTTTCAATCAGTTGAGGGAACTGTCTAGTAGACAGCTGGCGGTAGTCTTGTAGTTCATTAACTGCTTGGACAAAAAGGGGATCCTCTACAAGTTCTGGCAACCCCTCTTTTGGCTCTAAAGGGTTAACATTAGTATCACTTTCTGCAAAGGATTGGATCGAATGCCATTCCAATTCCTCACTCTCCCGCAGATACTTCTGGGTAGAATCTGTCAAAATAGCAGTATTCACAAAGGGAAAAGAACCACTTGTTTGTCTTAGTTCTTCTACATAATCGATAGATTCTTCGAGCTCAAGTTTAATTTCTTCAGTAACAGGCTCATCTAGCATCAATACAGGTACAATACCTGTGCTAGCTTCTTTACGCTTTTCTTCTGTAGTTTTTTTGTCTTCAACACTAGCATCTTCAGGAGCTAGAACTGTTTTTGGAGCAATGGTGCCAACATCCAACTCCGGTTGATTGTAATAGCGATTTCCCATTACGCTAGTAAGAGAGACTACTGCTACTACCCACATCACTGGTGGACGGGATTTACCCTTGCGGTGCTTAGGCGGAAGTTTTAATGAGTTGTGCTTGGGCAACTTATACTGTTTTGGCTTTCCTGACCGGTTGCCTCGAAGTAAAGAGTTAGCCACCCTTAATGACAACCAAGCGCGAAGATCTTCCGATTTGCGCCGCAATTTTGTAAGCGGTTGCGTCAATGAATGGGGGGTTTTCATAGCACTTCGATTTGTCATATTAGATGACAGGAGCAGTTAAAAGATGCATACAGACTTACTTTGATGGTATGCAGATTAAGGCAATCTAACTGAATTTATCTACATATAGACCCTAAATTAAGATTTGACTTTCTTTACTTTACAAAACCTAGCAGCTAATGCCTATCCCCTTTATCTCAAAAAGGTAGGGGAGCTTCTGGGCAAGGAGTAGTAGGGGTGAATGGCCATTCGCCCCTACTTTCATCACTTGGTGGTAAAAAATTTTTTCATTGGGATTGCCTTGTTTATTAAAAATTTATCGTCGTTGAATAACCCAGGGTGCTGCCACAGCTAAAGACTGGTAATGCTGCACTACTGAAAGATCATAAACACCTAGCCAAGCTGCAAGCAGATCTTCTGCTAGTCGCCAATTCTCCCAGCCAGTAGCGATACCCTTAGCAGCAAGACGCCAACCTACAGGAATGTCAATGATACTATTGTAGACGCCGGATAGAACCCCGGTGAGAGCAGCTGTTGTTTCGGATTGATAGCAGGTACGTACCGCACGGGTAACACAGAGACGAAAATCTTCTGGGGTGCTGAGGAAACAGTAAAAAGCTAGGGCAATGGATGTATAGGGGCAATTATTTGGTTGAGCTTGAGGCAATTGCCTCTTTGGCAAGTCAGAGTACAGAGTAGATTGGGCTAAATGTAGCTGTCTGAGGGTTGTATTTAACCCTGCTCCCTGCTCTAATAGAGTTTGTACCTCGGCCAGTTGTTTGACCATAGGTGTTTGAGTGCTTCCTAAATAGGCAAGGGTTTGGGGAATTAAAGTGCTAGGGTTAAGTCTTTCTGTGAGGGCAAGAGCGATCGCAAAAGCTATTGCTAGTACCCCTTCAAACGCGCAAGCTTGTTCTTTTGCTACAGTTTGACTATTTGTCTCATTCAGCCAAATAACGGCAGCTTGTAGTAGTTGTTGTCGTAACCTAGTTTTATCTTCGTGAAAAAATAGTACTATTGGCAGTGTTGCTAGTGCCACCTCGCTACAACTAGCAGCATTCTTTAATGCTAAAAGTGATGAGTTCTGCAGGCTAATTTGCAGTTGCCAATCTGCCAAATCGAGGCTACCACAATTAATTAAACTCTTAGCACCGCAACCAGCAATCTCATGCCAAGTGGAAAGTGATTGATGAGGTTGGGTGTTGACTCGTTGGACATCCTTGAGCAAAAAGCTATCTAAAAATAGTCCTTGGTAGCCACCATTACCAAGAATCCCTCCTACAAAGCTGCCTAATAATGCACCTCGAAACCGATTCAAAAGTGAGTACTGCATCAATTCCTTACTAGCAGCAGATGAAAATATATCTTACATTGCTTTGACTGCTAAATTAAATAAAGGTAAACTCGTCTCTCCAGTTGGAATTATTGACTCTAAGCAGAAGGCGGGTGTTTTTCGGGTAAAAACAGAGTTGAAAATTCAGTGTCCATCCAATTAAAAAATTATCCCGGTTGGGCGGTTTTCTCTCTAGCTGTCAATGGGCTGCTGGTACTGGCAATCGCCTGGTTGCTCCTGCGGGAGTATCATTTGTCCGCATCTTCAACTGTCAGTTCTTCAGCTGCCACTGCTCACCTAGCTCAGCCGAAGCCAACAGCTAAACCCAAGCCAGAATTGGGAGTCCGCCATAAGCTCAATTACCAGCAGTGGGTAGAGTTACTAGCCCATGAAGCTCAAGCAGTAAGTAACCAACAGCCTGACTATTTAACCATACTGGCTGGAGATTCCTTAAGCCTCTGGTTCCCTCCCGAATTATTACCCTCAGACACGACTTGGCTCAATCAGGGAATTTCTGGAGAAACTTCAGCTGGATTGCTCAATCGTATAGATATTTTGGATGATACCTATCCCAAAGTTATTTTTGTGATGATCGGCATCAACGACTTGATTCGCGGAGTGGCAGGAGACACTATTGTGGCAAACCAACAGCTGACAATTCGCCACTTGCGTCAAGCTCATCCCCAAGCTCAGGTAGTTGTACAGTCAATTTTGCCTCACAGCGCTGAAAAAGCAACTTGGGAAGGACGCGATCGCCTCTTATCTATTCCTAACAGTAATATCCAGGAAATTAACCAGCAGCTTAAAGAGATTGCTCAAATGGAAGGCGCTGTTTATCTGGAGCTCTACCCTCTTTTTGCCGATACCGATGGTAACCTCAAAACTGAGCTAAGTACCGACGGCTTACACCTGAATCAGCAAGGTTACCAAGTTTGGAGCTATGCTCTACAAGTCCTCCATCAAGTTTTATTGGACAGTGAGGAGTTATCAGTGAGGAGCTTCTGAGGAGTGCTTCGCGCCCCCAATTGAATGAAAGAAACAATATCTTTTCCTCAATCGGAAACCACAAGGACTCTCTCTTAAATTGTTTCGCTGATAATAATCTCTGTAGTTTGTTCACTCTACTTCTTAATAGTATGAGATACGGGTGGATCTAAACTAATGACAAATGACCAATAAACAATAAGTTGAGCCATGATAGATACAAGGAAGCTCTGGGAGAAAACACTTGTTTGGTCTGGACAATCTGATCAATCTGCTCTTCGACTCTGCGAAGGAGAACCTTAGCCGTAATGAACAGGTTATCAAGCTGCTCAAGCAACTCAATCTGGATCCAGATCATCCTCCAGCAGATTTTACTGGAGTCTATCAATATGCGCTGGTAGAATACGGGGTAGGTAAGCCTCGTCCAGTACTGGAGATTTTCCGCCAAAGTGAAATTCAGCAGCTGTTTCGCTCGGCGCTGGAGAAAAACAATCCTGGGATGCTCCTGAAAAATGGAGAAGCGTTTCTAGCTCGGCATTCCTTGCAAACTGAACTGCGAGTTAACAATATAAATGTACGCCGGGAATTTTACGAATTTGCCGTTATCTTTATTGAGGTTGCCAAACGCACTCGCACTCCCGCAGAAATTCTCACTAACCAGAAGCTGGAATCCCTACATGGGCAGATTGTTAGCCTGCAAGAGCGCTTGAACCGCCTGCCGACTTTGGCAGGTATGCGGACTGAAATGGCTCGACTGGCGGCTCAGACTTATCCGGCTTTACCGGGAGCAGAGTCTTTTAGGGCAGAGCAATGCCAAGCTTTTGCTCTAGCTCAGCAAATGCGGGGCTGGTTCGAGACTTTGGGTTACCGTTTTGAAACCTATGAGGTGTGGGAAGCTGACTATTTTGAATGGATAATCAATGTCTCTGTTTGGCGGAGTCGCTACATTCGGATTGTGGTGCGGGGGGTAGATGGAGAAGTGGGGTTGGCGGATGTCAACAGCCTGCGACAGTCTGTAGATAGTCAAAAAGCAGATGAGGGCTGGTTGGTGACTGCTCGTCGCATTGCCCGTGCCGCTCGTGATCAGGTCGCTAAACCAGAAAATGAGCATCTGGGCTGTTACACTTTTGATGAACTATTGGATCAATATGCTGACTTTAGTAGCTACCTCAGCTGGTTAGAACAGGAGATTGAGCAGCGGGGCATTGATAAGAAATATGTGCCCTTGGCTTGTCTCAAGGAAGAAATTGACCCGGTTACCCGCCAGCGCCTTGGTATCAGCCGCTATGATGAGCAGGATGGTTGGATTGATGGCTATATTGATCTTTGGTTGGATGATCCAGCAAAGGAACACATTTCTATCCTTGGGGAGTTCGGTACGGGAAAAACCTGGTTTGCTTTTCACTATGCCTGGAAAGTATTCCAGGAATATCGGGATGCTCAACATAGAGGTATCGAGCGCCCCCGCTTGCCCCTGGTAATTCCTCTACGGGATTACGCCAAGGCAGTGAGTGTGGAATCCCTATTCTCAGAATTCTTCTTCCGCAAACACGAAATACCAATTCCCGGCTACTCCGCCTTTGAGCAACTCAACCGTATGGGTAAACTGCTGCTGATTTTCGATGGCTTCGATGAAATGGCAGCTAGAGTTGATCGCCAGCAGATGATCAACAATTTCTGGGAGTTGGCAAAGGTGGTGGTTCCTGGAGCTAAGGTGATTCTTACCTGCCGCACGGAACATTTCCCAGAAGCGAAGGAGGGACGCGCCTTACTGAATGCCGAACTGCAAGCTTCTACCAGGGATTTGACGGGGGAAACGCCTCAGTTTGAAGTGCTGGAGTTGGAGAAGTTCAATGATGAGCAGATTCGGCAGGTGTTGTCCTTCCAAGCACAACCTGCCACCGTTGAGCAAATTATGGGCAATCCCCAATTACTGGATTTGGCTCGTCGCCCGGTGCTGACAGAGTTGATTTTGGAAGCGTTGCCGGATATTGAGGCGGGTAAGCCTGTAGATATGTCGCGGGTGTATTTGTATGCAGTGCGCCACAAGATGGAGCGGGATATTAAGGCAGAGCGCACATTTACCTCGATGGCGGATAAGCTTTATTTCCTCTGTGAGCTGTCGTGGGAAATGCTGTCAACGGATCGGATGAGTATTAACTATCGGGAAATTCCCGATCGCCTTCGTAAGTTATTTGGTTCTGCTGTTGAGGAAGAGAAGGAACTCGACCATTGGCATTATGACATGATGGGGCAAACGATGTTGATTCGTAATGCGGAAGGGGATTATACTCCAGCCCATCGATCGCTGTTGGAATTTTTTGTTGCCTATAAGTTTGCGGCGGAATTAGGAGTCTTAGCGTCTGATTTTACAGAGTTAGCGCAGTTGCAGTCAGGATTGAATCAGAATGCAGCACCTCAGGATTATACTTGGTCTGACTATTTTCAACGTAGAGAGGTAGTTGCGATCGCACCTCTAAAAGGATTTGTCAGTGAATCACTAGCGCAGCTTCGCCAGACTGTCGGACAAGGGTTGCTGACGAAAGCGGTGATGGATTTAATTGTGCCGATGTTGGATAAGGGGGGAGTATCCCAAAGTTTCACAAACGATAGTAGTGGGAGCATCTTGCTCCCTGGAATCACCGAAAGCGAGCAAGATCTAAGCATTACAAATTTGCCAAAATGGAGGGATCCCGGTAAGAGCCCACCGATGTGCGCCCCGACAGACGGTGAACAATCCCTAAAGAATCCTTTGCTGGAAATTTTGGAGGCGACAAAGGGCAAAACTGAAGAAGAGGTGGGTTATGTTGGGGGGAATGCGGCGACGCTGTTGGTGAAGGTTGATCAAAATGCGATCGCAGGTAGAAATCTCTCCCATGCTGTGATTAAAGGAGCTGATTTTGTTAATGCTAGCCTGCACAATGTCAATTTTGCTGAGGCAAATCTGGCTGATTGTGTTTTTCTCCAGACCTTCGGTAATATTTTTTCCATAGCATTCAGTCCGAACGAAAAAATTTTTGCTACAGGTGATAGTGTTGGTGACATTCGCCTGTGGAATCTTGCTGATAGTAAGCAAATGTTAATCTGCAAGGGGCATACCTATTCAGTACAGTCAGTCGTTTTTAGTCCTGATGGTAAAACTTTAGCTAGTGGGAGTTCTGACCGTACAGTGAAGCTTTGGGACATTCACATGGGTCAATTCCTCAACACTTTGCAGGGACACACCAATTCAGTAAGGTCAGTTGCTTTTAGTCCTGATAGTCAAACTCTGGCTAGTGGCAGTGAAGACCATACTGTGAAGCTTTGGGACATTCACACTGGTCAATGCCTCAACACTTTGCAGGGACACACCAATTTGGTAAGGTCAGTTGCTTTTAGTCCTGATAGTCAAACTCTGGCTAGTGGCAGTTTTGATCATACTGTAAAGCTTTGGGACATTCACACTGGTCAATGCCTAAATACATTGCAGGGACACACTTATTGGGTGAGTTCAGTTACCTTTAGTCCTGATGGTCAAATTCTGGCGACTGGTAGTATGGACGATACTGTCAAACTTTGGGATATTCACACGAGTCAATGCCTAAATACTTTGCAGGGACACAATAGTTGCGTAATAGCAGTTGCTTTCAGTTATGATGGTCAAACTCTGGCTAGTGGTAGTGAAGACCATACCGTGAAACTTTGGGATATTCACACCGGTCAATGCCTGAATACTTTACAAGGACACATAAGTTGGGTAAGGTCAGTTGCTTTCAGTTGTGATGGTCAAACTCTGGCTAGTGGTAGTGAAGACCATACCGTAAAACTTTGGGATATTAGCACTGGTCAATGCTTGAATACTTTGCAAGGACATACTCATTGGATAAACTCAATCGCTTTTAGTCCTAATGGTCAAATTCTAGCTAGTACTGAAAACTATATTGTGAAGCTTTGGAATATTCACACTGGTCAATGCTTGAATACTTTGCAAGGACACATTCATTGGGTGAGTTCAGTTACCTTTAGTCCTGATGGTCAAATTCTAGCTACTGCTAGTATTGACCGTACTGTCAGACTCTGGGATGCCTGCACTGGTCAATGCCTGAATACTTTGCAAGGGCACAATAGTTGGGTGGTAACGGTTGCTTTCAGTCCAGATGGTCAAACTCTTACTAGTGGTAGTGGAGACAATACTGTAAAGCTTTGGGATATTCACACAGGTAACTGCTTGAATACTTTTCAGAGTCATACCAAGTCAGTAAATTCAATCGCCTTCAGTTGTGATGGTCAAACTCTTGCCAGTGGCAGTAGAGACAATACTGTAAAGCTTTGGGATGTTCATACTGGTCAATGCCTCAATACTTTGCAGGAGCATACTGAGCATGTACTAACAGTTGCTTTTAGTCTCGATGGTCAAACTCTCGCTAGTGGCAGTCAAGACCAAACCCTGAAACTTTGGAATATTCAAACAGGCAAATGCTTGCACACTCTGCAAGGACATACCAAGGTAATACATTCAGTTACTTTCAGTCCCAATGGTCAAACTCTTGTCAGCGGTTGTGATGATCATACGATCAGGCTCTGGAATACTCATAATGGTCAATGTTACAAAATTCTTCAGGGACATACCAATGCGGTAAGAACAGTTGCCTTCAGTCCTGATGGTCAAATGCTTGCCAGTGGTAGCCATGATGGGACAATTAAATTTTGGGATATCCAGACAGGTAAGTGTCTCAAAACTTTGAGAAGTCCTAGACCTTATGAAGGCATGAAGATCACTGGTATTACAGGTTTAACCAAAGCAGAGAAAGCTTCACTCAAAGCATTAGGAGCAGTCGATTAGAAGTCGGACTTCTGGAGCTGAGTGCGATCGCGTACAGCACCAAGGAAGCTGATCGCAATTTTGTAGGGGCGCACCGACGTGCATTGGTGTCAACTTAAGCTAGAGGTAGCTTAACGGTTAGCTTCCACACCCACCCAGAGTTCAAACTCTGGGCTAATAGCTCAAGTCCACTTAAAGTGGACTGAAGATCTTTGAGCTGATTGAGTCATCTTTAGATGACTTGAGTTATTAGCAAGGAACTTAAGTTCCTTGTGGGGCAACGATTTCACCTTAAATTGACACGAATGACCGACGTGCGCCCTCAACCAAAATAGTGGACAATCTACGGTTACGGCATCGGCATAGTTAACGCGCCGAGGGTGAAGCATTCTGATACCAAGATGCCAAGTAATCTACGAAAGATTCTTTCCCGAATGCCTATGCTGCTACGCAAACACCCCACAGGCATTGTGAAAAATCTCAAACAGCTGCGATCAGCGAAAGCTCTTGCCGTATCGATCGCTCCTTAGCCAATTCTACTTAGTCCCCAATAATGCGCCAACAGAGCGTCCGATATTCCCTGGCTGCATAGCATCCATTGCAGCTGTGGGTTCGTAACCACAATGCACCATACAATCACTACATTGGGGATTACCACTAGCACGACCGTAGTTATCCCAATTGGTTTTCTCCAACAATTCCTTGAATGTAGAATAGTGCCCCTCATTTAAGAGATAGCAAGGCTTTTGCCAACCGAGGACACTGTAGCTAGGACTACCCCAAGGAGTACATTCGTAGTCCTTCTCACCAATTAAAAAATCTAAGAATAGAGGGTTGTGATTGAAGTTCCAGTGCTTTTTACCCGCCTTAAACGGAGCCAGAATTTCCCGGAATAGAGCTTTTGTTTGTTCACGTTTGAGAAAATGTTCTTGATCTGGTGCCCACTCGTAACTATAACCAGGAGAAATCATCATCCCATCGACATTTAAGGTGTTGAGGAAGTCAAAAAACTCCTGCATTTGTTTGGGGTCAGTTCCTTCAAAAATTGTAGTATTGGTGTTAACTCTAAATCCCTTAGCTTTAGCCGCACGAATCGCTTTAACTGCCTTATCAAACACCCCTTGGCGATCAACACATTTATCGTGCAAATCCCGCAAACCATCTAGGTGAACACTGAAGGATAGGTAAGGAGAAGGTTTAAATTTATATAAACTCCTTTCCAACAACAAGCCATTGGTACAGAGGTAGACATACTTCCGACGCTCTACTAAACCCTTGACAATTTCGTCAATTTGTGGGTGTAGCAAAGGTTCTCCCCCAGGAATGGAGACAACGGGAGCGCCACACTCTTCTGCGGCGGTGAAGCACTCTTGTGGAGTCAAATTACGTTTGAGTATATCTATGGGATGCTGGATTTTACCACAACCAGAACAGGCAAGGTTACAGCGGAACAGGGGTTCCAACATCAAGACTAGAGGGAACTTCTTGCGTCCCATTAGCCGTTGAGTGACTAGGTATTTCCCTACTTCAAGAGCTTGTTGTAATTGAATTGCCATCAGTATCTCCTCTCACCTTTGTCTAGATGGTCTTTAAACCACTCCACTGCATCTTTTAGCGCTGTTGTCAAGTCAGATTGGGGTAAACCCAATTCTTTTACTCCCTTAGATGCATGATAATACATTAACTGTTGAGACATCCGAACACCATCTAAGGGTACTGAGGGAGGTTTACCCAAAGGAGCCAGAAGGTATTCATCAATCCACGCAACACTTAAGGGTAACCAAACCGGTACTGTTTTTTGAGGTGCTCTCATACCAGTTATTTGAGCAAGTTGGTCGAGTATGGCTTTGAAGGTCAGGTTTTGGTTTCCTAAAATATAGCGTTCTCCCTGTTTACCCTTGTTTAGAGCTAGTAAGTGTCCCCAAGCTACATCCCGCACGTCAATAAAATTTAACCCAGTATCTACATAAAAAGGCATTTGCTGACGTAAGAAGCGCACAATAATGTCACCAGTGGGAGTTGGCTTAATGTCCCATGGACCAATGGGACTGCTAGGATTAACGATGACGATGTCTTGACCTGTTTGAGCCGCTTGCTTTGCCTCTTGTTCAGCCAGATATTTAGACTTTTTGTAGTGACCCACCAGTTGCTCCAAGGGACTTTGATGAGTTTCATCTACTACCTTACCTGCTTTACCTACCCCGATCGCGGCTACAGAACTAGTGTAAACCGTGCGCTCAATGCCAGCTTGACGAGCGCTCAAGAGTACATTGCGGGTTCCTAGGACATTATTGCGGTAGAGTGCCTCTCGGTCAGCCTGCCAGAGAGAATAATGAGCTGCGACATGGAAGAGTACCTGAGAGCCTTGCATCTGTTGGTAGAGATTAGGGTCATTCAAATCACCCTTAACGATTTCTACATCTAGACCCTGGAGGTTATCAAGTCGGCTAGTGGGACGTACAAGCGATCGCACCTGGTATCCTTCCTGTAGTAGTAAGCGTACCAGGTTAGCACCAATAAATCCTGTGCCTCCTGTGACAAAGGCTCTTATTGACATTGTCCTTTGTTGTTGGTTGTTGGTTGTTTGTTGTTTGTTGTTTGTTGTTTGGGAATGGGGAATTGGGTATATCTCTGTTGTTTTCTTCCCTCCCTATCTCCCTACTCTCCAGTTGCAGCGGGTGCTGCCTGTTTCCTGGCAGCTGGAGGAGCTTGGGGTGCTGCAACTGGTGCCGATTGAAAGTTGGGAGCCGGATTGGCAGCAGGTGCTGGAGCAGGTGGTGCTGCTTGTCGCACTGGTGCGGAGTAGGTAGGTGCTGACTGTCGTCTGGGAGCAGAGTAGGTAGGTGCCGACTGTCGCCTGGGAGCAGAGTAAGTAGGTGCTGACTGTCGTCTGGGTGCGGAATATTTTGGTGCGGAGTAGTTTCTTGCAGGTGCTTGGTAAGTAGAACGTCTTACGGTTTGAGACTGGGTATAAGTCCTGCCTTGGTTGTAACTGCGGTTGTAGTTACGGTTGTAATTACGGTTATAGTTACGGTTGTAATTGCGGTTCGGTGTATATTGTCTGTTGGTTCTGGTGTAATTTTGCCTTGGAACTGCAGGTGGTATATATTTTTTCTCTATTTCCCGTTTGGGTTTGATGGGTTTGGCTTTAATTTTGCCCTTGCGATTTTCTATGTTATTGGGACGCTTAGGAAAACTCTCAACTTTCAAATCTTCTACTACCTTAGCCATGAAATTACGCCAGGTATAGGCAGCAGTACTACTCGAACTCCAAGTAGGTTTATTGTTATCGTTACCCAGCCAAACTCCGGCTACTAACTGAGGAATATAGCCAACAAACCAAAGATCACGAGCTTCGTCAGTGGTGCCAGTTTTTCCGGCAACAGGTCGGTTAAGTCCGGCGGCTGTACCTGTACCAGAAGTAACTACTCCCCGTAACATCGAGGTCATAATTGCGGCAGTGTCTTCTTCAATTACTCGCTGACTATTCAAACTTTGCTCGTAAATTACATTGCCATGCTGGTCAAGAATGCGCTTGATGCCATAGGGTTCGGTATGAATTCCTTTCGCCGCTAGGGTACCATAGGCACTGGTCATTTCTAGCAGATTTACCTCAGATGCTCCCAATGCCAGGGAATAGGTAGACTTGAGTTCTGATTCAATACCCATTTTGTGAGCAATTTCAATAGTTGGGTCCCAACCAACTGAGATTAAGGCTTTGACAGCAACTATATTGACGGAATATCTTAGAGCGTCAACAATCGAAGTCCAACCCCGGAAAGTTTCACTATAGTTTTTGGGTTTGTAGCCATCGACAATGTATTCAGAGTCGAGGTAACCTCGATTAGGAGAGAAACCGGCTTCGATCGCAGTAGTGTAAACGAAGGTTTTAAAGGTAGATCCAGGCTGACGCTGAGTTTGGGTAGCACGGTTTAAATAATTATTACTCTCTAGGTCGTTAAAATCTTTGCCTCCTACCATTGCTTTGATTTGACCATTGCGTGGATCGATCGCTACTAGAGCTGCTTGATCAAAACCCTGGTAACCACCATAGTTTTCTACCGCATTTTTGACTGCTTCTTCCGCTAAAGTTTGCCACTCCTGATTGAGAGTGGTTTCCACAGTTAATCCCTTCACCTCTAGCACTGCTTTGGAAACCCGTTGAGGCAATTCTTGTTGAATGTATTCGGTAAAGTAACTAGCTTGGCGCTCCAGTCGCTTTGGTTTACTGGGGTTAATCTTCAGGGGAGCTGCTATTGCCTTTTCAGCTTCAGCTTCGGAAATAAACCCACTTTTTTGCATTTTTTCAAGCACTAGATTACGCCGCTCTTTGGCGAGCTTTTTATTGCTCACTTTTCCTTCCACCAAAGGTGAGTAAACACTAGGAGCAGGAGGCAAGCCAGCCAGCATTGCCATCTCTGGTAGAGTCAATTCTTTTACAGGTTTACTGAAATATACCCAAGCAGCATCAGCAACCCCATAGGCTCCAGAACCCAAATAAACCAGATTTAAGTAACGCTCCAGAATTTGCTCTTTGTCCACCTCCTCCTCAATTTTTTGCGCAGTACGCATTTCTTTGAGCTTACGCCACCAGCTAACCTCTTGATTAAAGTAGACAATTCTAGCCAGCTGCTGGGTGATGGTGCTACCACCTTCAACTACCTTCCCCGCTACCAAATTAGCGCCAGCTGCACGAACAATACCTTGTAAATCTACCCCATGATGTTCTTCAAAACGCCTATCTTCGATCGCAATAAAGGCATCAATCAATGTTTCAGGTACTTCCCAAATTTTCAGAGTTTCGTGAGTTGCTGGTCCGATTTGCTGTAAAATCGTTCCGTCTGAGGCTTTGATAGTGATTGTGTCATCTCTAACATAAGTTAGGAGATCTTTCGTAGAGCTAGGGACATTTTTCTCTAAAACATTAAAACCCCAACCAAGCGCGATCGCGCTGCTACTAACCCCCAACCCTAGCCAAAACCAATAACGGCGATGTAGCTTCAGCGGTCCAATAAATGGCTGAGCAATATAACTCGAAGCTCGCTTGAGTCCTTGTACGGTAACGGTTGCTCCATGTTTTACCCGCGTCACTAACTTTTTAGCTGGTGAAGGTTGTTTGTTCTGCTCTTGTTGTTTATTCTGCTCTTCTGGCTGCTCTTGTTGAGCCTCAATCTCGGAAACCTCTGGTGTTTCCACTTCCATAGATGCAACTGATTCAGATTGGCTAGATAGCTCTTTTTCCTTTGGGATGAAATTTGCCACTGACACTCCTCATAATAAATTGCGATTTTAAAAGATACTTCCTCTATTGCACAGCCACTCCCCCTCTACTGGAACTCAAACCTGAAGGTATTTTGATATCAGTTATACCACCAGCTGAGACTACTGTTTGCTTATTTTCGAGTTTGGGACCAGGGATTGCCCTCAATTCCGATTTTCCTTTTGAACTTTATCCGAATTAGCTAAGAAATTGCAATGGTCAAGTGTCAAGTGTCATTGGTGCAAAAGACTTTCTGATACTTGATATAGAGGTCTTCTTCGGCTTCTTGAAGCCCACTTTAGCTTGTTTGAGAACTACTATAGTACTATTGCACTATAAGCTTCCGTTCTAGCGATCACTTGACAATCAAGACAGTCGCTACTAATGCGCCATTTTAGCTGTGCCATGCCAGTAGGCTCTCCCAGAGGGGTGAGTTTTAATTGCTAAATGATCAATTTGGCTATCATTAAAACATCTTGATCGGAGCGGAGATAAGGAACAGAAATACTTCTAATCCCGGTAATAAAAGGTTTGTGATACAATTGCCAATAACTGGGATCTAAGTCATAAGCGATCGCTTTTAAGGCTCGTAGTTCTTCTACTAATTCTGCCGCTAGTTCATTAATGCGCTCTGCATGATCATAAGCTTTTTCGGTGGCATTTTCTACCTGTTGTTCTAGACTAAGAGATTGACTACCTTGCTGCAAGGACTTTAACTGCCGCTGTTTTTGCTTTAACTGAGCTTCTAAAGCTGCGATCGCATTATCAATTCCCTTCACTTCTGCTGATATCTGTGCCGCCTCTCTTGCTTGACGGCGGTAAGCTTGAGCAATCTTTTCTGGGGACTCATTTTCCGGTACAATTTCTTTGATTGTAAGAGTATCCCGTTCAGTGCGCAAGGCTTTGATTTGAGAATGAATCGCCTCAATTTCTGTCTGTATTTGGTCCATAAAAATGACTCTTCACTTATTACTTATTACTTATTACTTATTACTTCAAAACCCGAATCAATGGACAAACTTCAGTAAGCCCTATTTAGGGTTAGTGCTAGTTGAAGAAATTCGGAATTCAGGAACAATGTACTCATCAGAGCGATACTGTTCTGGAATCGTGATTTGATTACCATCTCGAATAGCTGTGTACTGGGGTGAGAGGATCTCAATACCGGCTGCATTAAACTGATTTTGAATTTCTTTATGTAATTCTGAGTAGAACCATTCAATCTTGTTGGGTTGGTTAGTGTAAACATTTAACTCATAAGCAATGGAAAAATCTCCTAGTGACTTCTGCAAGACAATAGGTTCTCGCTCGTGATCTATACCTGAAATATTGTGAGTTGCCTTAATTAGAAGTTCATGAACTTGCTGCCAGGGTACATCGTAGCCAATTGTCACAACTGTATGCAACATTAAAGGCAACCCTAAATCCCGAATACAAGCACTATAATTGATCACATTACTGTTTCTGATAAAGCTATTGGGTAGACTAACAATCAGGTTCTTAGTTGTTTTGATACGAGTGACAAACAAGGTCTTTTCCAGGACAATACCACCAATGTTATCAATTTGAATGCGATCGCCGACGACGAATGAGCGAGTATAAATCAAGAAAACCCCTGCGATAATATCGCTCACCGATTCCCGAGCTCCCAATGCTCCTAAAATAGCACCAAACAGTGTCACACCCTGGAAAGCAGGTGTATCAAAACCTGGAAGGAAAGGATAGCCAATGGCTATTGCCAGCAAAACTGTGAGAAAAAGGCTGAGCTTATAGGTGGGATCTGCCCACTCTCTATAGAAACCAGAGATAGAAATAGTACCCTGCCCAATAGCATTACAAAAGAATTTTAAAAATTGATTGATGTAGTAAGTAACTGTGATAATTAAAACTAACATCATCAGATTGGGAATATAGGCAAGAAAGCCATTCCATAAAGTAGTGATTGCTTTAGTTGCGGGAGATAAAACTTGCTTGGCAACAGACTGTGTACCAGGAAAGATATGTAGTATGGTTGTCGAGTAAATATAGCAACCTAAAATAAATAGCCCAAACCGTAGTAGCCTAGCTACGATCAGCAGAGATGATTTCAAGGTACCTGGTGTAACCAGATCAAGGTTTTGAAACTTAATGTCAGGTAAAGTATTTTCCGCTTCAGCACGATTAATCCAGTTAATTAAAAAGCGATTGAGCCACCCCAGCAGTAAGATAAACAAGATGAAGATCAAGCTGATGATGGCCGTATAAATGATGTTGATACTTAAACTGTCAACGGTTTCAAGATTGATGCCTAGGAATTTCAAAGCAGGCTGGCAACTAGTCAAAGCAAAGCTACCAGCAGCAAGCAGAATAAATAAAAGAGTACGAATTCGAGCTGACATATTGTTACCCTAAGTTGGGATAATGATTTTATAGCAACTGCCAAGGTGATTAGAACATCATATTTTGCTTTAAAGGCAACAAGCAACAGAAAAATGTCCTAAAAATTGTGGCGACTGCTATAAAAGACAATAGACAACAATAGAGGCAAATGACTATCGTTGGTGTCAACCTAAAGTGAAACCCTTGTTCCGCTTGTAACCCTTCTGCCTTCTGCCCTCTGCCTTCTGCCTTGTTTCTTGAAAACAATCCTACAAAAATGAATCAAAAATTAAATTGTTAGCTGAAATGCCAACAACGTCAGCGTAACTAGAGTAATCCATAAGTCCTTTACTCCAGCCATCGCTATATCCTTGCTGCCATTCTTCTGTCTCTGTTGGTGAGAGTTCTTCTGGAGCTAGTGCATTTTTGTCCTCAGCCCATTTTTGAGACCACAGGTCAGAGTATCCAGCTCTGAATCCATTCTGGTAAACTTCACTTTGGTTGTTTTCATCCATGAGAATTCACTTCTCCTTCGTTGACTAGTTATGTTTACTTTGCTTGTTAAATTTTTCCCGAAAACTACGGGGGTATTGTAAAGAAAATCGCAGTAACTATTACCGAAAATCCTGAGCAGTTTTACATGTAACTGGCGATAATAGCTTCTTCTTCTATTAAACCTCAACTCTTCTCCTTTCCATCAATCCTACTGTTGTCTGTGTGCCAACTATTAGTATTGGAGTGCATCTCCAACCATTTAGCTAAACTAGTTGATAACTGGACCAGGGACTCTGAGAGCTGGGGAGAAATTTCCACAGGCAAATTACCAGAACGGATATGGAGATCTCGTTGAGGAAAAGGAATTTCTACGCTGCGATCGCGCAGAATTTCCTCAATGCTAAAGTAGAGGTCGCTCTTAATGCGAAATTGTTGTAGGGGATTGGCAATCCAAACTAGCAAATCAAAATCTAGGGAACTATCACCAAATCCTTGAAAATAGACTTGCGGTTCAGGTTGAGGTAGAACATCAGGATGTTGTTTGGCAGCCTCAATCAAAGCCTCCCGTACCATACTTAAGTTTATGCCATAGGCAACACCCACGGGCAGTTTTAACCGAGAAACTGGGTTTTGGTGAGTCCAGTTGATTACTTCTGATTCGAGAAAGCGGGAATTGGGAACAATAACTGAAATTGCATCCATTGTGCAGATTTCTGTGCTGCGGACACTGATGCGCTCTACCGTTCCCATTAAACCTTCGATATCGATAAAGTCTCCTACTTCGATAGGACGCTCAAAAATTAACACTAAACCACTGATAAATTCCTTGGCAATTCCCTGTAATCCTAAACCAACACCGACACCAATAACACTGGCAAAAATAGTTAGGGAACTCAAATCAAGCCCTGCTAATTGCAGTAACACAATCGTGCCCAGAAAAATGAGAGCATAGTTGGCAACTTGAGCTACAGTTTCCTGAGTACCTCGATTCAAGCCAGTCAAATGCAACAGGCGCGATCGCAGCAGTTTTTTGGCAGTTCTTGCTAAAATAAGTAGACCAGTAAATAGCCCTAAGAAAATCAATATGCCTAAGACTGAGTAGGATTTATCTCCTAGGGGAATCAGTTCTCCAGTCAGGCTACCAATAATCGTATTGCTAAGCTTTTGGCTAATTTCCCGTGTTTGGGGAAATAAATTGGTGATGTAAATGGCACATAACAACCAGGGAGTTATCTTAATAACATTGACAAGAATCTTTACTCCCAATTGAAGACTGAAGCGCCTGTTGCTATCTCGTAGGAAATCTATTACTTGACGGGGAAGTCGGGGTTTTAGCCAACGACGCCAAATCCGCTCCAATCCGTAAATACAAGCAATTGCCAGTAATATAGCTCCGAGTGAGAGGAATATAGCGTTGCGGATATAGGCAATACTCCGCTGGTATTGTGCCTTTTTAATTGCTCTTTGCAGCTGTTTTTTCCACAGTTGAGCTTTACGCTCTACATTCTCAGCATCTGCGGAAGTAACTGACAATAAATATTTGTCATTGACGAAAATTACAGGTAAGTCTCCATCACGAGCAATCGTTACTTCTACACGAGGCTTTGCTTTAGTGACTTGCTCCCGAAGAATACGATTAGCATCATTTGCCCGAACTTTTGCGGTATATTCTCCAGATGAATTAACTTCAAACAAGGTACGCCCGTCGAGGATAATCGGTGCGCTAGTATTTTGCTGTGCCAAAACTGGAGTAACAAAGAGCAGATAGCTGATTGCCAGAGCTATCAAGATAATCCGAGCCACTTGTCGAAACCAAGATTGGCAGCGTAAGCGGGAGTTCATCAAAATACACCTAGGTTTTATTCTCAGGCAAAGACGCGATCGCTGCGGCTTGTTGTTCCGCTAGCATTTTTGGTTGTAAGTAAAGGTTTTCTAGCAAAACTGAAGCACCAGCTACCCAAGGAGGAGCAATCAAGGCACCAATAATGCCTAAAACCCAAGCACCCCCTAAAACTGCCAAGAGCTGATACAAGGGGTGGACTTTCACATTAGCACCCACTAGCAGGGGGTCAAGGACATAGGTTTCCACATTTTGAATAATCACAAATAGCAGCAACACCCACAAGAATGTCCAACCTCCCTGAGCGATCGCTACAATTAAAGCGGGAATTGCTCCTAGTACTGGACCAAAAAAGGGAATTAAATTGGTTACTCCAGCAATTACTCCCAAACTTAGGGCAAACTCAGAAATACCCAAAAAGATCAAACCGATGCTAATCACTACCGCTAAAATCCCAGAAACCAAGATTCGTCCCTGGATATAATTGCCCATCCGTTGGCTAACTGGCTGTACCTGAGCCGCTAAGCGTTCATTCCAAGGCTGAGGAAACAAGTTAACAATGCCTTTAATCAATTCCTCAGAACCAGAGAGCATATAACCGGAAAACAACAATGCCAAAATCAGACTAAAGGCACCGCCGAGGATACCTCTTGTCAACCCGTAAGAGCGTACTAGCAGCTGTTGGCTAGAACGAAAAGCCCAAGTGACTAGTGCTTGAGTATCAAACAGTTGACTAATTTGATTTAAGGCTTCCGGTTGAGTCAACCCAAAGCGCATTACCATCTCTTGTGCGATGGACTCCAACACATCTAAGTAACCTGGTAGTTTCCGCCACAGACGCTGAATTTGCTCTACCACCGTCGGACCAATCAGTAAACCTACCGCAGTCAGAACTATAACTAAACCTAAGTACACCAGGATAACAGCTAGCCAACGAGGAATCCCCGACTGGTGGGCTGTATCGATAGTTGGTGCTAGGGTAGCAGCTAGTACAATCGCAATCATTAGGATGACTAGCAAACCCTTAAGCTGCCATAGCAGTACCAGCAGTAAACCAGTAGCAACAATCAGCAGCAGGTTAGATAAAGAGAGATTGATGCGCCGCTCAGATATGTCGTTCAATGAGATTGCCTCCGAAGGGTATATTTCCCTAATCAGACTATAGATCATCCTAAGGTTTCTCCCCACACTCCCCTCTCCCCACACCCTCTTCACCGAAAGCCTTTCGGCTTATCTTCGTGCCATTCGGTTATGGAGCGGGGCTTCTCGCTGTTAAGCTAATAACCAGAAAGTTTCAAGAAAGCAGATCCTGATGAGTGTAGTTCCCATGATGCCTCACTCCTTCTCTCCCTTATCTGTAGTCAAGGGAGGACTGACAAGATTGATAATTAGTATAACTACTGGTGTTGGACTACTTTGTCCGCCAGTGCTTGCCTTGCAGGTACTAGTAACACCAGAAAATCCTCAGTTAGGGGATACAATCTCAGTCATTATTCAGACTGACACAGCTGACTCAGAACCAACGGTTTCCCTGCGGCAAAAAACTTACCCTGTCTTTGCTGTAGGTTCTAATCACTATCGAGCCTTATTACCAACAACACCTTTGGATCAACCAGGAAACTTCCCAATCCAGGTGAGAGGTGATGGTGAAACCAAGAACATCATGCTTTCCCTACAAAATCGCTCTTTTCCTACCCAACGGATCTGGCTCAAAGGGGGAGGTTCTAATGCTACAGAGACAGAACTCAGTCGGGTGGCAGCATTCAAAAAGTTAGTAACACCACAGAAATTCTGGAACGGAAAATTTTTAAGACCCAACAGTGGTTCCGTTTCAACAGTTTTCGGTATCCGCCGCTACTATAATGGTGTTTGGGTCAAAAATTATTATCATCGTGGCGTTGACTATGCAGCCGGAACAGGCTCACCGATTCTGGCACCAGCAGCTGGTCAAGTAGCGTTGGTAGGCAGGGAAGCAGAAGGTTTCCGAGTTCACGGAAACACAGTGGGGATTAACCACGGTCAAGGAGTTCTCAGTATAATGCTGCATATGCACCGGATTGATGTTAAGGAAGGAGATTTCGTGCAAGCTGGTCAAAAGATTGGAACCGTTGGCTCTACTGGAGCATCGACTGGTCCTCATTTACACTGGGGTCTGTATGTTCACGGTCAAGCTATTGATCCTGTACCTTGGAGATTCCAAGGAATTGATTGAATAAACTGTTAAGGGAAGAGGTAAAAGGGAATGGCACTCAGTTAGCGCTCAAGTCAAAGCCCAAAGAGGCACAGGGGAAAGCTTAGGACTTACGCACTATAAACATTAAGTATCCGAAAACCATATACATAACTAATTGTTGTTGTCAATGCGTAAGTCCTATATTCTTAACTGGTAGGTTATTTTTACCGCGCTGCAGTAGTTGCTACTGGGAAACACGCTCCAAGGTCATGAGTATTGAAGAAATTGTACAACAAGCACTACAAGAGGGTTACTTAACCCCACTAATGGAAACCGAGATGGGGCGAATCTGTAATTCAGCATCAGAGCTTTCCATGGAAGAATATATGGCATTGGATCGACTGATGGGGGCACTGCTAACTGGTGAAGTAGTCGCTGTTCCTCGTAAGAAATTTATCAATGTCATGGAGGAGTTGGTGCTTGCTGAAGCCCTCGCTCGGATTACTGAAATCGATAAGTGTGGTGATCATGCCCTGGATGTTGGAGATATTACTGCTTACGCCTTGAATAGACTTCCTCCTCTGTATGCCACTACTGAAGAAGGTGCTAGATATCAGCGTCAGCGAGCTCAAAAAGAACTACAGGAGTTGATTACTCAGCAAGTTGCTGCAGCAATTGCCCGTAGCTTGGATCGACCTGACTTTGGCTATGAGCGTCAAACACTCCTCAAAAACAATGAAAACAACATCTTTAATCAGGTTAGTAATTTATTGCAAGTTTACGCCCCCAATTTCGAGAAAAAATAAATTAGAGGCGAATCTTAAGAGCTAGTGGAAACCCTTATCGTCTTTAATTTACAGTCCACATTCTGGACAAAATGTAGTATGTTTTAGTGTTGCTAAATCACTCCACTGAACGTAAAGCCTGCTGAGGATGAATTAACTGATTAGGGTTCAGTAAAAATAGAGGTGGTTCATCATTCGTCAGAATGATCAACGCACTGGCGCAGCGAATATTTCCCTCATTAATATAATCTGATGTCAGAGGAGAAAAAGCTGACTTAGGTACTCGCTGCAAAGAAGGTGGAGTTTCAATTGGCAATCCCGCTAGTTTTCCCTGAGAGTCTTGGACAATCAGAAGGTAGCGCTCAGGAACTCTCCTCAGCTGTTCAGTTGATTGATCATTAAGATTACCCTCAGATAAGGCTTGGCTTGATGCTTCTCGAAAAATCCGACGTTTTACGTCTATGACGATTAATTCTTGATGTTGATAAACTGTCAGACCCACTCCGGATCCCCCTAAATTTCCATAAACTTCACCCATAGGGATAACTTTTTGGACAGCCTTAATGGGCAAGGCAAAGCCTTCATTCTCCAGACGAAAGACAATCAGTTGTTGGGTTGCTCTAACCTGGCGAGCAGTAGAGCGTCGGCGGCAAGTAAGGGGAGAAAAAACAGCCATGATCTGAATCAGTGTTCTAGCGTGTAAGGTAACTTTTTATGCAGTTTTTTTTACCAAGAAAATTGCGTTTAGGCTCCGTCCTGGAGCAAGATAGAGTATCAATGAATAAATTGCTTTAAAGTGCGCAATAACTGCCGCTCGTTGTAAGGCTTAGAAAAATAGGCGTTTGCCCCCAAAGTCATGGCGAGCTGGCGGTGCTTATCCCCACTACGAGAAGTGAGCATCGCAACGGGTAAATCATGGAAAGTGGAGTCGGATTTGATACGAGCCAAGAAACCATAACCATCGAGGCGAGGCATTTCAATATCACAAATGACGGCAGAAACCAGCAATCCACCGAGGAGCTTTTCCACTGCATCTTGACCATCTTTTGCCTGTTCGACCAAATATCCGGCTTTTTCCAAGGCCAGAGCTAAAAATCGGCGGACATTGATCGAATCATCAACAACAAGAATGGTATCTTTTTTGCTAATAGGTACTGCCGAGGTGGGTGGATTGTCCCACAAAGCAGCACCCTCGCTGGAGGAGTCACCGGTCTGTGAATGGAGAAGAGCCGATGTTGGGTGTGTGCTAGGATGCTCAGCTTCCCCATCACAATTGGCAATCCATTGCAGCAGCTCAGAAACATCAATTAGTGGCACAACCTGACCATCACCGAGAATGGTACAGCTGGCAAAGCCAGGGGGCATGCTCAGGGGTGCTTCAACTTGGCGGATAGCCACTTCTTGTTCACCCCAGCAACGCTCCACCTGAATTCCGTGCAAATGCTCACCTTGACTAATGATCAACACAGCTGGTTCACCGATACTCGGTACACCTTCAGATGTTGTGACTCTACGAGGGCAGTAAAACTTCAGCCAAGAGGCCAAGCGAGTTAAGGGAATTATCTCCCCTTCCCACTTGAGGACTTCTCGACCAGCAGTTGTGATTAGCATATCCGAGGACAGCAGGAGCATCTCCTCAATGACATCTGTGGTCAATGCCAATAACATCCCATTGCTCTCCACCAGCAATACTCGCGCTACCGAGAGGGTAAATGGAACTGTCAGGGTAAAGGTAGTGCCCTGACCTGGAGTAGTATCAACTCGGATGTCGCCACGGATTTCCTTGAGGTTATTGCGAACTACATCCATACCTACACCTCGACCAGATAGATTGGTCACTTGGTCAGCAGTACTAAATCCTGGCTCAAAAATGAGTGATAGCAGTTCATCTTCACTGGCGGTAGCCAGCAGTTCGGCATCTAAGCCCATAGCTCCAGCTCGCTGTCTAATTTTGTCAAGGTTGATACCATTGCCGTCATCACTGATAGTAATCAGAGTTTGGTTACCCCTGTGAGCTGCTTTAATTTCAATTATCCCTTTTGGGGGTTTACCCTGATTTTGACGAGTTGTTGGGTCTTCAATCCCATGGTCGAAGGCATTGCGCACTAGATGCATCAAAGGGTCGTTGAGAGCCTCTAGGATGCTGCGATCAATCAGGGTTCCCTTACCAAAAACTTTAAGTTCGACTTGTTTGCCATGTTGTAAAGACAGATCTCTTAGTGCTCTATTGAATCGCCCCACCAACTCGGATAAGGGGCGCATCCGTAATCGGGTAAGGTTGTTTTGAAGTTGCTTGGTTGTCCGACTTAATTCACGAGCTGTAGAGTCTGTATCTTCGAGACCAAGTGCAATATCGGAAGTGACTTCTTGAATCTGAACAATGGTTTCCATCACTTCCATTGACAGTAGGTGTAAATCGCTGTACTGATCCATTTCTAAGGCATCAAACCCGGAGACAGAAAGGGGGTGAAGGTTTGTTGTTCGA
>JGI12316J15309_10008156_pt1 | contig 77373 bp, 57 predicted proteins | sample MarCyaLeptolynsp_FD_15309 | JGI IMG/M metagenome (IMG submission 15309)
CGGTCACTTGGGCCCACCAAACTCCCTCCTCGCGCCTCGCCATCACGCGGATGGGCCGCGGACATTTCCCAACAATACCTGTTCCAGGTCACTAGGAGCGCAATGCGATGGAGCAGTGAACGTCCCAGCAATCGGGGCCGAATGCGTCCGGCGTGCGGGCAAAGCGTTTGAGGGCCGGGACCTCGCCGGGCTCGCGCCCCGACGCGGGCAGCCACTCGTTGTACAGGTACTCCCAGGCCAGGGCGATGGCCGGAAGGCCCGAACACGCGATTTCAACCGCCGTCACGGCGGGCAGTTCATGCCGGCCGAAGGGTTCGCCGATGGCGAGGTCAGCCGGCACGGAGATGCCCAGGTCGTAGGTCAGGCGATCGAGCGGCGTGGCGAGCTCGTTGTCCCAGCTCAAGCCGACCAGGCTTCCCTCGCGCCAGGGCGCACCGATCGCTTCGAGGTGCGCAACCAGGGCGGCATACCCCTCGGCGAGGTGGGGGCCGGTCCACGGGTTTTGCACCCGCACGTAGGCGAGCGTGCACGCCGGTCGGTCGACGACCTCGACCGACCGAGGCGCGGTATCGGCCGGGAGGCGCTCCAGGTCCGTCGTGAAGTCGCGCTGGCCGTCGAGCCGCGAGCGGCGGTCCCACGAGCTGGGCGCGCATCCGTACACCGAGCGAAATACGCGCGAGAAGTCTGACGGGGTTGCAAAGCCAACCTCGAGCGCCACCGACGTAAGGCTTCGGTGCGGGGCCGCGCGCATCAGAGAAACCGCTCGCTCGAGGCGCGAGCGCCGTACGTAGGAAAGAACCGTCTCGCCCGCAATGCTGCGAAAGATGCGGTGAAAATGATACGGCGAGAAGTGGGCCACCTTGGCGAGGGACTCGACGCTCAGGTCCGCCTCGAGGTTTCGGCGCACGTGATCGGTCACTCGATGGATGCGCTGTTCGTAGTCGTCGCGCGACACGCTGACTCCGTCGGACTAGGGACCCCCCCTAGTCTTTGCCGCCAAAGTGCAGCAGCACGCCGGTGCCCGGATGCACGTAGTAGTCGCCCTGAGCGGGGTGGTTTTCGAGGCCATCGGCATCGACCTCGAACGTTCGGCCATCGACGAGCACCGCCCAGTGCCCGTCGGGGAGGTGGAACTCGGCGGAAGTCTCGCTGCCGTTTAGGAGCACGATGACGTCGTCGCCTCGGCGTCCGAACCAGCGACGGGGAGGACGCAGGCGAAAGCCGATGGCGTTGACGTTGTCGTTGTGCGGATATCCGGTGGGGTGGATCCAGTCGATGTCCCAGTTGGCGTCGTTCTCCGCTCGCGGCACGAGGCGCCGCCGATAGGCAAAATGCGGCAGCTGTTTGCGAATGCCGATGAGCTTGCCGAGGGCATCGACCAGGTCCTCGTGGGTGCGCGCCAGACCCCAGTCGAGCTGGTTTAGGTCCGGCCGGTTGTAGCTGTTGTGCTCGCCGCCCTTGGAGTACATGAGCTCGGTGCCCTCGGACAGCATGGGCACCCCCTGCGAGGTGAGTACGACCAGGGCGCCGAGGAACTGTCGATGCTTGTCGCCTCCGACCAGATCCGCCAAGGTATGGCCGTCGTGGGCGGTCAGGTAGTTGACCGACTGCTGCGGTCGCACCGCCCAGCCGCCATCGTCTACGTGGCTGCCGGCGATGGCGCGACAGAGCCGGTCGCGATTGTGAAAGTCGCCGGAGCCGGCGATCAGCTGTCGGGCGGGCTCGCGAAAGTCGTCGTTCCAAATGGCCCAGCGGGTGTTCGCCAGGCCGCGGCTCATGTCGCCCTTGCCCCACTTCGTACCGCCGAGCGCCCACGGTTCGGAAAACAGGGACACGTGGCCGGGCAGGCTGCGGTCGATGAGCACCATGGTCTCGAGGTCGTGCAGGGCGCCGAGGTCGAAGCGAAAGCCGTCGATGCGGTAGGTGCGCACCAGGTGCTGCAGGCTCGAGAGAATCATCTGGCGGACCAGTGGGTGCTCGGTCTGCACGGTCGGCCCGCAGCCCGAGCCTTCGCAAAAGTAGCCGTCGGGCTGGCGCCGATAGAGGACGTCCTTGCCCCAGGCCTGAGCCAGCAGCTCGCCGCCGTGGTTGTAAACCACGTCGAGAATGACCGGCACGCCGCGCTCGTGGAGGGCGTCGACCAGTTCCATGAGCTCGCGGTTGGCGCGGAGAGGGTCGGTGGCGTAGCGGTGCGTGATGGCGTTGAACGAGGTCGTGAAGTAGCCCCAGTCCTGGCCCAGCAGGTCATCACTCGCGTGCAGCGGCAGCAGCTCCAGGGCGACCCCGAGCCGCTGAAGGTGGTCGAGAATGGCCGGCGCTCGCGCACCGACGAAGGTGCCCCGGTGCTCGTCGGCCTCGACCGGCGCGCTGGGGTGGCGAGACAGGGCGGGCAAGTGGGCCTCGTAGATGACCAGCTTTTCGAGGGGCGGCGGCCGGAACCGGCGGGTCCTCCAGCGATAGGTCAGGTCGCCGAAGCGAGAAATCAAGCCGTCGTCGGTACGCTCCGTGATGTGGGCGAACGGGTCGGCGATTTGTCGCACGCTGCCGTCGGCCCCGGTCACGTCGAAGTGATAGGCGTGGCCCGCCACCTCGCGGAGGTCGACGGGTAACGCGGCGCGCCAAACCCCGTCTGCGCCTTTGCGCAGTTCGGCCCGCTCGCCCGGATTGTCGACGACGAGCTCCACGGCGACTGCGTCGGGCAGAGCAAGCTCGACTGTCGGGCGTCGTCGGCCGAGTAGGGACCTCATCACTGAGTCCGATCGAAGCACCAAGGGCGCGGGTTTGAAAAGGCTCGGGCGGCATCGGCTTGCGGGCCGCGGCGGCAATGCATCGGCCGCTGAGTTGGCTTCGCCGCGGGAGACGATCGCGCTGCGGGCTGGCAGCCCGCCGTGCGTGGGAACGTTTGCTGGCGCAGGTGCCCGAAAACGCAATGCCCCCGGGGGCGAGCGCGGCGTACGGCTGGCTCGGTGTCGTGACACCGTGTCCCGGCGGGACGGGGCCGCCAGGTCGCTAGGGCGCGGCCCTCGGGTGGCGGCGGGCCACCAGCGCGGGCGCCAGGAACGCGCGTGTTGGCGCGTCTCGGGAGGGGCGGCAGCTGCGAGCGCGCAAGGCGGGCAGGGATCGGTCTCGCGACGGCAGCACGGCTCCTTTGCTGCGCGCTATCACGGCGGTCGCGTTTGTTCGCGAGGACCGGCGCTTTGCATCTCGAATCCCGTACGGCTGGCGATACGGTAGCGAGGGTGTTTCGACGCTGGACTCTCGTTGTCGCTACCAGCTGGGTTGTCGCGGTCGGTGCGGCGGGGTGCGCCGGCCGGTCGTCGGCCGCGGATGAGGCCGTCATCGCCCGGGGCCGCGCGCAGCCGTTTTTCGTGGCCCTCTCGGTGGCCAACGTCGAGGCAAGCGCGGCCTGGTACCAGCGGGTTTTTGGCTTCGAGCAGGTGCGGTCGGTGGACCTGGCCGACCGGGGGCTGCGGATTCGGCTGCTCGCGGCGGACCAGGCTCTATTGGAGCTCGTCGAAATGGCCGGGGCCAGGTCGCGAAAGCGCGAAGACGAAAAGCTGGCCGCGGTGCGCGGGGTGTTCAAGGTTGGCTTTCGCGTCGCCTCCCTCGACGACATGCTCGCTCGACTCAAAGGACAGGGCGTTGCGCTGCGCGGCGACGTGGTAACCGAGCCGGACGGAAGCCTGCGCTCGGCGCAGGTGGTGGACCCGGACGGAAACGTAATCCAGATCTTCGAGCGGCTTTAAAGGTTTGAACCGGGCGCCGCTCGGTGCCCGAGACTCACCGCAGCCGGTAGACCTTGACGCCGCTCGCGCCGCTGCCAACGACGGCGTAAACCGATTCGCTGCCGCCCAGGTTGAGGGCCTTGGCGTCGAAAATGCGGGTGTTGGCTGCGTCGCCGAGACCCGCCTGGCCCACGACCTCGAAGTCGCCGGCGGCCGGCGCGCTCGCCGACGTTCGCAACACGGCCGCGCCGTCGGTTGGGTTGTCGAAGCCGACGTACAGATGCGTGGACGTCGCCACGAGCATGGACACCGCGGCGTTGTTCGGGTTGTCGAACTGGGTGAGCTGGGTGTCGCCGCTGGCGTTGGCCGCGACCAGCGTCCAGTCGTCGGGATCGCAGTGGGCTTGTGGGGCCGCCGTGGCCGGGTCGCACGCCCACAGCTGCGGGCCGTCGGTGGTGTTGCGCGCGGCGTAGAGCCGACCGGCAAACGCCGTCATTTGTGGGACCGCCTTGTCGGCTGGCTCGATGTCAGCGGTTTTGAGCGTCGCGACCGAGTCCTTGGCGGCATAGGCTGGAGCCGATGGGGTTGTCGCAAGCCAATCGCCGGGCGCGCTCTGGGCGTCTCCGGGGGCGGCGTTGTTCGAGCGAATCCACGCGCCGTCGTTGGCCAGGTAGAGGCGGTCCGCAAAATCGGTAAACGAGTCGATGATCGAGTTTTCGGGGGTCTGCATCCCCGGGAGTTCGTCCGCCTCGAGGTTAAAGAAGTCCGTGCCGGGCACTGCGTCCAGGCCGTCGCCGGCGGGCGGATTGACGAGCGCGTGCATGAACGGCCGTCCTCCTCCGGTGTCGGGAAAGCCCATGTACAGGCGGTCGCCAAAGACGTGGAGTGCCGAGTAGCCGCGGGTTTGGGGGCCCTGTTCTGCGCTCAAATCGACGTAGGCGAACGGCAGCGGCGAGGCGGTCGACGAGGTCATGTAGACGAAGTCGAGGTCGCCCCCCGACCGGGCGCCTCCCACGATGAGATACTCAGTGCCGCCGATGACGCCGGACGCGAACAACCCGCGACCGTCTTCGTTGTCGGGGCCGCACTCGGCCGTGTCGGCCGCGCAGCCCGTGCGTCCGATGGACGAGTAGGGCGGCGGCGACGCGTTGCGACTGGCGTTGCCGGTCGTGTCGGCCGCGAAGGAAAACGACACCGTTTCCGCCGAGGAGCCGTCGGCGTTGAATCGCACGGCCCCACCGCCGTTGGCCGCCGGACCGAGATACACCTGTCCGCCGAAGCCGGCCACGAAGCTAAAGGCGGTTCCGTCGCCGAACGGATCGTCGGCGATGAGCTCGACGGGGTCCGGTGGCGGGCCGTCTGGGTCGGGCCCGGCGTCTCGGGGGCCCGCGTCTACGGGCGGCGCCACGGAGGCATCGATGCCGAGCTCGATTTGCTCCGAGCACCCGCTTAGGCCGAGTGCGGCAATCGCAGCGATCCGACCGAGCGGGCCGACGACGCCCCGGCGACAGGGCGTGGCGGCGGCGCCCTCCGCAAAACCGCGCTGTCGCGTCCGGTCGCCTCGCACCGGCCGTCGGTGGGGCGCGCTGGTGTGAATGGACATGCCTGAAACGGGAGCCGGCGCCCATGGCGATGGCGATGTGTGCCGGAACGAAAAGGGTATCACGCTGCGCGCGGCCAGCGATTGACGGTTTCCGCGGCAGGCCCCGCGCGGGCTGGGTGCCGCGCCCACACGGCGCCGAGGGCATCGGTGCTCGTTCGCGCTCATCACAAGCCCGATCGCCGGGGCGCCGGTCTCGGGGCCTGGCCGGCGATCAGGTCAGGCCGGATGGGCCCGGCGTTTCCGAGGACAGAGCGGTTGGACGAGGCTCTGCGCACCGCAAGACGACCGGCGCGCCAGGCGCGGGCGGCGGGTCGACGAAGCAACGCGAGGGGGCGGCACATGCGCCATGGCAAATGCAGGAACCGAGCCCGGCGCGCTGCGATCGCTAAGTGACCGTGACGCTAGCCCTCACGCTGGGGCTGGCTGCCGCATGGGGCAGGGCCCTGGCCATCAGGTCCTCTCGGGGGCGGTCCGGCTAGCCGGGGCCGTCACGGAGCATCCGCAGGATGTGGTCGTCGGTGGGGAAATCGCCCGTCTGGAGCTTGTTCCACAGTTCGCGGCCGTTGACCACGACGGTGAAGTCGCCCCGGCGGCCGCTCACGAGATCGAAGGTAGCTTGCGGAAATTCCTGGGAGATTGCGGCAGACAAACTGTCTGCCCGGGGGCGGTAGTTTCAAACGACGCAGTATTCGATTCGAATGTTCATGAACTGAGGGTAGCAACTCCCCGCATGGGCGCGAGTCCCCCTAGTCGAGCAGCGAGCCGGTCTCTGCCGTGCGGTAGTACTCGATCACCCCCGTTGCGGTTGTCTGGCGCTCGAGGAGCCGTCCCCGGCTCAAGAAAACCGCTTCCACGCGGTCTTTCGGCTGCAGGGCGATCGACAGGGTGCCCTCGTCCGAGGCGCAGCAGACTTCTCGCGCGCCCGGCCCAGTCCACAGAGCACACACCAGGTCGGCGGGGTCGGAGGCGGTCCACGACAGCTCGATCGACGTGGGCGTCACCCGCGCGGCGGCGGTCGAAAACGGCTTCACCGGCGCTCCGATGGCGAGGGTGTGCCGCAGGCGTCCGCCGCACCCGTTCAGGTCGATCTCCAGGGGCCCCCGGATGGCCAAAAGGCTGGTTGCTCGAGCGTAGGGGCCGGCAGCGCTGCCGAGCTCGCGGCCCGTTTCGTCTTTGGCAATCAGGCCGGTGACGCACGCTGGACTGTCGGAGCACGACCCCGGGGCGGTCGGCGTTCGAACGCACATCCCGGGTCGCTGCACGCGAGGCGGGCACGCCTGGTCCGCGGGCGCGGTCACGAGGGCCTGGACGTAGTTTTGGCCCACGACCACCGTGCCCTCGTAGCCAGGCGACGAGCAGGCGCACCCGAGCAGCGACGCGGCGAGCCACAGCGACGATCTCGGGGGCATGGCGGCAGCCTATCACCGCGCGGGCGACGCGCCGGTGCCGAACCAGGGCAACAAAGTGCCGCCCCCCGACCGAAGTTGGGGGACGGCTGCTGCGGGCCCCGACCCGCGGCGAACTGTGTCCTCTAGCCCGTTGGACAGCGCGCGGCCGCACGACCCGCACGCGCGCAACCCTGTCCGGCGCGCTTTTGCGGGCTGCTTTCGTTCCTGCGCTTTGCTCTCCTCGTGGGAAGGGCCATGGCGAACGCAACCACAGTGCAGGGGGGCCCTCGAGCGGTTGCAAAAAGATCGGCCGGGATTCGTTTTTTTGGGGAAGGGCCGGGGCCTCGGTTTGTCGGCGCGGGCGACGAAAGCGCGCTACCCGAGCGAGTCGGGGCGGATGACGCCTGGTCGTCGGGCCGTCGCGGCCGCGGTCGCCCGCGTCGGTCGCCCGTTCTTGTCCGGCAGTGACTTCCCGGCCAACGCGTGCTGCAATGATGCCCAATGATCGCAATCCGGCTGTCGGAAACGGTGGTGGCCGCCACTGCGCTGTTCGCTCTCGCGCTCGCCGGCGGCTGCGGCGCCCGGGAACGAGCCGGTGGCGACGGCGGTGGTGGGGCCGCGGCCGTGAGCGCTTCCCCCACCGATGCGACCATCGAGACCGCCACCGCCGTGGCAAGCCCCATTGACTCGTACGACGTGAAGCGCGATTGCCCGGCGAGCTCGGGGCGGACCTATGAGGTCGGCCCGGGCAAGAAGCTCAGTTCCGTCGGCGACGTGCCCTGGGAAAAGCTCGGCAAGGGCGACCGGGTGTTGATTCACGCGCGGCCACAGCCGTACCGCGAGCATATCGTGCTGTCCGCTATCGGCACCGCCGACGCGCCCGTGCGCGTGTGCGGCGTGCCCGATGCCAGCGGAAAACTCCCCGTCCTCTCCGGCAACGGCGGCACCACCCGGTCCCGCATCGGCCTGCGCTACCCGGCGGTGCTCGAGCGAGGGCTCGTGGTGTTTGCCCTGCAAGAAGGCCAGCGCTGGGGCCAGAAGCCGTCTCACATTCAGCTGTCGGGCCTGGAGATTCGCGACGCGCATCCCACGTCGGCGGCGTTCACGGACCACAAGGGCGAAAAGCGGCGCTTTCGCGACAACGCGTCGGCGGTGTTCATCGAACGGGGCGCGCACATCTCGGTGACTCACTGCGTGCTGACAAACTCGGGCAATGGCTTCTTCACCGCGTCGGGCGACTCGGAGGAAATGGTGTCACGCGACATCGCGCTGTTGGCCAGCCACGTGTACGGCAACGGCGTCGAAGGTTCGTACCGCATGCACAACGCGTACACCGAGGCCATCGGAATGCTCTACGAGGGCAATCGCTTCGGTCCGCTGCGCAGCGGCGCCACCGGCAACGCGATCAAGGACCGGTCTGCGTTCACCACCGTGCGCTACAACTGGATCGAGGGTGGCGCCCATCTGCTCGACCTGGTCGATGCCGAGGATAGCTATCAGCTCACCAGCGGCGACCCTCGCTACCATCAAGTGTTCGTTTACGGCAACGTGATGATGAACGGCCCGAAAGACGGGTCGAGCCTCATCCACTTCGGCGGCGACACCGGCATCGAGCGCATCTACCGCAAGGGGCCGCTGTTTTTCGTGCACAACACCGTCATCATCCGGGGCAGCGAGAGCCAGCGCTACTTCACCTCCCTTTTGCGCCTCGAGACCAACGCGCAGCGGGCCATCGCCGTCAACAACGTGATCTACGTCGACGGCAGCACGCGGCCGACCTGGCTCAAGTACGCGGGCCAGCTGAGCCTCGGGCGCAACTGGGTCAACCGAAAGGTCGCCGACTTCAAGCGCGGCGAGGACGGCGCCGCGGTGGCCGGGCAGGGCAAGCTAATTTCGGGCGACGGCCGACCGTTTGCCGGCGCCGAGCTCAAGCCGTCGGCGGCGCTTGCCAAGCACTCGGCCGCTCCGCTGCCCAACGAGCTACCGAAGGAGCACCGGCCCGACCGCCAGTACCGGCCGCACCTGCAGACCGTGCCCCGAACGTCCGTCAAGCGTCTCGGCGCCATCGAATAGTGGTGCAGCGCCCGCGCCCGGGCGGGATCTAGACGCGCTAGTGCAATCGGCGCTGGACCGGATGGGCGGGAATGCCGACCACCGTGCTGTGCGAGTCGACGCTCTTGACCACGACGGCGTTGGCGCCCACCCGGGCGCCGCTGCCGACCTGCACGCCGCCGATGATCTTGGCGCCCGCGCCGACGAACACGTCGTCGCCCAGGGCCGGCGACACGCCCTTTTCGTCGCCGATAACCACGCCGCTTTCCAGGGCCACGTTGTCGCCGCCGCGCACCTTTGAGTTGATGACCACGCCGTTGGGGTGGAGCAAGACGAAGCCGGGGCCGAAGTCGGCGTCGGTGCCGATCACGCACTGGTTGATCAGCTTGTTGGCGAACTGGCACGCGTAGGCGGGGCCCGCCAGGCCGCGGCGTTTGCTCCAGCGCATGGCCCGGTAAAGCAGGTTCGCCGTCGTACCGTCGGCCAGTAGAACGCGCGCCATGGGCACAGTGCGGCCCGCATCGCGCTCGTAGATCTCCTTTTTGCGGCGCATGTCCGCCCAGAAGGACATGAACGTAGGATAGCAAGTGGGCAGCTGTGCGTCGGTCGCGACCGTCGATTGCTGGTATTTTCTCGGCATGTCGGACGGCGGCGACCTGCGCGCGCTGATGGTTTGCTACGTGTGGCCGCCCACCGGTGGGGCGGGAGTGCAGCGAGTCCTCAAGCTCACCAAGTACCTGCCGGACTTCGGCGTCGACCCGAGTGTGCTCACCGTGGCGAATCCGTCGGTGCCGCTGCGCGACGAGTCTCTCGAGCGCGACATTCGTCCGGATCTCGAGATCGTTCGCGCGCGCACGCTGGAGCCGGGCTACGGTCTTAAGCAGGCAACCTGGCAGAGCGCCGCCGCGACCCGCCCCACGCCGCTGTCGCGCCTCAAAAAGCTGGCCACGGGCGCCGCGAAGAGCGCGCTGTTTCCCGACCCGCAGGTTTTGTGGCAGCCCGCAGCCGCCGCGGCCCTGGTGCGGCGCCTTGCGCAAACGCCCCGCGAGGACGTGGTGTTCATTAGCGCGCCGCCGTTTTCGCAGTTCTTGTCGGCGCCGCTGGCCCGGATGCGGCCGGGTACCGCCGTGGTCCTCGACTACCGCGACGAGTGGTCTACTTTGCGCAAGTCCTACGAGATGCTGAGCCGGGTCGGCTTGCTCGTCGGCGACCCGCTCGAGGCGGCGCTGTTGCGCTCGGCCCACGCCGTGACCACCGCCACGGAGGCGTTTCGCAAGAACCTGCTCGAACGCTTTTCGTTCTTGTCGCCGGAGCGAGTGGTGGCGGTGCCCAACGGCTACGACCCGGCCGATTACCCGGAGCAGCTGCCGTCGCCCCCGCGGGATCGGTTCACCATCACGTACGCGGGCACCCTGTTTCGCCTCACCAGCCCCCGGGGACTGATCGGAGCCATTCGCCGGCTGCACGAACGCGAACCGGAGCTGGCCAGGTTGCTTCACTGTCGCTTCATCGGGCGCATCGTCGACACCGAGCAAGAGCTGTTCGAAGGCACCGAAGAACTCGGCATCGAGCAGGTTGGCTTTATCCCCCAGGGGCAGGTTTCAGCCGAGCTGGCGGCCAGTCATCTGGTGCTGTGCTTGCTCGACGACGTCGAGGGCGTCGAGCGCATCTATCCGGCCAAGATCTTCGAGCTCATGTACCTGCGCAGGCCGTGCCTGACCCTCGCGCCCGGTGGCGCCCTGACCGAGCTCGTCGAGCGCCACCGGCTCGGGGCGGTGTTTGCCCCTCGAGATGAAACCGCGATCGCCGGGTTTCTCGAAGCGGCCCTGCGCGAGTTCCGCGACGGCTCGTACCGGCTCGAACAGCAGCCCGTCGACATCGACCGCTATCACCGGCGGGCCCTGGCCGGCCAGTTCGCCGACGTGTTCCGCGCCGCCGTGGCGCGCGCACGCGGCCAGGCCTAGCGCCTAGCCCCGAGAACGGGCCGTGGCCGGCTCGGTAGCTTCATGTGGGCTATCGCACGGCAGGAGGTCCAGAGAATCTCGAACGCGGGCCCGCCCAGTTCGCTACGCTCGCGTGAGTGACCGGCAACCCGCGCATCCGCGAGCCGCAGGGCGATCTGTTGTGGTTGGCCCTGCGCGGCCTGGCTCACCCGGCGTCGCTGGTCGCGCTGGCCGCACTGGTCTGGAACGACCATTGGTGGAAGGGCGTTGGGCCGGGGATCGTGACCGGCAAGCTTAGCGACGTGGCGGGGCTGTTTTTGTTTCCGCTGCTCGTGCTGGCGTTGACGGGAGCCGTGTGGCGGCGTCCGCGTCGCGTCATCGGGGTCGCTCGCTGGGTGTACCTGGGGACAGGGCTGTGGTGGATTGCCGCCAAGACGGTGCCGACGGTACACGGGGCCACGGTCGCTTTGGCAGGCGCCGCTTTGGGCCCGGTGACCGTTGTCTTCGACCCGACTGACGCCGCCGCCGTGGTCGCACTGTGGCCGTCGTGGGTGCTGGTAAAGCGATTGCGGACGGCGTCGCCCACGACTTTGGGCCGGGCGCTGCAGCCCGCCGCGCTGTTGGGAGTCGTGCTCGCGACCGGGGCGACGAGTCCCCCGCGAGGCATCTACGAGGTGCAGCTCGTGCGACCCAACGAGGACGGCGGGCTCGACGCCTACGTCGTCGATCGGTATCGGGACACGCCCACGCATGTCTGGTCGAGCCGCGATGGCAAAACCTGGCGGCATTCGCGCGAGGTCCCCGCCGAGAACACCCCGGAGGCAAACGTTCGGGAGGGCGGCGACAAAGCTGCAGGCCTGCGCCGGGCGGGGCCGTACGAAGCGCAGAGGCGGCGCATCGTGCGCTGGGGTGACGAAAGCGTGGTGTTCGACCTGTCGCAGCGCGCCGAGTTTGTGTCGATGCGAGCCGGTCATCGCGATTGGTGGCTGGGCGGTATCGTAGAGCTGCCCGGTCGGCCCGGTACCTTCGTCGCCTGGTTCACCACCGAGGGCGTTGTCGTCATTGACGAAGCAGGCCGCTGGAGCCGCCACGAAGTGGCGGGCTTTGCGCCGCACGAACCCCGGGTGCCGCTGGCCGCCGCGACGCGAACCCTGATCGAGGATCAGGGCGGACTGCTGGTCCTGCTCGCTCTGATGGCGCTGACGGTGGTGTCGGTGCCGTCGGCCGCCAGGCTCGAATCGGGGTTGGAGCCGGCTCGCGCCGCCGTGGTCGGCGGTCGCCAATCGCTTCTCGGTCCGCGCCTGCTCGACCCGGCCGATGTGCTCGTGCTTTCGGCCGTGAGCCTGGTCGCGTCCGGCTTCGTGCTCGGCGCCTGGTCGACGTACGTACCGGGGGCTCGCGGCTCGCTCCAGGTCGACTGGGCGTTTTTCATGGCCTGCCTGGTCGCGGGTTGCTGCTTGACCTTGATCGGCCTTCGCTGGTGGCGCCGCAAGCAGCGAACCTATGAACTCGTGCCCTACGAGGTCGCTCAGGTGGTGGCGGTCGCCGCGAGCTGTCTCGTCTTGTGGAACGCCGGCGTCATCGTGCGGTGGTCCTCGGTATGCCTCGGCATTGTGTTGTCGATGACGCTCGCGCTCTACGTGCGGGTTCGCCGGATTCGCCTGCTCCGCTGCGGTCGTTGAGCCCTCGGTCCTGGCGGGGGATTCCATCCCGGGCTGATGGGAATTGCCGTCGGCGGTGCAGGGGCCGTGACTACCTTTGCGCACTCGGAAAGCGGGCCGGCGCCGACTAAGGTCGTGAACTTTGGCCGCCGGTCGGGTTGGCACTGCCTTCGCACTATCTGCGGGTCTCCCTCCACCCCTGTCTGGTACCCGCCCTCATGACCAGCACTCCGCCGACTATCCGCACGTCCCTCTCGTTTTCTGAACGCACCTGCTCCCCGCCAAGACGGCGCGCCTGGCCGAGGCTGGTGCCGCCGTTTTCCCGGCAACGGGGGCGACGGTGACGCCGTCGTGGTGGCGCCTGACCAAGCTCCTGATGGCGGCTCTGGTCGGGTTTGGCGTCGCGGGTGGCGCGGTGCTCGGCATCAAGGTCGCCCTGGACGAGGTCTACCACCCGACGGTGCCCCTGCAGCGGGCGGGCGCGGCTGGACCGCTCGTGGTGGAGCCCGGCTCTGGCGACGCGGTTGTCTACGAGCCCGGCGCGTACGTGCCCGAGCCGCTCTCCGGCGATGACCAGGCCGACGATGACGAGGCCGACGATGACGAGGCCGACGAGGACGAGGCCGTCGCCGATACGGTCAAGACCGCGAAGCAGCGCGACGGCAGCCCAGCCCGCAGCAAGGCGCGCGGCGTGATCGCCACGGCCGTTGTCGAGGACTCCGGGCAGGAGGCGACGCGGAGCCGCGACGACGCGGCCCCCGGCGACTCCGGGCGGCACAAGAGCCTTTCGGGGCGCGCCGCCGGGGAGCGCCCGGTCGCGGCCCGGAGTCGGCGACTCGCCGCTGCCCCGCGCCGGGGGCGCCCGGCCCAACAGCGCAGTCGCACGTCTCGGCGACGTCCGCCCACTGGTGCTGGCGCCGACTCGTTCGACGACGACTCGTTCGACGACGACTCGTTCGACAGCGATCGCGACTCCGAGCGAGCTGCGCCGCCGGACGGCCCCCCGGGGTTCGTGACCATCGACGCGCGCCCCTACGCCACCGTGTTCATCGACGGCGAGCGAATTGGAGACACCCCCTTGCTCAACGTTCGGCTGCCGTCGGGTCGGCATCGCGTGAAGGCGGTGACCGCCGACGGCAACAACAAGCGCCGGACCATCGTCGTGCTGCCCGGCGAGACCGAGCAGCTTCGATTTCAGTTCGATCGGTAGTCGCTCCCCCCGGCGACGCCCCCGCGCCCCGTCGCGCGGTCTCTCAAGCCCCCCGAGCCCCCCAAAGCCCCCAACGAAACGAGTTCCGTGCGCCCCTACGCCTGGTTTCTGGTTTGCTGCTCTGCAGCGTTTTTTGCCCTTTGTGGCTGCGTATCCGCTGACTACGCGGGAACGAGCTTTCGCTGCAGCGACAGCGAGTCTTGCCCCGTGGGCTACTCGTGTGTCGAGTTGATGTGCGTTGCGGACGGATCCGGCTCGTCCAGCGGAGGCGCCGGCGGCCCCGGCAGCACGACCGGGGGGGACCCTGGTCCGACCCCCGAGCCGGAGCCAGACCCGGATCCGGACCCCGAGCCCGACCCGGATCCCGAGCCGGACCCGGACCCCGAGCCGACGTTTGCGCCCTCGAACATTCCGGCCGGTCTAATGACGGCCGGTGGGGCGGTGCTCGAGTTGCGCGGCAACGACCTCGAGGTGCTCATCGACACCGATGCGGGATCCATCGTCAATCGCGACACCGGGGCCGACCTGCGCCCGGCCGGCGTTGTGTTCACCCGGGTCGAGCAGCCGGGAAGTGCCCCGGCCCTCGGCGTGTTTTCGGCCACCGGTCTGCGCTGGGACGACGGCGTCGAGGTGCGCATCGTCGGCAGCAACGCGGCGGTGTTTGCGGTGTCGGGCAACGTCGACGTCGGCGCCGATATCGATGCGATGGGCGGTTTCGACGGTCGCCGCAACGGCGGGCCCGGCGGCTTCGACGGCGGCGATCTGGTGACCTACGACGGCCAGGGGCCGGGCGGCGGCAAAGGCGTCGGTCCGGTACAGCTCGTCTCCGACTCGGGCGGCGGCGGGGCCGGTCACCTGCAGGCGGGAGGCAACGGCGGAGCGTCGCCGGAGGGCGCCGGCTTCGAAGCGGGTGCAGCCTACGGTTCCAGTACGCTGGTGCCCCTCGTTGGCGGCAGCGGTGGCGGCGCCGGCGGCGACCGCGGCAACGACACCCGGGCCGGGGGCGAGGGCGGCGGCGGGGGCGGCGCCGTGCAGATTTCGGCGTACGGCGCCATCAACATCGCTTCGAGCGCCAGCTTTAACGTCGGCGGCGCCGGCGGCCAGGGCGGCATTGGCGACGATGCCGGTGGCGGGGGCGGCAGCGGCGGGGCCGTGCTGCTCGAGGCCAGCTCGCTTGTCATCGCCGGGGTTATCGCGGCCAACGGCGGCGGCGGCGGTGCGGGCGCCGACGGCAACCCCATTCGCGGCGACAATGGCCGGACGGGGAACGCGAGCGAATCGCGCGCTCGCGGCGGCAACCGCACGGGGGAGGGGGCCGCCGGCGGCAGCGGCGGTGCCGGTGAAACAGCGGCGGGTGAACGCGGCGGCGACGCGCTCGCCGGTGGACTGCTCGACAACGGCGGCGGCGGCGGCGGCGCGGCAGGTCGGATTCGCCTGCGCGGTGGTTCCGTAGCCATTGACCAGGCCACGCTGTCGCCGCTTCTCGGCGTCGACATCGGCGAACTGTAGGCGGCAGCCACCCTGTCGGCGGCTGCCGTTCGCGCCGCTTTGCGCACTCGTCGGCGCGGGCCCCGGCGCGCGCTATGCTCCCGGCGGTGCGCAGCATCGTCGATGGGAGAGCCGCCGTGAAGCCGACCACTCTGTTTGTTTTTGCGCTGTCGTTGGCCGTTGCCTGCGGTGGACCGTCCGCCCCGCCCCCCGCGCCCCCCTCGCAGGGGCCGGTGTCTCCGCCGAACGCCGAGCCGGCGCCGGCGGCTGAGGTTCCGCCGGAGGCTGCGCTGCCCGTCGACCCAGACGTCCGCGTCGGGACTCTCGACAACGGGTTGACGTACTACATCAAGCAACATCGAAAGCCCGAGCAGCGCGCCGCCCTGTGGCTGGCCGTCAACGCGGGCGCGGTGCAGGAAGCGGACGATCAGCGCGGCCTGGCGCACTTCGTCGAACACATGGCCTTTAACGGCACCAGGCGGTTCGAAAAGATGAGCATCGTCAACTACCTCGAGAGCATCGGCATGCAGTTCGGGCCGGACGTGAACGCCTACACGTCGTTCGACGAGACCGTGTACATGCTGCAGTTGCCCACGGACACGCCAAAGACTTTGGCGACCGGGCTCGACATTCTCTTTGAGTGGTCGAGCCACGTTTCCTTCGATCCGGAGGAGGTCGAAAAGGAGCGCGGTGTCGTGCTCGAGGAGTGGCGCCTTGGCCGCGGCGCGAGTGAGCGAATCTTCGACAAGCAGTTTCCGCTCATGTTCGAGGGATCGAAGTACGCCCAGCGGTTGCCAATCGGCACGAGAGAAATCCTGAAGACCGCCCCGGTGTCGCGACTCGTGCAGTTCTATCGAGACTGGTACCGGCCGGACCTCATGGCGGTCGTGGCCGTCGGCGACTTCGAGCCCGACGCCATGGAAGCCATGATCAAGGAGCGCTTCAGCGCCTTGCCCAGGCCCGCCGAAACCGCGCCGGCGCGCGAAGAAGTGGCGGTGCCTTCTCACAAAGGCACGCTGGTGTCGGTCGAGACCGACCCCGAGATGACCGACACGTCGGTGCAGATCATCAACAAGATGCCGCATCGCCCCGAGGTCACGAAGAGCGACTACCGGCGCTTCGTCCGCGAGTCGCTCTATCACGCGATGCTCAACGCGCGCTTTTCCGAGATCGGGCAGCGCCCCGACGCGCCATTCATGTTTGCGGCGTCCTTCACCGACGGCTGGGCTCGAGCCAGCGAGCAGTTCACCCTGCAGGCCTGGGTCAAAGAGGGGCGGGTGGGCGACGCCATCGACGTGCTCGTTACCGAGGTCGAACGAGTGCGCCAGCACGGCTTTACCCAGGGGGAGTTCGACCGAGCCAGGGCGGAGACCCTGCGCTCCTACCAGAACTCGGTCGTCGAGCACGAAAAGACGCCTTCATCCGACTTCGCTGCCGAGATCACCCGGCATTTCCTCGAAGGCGAAATGATGCCCGGGATTGCGCACGAGCTGCGAATCGTGGAGGAAGTACTGCCGACATTCACGCTGGGCGAGCTCAACGAACTCGCTCAGACGGCCAACAGCGAAGACGACCGGGTCGTGCTGGTCGGCGGTCCCCAGAAGTCGACAATGCCCACGGAGGAGGCGGTGCTCGCGGCAGTGGATTCCGCGTCCGACAAGGCCCTGACACCCTACGAGGATGCGGCGAGCGATCGGCCTCTGATGGCGAGTCGTCCGGCGCCCGGAACGGTCACCGCGGAGGAGAACGTCGATGCCGTCGGCGTTACCGTCTGGACGTTGTCCAACGGCGCGCGGGTCGTCATCAAACCGACCGACTTTCAAAACGACAGCGTGTCCATGACCGGCTTTAGCCCCGGCGGGCATTCCCTCGCGAAGGACCGCGATTTTCAATCGGCGCGGTTTGCTGCGCCGATCGCGTTCGCGGGGGGCGTCGGCGACCACTCGAGAATTCAGCTCGAGCGCATGATGGCCGGCAAGATCGCGGTCGCGAGCCCCTGGATCGACGAACTCGAGGAAGGCGTGTGGGGGCGGTCTTCGGTGCGAGACCTCGAAACCATGCTGCAGCTGGTGCACCTGTACGTCACGGCGCCCCGCAAAGACGCCGACGCGTTCTCCGCCTGGAAAGCAAACCAGCTCGAGTGGGTGCGCAACCGCGACCTCGACCCCGAGCGCGTGTTTTTCGACCAGGTCTCGAAGGTCGCTTCCGGCAACCACCGACGGCGCCAGCCGCTTACGGGCAAACAGCTCGACGAAGTCAGCCTCGATCGGGCGTTCGACTTCTACAGCGACCGGTTCGCCGATGCCGGCGACTTTACCTTCGTTTTCGTCGGCAACATCGACAAGCCGAGCCTCAAGCCCCTGGTCGAAACCTACCTGGCGAGCCTGCCTGCCGCGGGGCGTCGCGAGACGTATCGGGACATTCGCGTTCGGCAGCCCCGCGGTACCAAGAAGGTCGTCACGCGGCGCGGTACCGAGCCGAAGAGCTTTGTGTACCTCGTCATGCAGGGGCAGCAGAAGTGGAGCTGGGAAGCCGAAGACGACCTCGACATGCTGACCGAGGTTCTTCGCATACGCCTGCGCGAAGTGCTGCGGGAAGACATGAGCGGGGTCTACGGTGTGTTTTCGGGCGGGCGCCTTACCCGCCGGCCGCGGCCTCGGTTTGGCTATCGCATTGGCTTTGGTTGCGCGCCCGCCAACGTCAAAAGCCTCAAGAAGGCCGTGTTCGACGTCATTGCCGAGGTCCAACGCAGCGGGGCGAGCGACGAGGTCCTCGGCAAGATCAAGGAGGCGCGGCGTCGCAGCTACGAGACCGACGCAAAAGAGAACGACTGGTGGTTGGCGGGGCTCGCCCGCCACTATCGCTACGGTACCGACCCCGGCCGGTTGTTGGACAACGCGGCCCGCGTGGACCGAGTCACGTCTGCGCGGGTGAAAGCGGCGGCGCGCCGCTACCTCAAGGCCCGGTCGCTGGTCGATGCGGTCCTGCTGCCCGTAGAGGGCACGCCGGACGAGTGACCCAGCAGGCCATCGGGAAACGCGTCAGGAGCCGCAGACGTCAAGCAGACGCGAGCCCGCAGCCGTTTTACCGATGGCCTGCTAGCGAGCTCCTCGACGCCAGTTCCACGGAGCGATGGGACCCGGCAGGGCCCACAGACCGCGGCCGGCGGCCCGCGCCTGGTTTTCCTCGCCCTGGTACTGGCCACCGCAGTACCGGTCGTAGTTCCAGCCGGCGCCGCGCAGGATGAGGGCGCGGTTGATGTCGGTGCTGTTCGCGTACAGGATGCCGATGGTGCGGCCGTAGCGGTCGCGGCCCTCGCGCTCGATGCGAACGCCGCCCGCGGCGACGAGTCGCTGCAGCTCGCGTGTGGCGTCGCTGCCGTAGGGCTGGTTGCGCTCGGGGGCGTCGACACAGTTCAGGCGCACGCGCTCACCGCCCTCGAGGCGGACGGTGTCGCCGTCGGTCACGCTCACCACGCTCGCGGGTTCGCCGGGCAGGGCGTCGCCCAGGCACACGGGGGCGTAGTCGTCGCAGCAGTCGCCGTACACCTCGCACAGATCGTTGCACCAGCAGTCGGTGGAACGCTGGCCGCAGTGGCCAACGCAAGACCCGGTGCCAATCGATTGGGCGACTGACTCGACATTGTCAGAGTGCGAGTCGACCGGGGACGCGGGGGGCAGGTCGAGGTCGGCCTCGATCAGGCAACCGGTGGCGGCGAGTGACAACAGGGCAACAAGGAACAAGCTTCGCATCGCAGCTTCCTTTGGCAGTCGAGCAGGGGCTCGAGGGGCCGCCATGTTGGGGGCGCGTGGTGCCGGTGACGCTTCGCCCGGGCAACAGGTTCACGTCGAGGCGCGGTTCTGAGACCGCGACCGATGCGGTGTTTCGGAAACGTTCTCGCCGTGCGCGGTTTGCGAAAGAAGCGCGCGGCCGCCGCGTCGCTAGGGCAAGCCGAGCCAGTCGAACGCCGCGACGAACGCGTCTTTGCCGCCGGTCTCGATGGGCTCGCCGTGGGCCATGATCAGGCGATCGAAGGACCAGCTGGCGATGGTGCCGAGCTGCTCGCGCGCGGCGTCCTTGCGAATCTTCATTCGCTCGAGGAGAGTGGTTTTGCAGCCGGGGTAGCCGCCGAGGCAGCGCATGGCAAAGCGCGTCGACCACGGCGCCGAGCGCGGAATGTTGAACAGCAAGTCCGTGACGACCAGGGTGCCGCTCGGCCGGTGCAGCACCACGACCTCGTTCGTGATGGGCAGGCACGTGAGCACCTGCAGCGCGATGTCGTCGCCGAACGGCCGGGTGTCCGGCTCGACCACGCCGGCGAAGGACAGGTCGGGGCGCTTGGCGTCGAGCCCAGGGGCGGCCCAGGCCTCGATGCCCGCCTCGATCCACGGACCGACATACAGGTGATGAAACAGGTTGGGCGATAGCACCCATCGCACCTGGCCCAGTGGCGTCACCGACTCGGGGGGCACCGCCACCGGAGAGTGAACAAGCAGGCCGTCCGCCGTGTCGAGCACGGTCATGCGGGCGCCCATTTCGACGCCCATGAAGCGCTGGGGCGCGTCGACGGTGTGAACGCCGCCGGCGAGCGAGCGCGGAGCAACGGGAGCCGGAGAGGTCGAAGTGGACACAGTGAAGGGTAAGATGTTTGCGCCGGCAAAATCGCTGCGCCGGGCCTTCCGAAGCCCGCCTGGCCAGGGCGCGACCGGCCCGGGGCGGGGTAGTATCGGCCCGTGACCAGTACCGTATGGCCCCAATCCCCGCGCGCCGGCCAGGCCCGCGCTCTGGTCGAGTCCCTGCAGCGGCGTTTCGTGTCCGGGCTGGAGGCGGCGACGGCGGCTCAGGGGGACCCGACGGCTCTCGTCGCTATTTCCTGGCAGCGCGACGCCGGTCGCCACGGCGGCGGGGCGCGGTTCGTCGCCGTGGATACACCGGTGTTCAATCGCGCGGCGGTCAACGTGTCGAGCGTGCACTACGACGACCTGCCGGACCGCCGGCTTTCGTCGGCAACCGCTCTGTCCACGATTATTCACCCGCAGGCGCCGCGGGCCCCGTCGGTCCACATCCACATCAGCTGGACGGAGATGCGCGACGGTACGAGCTACTGGCGCGTCATGGGCGATCTCAACCCCGCCATCGAGATTTCCGCGCAGACCGCGAGCTTTGCCGACGCGATGCGGACCGCGGCGCCCGATCTCTACGACAACGCCGCGGCTCAGGGCGATCGCTACTTCTTCATACCGGCGCTCGGACGGCACCGCGGTGCGACGCACTACTATCTCGAAGGCTTTGCGAGCGGAGACGATGACGCCGACCGGGCGTTCGCCGCGAGATTTGGCGAGGCGGTGATCGATCGCTACCTGGCGATTCTCGGCGAGGCGCTGGCGGCGTCGGCGTCGGCCGACCCGGTGCCCGACGCCGATCGACAGTCGCAGCTCGCGTACCACACGCTGTATCTGTTCCAGGTGCTCACCCTCGACCGAGGCACTACCTCCGGCTTGCTCGTGCACGACCAGAACGACGTGGGCATTCTCGGTTCGCTGCCCGCTCGCATCGACGCGGGCTTGCTGGCTACCTGGGCCGACAAGGTCTCGGCGCCCCAGGACGAGCTCGTGCGCGCCCTGGTGGCCGCCGTGCCGCCCGGAGCTCCCAGCGACATCAACGACGACGTTCGCGCCGACCTGGCCCAGGTAGTGCGCGAGCACTACCGGGCTCACCCGGAGGCGCTAGAGCTGCAGGCGCGCGGCGACGTTGTGCCGCCTACCGTCGACAATCACCGCGCGCGGCCGTAGAAGTAGGCGGTGCCGGGCAGCGGCTCGCCGGCGTCTTTGAATTCGGCCCTGGGTTCGGACGGGCGCAGCAGCGCCGATACCGCGCACGTGCTGCCGTCGTGAAACACCAGGCGGGTGGTCCAGTCCTCGTGGCCCGGATGCCGCACGGTGAGCAGGTAGGCCGAGCCGCGGTCGAGCCAGGCACACGCCGGCGTGGCGCCGAGGTGGCGACTTTCGCCGGGCATCTGGAGCGTCACCTCGGCCCCCGGCGGTTCGCTGTACACGCGGACCTCTACAGCGTTCGGGTCGCCGGGGCTGGGATGGGCGTCGGGGGCTGCCGCAATGGGAGAGGCTGGCGTGCCCCGAGGCACGCGACGCACCACGTGCTCGTTCGTGCGCGGTCGCGGCGGTCGACTGCGGACCATGGTCGCCGCCGACGTCGATACGCGGCGCTGGGAGCCTGGGGCGCGGACGGCGGCGTCGCCGTTGGTGGGCGCGCGAAAGGTCACGCGCGCGCCGGCGTTGTCGGGCAGGGGCGGCAGACGATGGGACGGGGTTTCGACCACCGTTTCGCCCGTGTCGGGCTCGGTGCGGTCGACGCGAGTCGGCGGGGCGTCGACCAGGGTCGTCGACTGGCGAACGCCGCCCCGGGGCTTTGAACCGGTTGCGGTTGCTTTGGGTTTGCGCTGGCGGCCGAGCGGCGTTTTGGCGCTCGGGGCGCGGTGTTTGCCTTTGCCCTTGCCGCGCGCGGTGGTGGCGCGCGTTTGTCCGCGCGGATGATCGTCGATCAAGGTGACGTCGGTCGGCGGGTCGTCGGTCGGCATGAGCTCGCCGACGGTGTGTTGCTCGAGCCAATTCACGAGCGCTCGCTCGCCGTAGTCGTCGCCGCTGGTGCGGGCGATGGTCCGCAGCTCGTCGTGCATCTCGGACGCGTCCTGGTAGCGGTCGGCCGGGTCGAGGGCCAGGGCGCGGGCGAGCACCGCGTCGAGCGCCGGAGGCACCAGGTGGTTCTTCGACGATGCCGGGGGCGTGACGCCGTGTTTGATGCGGCGGACGATCTCGCGATCGTCCTGGCCCGGAAAGAGGCGCTCGGCGCACAGCAGCTCCCAAAGCAATACGCCGGCGCCAAAGATATCGGCGCGGTGGTCCCCGCCGCCGTACAGGCGCTCGGGGGCGAGGTAGGGAATCTTGCCTTTGACGGTGCCGTCTTCGGTGAGCGCTCGAGCACGGGCGGTCTTGGCGACGCCGAAGTCGATGAGCTTGACTTCACCGTTGCTGCTGATGAGCACGTTCGACGGTGAGATGTCTCGGTGCACCAGCTCGAGGGACCGGTCGCCGTCGCGCTGGTTGTGCAGGTAGCTCAGGGCGTCGCACACGTCGGCGACGATGCGGCAGGTGTGGGCGATGGGCAAACGGACGCCGGCCCGGTTGCACCAGCCGAGGAGTCCGCGCAGGTCCAGGCTGGGCACGTACTCCATGGCGAGAAAATACGAACCGCGCGAAAGGCCCAGATCCAGGGTCTTGACGATGTTCGGGTGGTCGAGTCGCGCAGCGATCTTGGCTTCCTGGATGAACATCGCCATGAAGTGTTCGTCTTTGGCGAACTGCGGCAGGATGCGCTTGACCGCGACGATGCGCTCGAAGCCGTTGGTTCCGCAGGTCCGGGCCCGAAACACTTCGGCCATGCCGCCGACGCTGAGCAGGTCGAGGAGCCGGTAGGTGCCGAGGGAGCCAGACAGGGGAGTGCTGCGGTCGGTCATGGGGGGGCGGCAGCACTGTGCGACCAGGAGTGTTCCAGGTTGCAAAAAAATGGGCGCCCAATGCGCCCGCACACGCCAGCCAGGGACGCTGGCCAGCAGTGGCGACGGGCTCGGTGCCCGGGGTAGCGATTTCAGGTGCTTAGAGGCCGTTTCGCAGGCCCCTGGCCGCCGGCTACTCGACCGGCGGAAACGACCGGCAGGCGGCGTCGAAGGTCTCGAGGGCGTCGGCGAGAGCGCCGGTCAGGTCGCCTTCGCACAGGGACGAAAAGCTCGCCCGCGGGCTCTTCATGTCGACCAGCTCGAGCAGGCGGTGCGCCGGAATGGCGTCGCCGAAGGTGGACTGGCACACGTCCGGTCCGGGCCCGGCAATCACGGCCAGGGCCCATCGTCCCGGCTCGACCTTCAGGTCATCGAGAAAGCCCATGGTCTGCTCGAGGTCCTGCAGCTCCACCGGCCGACCGGGAGTGCACGCGCCGTTGCGGTCGCTCTGCACGCGGCCGTCGACCGTGAAGGTGTCGCCGGTGGTCGAGCAGTCGTCTTCGTCGGTGAGAATCACCAGGGCCAGCAGGGCGTCGTCGCGGACGAACCCGGCGTTGGTGCCGTCGGCGATGCGCGCGCCCAGGGCCAGCTGGGTGGCCGCCAGCGGCATCTCGTCCGTGGGCCCGCCAATGCCGACTTCGGCGATGCACGAAAAGGTCGTCGCGGGGTCGGCATCGGCGCCCTCGATCCAGGGACGGGTCATGCCGCAGTCAGACTGCAGCGCGCCGTCGGCGCCGGTGAACGACCCGTTGGGAAAGTCGCCGCTGGCCGTGCGCAGAAACTTGTTGAAGGTGCGGCCCGTGGTGGTCACGCCCACGCGGTAGTCGAGGGGCGCGCCGTCGCCGGTGCGGTACGCGTCGAGCACGTCGATGAAACCGGGAAAATTGTCGACCAGGTTGCGCTGTTCCTGGGCCATCGAGATCGAGTCGTCGATGACGAACAGGATGTCCATGCGGTCGCAGGTGTCCGACTCGGGAGTGTCCGGCGGCGGGGGCGGGCCATCGGGACCGTCGGGCGGAGCGCCCGTGCCGTCGCCCCCGGTCGTCGAGCCACTGCCGTTGCCGTCGCCGTCGCCGGTCGCGGTGGCGTCCCCCGCGGTTCCCAGCGTATCGCTGTCGGTGGGACCACAAGCCCCGAGCAGGGCAACCAGGAGGGCGGCGGCGATCGAGTATCGGAGCATACGCCGACGTTCGCATCTAACAAGAAGGCGTCTCCACACGGCCCGGTAGGCTTGCACTGGCACCGGCTGCCTCGAGTGAACCCCGCGTCGATCGTTGAAATCACTTGGGGAATGCCGGCCGCGGTGGCAGGTTCTAACCGAAGGGTAAGTATGTGAGGTCCGGTTAGTGCGAGTCTGCCTCGCCCCGAATGCGGGCTCGGCGAGTTGCTATAACCGGCCCATGGCTGAGTCCACGACGATCGTGACCGAAACCCGCGGCCACGTGTTTCTTATCGGGCTCAACCGGCCGGACAAGCACAACGCCTTCAACCTGCAGATGCTTCGCGAGCTGTCGGAAGCCTACCGGGTTTACGAAGAGGACGCGGACCTGTGGTGCGCGGTGCTCTACGCCAACGGCAAGAGCTTTACCGCCGGTCTGGATCTGGCCGAGGTTGGCCCGGCGGTGGCCTCGGGAGCCAGCCTGTTTCCCAAAAACGGCATCGACCCCCTCGACCTCGGCGTTCGTCGGCGGCGCAAACCCGTGGTGTGTGCGGTGAAGTACTGGTGCCTGACGATCGGCATCGAACTGCTGTTGGCTTGCGACATTCGCGTGTGTGCCGACAACACGCGCTTTCGCCAGATGGAGGTCAATCGCGGCATCATGCCGTTCGGCGGCGCGACCCTGCGGATGCCGCAGATCGCCGGCTGGGGCAACGCGATGCGCTGGCTGCTCACCGGCGACGAATTCGATGCTGCCGAGGCGCTGCGCATTGGCCTGGTGCAGGAGGTGGCGCCGGCCGGACAAGAGTTCGACCGGGCCCTGGCCCTCGCCGAGTCGGTGGCCGCCAGGGCACCGCTCGCGGTCCAGGCGACTCGCGCGAGCAGTCAGCTCGCCGTCGAGCAGGGCATCGAGGTCGCCAACGCGGCCATGATGAAGCCCGCCCGCGAGCTCATGGGCACCGAAGACGCGGCCGAGGGCGTGCAGTCGTTTCTCGAGCGCCGCGATGCGGTCTTCAAGGGCAAGTAGCCGCCCGAGCGACTAGCCGGAGGTGATTCGCTTGACGCCGAGGTCAGCGAAATACGCCTGCAGTCGCGGGCGCTGATCGCCGGTGATGACCAGTCGGTCGCCTTCGCGAAAGCCACCGCAGCCGAGCGACTTTTTGACCCGCGACAGCCACGAGGGCAGATCGTCGGCGGGGACGCCGCGCAGCTCGATGAGGGTTACCTCTTTGCCGCCGCGACCTTTGCGCTGGTAGCTCAGGATGACCCGCGACGGCGCGTCGTCGCCCTTTGTCGACGCGGCGTCCGCAGCGGACGAGTCGATCGGTGGCGGCTCGGGCGAGGACGGCGCGGGCGATGACGGCGCGGGCGGGGCGCTCAAGCCGGCGAGGGCGGCGCCGAACGGGTTGGCCTTCAAACTGCCGCCGTCGGCGGTTGGCGGCGAGCCTTTCGCGGTCTTTTTCTTCTTGCCCATCTTTAAACCTTACGTGCCCACCTTACGTGCCCGCCCTACGTGTTCATGCTCGCGTACCGGTGGCCGCGTTGTCGCGGCTACGAGCGCCAGGTGTGGGCATCGGGCGCGGCGGATGCCGCGACCACGTCGTAAATCCGCACGTCGATGCTGGCGCGCCCCGACTCGACGAGCTCGGTGAAGCGCCGCGCCGACGGAACCTCTTGCCACGCCGGGTCGTTCATGCACGCCAGGTGGTGTTCCTCGGTGCGCCACTGCAGGTACTGGATCAAGCGGGTCCCGTCGGCGCTTTTGTGCAGCGCGCCGCTCACAAAGCCCTCGTAGTCGGAAAACCAGCGCAAGCCGTCGCGGGCGTGAGGCTCGAGATCGACCATCACCGCGGGGTCAGCGTCGACGGTGACGATGACGGTGCAGTGGTCGGCGGATGCGGCAATGGTTGTCATGACGGGAACCTGCCCGCCATGGTCGGCCAACGGTCCCTGCCGCGCAAGCCCCGGCGCCCGCCCGGCGTTGTCCCTCGCGCTCGACCCCGGATTTGCTCGGGCGGTTCCGACGGGGGCGACGGCGCAGGCCTGGGACCGCAAGCCTCGGCTACGGCGCGACGACGTGGACGCGGTCGGTGGCGCCGCGCCCGAAGGTCTCGGGGGCGTACATCTCCTCGGCCTTTGGCGGCGGCACGACGAACTGCCCCGGAGTCGTCGCCCGGGCGACGTAGGTGTATTCGTGGACGCCCGCATAGACCAGCGACGCGAACGCCTCGACGCGTTCGTCGCGCAGGTTCTGATGGTCGTACCAGGGGCGGAACCACCACCAGGGCCCCCGAGACGCGGACGGTTTGGGGTCGGTCGGAACCGCCTCGGTAACCGCGAGGGAAGCATTGAGGGGTTCGAGCCCGGCGGGCAGCGGGTCCACGAGGGCCACGTGGTAGCGCCGGCTGGGCGCCACCATGGTGACCCGCACCCGAACGCGCGCGCCCGCCTTGAGGATCCAGGTGCCGTCGCTTTCGCGCTTGACGTCGCCCGGCGAATCGACCGGCTCGTAAGCTCGCTCGACGGCAAACCCATAGTCGGCCGGGGCCAGCGACAGGTTCGCGGGCGCGTAGGTCATGCCGATGCGGTAGTAGAGGCGTCCTTGCCCGCTCTTGGCGAGGGTGAGGTCGGTCGGTGCCTTGAGGTTGCTCGCCAGATACGACATCGGCACCTCGAAGCGCTGGCGCTCGGTGCTGCGGCCGCGAAATCGGTGCTCCGCGGCAAACGCGCTGCCGAGCCAGGTCCGCGCGGCGAAGCGCGGCGTCTTGGATTCGTAGGCGCGAAAGTAGGCATCCATGGCAAGCAGGACGAACGCGTTGTCCTGGGTGGTGCTCCATCGACCTCGCACCCGGTGCGCGAGCAAGCCGCGAGCGAGTTTTTCGACCAGGTCAGATGCCGGCTGATCGGCCAGCAGCGCCTCGAGCACCACGCCGTCGGTACGGCGCGACGAGTGCAGCAGCAGGTGCGCGTTGTCGCCGTACGAGGTCGAAATGCTGGCCGTACCGGCGGTCTCGGACACGCTGTTGCCGACCCGTCGGCGCAGGGCCGCGACCTCGGATGTCGCGGCGCGCTCGCCGGCAAGGGCGGTGAGCAGCCAGCCCACCGCCTCCATGGGCAGCTCGTCGGCGCCGACGTCCCGCACCAGGGCGCGAGCCTTGGCCACATCGCCATCGCCTAGCAGCTTGCGGGTGTACAGAGCGTAGGCCGACAGGGCCTGGCGCGAGCGTTTTCCGTACCAGTGGGGAATTCGGTTTTCGATGTCGCGCAGGTAGCCGAGCGACCGGTCGACGTTCTGCTGGGCAACCTCGTAGCCCTTGGAGCGGGCGCGGGCAAAGGCGTGCGCCACGTGAATACTCACGTACGGCCACGACTCGTCGCCGCGGCGCCAGAACGCAAATCCGCCGTCGCCGTTTTGCAGGCGCGCGAGCATTTCGAGGTCGCGGGCGACGGATGTCGCGAGCGCCTCGGGGGCGGGTAGACCGTCGGCCTCAAAGGCGCTCAGCACGTCGCGCAGGCCGGCGATGGCGAGGACCCGCGACGACATCTGTTCGGCGCACTCGAAGGGGTAGTTGACCAGGTACAGCACCGCGTCGGTCAGAGCCTGCAGCTGGGTGCTCGAGGTGGTGACCGAAAGGCCGCCGAACTGCGGCACTACGTCCGCCGGCATGGCCACGGGCTGGCGCACGGCGCCGTCTTCGACGCTGCCGTAGGTCGCAAACGCCTCGGTCGTCGCCGGCGTATACACCGGCAGCGACAGCTCCGCCGCGTCGGCGTGAGGGCCGGCGGCCGCGGCGACTTGCACGTGGGCGGTGCCGGGTTGGCGGGCCGCGGTCGCAAAGCGCACTTCGACCCGGTCGTTGGCCGGCACCGAAACCTGGCGGCCGGCGCCGTCGGTGAGGGCCGCGTTGGTCATGCGCACCCCGATGTTGACGGTCATGGGCTCGTCGGTCTGGTTTTGCACCACGACCGGCAGCTCGAACGCGTCGCCGAAGTTCAAAAAGCGCGGCGCCGAGGGGCGCACCATCAGCGGCATGCGGGCGGTGATGGTCGACTCGCCTTTGCCGAACAGCTTGTCCCCCGCCGCGGCAATGGCCATGATTCGGTAGCGCGTGAGGTTGTCGGGCAGTTTGATCGCGACCCGGGCGCGGCCCTGGGCGTCGGTCTTTACGGCCGGCGCGTAGTGGGCCAGGGCGGCGAAGTTGGTGCGCACGACGATGGGCTGGCCGCCGGCCGACGCGCGCTGGCGAGTGCCCCCGGGCGCGGCCGCTCGTTTCGCCATGGGGGCGGGGGGCGCGGCGCTCAGGGCCACACCTTCCATGTCGGCCTCCGGCTCCATGAGTGCATCGTCGGCCGGGGCTCCGTTGGCAGCGAGCAGGGTGGCATCAGCGCGAGACAGGGTGACGTACTGGCGCATCAAGTGGTCGCGCACGCCGGCCGGACGCTCGCTGTAAAAGGTTTCGATCGGGCTCGGCGTGGCATAGCCGGTCAGGGCGAGCACGGCTTCGTCGACGACGATCACCGCGACGTCGGCGTTGGCCACGGCCTTGCCTCCCGCGTCGCGCACGGTCAGGGCCAGCGAGGTCGACGCCCCCGGGCCCACGCGCGGGGCGGCCGGCTCGACGTCGACGGCCAGAGTTCGCATAACCGGCGGGATGGAGAGCTTGAGCTGTCCCTGGGCATAGGCCGGCCGCTTGGGCAGGGACGGCAGTGGCTCGCCCTTGTCGCTGACGCGGGGCGCGGCGCCAACCACGTCGACCTGCAGGTGCAGGTTGGGCGTGTAGGCATCGACAACGGGAATCTCCAGGGTGGTGGTCGGCTCGTCCATGGCCACGACTTCGGTTTTCACCACGCCATCGCGGCGGTAGCTCACCAGCGCCTGGGCCGGCGAAAACGGCGACTGGACGAGGATCTTTGCGATTTGGCCCGGGGCGTACGTCTGGCGGTCGGGAATCAGCTGCACCTGCTCGAGCTCGACGTTGCGGGCCGGTGGGCGCGCGCCGCCGGCGACCCAGCGGGTGAACTCGGTGACGTTTTGCCGGCCCTTCGAGTCGGTCAACGCGGCGCGAATGCGGTACGAGCCGCCGACCTTGGTGGCGAACGAGCACTCGAAGGGAGCGTCCGCGCTGGTCACGTCGCAGGTCTGGACGTCGGCTTCCTCTTCTCGGTACTCGCCGCGCGCGTACCGCCACTCGAGCCGGGCCGCGGTGACCACCACCTTGGTGCCGGCGACCAGCTTGCCGTCGAGATCGGACACGACGCCGGCTACCTCCAGGGGCTCGCCCTTGTTGACGAAGTAGCGGTCCGAGCGCAAACCGACGTACAGCGAGGCCGGATGAACCAGCACGTTGTGTGTGGTCGTCCACGCCTGCCGGTTGACGTCCATCACCGTGGCCTGGGCGGACACGGCGTAGGCGCGCGGCGGGTTCATGGACACGAAGTCGAGGGCGACGGCGTGGGTGCCGCCGGCGTCGGTCTTGCCCTGGTGCTGGGCGAAGGTGGCCTGGCTGTTGGAGCCCGGCCAGCCGCCGCCGTAGCCAACCCACCAGGGAGTCCAGGTGCCGAAGGTGTACTCGTCGCGGTTGGGCGGCGAAAACGATCCGGGGGTCGCGCTGATTCGCCAGCTGACGTCGGCGCCGGCGAGGGGACCGCCCGCATAGTAGGCGGCGCGCGCCTCGACCGACGCGGTTTCGCCCAGCATGTGCGGCCCCTCGTCGCCGCGCGACGTGACCTCGAACTCGGGCCGGCGAAACTCCTGGATCTGGAAGCCGTGGTAGGCGTTGCGGCCGCTGACGTCGCCGCCCTGGCCGACCGCCGACAGCTCGATGCGAGCCGAGCCGAGGTTGGCATTTGGCGGCAGCTTCACCTGGAAGTCGAAGCCACCGGCGGCGCTCACGGTGGCCGACCCGGACGCGAGATCGTTGCCGCGCGAACCGCGGACTTTGTAGGTCACCCGTTTGGCGGCACCGCGCAAGGCGACCAGGTCGCCTCCGGCGCCACCGGCACCCGTGCGGTCGATGCGGCGCAGCCAACCCTTGATGCGCACGGTTTCGCCGGGCTTGTACAGCTTGCGGTCGTCGAACACGAACCAGCGCAGCTCGTCGGCCTGGTTTTGGCTGACCCATCCGGTGTGGTCGCTCCACCAGTACGTGTGTTCGGGCAGGATGGCGACGTCGTCGTCCTTGCTGGCGACGAGCACGCGTCCGCTGATCCGATTGCCGTCGCGTGCGGTACCGGCTGGCAGCGCGAGCGCGGTCGTGCCGTCGCTGCCGGTGGTCGCGGTTGCGCCGGCATCGGCGAGCTTCACGGCGACCCCGGACAGGGGCGTGCCGTCCGCCAGGTTGGTCGCCCAGGTGTGCAGCTCCGAGGCGTCGGCGAACGCGTCGAGGGCGATATCGGTGCGCTGGAACCACGCGCGGAGGGTCTGGCGATCCGACGACGCAGCCCCGACGGGCTCGATTACGACCACCGCGTGGCCGCGACCATTCTCAAGCGCCGCCGACAGGTCGATGGCGGTCTCCGTGAGGGCATCGGGGTTGCCGGCGACCGAGATCGTGCGGTCGTCCACGAGGGTGCCGGGCGGCTGTGCGCCGGCCAAATTGCGAGTCGCCTGCTGCACGTGCTGGGCGTACCTGGGCCAGTCCTCGGGGGAGACGGCGTAGATGCGCGCGCGAAGCTGCTTGTGCTGGGTGCTAAACACCGTTGCCGCCGGCGTCTTGGCCGCGGGGTCGAGCACGACCAGGCCCGAGGGGCCAAATAGCGTGGGCCGGGCCGGCCCCACCTTGAAGGTCTCCGAATGGTCGTCGCCGAGGGATTGACCGAACGTGTCGACGATGGCGGCCGGGACGGTCAGGGTGTAGTCGGTGCGGCCTTCGCTGCGGCCGTACACGGTGAGGTGGCGGTCGACCATCTCTACGCGGCGACCGGGCAGAGCCGGGGAGATGGCGATGCCTTCCGGATCGAACTGGTCTTCGTCGATGGGGTTGTTGAAGCGGATGTACCAGGGCGAACCGGGGCGGCACTCGCCGGCGCAGTGGGCTTCTTCCACGACCAGCTTGTCGTAGGTGCGAAATTCGAACGACTGCTCGCTGCCGGTGGTGCGCGGGCCTTCCGCCGACGGCAGTCCGGCGGGCAACACGACCCGGACGTCCTGCGAGGCCGGCAAGGCCCGCTCGGCGACGAAGACGACCACGCGGTCGCCGTGGTCGTCGGTGCGCGCCGCCGCGAGGCGCCGGGCGATCTGCGGACTGGCTTCGATCTCCGCCGCCGTGGCGGCGCGAACGTCGAGGCTTTCGCTCGCAAACTCGACGCGGATGAGGGGAATCACGGCGGCCGGATCGACCCGCTGGTCGAAGCGGGCGATCATCACCGGCCGCAGCGGCTGCGGGCCCCCGTTCGGCCAGGACGACTGGAGCTCGGGGGCCGGGGTCGAAAAGGCAAACGACGCGTCGCTGGCGAGGGCCTTGCCGCTGGCCGAGCGAACGCCCGGAGCAATGCCGACGCGGTACTCGGTGGCCATGGGCATGCGGGTTTCGGGCTGAAACAGCAGGGTGCGGGAGCCGACCCAACGCCATTTGCCGGCCGGTTGCGGCGACAGAGTGACCGGCAGCGAGTTCTCCGCATCGGCCTGGGACGTCACGGCAACCATGGGCTGGTTGAACGTGATGGACACGTGGGGGGCGAGGGCGACCTCGCCGTCGGGGGCGTAGCGCGCCACGGCGAGATTGGTCGAAGCGTCGGCCGGGGGCGGCGGCATCGTCGCGTCCGGGGGAAACGCCGTGTCGACGGTGTCGCCGGTGCGGGGCGGCGGCTTAGAGCCGGCCCGCAGCCGAAACGGCTTTGCGGCGTCGGCTTCGCGGGGCAGGGGCTCGAGTCTGGCCAGAAGCGGGCCGACGTCGCCGTCGCCAAGACGGGTTGCCGCCGCTGTCGGTGCTCGCTCCGCGCCTGGTGCTGCGGCCGGCGCGCCGTCGCGAACCGCGACGACGAGTCCGGGCGGCGCGTCGGCGGCGACGGCTGCCTTACCGCCCACGGGCTGTCCTCCCGCCGTGCCGTTGCCGTCGACGTGTGGCTTGGTGCCGCAGCCGCTCAGTGCGGTCAACGCCACAGCCGCGAGCCATCCCCGCGTGCTCGATGTCACAATTGCTCTCCTTGGTCCCCATGGACGAAACGCACCCTGACGGTTCGCTGCGTAGTCTGTGTGCGTGCCATTCCCATAGGAACGCACGACACCCCCATTCGCTCTGCGCGCCGATACTACCGTGGCCCGGGGGCTCGGCCGGGCGAAAGCGCCCAGAACGGCTGCGGGCCTTGTCGCCTGCCGAGCGCTCAAGGAAACGGCCACCGGGCCGAACCCACCGAGCGTGGAGCGCGCACAAACCCCGACTTCGACGCCGCCGACCGCGAGCCGCGCCTTGCGCGCTCTATCCTTCGGATATGTGGTGGCCCTCGCGATCGTCGCGTCGATCGCGGGTGCGGCGCACGCGGTGACCGGCATGATGGTCGACTCGCGGAGCAGCAACGCCAGCCTGGTCACCGTGAGCGGCCAGCAGCGCATGCTCTCGCAGCGAATCGCGCTGCTGGCCTCGTCGTGGGCTCGCACCGGGGATGCGACCGACCGCCGGGATCTGGTGGACGCGATCGACCTGTTCTCTACGTCGCACGACGCCCTGCTCTCGGGAGACTCGAGCCTCGGGCTGCCGTCGGAGCTACCGGCGCAGGCCCTGAACGTCTACACGGGGTCGCCGCACAACCTCGACGCCCGGGTGCAGGAGTTCGCCGGTGCCGCTCGCGCGGTGGCCGACTCGGACGCGCCGTCGCCGGCGCAGGTCGCCGCGGTGCAGCAGCTGGCCCGGGGCGGTCTCGAGGCGCCGAGCCTGCTGGCCAGTCTCGACGCCGCCGTTCGCGCGTTCGAGGACCATCACGTCGCGCAAATCTCCAAGCTCAAATCGCTGCAGAGCGCAGCGCTGGCAGTGCTGATCGCCGTGCTCCTGCTCGAGGCCGTGTTGATCGTCCGCCCGCTCATCCAGCGCGTGCGCGAGCTGACCACGGCTCTCAACGACGCGGCGATCATCGATCCGCTCACGCGTGCGCGCAATCGCCGCGGCTTCGACCACGTGGCAACGGTGCTGGCCAAGCAGCGCCAGCGCGGCGCCCTGGTCAGCTTCGACATTGACCACTTCAAAAAGGTCAACGACGAGCACGGTCACGCCGTGAGCGACGCCGTCCTCGCGCGAGTCGCTCGGGCCGCCCAGGAGGTGCTTCGCGAAGGCGATGCTCTGGGCCGGATCGGCGGCGAGGAGTTCGCCGCAATGCTCCCCGGCGCCGACCAGGACGCGGCGTTCGAGATCGCTGAGCGAATTCGCCGCGCGGTCGAGCGGTCGGCCTGGCGCAGCGCCGAGTCGAGCACCGAGCGGTTGCGCGTGACCGTGAGCGCTGGCGTGTGCTGGTTCGGTGACGACGCGCGGCCGACCCTCGACGCGCTCTTGCAGCACGCCGACCAGGCTCTCTACGAGGCCAAGGCAGCGGGGCGTAATCAGGTGGCGACGACCGAGTACCGCGGAGAGAACCAGGGCGGCACGACGATCCGGTTGGCCGCGGCCGTCGCCTGAGGCCGGCGTAACGTTCCTTCTTCCGTCCTGGAGCGTGGCGCGCTGATCGTCGCCGCAACCGGGGGGGCATGTCAGTATCGGGGGCATGCAGGAGTGCGCGAACACGATGGCAGAGCGGCGTTGGTGGCCCCGCCTGGGGCTGACGCTGGTGCTTGCGGCGGCGACGGGCTGCTCGAGCGGAGGCTCCGGCCCGGAAAGCGAGACCCCCACCATGGAGGCTCCGTCCGATGAAGAGGATGGCGACGTCGGCGACGTTGGCAACAACGGCGATGAGCGCGACGAGCCGCCCGCACCGCCGCCGAGTGACGGAGCGGAGCTGGCGGACGTGACGGCCGTGTCGGCGACCGGCGAGGCCGGCAGCTACACGTTTGCCGTGACGATCCGCAGTCCCGACACCGGCTGCAGCCAGTACGCCGACTGGTGGGAGGTCGTGTCTCTCGACGGCCGGCTGATTGCCCGGCGCCCGCTCGCCCACAGCCACGTCGACGAACAGCCCTTTACCCGCAGCGCCGGTTCGATAGACCTGGCGCCCGAGGACCTGGTCATTGTCCGCGCGCATATGAGTCCCGGCGGCTACGGTGGCGCGGCGCTGCGCGGCTCGGTGGCCGCCGGTTTCGAGGCCGCAGAGGTCGCCGCCGACTTTGCCGTCGAGCTTGCCGACGCCGAACCGCAACCGCCCGAGTGCGCGTTCTAGTGTCCTGGAACAGGTATTGTCGGGCCTGCTCGTGAGCGGCGGCGACTAGGAAGCGTTGGCCCCGCGCGCCGCGGAGGCCAGCTCGGCTTTGCGGACCCGCAGGTTGATTACCTCGACGAGCAGCGAAAAGCCCATGGCGAAGTAGATGTAGCCCTTGTTGATGTGCTGACCGAGGGACTCGGCGCACAGCATGACGCCGATCATCAGCAGGAAGCTGAGGGCGAGGATCTTCATGCTCGGATGTTTGTTGACGAAGTTGGAGATGGCCCCGGCGAACAACAACATGACGCCGACCGCCGCGACCATGGCGATGACCATGACGAGCAGGGCGTCGGCCATGCCGACGGCGGTGATGACCGAGTCGAGTGAGAACACGATGTCGAGCAACATGATCTGAACGAGCACGAAGCCGAACGAGGCGCTGCCCGTGGTACTCGCCGTGTCTTCCTCGGGTATCTCGAGCTTGGAAAAGATCTCGTGGGTCGCCTTGGCAATGAGGAACAAACCTCCGCCCCCGAGGATGAGGTCGCGCCCCGAGAACTCGTTGCCGAGGATGGCAAACAGCGGGCTGGTTAGCCCCATGACCCAGCTGATGGCGAACAAGAGGGCCAGCCGGCTGATGAGGGCCAGGGCCAGGCCCAGGCTACGGGCCCGTGGCTGCTGGTCCTCCGGGAGCTTGTCGGTGAGGATCGAGATGAAGACGATGTTGTCGATCCCCAGCACGATCTCCATGGCGGCGAGGGTGAGCAGGGCCACCCATGCGTCGGCGCTCGCGAAAATCGAGAAGTCCCACATGCCGCCGCTGTGTACCACGCGCGGCCGCGGCGCCGCCCGGGCAAGGGAGCGGCGCCGCGTTCGCGGGGGGGGCAGGGGGCAGGGGGACTGCGGGTTTTTGAAGCGGGACGCGCTAGGCGCCGCTAGGCGGCGGTGACCGCGGCCTGTCGGGCGCTATCGGCCGACACGGCGGTGCCCGAGCGGGCGCCCGCATCGAGCGACGCGATCATCTGCTCGCCGCTGATCTCGTCGGCGGCAACGCCGTCGAAGTACTTCATCAGGCCAACCTCGTCGTAGCGGCTGCGCACCCGGTCGCTCAGCAGCCCGATCTCACGCAGGTTGGGCACCAGGCGCGAGAACATGACGTGGCGAAAGCGCTCCATGCCCGGGGCAACGGACACGAACTCGCGCCACTGCGCGCGGCTGATGGAGCCCTCGAACCACTCCTCGTAGACCTCGTAGGCCATGAAGCGATTGCGCATGAGCAGGGCAACCTCGAACGACCAGTCCTCGCGCTCGCGGCGCTCGCTCTCGGTGAGCTCGGTCGTGATGTGCTCGCGCAGGGCCAGCACGCCGTAGTGCACGTGGCGGGCCTCGTCGAGGATGACCATCTTGAGCAGGTGCTTGAGCAGCGGCTCGCTGGTCATCTGGTACAGGGTGCCAAAGGCGCCGAGCGCCAGGCCCTCGACCATGATCTGCATGCCCAGGAACTTCATGTCCCAGCGGCTGTCTTCCATGAGCGCGTCGATGATGACGAACAGGTTGTCGTTGATCTGGTAAAGCTTGTTGAGCTTGGTGTCGAGGTAGCGGTGAAACACCTCGACGTGGCGGCCTTCGTCGACCACCTGGGTGGCGCCGTAGAACTTGCCGTCGAAGAACTGCACCGCCTCGGTTACCTGGGCGGCCGCCATGAGGGCGCCCTGCTCACCGTGCAGGAACTGGCTGAGCATCCAAGCGCAGATGCTGTGCAGCAGCTTTTGCTCTTCGGCCTTGTTGAGACGAACGCCCATCTCGCGCAGGTGGTCGAAGTTGAACCAGTCCGCGGGCAAAAGAGGCACTTCCGGATTTAACGGATCGACGCTGGTCTTCCAGTCCAGGTCCGTGGCCCCGTTCCACTGGCCTTCCTTGGCGCGGTCGTAGAGGTCGCGCATTTCCGGGTGGTCCGACGGGTAGGTCCAGTCGAAGTAGGCCCGGTGGCTGGCCTGGAACTTGGTGGGCTCTCCCTGCTTGCCGCGCTTGAGGAGCAGGCCGCGCAGGCCGGACGGGCCCAGGGCCTTGAGGACGCGAGGGTCCTTGATCTCGCGCATCAGGCCCAACATCTCGCCATAGGCGTCGAGCTGGTTGCGCACACGCAGGGGCAGAATGGAATGCAGACGGTCGAACATAATATCCTCCAGCTCTCTTATTCGGACGCCGCGAAGAAATCGCGAACGCGGGCCGTGTGATAGTTGATGAGAAACGTGTGAAGTAGCGGCAAGACGTTCTCGATCATCTTGGCCACTTGGTCCGGGGGCAGGTGCGACAGGCGCTCGAAGAGCATGTGTCGCTCTTGCTCGAACATGTTGTCGATAAGTTCTTCGTAGATTCCGAGGTCTTCGACCTCGAAGCCGAGCTCGGCGGTGAATCCGGCGCGGCGAAGCTGACCCCAGTGCTCAATGAGCCAGGCGTCTTGCGAGCGTACCAGCAGGGCGTCGCCTTCGCCGGTGGTGCTGATGAAGCCCTTTTCGGCCATGGCGGCCAGCTCGTCGCGCGAAATGCCCGCGCGCTCGGCCAGCGGGACCGCCTCGACCATTTCGCCCGAGGGCTGGTCGGCGAGCGGGCCCACCAGTCGTTGTTTGACCTGGCGCAGCAGGCTGCGTTGCTCCGAGTCGAAGCCGCCGGTCTCGCCGTCGATGATGGCCTTGATCGCCTTGAGCGGCAGAAACTGCTCGTGCTGCAGGCGCTGGATGAGCTGCAGGCGCTCGACGTGGTCGTCGGTGTAGTACGCCATGTTGCGTCCGGTTTTGCGCCCGGGCGGGACCAGGCCCTGCTGCACGTAGAAATGGATGGCCTGCCGCGTGAGCCCGGTGAGCTCGCACAGATCCTTCATGCGATAGGAGTTGTTCGCGGCGACGGCAGCCATGGTTACTCCACCTCGATATCGACAGCGGAGCACGCGCGGGCCACGCAGGCGAGGGTGTAGCCTTCCTTGCGCTCCGCGGCCGACAGGCAGTTGGGTTCTTCCATCTCGACGTCGCCGGCGTGAACCTTGACCTTGCAGGCGCCGCAGCCGCCCATGGCGCAGGAGAACTTCATGGCGGCGCCGGCGGCAAGCCCGGCGTCGAGCAGGGTTTGGCCTGGCTCGACCTGGGTGGTGTACTCGCGGCCGCCGACGCGAATGGTGGCGGCCTGGGAGGCGCCCACCTGGCCTGCGGTGCTCTCCGAGCGCAGGTGGGGGCTCGAAAAGCGTTCCTCGAAGATGACGTCCTCGGCGACGCCCCGGTCGAGCAAGACCTGTCGGGTCGCGTCCATCATGGGCGCGGGGCCGCAGATGAAGTACTGGGCTGGGCGGTCACAGGCGGCGGCCGCCAGGCGCTCGAGCTCGGCGCGGGCGCCGTCGCTGTCGAGACGGCCGGCGCCGCCCTGCCAGCCCGCGGGCGGGTTTTCGAGCAACAGGCGCAAGTCGAAGCGGTCGCCGAAGTCGCTGGCGAGGCCGGCGAGCTCGTTGGCGAAGATGATGTCGTCTGCGCCTCGGTTGCCGTACACCAGCGTGACGCGGCTTTGCGGTTCGTCGTGAAGAATGCCGCGGGCGATGGCCATGAGGGGCGTGATGCCGGAACCACCGCCGAGCAGGACGACGTGGCGGCGTTCGCCGGCGGCGGCGGCGCAGACGAAGTTGCCCGACGGGCCGAGGGCGCGGACCGTGTCGCCGGCGTGCACGTTGTTATTGATGTGGTTCGACACCCGGCCGTCGGCCACGCGCTTGATGGTGAGCCGAACCTTTGACGTGTCGCGGCAGTCGCTGGATGCCGAGTAGGCTCGCCGATAGGTCTGGCCGTCGACATCCACCAGCAAGGTGAAGAACTGACCGGGGACGACGCGCACAGGCTGGCCATCCGTGGCGGTGAGGACCAGGCTCACGGCATCGGCGGTCTCATCGATGCGCTCGGCAACCGTGAACGCCCTCGCCGCCGCTTCGGATGACGCCGCGTCGGTCGCGTCGTCGGTCTCCCGATAGGGGCTGGGGCCGCGCTCAACCAGCGGGGGCGGGTTGTAGCCGCGCAGCCCGGCGACCACGACGCGGATGTCGCGGCCCAGCTGCTGGGCGCGGCCGCGCAGGGTCGAAGAGAAGGGGATCGCAACCATGACAGTGAGACTGACAGACCCGGCTCAAAGTGTAAAGTGTTATTTGACACTTTACGCACATCAACACACCTGTGGGCTGGAGTACGGTCAGGAAATCGAATGAAAATGTGGGGTTATGTGGGAGTCGGAGGAACGAGGGCCGGGGAAGCCGGGAGTCGGGGGCCGGGGCCGGGACTCCACCGTGGCGTGCGTGGGGAACGATTCGGCTGGCGGGCAGTTGGGGGAGCCGGACGGTCTTATAGACGCGCCCGGGGCCGAGCCGCGTCTGGGCCGAGGCCGGGTCGGGGCCGGGGCGGGGTCGGGGCTTGAGGCCGACAGCGGAGTGCGAAGCCCTGGCCGAGGCCGGTGCAGGAACGTTGCGGCTGACGGGCTGGTGGGGAGCCGGAACGGAGCACGCCGAACTGGTGCACGTGGCCCAGAGAAACTCTGGACGCTCGGCGCGCGGTAGCCTCCACGACGGCGGTCGTCAACCCGCCCCACGGGCTGCGGCTCGGCTCGCCGTCGGGGGCGGGTGCTCCGCTTCGCTTCGCCGCTTCGCGTGACAACCGCCGTCGCTCCGGCTTGCTGGCAACTGCGGCGGCCGTCCCCCGCGCTATGCCCGCCTGCGGCGGGCGCGGGGCCGACCACCGAGTTTCGAGGGGAGGCGGCGGAGAGAGCGAGCGGGCGGTGCGACGCGGGGGGCTGGCGTGGGGCGCGCCAGGCGACGGCGAGCCAACGTGGTCGGCGTTTGGGCGACGCCTTGCGGCCCCGATCGGGATCGGCACTGCAACGGCCAACGTGATCCGAGGCTTCGGCGACGCCCTTGGCCCCGATCGCGATCGGCACTGCGATGGCAAAGAAGTCCCGCTTCGGGCGTTCTCCTTTCAGGGCCTGAAATGGGAGGGGCGCAGCTTGCCGGTCTGCGTTCGTTGGTTGCCGGGGCGCCCGGTTCAAAGTGTGAACAAGGTGCCCGGTTCACCCAAGGGGGTTGCTTTTGGCTGCCGCTTGAGTAATATCTGCCCAATCAAAAATGGCGCGCAGACGCAAGACAACCCGGCAGCTTGACCTGCCGGAGCCGCCAACTCGGGGAGGGCGAAGAAGGAACGCGGGGCGCAAGCGGCAGGCTCCGCGGCCGCGGGTTGCGCACCGACGGCGCGAGGTGTTGGGGCGGGCGCTGCCGGTTCACGTGACGGTGCGGATTCGCAAGGGGCTGGGGCGCCTGCGCGGGTTCAAGCAAGCGGCGGTGCTGCGCCGGGTGTTTGCTCGATGCAGCCGCAAGCCCGGCTTTCGCATTTGCGAGTTTTCGATTCAGGGCAACCACCTGCACCTGGTGGTCGAAGCGTCTGACAACCGGTCCCTGTCGCGGGGCATGCAGGGCTTCAATCGCTGCCTGGCGTGGCAGCTCAACGACTTTTGGGGGCGGGAAGGCAGCGTGTGCGACGACCGCTATCACATGGAGCCGCTGCGCTCGCCCCGGCAGGTCAGACGGGCGCTCTGCTACGTGCTGCACAACGCCCACAAGCACCGCGAGCGGCTGCCGGCGTGGTCCGGCGGCATCGATCCATTTTCGTCAGCGTGGAGCTTCGACGGCTGGGCCGACGATCGCTTTCGCCAGGCGCCGGGCGCGCCGCGACCGCGCGCCGGGCCACCGCTCACCCGCAAAGCGCGCACGTGGCTTTTGACCACCGGCTGGTGGCAGCACCACGGCCTGCTCGATCCCGCGGAGATGCCGGCCCGCCGAGCGCCACGGCGCGCCTGAGCACCCAAAGGTTCAGGCAGCAGCCACCGGCTGTGCGAACGCTGGCGTCGAGCACGCGTTGTCCCTTGGTCGCTGCGGCCCCGCGCCTGGTGCCCTGGCCATGTCAGACGACGGACGAGCCCGAGCCCGCCGCAGGCTGGCACAAGGCGGGCTTGGCCCGCGGAGTCCGAAGCCGCGGTCGGGGCCGGCACCGCTGGCCGCAACTGTGTCACCATCACAGCCCTGTGGGCTTCTTTCGCGCCGACGACGTTCAGCCGCTCTTTCAACATCAGGGCGGCTACCTCAACTCGGCCAGCGTCGGGTTGCCGCCGCGGGCCACGGTCGAAGCGCTGCATCGCGCCACCGACGACTGGGCCACGGGCAACATCGCCGCCGGTTCGTTCGACGAGGTCGTGGCGCGTTGTCGGGCCAGCTTCGCCGCGCTGGCGGGAGTGCCGCCCGAGTGGGTGACCATCAACTCGACGGCCTCGAGCCTGGTGGGTCTGGTGGCCGCTTCGTTACCGGCCGGGGCTGAGGTCCTGTATCCCCGCGACGACTTCACCTCGCTGCTGTTTCCCTTCTTGCAGCGCGCGGAAGCCGGCGGCCTTCGCGTGCGCGAGGTCCCCCTCGAACACCTGGCGTCGTCCATCGGGCCGACGACGACCCTGGTCGCCGCCAGCGCCGTGCAGTCCGCCGATGGCCGGGTTGCGGACCTCGACGCGATCGCGGCCGCCGCGCGCCGACACGACGCGCTTACGATTATCGACGCCACCCAGGCCCTGGGGTGGCTGCCACTGCCGGCGGCCTCGTTCGACTTCGTGCTCGCAGCGGCGTACAAGTGGCTCATGGCGCCCCGGGGCGTCGCGCTGATGACGGTGCGTCCGGAGCACTGGCGTCGGCTGCGGCCCCTGGCGCCCGGCTGGTACGCGGGAGACGACATCTGGACCGCGACCTACGGCGCGCCGCTGCGACTCGCGACGACGGCTCGCCGGTTCGACATTTCCCCGGCCTGGCTTTGCTGGACCGGCGCCGTGCCGGCTCTCGACCTGGTGCGCGAGCTCGGCGTCGAGGCCATTCGCGACCACGACGTCGGCCTCGCCAACGCCTTTCGCGAGCGCATCGGCCTCGCCCCGTCGAACTCCGCGATCGTCAGCCTTCGCGGCGAAGGCCTTGCCCAAGACCTGCGCGCCGCCGGGCTGGTCATCGCCGAGCGCAACGGCGCCACCCGCGTGTCCTTTCACGTCTACAACACCCTCGACGACGTCGACCGAGCCGCGGCCGCGGTGTCGATCCGGGCCGCCTAAGGGACCGTTCGGGGCGACCCGGTAGCCACGCCCGGTTCGGCCCACTTTGAGCTACCGGGTGTGACGAGCGTGACCCCGCCAGGGTGCGCTCCTTCGGTAGCATGTCGTATGGCACGGGCCGCACGGTTGTTCGCAGTATTGGCCACGCTCGTTACGGTTCCCGGCTCGGCCGTGGCCCAACCGAGCCCCGACGCAGCGGGAAACACGGCCCGCTCGCTGCACACCCCGGCCGGGCGCATCGCGCTGCGCGTCGGTTTCTTCGACGGGTCGATGGCGGCGGCCGGAGGCGACTGGTTGATGGATACCCGGGAGCTCGCGCTCGCGGTGCAACCCCTGGCGGGGCGAGACGGGTGGGAACGCGGACTGTTCGTCGGCGCTCGCCTCGGTCTCGGCGGCCACGGCGACTTCAGCTCGTTTTCTCGCGCGGGCTTCGACGCGGGCTACGTCTACCAAACCCCACCGCTGTGGCGGCAGCTGCGGATCGGTGTTGCGGCGGGTGTCATTGCCGACCGGTGGGATATCTGGCGGGACGAGCCCGAGGGCCAGCTGTCCGGCACGCCGTGGGTCGTTGGCGGCTCCGCAAGGCCTTTCGTGCGCATGTGGCGTTTCGAGCTGTCGATTCCGGTCGAGCGCGGCGCCGGTTTCGAGGCGGGCACGTCGTTTCACTCCTATGGCCTGCAGCTCGGGGTCGTGTTCTTCTAACGCGAGGCGCGTTTGGCCGTCGCTGTTCGACGCCCGCGAGGGCTCTTTCCACGCGCTTTAAATCTGATTGTCGCAGCCGACGTCGCAGGGCATGCGGCGGCCGAGCTCGATGTCGTAGACATTGTAGCGATCCATGTTGCGACCGTAGAGATGCAGCGTGACCGTGCGGTCCCAGCCGCGCGGGACGCCGGCCCGGTGAATGTGGTCCGGGTTGGGCACGAAGGTGCTGACCGAGCCGGGGGCCAGCAGCAGGGTGCCGCCGCGCTTGAGCTCGATGCCGTTGTCCTCGCGCTCCATGCTGTCCGTGCGAATGTAGTTGCGCTCTTGCAGCGTGCCCTCGACGACGGCGACCAGGCCCCAGGCGCCGTGGTCGTGCACCGGCGTCCACTGGCCGGGCTGCCAGACAATGGCGAACAGCGACATCGAACCGTCGGGCTCGGCGTAGACGAGGTTGCGAGCGTAGTGCTCGTCGCACGGCTGGCGGTGCTCGTCGCAGAGGACCTCCGCGTGCCGCTGCAGCAGCCGGTACATGACCGGGGCGCCCTCGAGGACGATGTCCGCGGGTTGCAGGAACTCGCGGCGAATTTCCCGCATATCGTCGAGGAACGACGCCAGCGCTGGCGACGGAGCAGATGCTGGTTCAAAGCCGCCGGAAACCGTCTTCATACGTTCAGGCTAGGCCGCCCGTCGCGTGGCTCGCAAGGGCGTGGCTTACATGAACAGGAATGATTTCAGGGTCTTAATTTACCTTTTGTTCACTAGGAAACCGGAGAATTAACGCATTGATTCTCTGTTTTGGACGGCTTAGGGGGCATCGTCGTCGGTGGTCAGGTTGTGCTCGCGCATCCAGGCCGCGACGTGATCGCGCGCCTGGTCGGCGGCGATCGTCGTGAGGCGCGCGTGGGCCGAGCGGGCCAGCGAGGCGGCCCGGACCTGGTCCCGAGCGTTCGGCCAAAGTGCGTTCGCCAGCAGGAACTCGAGCTCGGCGCGGTCGTACGGGTGAAGCGACGCCTCCTCGGCCCGAACGTACGCGAGCTCCAGGGCCTGCCGCGCCGCCGACTCGTCGCCGGTGAGCGATTGCGCGATGCCTTCGCGCACGAGGGCATCGATGGTGTCCGGGTGCGCCGGCCCCACGGTTTTCTCGAGCACCGGGCGAGCGGCGCCCAGGGCCTTCAGGGCGCTCGCGCCGTCTTTTTGTTCCAGCAACGCGCAGGCGAGCTGCCATCGCAGGCGCCCGGTCTGCACGTGCTCGCGGCCCAGGCCGGCTTCGAGAACAATCAGCGCCTCGCGGTAGTGGGCGACAGCGTCTTCGAAGCGTTTTTCCTGCCGCGCGATTTCCGCGAGGCCGCGCAGGCTCATAGCGATCGCCGGGTCGTTGGGCGCGAGCTTGGCGCGGCGAATCTCCAGGGCGCGCTGGGCGTGCGTCCTGGCTTCGTCGACGTTGCCGTTGTCGTGCAGGGCGAGACCGAGATTGGCGTGACTCTGGGCGACGTGCGGGTGATCGGGGCCGTGGGTCTTGGTGTCGATCGCGAGCGCTCGGCGGTACGCGATGACCTCTTCTGCGGTGTCGCCGAGCTGCGCTCGCAGCTTTCCGAGGTTGGTCCAGGACGCCGAGACCAGGGGGTGGTCCGTGCCGAGGTCCGCGATCAGGACCTCGTGGGCGCGCTCGAGATGGAGACGCGCCGCATCCAGGTTTGGCAGTTCGACCAGGGCCAGCCCCAGCGAGGTGTCGATAATGGCGAGGTCGACCCGGTTCATGCCGCGCTGGCGACCGAGCTCGAGCGCCCGTCGGTATTCGGCGATGGCGCCCGGGTAGTCGCCGGCCAGGGCGTTGACCACGCCCACGCTGTGGCGCAGGCGCGGCGTCCGGTCAGGGGCGGCGAGGGCAACCATGGCTTCTGTCGTCGCCAGGGCCCCGAGGGCGCGCTCGGGCTGGCGCGCGAGCACGCCGACCAGGTGAAACCGTTCGACCGCCACGCGCGCGGCCGCGCTTGCCAGTTTCAGCTCGGTCGCGCGCGCCAGGGCCTGGCGCGACAGTTCGTCGGCCCGGGCCACGTCGATCGCTTTGGCGGCGAGCTCGCTTTCGAGGGCCAGGGCGGCCACGGACACCGGGTCGTCGTCGAGGCGGCCGAGGGCAGCAGCGTGCTCTGCCAGGATGGTGCGCGCCCGGTCGTAGCGCCCGAGCATGTAGGCGGCGTCCGCGTCGGCGACGGCCCGGTATGCCGGGACGCGGGCGGCGAGCTCGGCGGCCGACAGAGCCGGCAACTCGATGAGCCCATCGCAGGTGGCGGGCGACTCCAGGTCGGCAACGGCGGCGCTGGCCAGCGCAATCACGTCGGCGTCGGGGTGCCCGGCGAGCTGGCCGGTGAGCGCGGCCACGTTGCGCAGCCGGTCGTCGAGGCACCGCATGCGCTGGTCGAGCCGGCTCTCGGACTGCTCGCCGCGGACGTGGGTTGCTTCGCAGGCGTCGCGGTAGCCGTCGAGCCATTGCTCTGCGTAGGTGTCCAGGCCGTCCGCGACCGAGGCCGCGGCGGTCGCCGCAAAGTCGCGCTCGACCTCGCGAAAGCCCTCCACCAGCGACTGCCGGGTCTGCGCGTTCCACACCCCGTCGAGTCGCGCGGTACCGTCGCAGGTCGGACCCGAGTCCGACAGCGCGAGGGCGGTGCCGCCACCGAGGGCGAGCAGGGCCACGGCCGCGGCCGCAAACCAGCCCCATCGGCGCGGCGCGTTGGCCCGCACCAGCTCGGCGAGCAGCGCGTTCATGGACGGCCATCGGTCTTCCGGCCGCGGCTCGAGGCCGCGGGCGATGGCCCGCTCGATGGCGGCGGGGACCTCGGCGGGCAATGGCGGCAGGTCGCCGGCCAGCTTGGCGCGCGCCTGGGCGAGAACCGACTTCTGGCGAAACGGGCGCCTGCCCGCGAGGGCTTCGTACGCGGTCAGGCAGAACGCGTACTGGTCGGCGGCCGGGCCCACGGCGCCGCTGATTAGCTGCTCGGGCGCCATGTACGGGGGCGTGCCCATGATGAGGCCTGCCTCGGTGACTTCATCGACGCGCGTGGTCGACCGCTGGGTGTCGCTCGCGTCGAGATTGTCGCCCGGCGGGGCGTCTGCGTCGGGCGCAGTCTCGTCGGGGCCGGCCAGGGCGCGGGCGAGTCCGAAGTCGGCGACCCGCGGCCGGCCGTCGGCTCCGAGAAGCACGTTGCCGGGCTTGAAGTCGCGGTGAACGAAGCCGGCCGCATGGGCGGCCGCCAACCCGCGGCCCGCCTCGATGAGGATGCGCAGGATGTCGCGTCGGTCGCGATCGCGTTCGCGCAGCCAATCCCGGAACGTCGGACCGTCGACCAGCTCCATGGCGATGTAAACGTCGCCGCGGTGGTTGCCCGCGTCGTACACGGTGACCGCGTTGGGGTGGGCCAGCTTGGCCAGAGCGTGGGCTTCGCGCACCAGGCGGGCCCGGGAGCTGTCGGCCTCGCGCTTCGTGTCTCCGTTCGGCCGCAGGAGCTTGAGCGCCACGGGGCGCTGTAGCTTGTCGTCGTGGGCGCGAAACACCACGCCGGCTCCGCCGCGACCGAGCTCGCCGGTTACGACGTAGCGGTCGATGCGCATCGGTATCGATACGCTGTCGGTGGAGTCGGTGTCCGCGGCGGTTTCGGTGGCGCCCGCGCTTGCTGTCGCCTGGCCTGTCGCGTCGTTTGCGACCGCTCGAGCCGGGGGCGGCTCCGACTCGTTGGCCGCCGTCATCGCCACGGCCAGGTCGTCGCTGGCGCTGACCGTGTCGTCTTCTCCGACCATCCCCGCCCCCAATTCTAGGGGGTGGGCCGCGATACGGAAACTGCAATCCGATAAGATGACCTCGTGGGAGAGCCGCCCACATATCGACTCGCTGAAGAACTAGGCCGCGGCGCTCTCGGCCGGGTCATGCGCGTCGTCGGGGACGGCGGTCGCGAGCTTGCCGGCAAGATTCTCCACGCGTCGCACGAAAACGATGAGCGGGCGCAGCGGCGGTTCTCCGGCGAGGCCGCTCTGCTGGCAGGGCTGCGCCATCCGAACCTGGTAGAGATTCACGGCCTGGCCGACATCGACGGCGAGCGGGTGCTGCTGATGGAGCTGGTGCCGGGACCGAGTCTGGCCCACATCGTCGCCCGGGATGCCCCGCTGTCGCCGGAGCGCGCGGCCCGGTTGGGCCGCGACATTGCCTCGGGCCTGGCGGCCGCCCACCGCGCCGGCTTGATTCACCGCGACCTGAAACCGGCCAACGCGCTGCTCGACGCGAGCGGCGCCGTGAAGCTGGTCGACTTTGGCCTGGCGCGCGCGACGTCGTTCGCCGGCGTGGACCAGGCGGCGTTTGCGGTTGTGGGAACGCCGGACTACATGGCGCCCGAATCGATCGACCCGCTGGCAACCGACACGCGCAGCGACCTGTACGCCCTTGGCTGCATCTTGTTCGAGATGCTCACCGGCGCTCCGCCGTATTCGGGCGCCACCGCCTACGCGCTGCTCAAGGCACACCGAGATGCCCCGGTGCCGCCGCTGCAGGGGCCGCCGGCACTGGTCGAGCTGACCCGGCGCTTGCTCGCCAAGTCGCCCGTGGACCGGCCGCAGTCGGCGGCGGCTGTGGCCGAGGAGCTCGCCACCGCGGCCGACCCGGAGCGGCCGACGGCGTTGGTGCCGGCGACCGCGGCCGCTGCCGACAGTTCGTGCACCGCGTGTGGCGCGCCGGTTCGCATCGAGCTGCCGGTTTGCTTTGCGTGCGGAGCTCCGCGGCTGCGGGTCGAGTCCGGCCCGTGGTCGGTGGCTGTGGTGGGGCCCGGCGAGCGCGCCGACAAGCTCGAGCCAGAGCTTCGATTGCGCCTGCTCGACTGGCTTGCGGCGAATCCCCAGCTCGGGCTCGACTCGTTGCTCAACAAGCAGGTACCGCGGGTGCCCTTCGTGTTCGCCCGCGGGATCGACGAGCGTGGCGCTGGCGATGTTGTCGCGGCACTGCGCGGCCTCGGGCTCGAGGCAGAGACCTATCGCGGGCGCTGGCGCGGCCACAAGGGCGTGCGGGGCAAGTCCCGGGTGATGGCCATGCGCGGCATGGCGGTGGGCGCCGGCAGCACGGTCGCGTTTGCGTCTTCGACCCACGGGTTGCTCACGATTGGAGCCGCGCTGGTCGGTGGCGTTGTTGGCTGGCTTGGCGCTCAGCGCGCGGTGGCTCGAGCGTCGCGGCGATCCAGGGCTGCACTGCCCTCGGGACTCGCGGCGGCCGTTTCGTCGGCGGCCGGCGTCGCGACGACCATCGCGGCGCGCCGGCATCGCGAGAGCCTGCGCGGCATTATCGAGCGGTCGCTCGCACTGGTCGAGGCGGCGCCGCCCGACCAGCGCGCGGTGCTGGAACTCGATCTGTCCAACCTGGTCAACCTGGCGGCCGTCGCCGCCTCCCGGACCGACGAGATCGAATCGGCGCTGGCAGCGGGTGACATGCGGGACGTCGACGACGCCGCGCGCCGGCGCATGGTGGAGCGCGACACCTGGGCCGCCCGACTGCTCGAGGTAACGGCGTTCCTCGACGCTCTGCGGGCGCGATACGCCAGCGCCCAGGGCCAGCGCGGCGGCGACGATCTGGAAGAGCTGCGGCTGCACATCGAAGCCCTCGAGGAGGTCGAGGCGCTGTGATCGATCCACCCGATACCGGCCTGGCCCTCGACATCGTGTCGGGCCCCGAGCGCCGGCGCAGCGAGCTGTCGTGGCAGGTGCGCCTCGGCGATGGACGCCCCGCGGTCCTGTCTCAGCTGGTGCACGAGCTCGCCGACGAGCCGGCTTTGCGCCGGCGATATGTCTACGAGGCCGAGCGTTTGCGCGACCTGGGGGCGCCCCGCCTGGCGCCGGTGCTCGCAATCGGTCCGGCGCCTGACCCGCGCGCCCCGGACGCGCCGGCGCCCTGGCGCCTGCGCGCGACTCCACAGGGTGAGCGACTCGACCGGTGGGTGGCCCGTCGGGCGCCGGCACCGGCTGACGAAGTTGTGGCCCTGGTTGCGGCGGTTGCCGACGCGGTCGCCGGCGTGCACGAGCGCGGGGCCGTCCTGCGCGACCTCGAGCCCGCCGCCCTGGTGTGGACGCCCGACACGGGGGACGTGTGGCTCACCGATGTCGGCCTGGCGCGGCTGGACGTGTTGTCGAGTCGCACCGCGTCCAGTCTCATGGTCGAGCTTTCCCCGTACGCGGCGCCCGAACAGCTGCTGCGAACGGCGGTCGACGCTCGCGCCGACGTGTTCTCGCTCGGAGTGCTCTTGTGGCACGCGCTCACCGGCGTCATGCCCTACGGCGACGGCGAGACGCTGTTGCGAGAGCACCGGGACCTGCCGCCGTTGGAAAGCGTTTGCCACGCGTCGCCGCCGGGGCTCGACGAGCTTTTGCGTCGCTGCCTCGCGGAAAAGCCCGAACACCGCCTGGCCAACGCGGCGGAGCTGCGGGACGCGCTGCGCGGCGAAGCCGAGTTGACCGAGCTCGCCCTCGAACGGGTCGCGTGTCAGGCCTGCGGCGAGCCTTTGCGACCCGGCCTTCGGCTCTGCCTGCACTGCGGCAAACAGGCCGTACAGTTCGGGCGCGTGCCCTCGCATCGCGAGGGCAGCTACTCTCTCGTGCTCGAGCGGGCGACCGAGAAGGCCGAGTTCTCCGAAGCGCTGCTCGAGCTGTTCGAGACCGTTCACGACGGCGACCTGCCGGAGCTTCGGTTTGTTGTCGGCGACGCCCGCATGTATTCGAAGCGGGAGCGCGAGCAGTATCGGAGCGTTCCCGCGAGGCTGTTCTCCGACCTGGACGAGCCGAGCGCCACGGCGCTGGCCCGGCGGGCAACCGAGGCGGGTCTCAAGGTCAAAGTGCGCGCCAACCCCCGCCGGTTTGCCAGTCGCAAACCCGTGCGCCTGGCGTTCGGGGCTGGCTTTGCGGGCCTCTTCGCGGTCCCGGCACTCGTTGTGACCGGTGCTTCGGGAGCACTCATCGCGGGCGCAGCGGTGGCGACGGTGGGCTCGTTCATCGCGGGCGGCGTGGCCTACGCGCGGCACAAGTTTCTCAAGCGCGAGCCCGTGGGACGTTTGCGCGAGGCGCCCGCGGCGCTGCCCGCGGCCGACCCGCTGGTGGCCCGGCTCGCCGACGCGCTTGCGGGCGCTGCTTCGCCCGACGTGCGCGAGCAAGTGGGCGAGCTCGCCGTGCTGGTTCAGCGCCTCGCGGAGCACGGGGCGCAGCAGGGCGCGGCCGAGGCGACCCGGGACGACGCGGCGATTCCGCGTCTCGTCGAACATGTCGCCAACGCCGTCGAGGCGATCGGCGTCATCGACGGCGCGCTCGCCGACGTCGACGAGGGCGCACTCGTTCGAGCGATCGCGCGCAGCGAGGCACGCGGACAAGCCGTGACCGCCCGCGGCGAGCTGCTTGCGGGACTCGATCGGCTGCGGGCTCTCGAGGACGAGCGAGCGGAACACCTGCAGCGGCTGCTCGAAGCCGGGCGCCTGCTGCGGCGCGTCGTCGATCTCCGCCTGTCGGCCGATGCCGACGCCAAAATGGAAAACGCCCACCTTCAGCTCGCACTCGCGGCGGTGGGCGCCGATTTTGCGGACAACGACGACCAAAACGGCGAATAGAAATTTTCGTCGCGGTCGGTGTGTCCGCCGAAGTGCGACCTCGACGCATCGCTTCGCGCACGCGCTGCGCGCTGATAACGGAGGACCGCAATCCCGTGCGAGCCCGCGTAGGCGCCTGTTAGACTTCGATGCTGGGCCTTCCGGGGGCCGGAGTAGCAAATTTCGCCAGCAATGCGATTGGTCTTAGGGACTGTTTCGATTCTCGTTTGCGCGCTGGCGTCCACGGCGGCCGCGCAGACGTCCTACCCGCTCCACGGGACCGCGTCGCTCCGCGGCTGCTCCGGCGCGCTCTTCAAGTACGAAGGCCAGCCGGACACCGCCAAGGCGCTGATCCTCACGAACGGTCACTGCCTTACCACCCGCGAGCCGGCGCTCGAGGTGAAGTTCAACGAGCCCGACAGCCGGCCGGTGACCTTCTTCGACGCCGACGACAACGAGACGCGCTCGTACCAGACGACCCGGCTGGTCTACTGGACCATGTACGGCACGGACTTCGCGATCCTCGAACTCGACGAGACCTACGCCGACATCAAGGCCGAGTCGAACGTGACGCCCATGCTGCTGTCGCCGACCCGGCCCAACGTCGGCGACAACATGGCGGTCGTGTCCGGCTTTCACGAGTACGTGACCGAGTGCCAGATCGACGCGTTCATCTTCGGCATGGAGGAGTCGCGCTGGATCTGGGAAGACTCGATTCGCTACACCCAGGACTGCGTCACCTTTGGCGGCACGTCGGGGTCGCCCATCGTCAACACCGACACGGGCTACGTGATCGGCGTCAACAACACCGGCTACGAGGGCGGTGCGGCCTGCAGCATCAACAACCCGTGCGAGGTCGATGAGCAGGGCAACAAGACCACGATTCCCGACGGCAGCTACGGCCAGCAGACGTTCTGGACCTACTCGTGCCTCACCGACGACTTCGAGCTCGACCTGGGCAAGCCCGGCTGCCTGCTGCCGGCCTTCGGAGACCTCAACGTCACCAACACGTCGCTCACGGCCACGATGGAGTGTGACGACGACGGCACCCTCGACGCCGGTGAGACCGCCACGCTTTCGATCACGATCTCGAACCCGGGCCTCAAGACGCTCGAGGACACCGCGGTCACCCTCAGCACGTCGTCGTCGATCCTCAGCTTTCCCGACGGCAACAACGTCGTCGTGCCGCAGATTTTGGCCGGTGGCGAAACCACCATCGACGTGACGGTGACGCTCGCCGACGACGTGGACGGCATCGAGACGGTCGTCGTGAACGTCGAGGCCAGCAACGAGCTTTCGAGCAACCCGTCGGTGACCGGCACGGCGTTCGCCAAGGTCAACCTGGACGAGACGCTCGCATCGTCCACCTTCGACGATGTCGAAGCGGCATCCACGGTCTGGGACGCGACCGCGGACATCACCTCTGAGCAGTGGTCGCGCGCCGCCGATGACAGCAACAACACCGTTTGGTACGGCGTGGACATCGCTCAGTCGGGCGACCAGCGCCTCGAGTCGCCGACCCTCGAAGTGGGCAGCGACCCGTTCACGGTGAGCCTGGTGCATCGCTTCAGCTTCGAGACGTCGCAGAACACCTTCTGGGACGGCGGCGTCATCGAGATTTCGACCAACGGCGGCTCCACCTGGAACGACGCCGCGGACTTCATCGACGGCGGTTACCCCGGAACGCTTACCGACAATCCGGCCAACCCGCTGGCCAACCGGCCGGCGTTCGTCGGCGCCAGCGATGGCTACCCGGGAACCACCACCCTCAATCTCGACTTCGGCACCGAGCTCGCCGGCGAGTCGGTGAAGTTGCGGTTCCGCCTCGGCACCGATGGCGCCGCGGGCGACTTCGGCTGGGAGATCGACGACATCGACGTACAGGGCATCACCAACACGCCATTTGCCTCGGTCGAGGCCGACAGCTGTGGCGGTGACGGCGGCGGCGATGGTGACGGCGATGGCGACACGGGTGGTGACGGTGACGGCGATGGCGACACCACGGGCGGCGACGGCGACGGCGATACGACCACCACCGGCGGAGATGGCGACGGCGACACCACGGGCACGCCCGGCGGAGATCCGCCGCGCCGTGACGATGGCGGCTGCGCGGTCGGTGCCGGCGGCTCGCTGGCGGCCGGCTGGCCCCTGGCCCTGGGGCTGCTGTTTGTCGCCCGTCGGCGGCGTCGCGGCTAAACGCCTCGGATAGCTCCAACAACCTCGCGCGCGGCTCGGCCTGGTCCGGGCCGCGCGTTTTTTCGGCCGTTTTGAGGGGCGGGTTCCGCCGGGCCCGGGCCGACGGGACCGGCAGATGGTGCTACACAAGTGGCTGCAATGGCGCGGGTTCGTTCACCAAAGAGGTTTCAGGTAGCGGCTTTCGCGGCAGCGGCCCTGGCGGTCGTCGCGTGCTCGAACGATCGCGGGCAGAACGCTCGGCGCGGTGGCCGTGGCGGCGCTGGCGGGCCCGCACCCGTCGAGGTGGCCCCGGTCGAGACCGGCCCCATCGAGCTTCGACGCAGCTTCACCGGCACCCTCGAGGCGCAGTCGCGCTTTGCCGTGGCCGCCAACGTCGGCGGTCGGGTGACGCGACTGTTCGTGGACCTGTCGGACCCCATCAAGCAGGGGCAGGTGGTCGCTGAGCTCGACGACGGCGAGCAGGTGCAGGGCGTGGCCGAAGCGGTGGCCGAACTCGCCGTGGCTCAAGCGACTCTCGCCGATGCCGAGAGCGCGCTCGAAATCGCCGAGCGCGAGTGGAAGCGACTGAGCGACCTTGGCGAGCGCGGCGTGGTCTCGGCGGCGGAAGTCGACGGCGGGCGCACCCGTCGGCTGGCGGCGCGCACGGCGGTCAACGTGGCGCGCGCCCAGGTCAAGCGCGTGTCCGCCACGGTGCAGCGGGCGCGCATTCGCTCGGGCTACACCAGGGTGATCGCCGCCTGGACGGGCTCCGAGGGCGCGCGCTACGTGGCCGAGCGGCACGTGGACGAGGGCGACACCGTGGGCGTGGGCGATCCGCTGGTGACGGTGATCGGCCTGAGCCCGCTGGTCGCGGTCGCCTTCGTCACGGAAAAAGAGTACTCGTCGCTCGAGGCCGGCCAGGAGGCGAAGGTCACGACCGAGGCGTACGAGGGCCAGGCGTTCACGGCCCGCCTGGCGCGCCGCGCGCCGGTGTTTAACGAGAACTCACGCCAGGCGCGGGTCGAGTTCGAGCTGCCGAACGAAGAAGGGTTGCTCAAGCCGGGAATGTTCGTGCGTGTCGAGGCGGTGCTGGAGCGGGTGCCCGAGGCTCGCGTCGTACCGTCGGCGGCGCTGGCTGTACGCGGCGGCAAAACGGGGGTGTTCGTGATCGACGACGCGGGCAAGAGCGTGTCGTGGCAACCGGTCGAGACCGGCATTCGACAGGGCGAGCGGGTTCAGCTGGTCGGCCCGTCGAGTGAGCTGGTGGTCGGTCGCGTGGTGACCCTGGGCCAGCAGCTCATCGACGACGGTTCGGCGGTGACCATTCCCGACGACGCCGTCGGCGCGAACAACGCGGAGGCATCTGAGTGAGTCTGCCGGCTTTTAGCGTTCAGCGGCCGATCTTCACCACGATGGTGACCCTCATCGCGGTCACCCTGGGACTGGTTGCGTTCACCCAGATACGTATCGACATGCTGCCCGCGGTGGAGATGCCGCGGCTCACGGTGCGGGCCAACTACGACGGCGCCGATCCGGTCGTCATGGAGCGGCTGGTCACTCAGCCCATCGAGGAGATCGTGGCCACGGTCCCCGGCGTCGAGGAAATCACCTCGGTGTCGGGCGAGGGCTCGACCAACGTCCGCGTGGCGTTCGCGTGGGGCACGGACCTCGATGTCGCGGCCCAGGACCTGCGCTCGCGCCTGGAAAACGAGCTCGATGAGCTGCCGGAGGAAGTGACGCGGCCGTCGATTAGCAAGTTCGACATCGCGAGCTTTCCGGTGGTCATCATGGGCATCGGCTCGGCCCTCGACCCGATCGAGCTAACGGACATCCTCGACGAGCAGGTGCGCTACCGGTTCTCGCGCATTCCCGGGGTCGCCCAGGTCGACATGTGGGGCGAGTTCAAGCGCGAGGTTCGCGTGGAGCTCGACCTCGGCAAGCTGCGCGCACTCCAGCTGCCGCTCGATGCCGTACTGGCGGCCATACGCGATTCGAACGTCGACGTGCCCGCCGGCCAGATCGAAGAGGGGCGCTACGAGGTTCGCCTGCGGGCGCCCGCCGAGTTTCGCTCCGTCGAACAAGTCCGGGCGACCGTCGTCACCACCCGCGAAGGCGCGCCCATCTCCCTGGGCGACATTGCCCGGATTCGCGACACCCACGAACGACTCACTCGCGTGGTCCGGGTCAACGGAGAACCCGGCATTCGAATGGCCGTGCGAAAACAGGCCGACGCCAATACCGTCGAGGTCGCCGATCGGGTGCTCGCGGAGATCGAGCGGGTCAACGCCGATTTTCCGCAGCTCGAGGTCGTGTCGGTCATTAATCAGGGCAACCTGATCGAGCGCTCGATTCAAAACGTCGCCAACTCGGTGCTCTACGGTGGCGGCCTGGCGGTGCTGGTGCTGCTGTTCTTTCTGCGCAGCGTGCGCAGCACGGTCGTGATCTCGGTGGTTATTCCCGTGTCGATCGTGGCGACGTTCGCGCTGGTGTATTTCGCCGGGTTCACCCTGAACCTCATGACGTTGGGCGGGCTCGCTCTGGGCGTTGGCATGATGGTCGACAGCTCGATCGTCGTGCTCGAAAACATCGTCCGGCGGCGCGACGAAAACGATGAGCCCATTGCGCGGGCGGCCGTCGAGGGAACGCGCGAGGTCGCTACGGCGATTTTGGCCAGCACCATCACCACGGTCATCATCTTCTTGCCGCTCATGCTGGTCGACGGCGTGTCGGGCCTGCTGTTTCGCGAGCTCGCCTACGTGGTGGCTTTCTCGCTCATGGCCTCGCTGGTGGTTGCGTTGACGGTCGTGCCGATGCTGGCGGCCCGGCTGTTGCCGTCGGGCCGGCTGGGGCGCCTCGGGGCCGCGACGGCGGGGGAGGGGTCACTGGCGGCGCGGGCCGAGGCTCGCTTCGACGCGCTTGGACTCGGGTATCGCAGGCTGCTGACCGCGGCGCTCGGCCGTCGGGCGCACACGGTCGTGGCAGCGCTGGCCATCACGGCGGCGAGCGCCGCGCTGATTCCGGGTATCGGCACCGAGTTCATGCCGCCGTCGGACGAAGGCGAAGTGCGGGTCAACGGCGAGATGGAAATCGGCACCCGCCTGGGCCTCGTGGATCGCCAGCTGCGCCGGGTCGAGGAGCTCGTGTATCCGGCGGTTCCCGAGCTGCGGGCGGTTGTCGCGTCGGCGGGTTCGAGTAGCTGGCGGCCCGACTCGGGAGCTGAGAGCGACGTGCGGCTGTCGCTCGGCCCGGCCGCGGAGCGAACCCGGTCCAACACCGAGATTGCCGCGGAGCTACGCCAGCTTCTCGAAGGCCAGGTGCCCGGCGTCAAGATTCGGGTGCGGGCGCCCCAGGGGCAGTTCATCTTGCAGCGCATTCTCGGTCGGGCCGACGAGGGCGTGACCATCGAGATTCGCGGCTACGAGCTCGACGTGCTCACGGGGCTCGCGGCGCGGGCCGCCGAGGTGGTGCCCGACGTCGACGGGGTCACCGACGTGCGGGTGAGTCGAAAGGCCGGCGTCCCGCAGTCGGTGCTGCAGGTCCGCCGCGACAAGGCCGCCGCGCTCGGTCTTTCGGTTCGCCAGGTCGCCGAGGCCATCGAGACCGCGGTGGCCGGCCGGCGCGCCGGCGAGTTTCGACCCGCCGGCCAGTCCTACCGCATTCTCGTGCAGCTGCGCGATGTCGAGAAGCTGCCCCTCGACGAGATTCTGGGGCTCACCATCGAGACCCCGGACGGCACGGCGGTGGCGCTTCGCAACGTCGTCGAGGTCGTGGACAACCGCGGCCCGGTGCTCATCGACCGAAAGGACCAGCAGCGCGTCATCACCGTCGAGGCCAACGTGGCCGGGCGCGATACCGGCTCCGTGGCCGCCGACATCGAGGAAGCGCTGCGGTCGATTCCCCGGCCGGTGGGGTACGAACTGTCAGTCGCGGGAACCCTCGAGGAACAGCGCAAGTCGTTCGACCAGCTGTCGCTCAGCCTGATCGTGGCGCTGCTGCTGGTGTACATGGTGCTGGCCTGCCAGTACGAGTCGCTGCGCGACCCCCTGGTCGTGATGTTTTCCGTGCCCGTGGCCGGTGTTGGTGTGCTGGTGACCCTCTGGGCGACGAACACCACGCTCAACGTGCAGTCGTTCATCGGCTGCATCATGCTGGGTGGCATTGTGGTCAACAACGCGATCCTGCTGGTCGATCAAGGCGCCCGGCTGTGCGCGCAGGGCGTTACCGTGGTGGAAGCCGCGGCCGAGGCGGGGCGCCGTCGGCTGCGCCCGATCTTGATGACAACGCTCACGACGGTGTTGGGCCTGCTGCCCCTGGCGCTGGGAATCGGAGAGGGCGCCGAGGCCCAGGCCCCGCTGGCCCGCGCCGTGATTGGCGGCCTGGTGGGATCGACGGCCATCACCCTCGTGCTCATCCCGGTGATGTTCACGCTCATCCATCGCCCCGTGCCGGCGAAAGACGCCGGCTAGCGCGGGCGTAGCGCGCCGCGCGTCGCCAACGAGGATGGCTCGGCGCTAGGTTGCGCTGCTCATTCGACGACGAGGCATTCGATGGTGGTTTCGATCCGAAAGTTGGACTGATCGGTCCGGCGCTCGGCGTGAAAGATGTCCATGGCGTAGTCGTTGCCGGGCGAGATGCCCAGGTTCGCGGCCTCGGCGTCGAGGTCCACCGTGGCGGTCAGCGCGGGGTGAAGGCCGCCCAGATCGATGGCGAGGGTTCCGTTGATGAACAGCCACAGGTCGTCGTCACCGGTGAAGGTGAATATCTCGCCGCCTCGATAGCGAAAGCGCGTGTGGATCTCGGTGGTGAAGTGAAAGTTGTTCGGGTTTCCCTCGTTGCCAAAGCCCGTGCCGTCGAGGGGAAAGAAGGTCGAGTCGTCGAACACGAACACGCCCGGTTGAGTCTCCTGCAGCACGATGGGCAGACGGACTCGCATGTTGACCTGGGGAACGTCCCGGTACCACTGATTGAATTCGTCCGGCCCCGTGGTTTGCGCGGTGCCTCCGGGGTGCGCGTATACCGGCTTTTGGTCGGCCCCGAGCTGGGACTCGACCAGTCCCTCGAAGGCGTCGTTGCCCGCAAACTGCTCGAAATCGGGGTGCGCTGAGCGAAAATCGCGAAAGTCCGCTTCAAGCGTGCCGCAGGCAACGCCGCCGTCGACTCCGCCGGGACCGTCCGGCCCATCGCCGTCGCCGGCGCCGGTCGCCGTGCCGTCACCGTCGCCGGTGCCAGCGCCATCGCCCGTGCCGTCGGCCCCGCCGGTGCCGTCGCCGTCTGCTCCACCGCCCGTACCCGACGACGAGCCGCAGGCCCCGGCGCTGAGAATCGAAATCGCGAAAACAACGAACCGGGCGAACTTGCAGACCGTCACCGCGGGATCAAAACCAACTGAGCGCAGCTCGTCAATCACCAACCGCGCGCGGCTCTATACAGGCGTCGCGGCGCGGGCGCAGCCGACGCTTCTCTGTTGTCCGCGGAGCGCAGTTTCACGGCGCCAGGTGTAATGAGTGACGCCGGTTTCGCCGCGCCTGCTGGTCACGCGGTTCGCTCGGTCCACGCGACGATGAACAGCGCGACCAATCCCAACGCGGCGAAGCCGGACACGAGCGGCAAGACCGTACCGTCGTACGCGCTGCCGATCGCGTACCCGAGGACCAGCGAGATGACGGTCGAAAGCGACCCGATCACCGCGGCCGCGGTGCCGGCGATATGACCCAGCGGCTCGAGTGCGAGGGAATTGAAGTTGCCGAACAGCAGCCCGACGCACAAAAACGTTGCCAGCAAGTAGGCCATGAACCACGGCAGGCCGGGCAGGCCATCCTGCGTCCAGACGACCGCCGCGAAGCCGACGCCGAGCACCGCCACGGACGTGAGCGCGCGCCAGCAGACGGCCCGCATGCCGAGCCGCATGACCAGGCGCGAGTTCAGGAGGGCGGCCGCTCCCAGCGACAGAGAGAGCGCGCCGAAGTACAGGGGAAAGTCGTCGCCAACGCCGTAGGTGTCGACGAAGATCTGCTGCGCCGAACTCAGATAGCCGAGAAAGGCGCCGAAGATCGTTCCCGCGGCCAGGGTGTAGCCGAGCGATGACCGCGTTTGCACCGTTTCGACCACGGCGAGCCAGATACGTCCGGGGCGCAGGGGAAGCCGGCGCGCCGGCTCCAGGGTCTCGGGCTGGCGGACGAACCAGAGCGCCGCAACGACGCCTTGGAGGAGCAGAAACGCGTAGATGGTGCGCCACGGAGCGACCGTCAAAATCGCCTGGCCAAGAGCCGGGGCAATGGCGGGCACGATGATGAACACCGCCATGATGATCGAGAGAATGCGCGCCATGTCGCGACCCTTGTACAGGTCGCGGACGATGGCCATGCACACGATGCGCGGGCCGGCCGCTCCCAGCCCCTGCATTGCGCGGCCCACCAGCATGGCCTCGAAGGTTTCGGCTTGAAAGCTCAAAGCCGCCCCCGCGACAAACAGGAGCAGCCCGGTGAAGATCGCACGCTTTCGCCCGACCGAATCGGACAGCGGTCCCATGATGAGCTGGCCCACCGACATGCCGACGAACAGGGCGGTGACGACCAGCTGCGCGTCGTTCGCGTCGTCGAGGTGCAGGTCTTTGGCGATGAGGCCCAGAGCCGGCAGCATGGCGTCGATGGCCATGGCGGTGAGCGACACGAGCAGCGCCATGAGCGGCACGAACTCGCCGGTGCGCAGGTGCGCGGTAGAACGCGATTCCGTCACGGGGTAGCGGTCCGAGCTGCGGCGTGCCCGGCGCTGGCCGCCGCGCTGGTGAGCGCGGCGCCCCAGACGATGTCCACGAGCGTCACGTCGAGGGGCCAGTCCTTCAAAAACGACAGGCTGGTAAGTTCGTAGGTGCCGTAGGCGAGGGCACCCAGGGCCGCGCCGCGGATGGCCGAGGCGGCCAGTCGGCCGCGGGCCAGGCCCGGCAGTACGCAGAAGTAGACGACGCCGGCCAGGTAGGCGGCGTAAAACACCGCTGCGGCAAACAGGTTGGCTTCATCCGCCAGAAGGTGCGCTAGCCGGGACCGGTAAAACTCGCCCGCGATGGCGCCGAGCCAGGCCGCGTCGAGCGCGACGAAGGCGGTCGCGGCGGCCAGGTAGGCTTTGGCGTACGAAGGCAATGCCGCGGCAGTCTAGCAGGCCGTGCGGTGACGGCTGTGGGTCCTGCCGGGGCAGAGAGGTCCGGGGGCGGAGGCCGGTCGAAAGCGCTCAACCTTGCCGCCGTTTCGGTGAGGCGGCCTGTCGTGCCGTGTGCGCGAGCCCGTGCCCGTTGCGGCGGCGCCCTAGAGCTGGTTGGCGCGTCGCGCGTCGTTGATGGCGCCGACGATCCAACGCGCGTAGGTTTGCCGTTGCCCGGAGCCGGCCATCTCGAGGCGCAGGTGCACGCCCATGTCGAGCCGCCCGTCGCTCGACTTGCTCCACGCGACCCGGCCGGGGAGGTTCATGTGTTCTCCGGCGAGCAGGAAGCGCACCGACACGGTGGACGACCGGGGCACGGGAAACGGCACCGCGGCGAGTGACAGCCCAATGCCCTCGCACGACACGGCCGACATCACGGCCTTGAACGTGTGCTTCCGGTTGCGAACGATAATGTCCACCTCGGCGGGGGCGTTCGCGGGCAGCCGGGGGTACTTGCGGATGGCGTTGGGCATAAAGCCTTACGATACGGATCTAGATTTAATCTTCGAGAAGAAAGTCAACCGGTAGCGACCTCACAAAAATGGCAACTCATCGCTACCCTCCCTGTCCGCCCGGCTACACGCCGCGGAGGAGGCTGCGGGCGTCTACTCCGGAAGGGGCAGGCGGATCACCACGGGCAGATGGTCACTTACCCGGTCGACGTACTGGCCGTACTGCCGATCGAGCTGGGCGACGAACCCGACGTTGCCCGCGGTTTCCGCGTCGAGGCCCACAGTGGTGATGATGTGGTCGTAGAACACCCGGCTCGGCACGAACGAATAAAAGTCGTCGGCCTCGGCGGCCAGGGTCTGCATTCGGTAACGCGGCGAATCCAGCCAGGGTTCCATGACCTCCCGGCCGCCGTTGGTGGTCAGGCGGTCGTTGAAGTCACCCAGAAGCAGGACGTCTTCGTCGACCGTTTCCACCAGCTCCCGGGTCAGCTCTTCGAGGGCGAGGTTGGCCGCCAGGCGACGGTCGGCGTCTTCGCCACCTCGACCCGCCTTCAGGTGCACGGTAATCGCGACAAAGTCGAAGGACTGGTCGCTGCACGGGTTCACGGTCACGGTGACGCCAAACGGTTCACGAGGAAATCCGAACCGGTCATCTCGGAACCAGACCGTGGGATTGGTCACAGTGGCGAGGTCGGCTCGGTAGATGAACCCGAGATTGTGAAACGCGCCGATGTCGGCGAGCACTCCGTCGTACCCGGGAAGTCGCTCGACCAGCTCGTCGAACGCGTCCTCGTCGACGACTTCCTGCACGGCCACGAAGTCCAGGGCCAGCGAGGCGATCAGGTCGGCGACCAGCCGCGGCGTGTCGTCTTCGACCGTGAAGTTTTCGATGTTCCAGGTGGCGACGTCGAAGGTCGTGTTGGTGCCGACCGACGGCACGACGTCGGTCTGCGGCGCGGGAAACCGGCCGGGGGGCGGCGGCTGGAGCGTGCAGTCGTCGTCGCCGCCCGGGTCGCCGGGGTCGCCCGGCTCCCCTGGATCACCCGGGTCGTCGGGCGGCGGCGCTGGCTCGGGCGGCGGTTCGGGCTGCTCGTCCGTGCCGGTCGTCGAATCGCCCGGGTCCGAGGTGCCGCCTTCCGAGCCCAGGTCGCAGGCGCCGACGGCCCCGGTCAGGGCAAGGAACGCAAAGGCTGCCGCAAGCGATTTCACGACCGGCAGACTACGTCGAGCCCGCGGTTGCACGAGCCCAACAGCCACTGACACGCGCTGTGGCGCGCGGCCGTTTGCGAACGAACGTTCCGAGAACGCGGCGTCTAGGAGCGCGCGGGCGAAACATCGATTTCCGGCGCGGCCTGGCCGCGTCGGCCGTACGAACCGTTTTCCTGGTAGCGCTTGCCCTGCAGGCGATTGAGCGCCACGCGACCGCGCCAGCCGAGATAGCCGCGGTTGAACTTGGTTACCTGATCCGCCGACAGGTACGGGTTGTTGACCTTGGCGATGTTGACGAGGGCGAGCACTTGCTCGGCGACGCTCACCGGGCACCCCTCGAGGCGCATCCAGCCGCGCCGTCGCGCGACCGCGAGCTTGGCGGTGGTGACCGCCATCTTTTTGAAGATGTCGTCGTGCTTGATGTCGTGGGGATCTTTGGTGGCGCGGTCCTTGTACACGTTGCGGATCTGCACCGGCTTGTCGGCGATGGTTCCGCTCCACTCGGCGCAGTCGCCGATGAAGACCACCATCTCGTCGGGGCCCGCCGGAATCGGCGCGTCGTACTTGCCGAAAACGACGTGCATGCGCGGCATCTTCTCGTCGCACTCCGCGTCGTACAGCCGCAGGATCTCGATGGCCTCTTCGATGGCCCCCGGGCACCCACCCCAGCAGTAGTCGCTGTGCTCGGGCTCGGGCGGCGGTCCCGAGTAGGCGGAGATGTTGGTGCCCTCGAAGTACTTTTCCACCCGAATGAGGCCGACCTCAAAGCCATCGGCTTTGGCCTTGGCCTCCTCCAAGGTTACGTCGCCGGTGATCTTGATCGACTCGATGTCGGTGGTGCCGAAGCCGTAGTCTTCGGCGAGTCGAATGTGATCGACGGTGCGCGGGTCGAGACCGATGATCGCCGAGCACACAGCGTCGAACGCGACCTGGCTGTTGCCCATCACGACGAGACCGAGCTTGCGCGGCTGCGGGGTCAGCATGCGGCCCTCGCCGGCGATGATGCCGTCGATCGCGATGAACTGGGGCTGAATGATGTACTGCAGGTCGGCGACTTTTTCGTTGAGCCGATGGTCGTGGTCGATGAGCCGGTGTCGGTCGTCCTGAATGCCGATGTAGTTCTTCATGGAGAACGTGACCGTCGTCCAGGGGTGCGCCTTGAACTTGGGCATGTTGACGAAGAAGTCGGCCCTCGCTACCGGCTCGGGGGTGAACACGTAGTCGCGCAGTCGCTGGGGATGGTGCAGCGGAATCTCCACCTGCGGCTCTTCTTCGAAGAAGTAGTGGTCGGCGCCGAGCCGCTCGACCATCTCCTCGAACCCCGACTCGCGATACGCCAGCCGGGTGGGCACGGTGATTCCGCACCGCTCGCCCACGGCGAGCTCGGTCATCTTGGCGCTGCCCACGTCGCGCAGGGCTAGCAGCATGCCTTCACCGAACTCGGGGCGCGTGTGCGCGTGCGGAAACAGCTCACCGGCGGCGACCAGGTTCGGCTTCACGAGGGTTCGTCCGAAGGGTTGCAGCTCCAGTTCCTCGAGCCCCTCGCGCAGTATCCGCCGGATCTTCTGCGGGTCGTAGTCGTCGCAAGCGCGGATGATGACCTTGGGCTCGGAAGGGATTTTCATCGCCGAAAGTGTAGCCCATTTCAGTTTTTCGTCCGCGATCGGCGGGCGATTGCGGACGATGGTCGGATCAGTCGGCGCTGTTTGCCCGGTGCGTCATCGGACGACGTCGCGTCCGGCCGCGCTGGCGTTCTGACGTTGGGCGCGGCGCGAAGTGCCCGCTACCGGGCCGCGCGGTCGCGCGCATCCGCCAGGGCTTCGATCGCCTGCCGTTGCTGGTCGTCGAGACTCTTGCTCGCGGCGCTTTCGAGCAGCGCGCGCGCCGCGGTTGGGTCGCCGGTTTCGCTGGCGCGGGCAAACCACGCCTCGGCAATCGCCGCGTGGTTTCGCGCCCGACCGGCGTAGTCGCGGGCTTCGTCGTAGTCCGCCAGACCCACGTAGGACAGGGCCAGGACCTCCCACACGCGCTCGAGCTGCTTGCCCGACACGTTGGCGTCCGAGCGAATCTGGTGGCAAAGCCGCGCCGCTTCGCGAAAGTCGCCCTCGGCGAGGGCGCGCTCGGCATCGCCGAGCAGCCCGCGGGCGAACGTGTGCTTGGGGCGCACGGGGCCGGAAGCGCTGGTCGAGTTGATGCGAGTCAGGTTTTCGTAGGCCAGCAGGCCGGCCAGCACGACCAGAAACATCGAGCCCCAATGGGTGAGCGCGAGGACGACGGCGCCGCCGCCGAGAATGAGACCGGTGACGTGCGTGATTTGCTCGGCGGTGCGCGCCGAGGGCAGCAGCTTGACCAGCGCGATGCGAAACAGCTGGCCGCCGTCCAGGGGCCAAAGCGGCACCAGGTTCACCAGGCTCCAGGCGATGTTGATGAACAACATATGCTCGAAGAAGCGGAACAACATCGGGTCGGTCAGGGCCTGGGGCGCCGCGATGAGCAAGATCTCGCGGGTCGCGTAGACCAGGCCGCCGAGCAGCAACCCCGCGCCCGGCCCGGCGGCAATGATGAGCACGTCGTCGCGGTCGCTGTCGGCGCGCTCGTGTGCGCACAGCCCACCCCAACCGTGCAGCAGGATGCGCGGCTGCAGGCGCAGGCGCTTGGACACCAGGCCGTGACCGAGCTCGTGCACGAGGATGCTCACGAACACGCACAGCACCCAGAGCGCGCCTTCGGCGGGCTGGCCGGCGCTGCGAAAGCCGATGAAGCCGACCACCACCAGGAACCACATCGACATGTGGACCGGGATTCCGGCGATGGTGAATAGGTGGATACCTCCCACGGCGGCAGTATACGCGCGCGGCGGCGAGGCAAACGAGGGGATCGTGCACCCCGAGGCGAGCCCGCGTTCGGGGCGCCTATCCCCCGAAACGGACTAGGTGCGCGGCGCGTCCCACGCGGGGCAGGCCGGCAGCGCGTGAGCCAGCTCGCGAACTTGCCCGGTCGAGTCTATTCGCGGTCGTCTCGGTCGCCCTCGACCTGGCGTTTTTCGAGAACGGTGGTCGTGCCCTGGGCGTCCGTGCGCGTCACGGTGCCGTCGGACTCGATGACCGTGGTCGCGCCGTTTTCTTCGAGCACGATGGTCTTGCCGTCGGCGGTCTCGTGCACCGTGACGTGGCGGGCACCGCCCGGGCCGAAGGACCAGGCGTTCGGGGTGACGACAAGTGGCTCGACGGCGATCGGCGGCAACGCGGCGTCGAGGCCTCGCGCGACCTCCGACTGGAGCTGTCGTTCGAGCCGGCCGAGCTCGTCGATGTGAACGCCGCGAAGCCCGCGCTTGTCGGCGGGCATGCAGTCGACCAGCGCGCCGAAGTTGTCGGCGCCGTAGGCGCAAGAAAGGACCGCCGGCGAAACGCCCCCCGCGTTGATGCACTCGGTGCGCAGCGCGTAGTGCCAGCGCGACAGCGGGCCCGTGGGGCGGGTGTCGTCGGTGATGCCCCCGCCGCGGGCAGCGGATGCGGCGCTCTCGACGAGGGCGATGTAGCGCTCGGCGTAGGCGTCACACAGGAGCGCCTGCTCACCCGAGATCGGATGATCGTCGTCGTGTGCGCTCTCGATGGTCGCCACCGCAGCGGAGGTCGCCACGACAGCGGCGGCGCCGAGGGCGACGAACTTGAGGCCCCGCCGAACCCGGGCAAAGCGTTTGGGAGCCGCGGCGAGGGGCTTTGCCGCGTCACCGTCGGAGGTGTCCTCCCCGGCCTCGAGGCGTTCGAGGGCGGCTCGGGCCTCCAGGGCCGACGCGAAGCGCTCTTCGCGATCGCGCGCGGTGAGTTTGCCGAGAAACCGGCCCATTGGCGCGGAGATGTTGGCGCTCACCGGTTCCGACGCCTCGAGCAGCTTCCACGGCTCGCGACGAGTGAGCAGGTGAAGCACCGAAGCGCCGAGCGCGTACAGATCGGTGGACGAATCGACCTGTCCCGCCATCTGTTCTACCGGCATGTAGCCGAATGTGCCTGCCATGGTCGAGCCGACGGTGGCGCCTTGATCGTAGGCGGCGCCGAAGTCGACCAGCGCGATGGTGCCGTCGTCTCGCTGAAGCAAGTTGGCGGGCTTGATGTCCCGGTGAATGACGGCGGGCGACAATCCCTGGAGGTAAACGAGGATGTCGATGACCTGCCGCAAGATGTCGCGGCATTCGGCCTCGTCGAACCAGTGGTCGCGCAGGCGCGACTCGAGCGATGGGCCGTCGATGAAGTCCTGGGCCAGATACAGGCGGGTGTCGACGCCTTCGCCTTCTTGAAACGACGCGACAAATCGGGGAATCGCCGGGTGCTCGAGGGCGCGCAGGAACTTGGCCTCGCGTTCGAACGCGGCGATGGCTTCGACGCCCGGGGCCTGGACGAACGCGAGCTCCTTGAGGGCCACGCGTTTGCCGTCGGCGTCGCGCGCGACGTAGAGGCGTCCGCGGGCGTGGGAAACCAGCACGTCGTCGATGGCAAAACCCCCGGCGCGGACGGCGGCGCCGCAGTGGCTGCACCGGTCGCTGTCGGCGGCGAGGACTTGCTCGCAGGCGCAGCAGAAAACGATCTGGTCCGCGGTGTTGCGCAGGTCGAGCTCGAACTCCGCCTCGGCGGCGACTTTTTGCGAGCAGGTTGCGCATTCGGCGAGATGCGATTCGATCGCCGACGCGTCGTCGCTGGCGCCCATGACGTAGAGTTCGAGCTCGCGATCGGAGGGGTGGTTCACGCTTCGTTCTCCTCGGCGAGGGCCGCGCGCAGGCGCTGGCGGGTCTCGCACAGTGTTTGGCGCACGCGCTGCAGCGAGATGCCTGCTTCGCGGGCGGCGTCGGCGTGAGACAGGCGCTCAGGCCCGTAAACGAGGCGAAAGACGCGCCGGGCCTTCGGCGAACACTCGGCCAGGGCGGCCAGGGTGCGATCCAGGCGGCGCCGGTTGTCGACCTCGCGCTCGAGGTCGGTGGCGTCTGGATGCTCGGGCTCGCTGTCGGGCACGACGGCCAGGTTGATCGGCTCGCGCTTCGATTGGGCGAGCAAGTCGAGGGCGAGAAAGCGAGCCTGGCGGATGACGAGCCCCGGCAAGCGGATGTCGTTGAGTTCGCCGGCGGCCTGCTTTTCCATCAGCCGCGTCCAGGCGGCCTGAGCCAGCTCGCGCGCCTGGTCGGGCCCGAGTCCCATGGCCAGCAGAGACAGAACCACCCGGCGGTCGTGTACCCGGATTGCGTCTGCCCACTGATCGCGGGGGCCGATTTCCAATTGTCCCACGGTTCGAGAACGGGTGAGCCGCGCAAGCATATCGGGCGCCGCGGTCTTTTTGGCCCACCCCCGGCGCAACATGCCGACAGTCCTGCCGATTTTGTTTTCTGGAGCAGACGGCGTCGGCGCTGGTGCCGGCCGCGCGGCTCGCTCGACAAGCGGCCGTCTCGGCCTACCTTTGCCGCGTGGCGGTGCAGCTCGTTTGGTTCAAGCGCGACTTGCGAGTCGACGACCACAGGCCGCTGGTGGCAGCGCGTCGCGCGGGGCCCGTGCTGTGCGTGTACGTGTTCGAACCCGACGTCATTGCCTTGCCCGAGAGCGACCCGCGCCACTGGCAGTTCGTGATTCAGTCCCTTGCCGATCTGCGCGAGGAGCTCCGGGCCCGGGGCGCCGATCTGGTGCTTCGAACGGGCGACGTGGTCGACGTGTTCGATGAGCTGTGCGCCGAGGTGCCGGTGGCCGGGGTGTGGAGCCACGAAGGAACGGGCCTGCTGGCGACCTACGAGCGCGACAAGCGAGTCAAGCGGTGGGCCAAAGACCGGGGCGTTCCCTGGACCGAGATTCCTCAGTTCGGAGTGTTTCGCCCGCTCGACAGCCGCGACGGCTGGGCGAAGCGGCGGGCGAGGCGCATGCACGAGGCGCTCGTCGCCGCGCCCGCGCGCCTGGTCGCCGCGCCCGTTCGCGACCCGGGTGCGCTGCCGACGCTGTCGCAGCTAGGTCTGGCGGCCAGTGAGGCCGAGGACGCTCAGGTCGGCGGTCTCGAAGCCGGGCGCACGCTGCTGACCAGCTTCATCTCGGCCCGCGGCCGCGACTACCGGACGTCGATGTCCAGCCCGCTGTCCGCCTGGGATAGCTGCAGCCGCATCAGTCCCTACCTGGCGTACGGCACGCTCTCGCTTCGGCGGGCCGTGCGCACGGCCGAAGCCGCGCGACGCAAGTACGCCGAGCGGGCCCGGGCGGGGCGGTCCGATAGCAAGGACGCCGGCGAGTGGGCCCGGTCGATGAAGGCGTTCGCCGAGCGACTCACGTGGCACTGCCACTTCACGCAGAAGCTCGAGTCGGAGCCCGAGATCGAGATTCGCAACATGAGCCGGACCTTCGACGGCATGCGCACTGAAGACCCGGCCGATTGGACGACCGAGCAGCGCCGGCGGTTCGACGCGTTTCGCGCGGGGCGCACCGGCTATCCGATGGTCGACGCAAGCGTGCGCTGCCTGCGCGCGACCGGTTGGATCAACTTCCGCATGCGCGCCATGCTGGTGAGCTTTGCGAGCTACTACCTGTGGCTTCACTGGAAACCGACCGCCGAGTTTCTCGCGCGGCTGTTCGTCGACTTCGAGCCGGGCATTCACTACCCCCAGGTGCAGATGCAGGCCGGTACCACCGGCATCAGTGCAAACCGCGTCTACTCACCGGCAAAGCAGCTTCGCGACCAGGACCCGCAGGGAGAGTTCGTGCGGCGGTGGGTACCCGAGCTCGCCGACGTGCCGGTGGCCGTGCTCGATCGCCCCGGCCAGATGTCGCTGGCGGAGCAGGCCCGCGTCGGATGCCGGGTCGGTCCCGACTACCCGGAGCCGATCGTCGTCGCCGGGGCCGCGCGCGCCGAAGCGGCGCGGCGACTGGCGGCGGCGTCGCGTGGCCCGGCGGCTCGAGCCGAAGCCCGGCGCGTGTTCGAGCGGCACGGCAGTCGCCGCGGCCCGAGGGGCCGTCGCTATCGCGGCTCGCCGAGCTCGCGGCGGTTGCCCTGATCGTCGAACCGCACGTACGCGAAGTAGACGAACACCAGGAAGAACACCGGCAGTAGCCACAGGAAGGTCGCGTCGAAGGCCACCGCCAGCGCCACCGTGATGGCGCCGTACGACGGCCAGAGCCACCACGTCGACCGGAAGAGGGCTGCCATTTGACGCACGACCAAGGACTAGCACCCATGTCGGGCCGGCGGGAGGTAGGTGTCGTGCGCATCGAGCTTGCGCCACCCTACGGCCTCGACTAATGTTCGTATATCTCGACGGCGCGGTGCTTTGGTGTCGGGAAAAACGATGGCCCTCAGGGCCCGGAGGAGAGCGACTTGGAGTGGCTGAACTACCACCATTTGCAATACTTTTGGCTGGTTGCCCGTGAGGGCGGCATCCAACCGGCGGCCAAGCTGCTCGGCTTGGCTCATCCGACGATCAGTGGCCAGATCAAGCAACTCGAACAGTCGCTGGACCAGCAGCTGTTCGACCGGAGCGGCCGCCGGCTTCGCCTAACCGAGGTCGGCAAGCTCGTGTACCGGTACGCCGAGGACATCTTTACGACCGGCAAAGAGCTCCAGCGCGCGCTCGAGGGCGACATTGCCGGCAAGCTGCCGCGGCTGGTCGTGGGCGTCACCGAGGCCATGCCCAAGCTGGTGGTGCGCGCGATGCTCGAGCCGGCGTTGGCCATGGACCGACCGGTTCAACTCGCCATCGAAGAGGACCGACAGGACCGTCTGCTGGCCGAGCTAGCCCTGCACAACCTCGACATCGTGTTGTCGGATGTGCCGGTGCCGTCGGACGTGGGGGTCAAAGCCTTTAGCCACCTGCTCGGCGAATGCGGCGTGGTCTTTCTCGCCGTCGAAGAGACGGCCGCCAAATACCGGGAGGGGTTTCCGGGGTCGCTGTCGGGGGCGCCGTGGCTCGCGCCTACGTCGGTGTCCAACATGCGCCGAGAGCTCGACCAGTGGTTCGAAGACATCGGGGCCAAGCCCAGCGTGGTGGCGGAGTTCGCCGACAGCGCGTTGCTCAAAGTCTTTGGTGGCGACGGCTTCGGGGTCTTCGCCGTACCGACGGCGATCGAAAAGCGAGTGTGCGAGCAGTTCGGCGTATCGGTCGTGGGGCACACCGAGGCCGTGCGGGCGCGGTTTTACGCCATCTCTACCGAGCGGCGGTTGCGGCACCCGGCGGCGCTTGCCATCACCCAGTCCGCTCGTCGGAACCTGTTCGAGTGATGTCGAACGCGCGGCCGCGTTTGTCGACCGTGTAGTGGCGTATGCGTGCGCGGGCTAGTTCCGCGCACGTAGCGCAATCGCAGTCGGGCGAAAGTGTGTTTCCAGCGCGCGTCATGCTGACGGCGATGCGGGAGCGCTGGTTGGGCAATCGGTGTCGCGTCGTCATCGAGCCCTCGCGAAAGGGCAACAAGCGTGCCCGGCGCAGTCGTCGAACTTTCGGTGTGCGGCGTCCGGGGCCTCGGACAGCGCGTCCGGCGCGTCGGACGCGCGGACGGGTGTGGCAACGGCTCCACGCCCGCGCGGCGAACGCTCGCGTTGATTTGCCAGCCGGCGAAATTCACGCGTGAAACGCGATGGCGGTTTCGCTACGATGGAATCATGAGGGTGATCGTCTTGACTGGTCTTCTAGCAGCGGTCATGACGGGGTGCTTCGCGGGGACGGTCGAGAAGGGCAAGGGCGACGCGGAGTTCGAGTGGAGCAACTACTACATCGTCGGGCGTAAGCTCGAGCTTCACTCCAAGATTCTCGACGAGTCGCGGGAGGTCTGGGTGTACACGCCGCCGGGCTACGCCCTGGCCATGCGCAAGTTCCCGACCCTCTACGTGCTCGACGGCGACGCGCACTTTCACCACGTCGCCAGCCTGGTCGACTTCCTCGGCGGCAGCGGTCGAATGCCGCCCATGATCGTCGTTGGCCTCAGCAACGTGGACCGCAATCGCGACTTCACGCCCACCCGCGCCGAGGGCCTGAATTCGAGCGGCGGAGCCGACAAGTTCCTCGCGTTCATGGAAGACGAGCTGTTCCCGTTCCTCGAGAGCAAGTATCGGGTCAGCCACTATCGCGCGCTCATGGGCCACTCCTTCGGAGGTCTGGTCACGGTGCACGCGCTGCTCGAGTCGCCAGACCTGTTCTCGGCATACATCGCGGTCTCGCCGAGCCTGTGGTGGGACGACCAGATCACCGAGCAGCAGGCGCCGGCCCGGTTTGCCCGGCGCCGCATCGACGACAAGTTCCTGTTCTTCGCCGTCGGGGCCGAGAACCAGATCATGCGCACCAGCAACGAGAGCTTTTCGAAGCTGCTCAGGGCCAAAGCCCCCACCGGGTTGCACTGGCGGTACGCGTACCTTGGCCGGGACGACCACTTCACCTCGGCCCATCGAGGGGTGCAGCTCGGTCTCGAGTCGCTGTTCGAAAAGTGGGCCGTGCCGCCCGATACCCGGTCCGTCAGGGCTCTCGAGGACCACTATCGAGGTTGGAGCGAGAAGCTTGGCTACGAGATCGTGATCCCCGAGGGGCTCATCAATCAGTTCGCCTACGCGCTGCTGCGCCAGGGCGATGTCAGCCACGCGCTGGCGGCCTTCCATCGCAACGCCGAGCTGTACCCGCATTCGCCGAACGTGTACGACAGCCTGGGCGAGGGCCTCGAGGAGGCGGGTCACTTGCCCGAAGCCATCGCCGCTCACGAGCGCGCCGTTCAGCTAGCGCGTCGGCAAGAGCACCGGCTCCTCGGCGTGTTCGAGCAGCGCCTCGACGAGGTCAGGCAGCGCGCGTCCGGGCCCTAGGCTCGGGGCCGTGTACGCACTAGAAGATCTCCGGGCACCAGGCTGCCAAACCGGGGTTGGCCAGCAGCCGGCCCGCGCGCTCGACCGCGTTGCGCGAGCCGCGAATCCGGCCCGCGTTCGCCAGCGTTTGCGGAGCAACGGCGCCGAAGTACAGGGCCGACAAAACGGGCAGCTCGAGTTCGAGCTCGGGCTCCGACGCGGCCGCGCAGGGCGCGCACGTCGCCTGGCCATCCGCAACGTCAAGGCGGTAGCTCGCCGAGTCTCCCCGGTGGTGCACGCGAAAGCTCACCGAGCCGTCGGCGCCGTACCCCCGGGCGGCCAGGGCGGTCGGCACGTCGCACAGCCGCAGCCAGATGCCCTCGATGACGTCGACCTTGAGCTCGCGCGGGTCGCGAAGAATATGAGGAAGCACACTGTCGGACGGCGCGTTCCACCACTTGACCTGCTTGTAGAGGTCGAAGGAGAGAAGGTGGTGCCACAGGCTCGCCTCGGCGGCTCCGTCGACGGCTACCAGCTCGATCAGGTCGAGGGTGCCGTTGGGGCGGCCGTTATCGTCCCATTCGAGGCGTTGGCGGTAGGCGGCAAAGCCGACGTCGTCGGTTCCGCGGCGCGCGATCAGGTAGCGGCGTCGGGGGGCGTCGGGCTCACGGCGCTGGTCGCGGAAATGGCGAACGTCCCACCAGCCGTGGCGCCGGGCGAACGTTCCGGGTCGCAGCGATCGCGCGCGATCGAACACCGCGGGCAGCCGGCGTCGCGCCTCGTCCACGTCGGCCAGCTCGAGTTGGTCGCACGGTCGAGATAGTTCGGTTCGGGCGCGCGCGGTGTCCAGGGTGAAGCGTCGCGCCGGAGCGGCGTGGCCGTAGCCAAAGCGCCCGTAGATGACGGCTTCCGAGGCCCACAGGGCCGAGATGGACTCACCCGTGCGGTCGACGTCGTCGAAGTGAGCCCGCATCATGGCGCTCAGCACTCCTCGCCGCCGATGGCTCGGCAGTACGCCGACCATGGTCAAGCCAGCCACCGGTATCGTCCGGTTGCCGGGAACGGCCATGTCGAGGGAGAACGAGCCCGATGTCGCCACGATTCGACCGCCGTCGAAGGCGGCATAGGAGCGGGCGAGGTCGAAAAACGACCGCAGGCTCGTGTCGGCGTCGTCGGCGCGGTTGGGCTCGACGCCGAAAGCCGAGGCCATGCAACCGCGAAAGGCCGCGACTTCGCTCGCTTCGATGGAGCGGATTTCGATCGACATAGCGAGACGGCGACTGTAACGCCGCGCCGGCCGCGGCGGCGACCGCCGGGTGCGATTTGTCGCTACAATGCGCGCGGCAATGGAGCGCCCGTGGATTGCGATAGCGGTGGGGCTGGCGGTGGCCGCGCTGCTTTGGTTGGTGCGCGGCGGCGACGCCCAGCCGTCGAGCGCGGCGAACGATGGCGCGAGGGCGAGCCAACCCGCGGCCGCGGCCCGCGGCAAGGTCGGGACCCCGCGGCCCGCCGGTCGGGCGCTGGCGCCGCTCGAGGCCGTCTACGTGGCGCCGCGCGTGCGCAGACCCGGCGAGCGCTCGAGCGCCCATCGCGCGCGGATGCGGCTGCTCGATCAGCTGCAGGCCCGGACCGCCGGTCTCGATGCCGCGGCGCGACAGCGGGTGTGGGCGGTCCTGGCCGATGCCCAGGAGTCCTACGGCGACCCGGAAGCGACCTGCGCCCCGCGCGGCGAACGCGAGCCGACGTACGACCAGGCGCAGTGTTTGGCGAACCTGCTCGACGTCCTGGCCGACGAGGTTCGCGACCGGCTGTTCGGTGAGGTGGGGGCGCTCGCCGAAAGCTTCGACGAAGGCTTCGTCCGGTCGATTGTCATCTCTGGCCGCCTCGGCCTGTTCGACCACCGCTAGCGTCCGGGTGATCCTGGCGGGGCGGTTGGGCCGGGCGCCGCTACAGGCCCAGGTCGTCGTCCAGGGAATCGGACGAGCGGCCCTTGACCCACTTGTCGAGGGTGGCCTCGAGCGCGCCGGCGTCGGTGGGCACCGGCAGGTAGTCGGTCATTCCGGCGTCGAGGCAGGCCTTGCGCTCCTCTTCGTCGGATGAGCGGGTCAACCCGAGAATGGGCACGTAGCCGGTCTCGCGTTCGCGAACGTCGAGAGTCGTGTCGAACCCGTCGGCGTCTTCATCGAGCTGCACGCCGAGAAAGAGGACGTCGAAGGGGGTGTCGGCGAACAGGGCCAGGGCCTTTTGCGAGCTGGTGGTGACCTCGGTCTCCACGCCGAGTTCGGCGAGCAGCTCCACGAGCGCGTCGGTATCCTCGGGCACGCCAGCCACGAGTGCACGGGTCACCATGGGGGTGTCGTCCGGGCGTTCGAGACCGTCGCCGGGGTCGACGAACGCCTGGTCGTCGAGGGGCTCTGCGCCGGGCTGCTCCTCGGCTGCCGCCGGAGCGACCCAGCCAGACTCGTCCGTGAGGGCCGCGCCCAGCATGGTTTCGGCGTGCCCGGCGTCGGCGGGGGGCATTGGGATTTCCGGCGCGTCGAGGGTTACCTCGGCGACTACGTTCTGGGGCGGCACCTCCAGCGGCTCGGAGTCGCCGAGGTCGTCGGGGGTATCGAGGTCGTCCTCGTCATCGAGGTCGTCGGGGGTATCGAGGTCGCCCTCGTCGTCGAGGTCGTCGGGGGTATCGAGGTCGTCGGCGTCATCGAGGTCGTCGGGCCGATCGAAGTCGTCGTCGGTCTCGGCGGCCTCCTGGCTCGGACCGCCGGGCGCGAGTTCATCGATGAGATTCGATATCGCCCGCGCGGCGGCGCCGGCGGGACCACCTCGACGGAGCGACCTCGGAATGTCCGCCGCTTCGCCCGCGCGGGCCATCGAACGGCACCAGCGCACGAGGGCCCGGGTGCGCAACGCGCTGGCGATGGCCACGGCAGACAAACCGAGCAGCAACATGGCACCCGCGACGCTGCAGCCGATCACGACCCACAGCAACTGGCGTCGCGTCGCGTAGCTCGCCCGGTCCAGCTGCTGCTGCACCCGCGCTTCGCTGCGCTCGACGAGCTGGCGAAGCTGCTCGTACAAAGCCAGGCGAAAGCGCCGAACGCGCTCCGCCTGGGCGGCGACCTTGGCCGCGTGATCATCGGACAGCGAGTCGACCGGCACGTGGCCGAGTGCCTCGCGGCGAAAGCGCGCCAGCTTGCGCACCTCGGCGACGTAGTGGGCAAAGTCGCCGCGAAGTTCCGCCAGCTCGGCATGCACGTGTGTCGGCAAGAGCAGCGGGCCCGGGTGCGGAAACCGGTCGACGACTTTGGGCCCCAGGTCGCGCAGGGCGGCCTCGTCGTGCTCGATCAGTTGAAGCCGGGTGGTCGCGGTCTCGAGGGCAACTTGCGCGCGCAAAGCGGTGGCCAGCTGGACCGCAGGTGGGTGGGGGGTATCGACAATCCACTGGCGCAACGTCCAGGTTTCGTACAAAACCGCGCCCGCTGTGGCGGCGAGTAGCAGCGCCGCGAGCAGGCCGGGAAACAGGACTGTGGACCGGCGAACCATGCCTTCTGGTCCCGCATCGACCGCTTTGCGCCCGTCTTGAGAACCATCTGGATGCAAGCGCCACAAAGATCGCGCAAACTCCAGCCATGGCGGCGAGTGGTGGCGATGGGCGACGGGGCGACGGGGCAGTGCCCGGCGGCGGCACCCTCGACCGTCTGGCCGCCGGCGCCGCTCACGATTTCAAGAATCTGCTGTTGGCGATGACCTGTAGCGCCGAGCGGCTGGCCCGTCCCGACCTCACCGAGGCGGAGCGACGCCTGGCTCTGGCCGAGGTCCATCGGGCCGCAGACCGGGCGGCGTTGCTTACCGGGCAGCTGCTCGATCCAACCACGCTTGCCACGCCCGACGTTCGGCTGGTGCGAACCGCTGACCTGGTCGAGGCGAGCGTCGAACTGGTCGCTCCGCTCATGGCGGGCGAGGTCGAGGTCACTGCGGACGTCGCCTGCGACGTCATGATTGCGGCGGACCAGGGGCAAATCGAGCGTTCTGTCATGAACCTGCTGCTCAACGCGCGCGAAGCGATGGCCGGCCACGGCAAGGTCGATGTTCGAGTGCGAGCCCGTGAGGTTGCCGCGGGAGAGGTCTCCGGTTTGTTCGGCGGCACCTACGCCGTGGTTGAAGTGTCCGACACGGGCAGCGGCATGTCCCCGGCGGTTTGCGCGCGAGCGTTCGAGCCCTGCTTCACCACGCGCGGCGGTCGCGGTCGCGGTCTCGGGCTGGCCAACGTGCAGCGCATCGTGGCAGCCCACGGCGGCGCAGTGCAGCTCGACTCCCAGCCCGGGTTGGGGACCACGGTGCGAATGTGGCTCCCCGCCTGTCCGCTGGCGCGGCGGGTCGATGGCGCGGGTGCCCGCGTTCTGGTCGCCGAGGACGAACCGGCGGTTCGGGACGTCGTTTGCACGGTGTTGCGCGACGCCGGGTTCGACGTCGTGCCGGTGACGAACGGGCGACAGGCGGTCGAGGAGGTCGAGCGGCGCGGTGGCGAACTCGACGCGGTGCTCCTGGACGTGGTCATGCCAGAGATGGATGGCATCGAAGCGTTTCGCAGCATCGCCGAGACGCGGCCGGGACTGAAGGTGCTGTTTACCAGCGCCCATGACGCTTCGGCGGTGCTCGAACTCGGACTGGACCCAAGCGCCCTTTTGTCCAAGCCCTACGTGCCCGCCGCGCTGGTGCAGCGGCTGCGCGACGTCCTGGGCCGTTGAGCCTCGCGCGATTCCGCCGTCACCCCTGGTTGTGGCCGCGGATCCAGCCCGCGAACTCGGACAGCAGCGCGGTCAGGCGCTCGCGCGTTTCGTCGTCGGTAAGGACGCCGTCGGTGAACTTGCCGCGCGCGTGCTTGACGGCCAGCTCGCGCAGGGGGGGCAGCTCCGCCTTGAGGGAGTGAAGCACGAGCTTGACCGCCGGCTGTGCCATCGCGCCGCCACCGCCGCCGGGCGATGCGCTGATTACGGCGCACGGCTTGCCCTCGAGCGGGTTGGGCTTGCGCGAGATCCAGTCGAGAGCGTTTTTGACAACGCCGGGAATCGTGCGGTTGTACTCGGGCGTAACGACCAGCACCCCGTCGGCTCGAGTAATGGCGTCCTTGAGGTCGACGACCGCCGCCGGTGTACCGGCGGCCTCGACGTCGCCGTTGTAGAGCGGTACGCCGTCGAGGTCGCGCACGGTAACCGCGACGTCTTTCGGCGTGGCGTCGAGGGCTGCCGTCGCCAGGGCCCGGTTGAGGGACTCTCGGCGGAGACTGCCGGGAACGGCCAGCAAAGTAAGCGGTCGTTGGTTCATTGCGGCTTCACGATATCGCAGCTGAGGCGTTCGTTCCGATACAACACGGCTCATGAAGCTGGAACATGCAGTCGCGCTCGTTTCGGGCGGCGCGTCGGGGTTGGGCGAGGCGACGGTCCGCCGGCTGGTCTCGGGCGGCGCGCGGGTCGTGGTCGCCGACCGGGACGCGAAACGCGGGGTTGCACTCGCCGCGGAACTCGGCGACGGCGTCACGTTCGTCGAGACCGACGTTACGAGCGCCGAGCAGGTGTCGTCCGCGATCGAGGCCGCCACGGCGGTGGGACCGTTGCGGGTGGCCGTGAGCTGCGCGGGCGTTGGCTGGGCGGCCCGCACGATCAACCGCGAAGGCGAGCCGCACGCGCTGGACCTGTTCCAGACCGTCGTTAACGTCAACCTGATCGGCACCTTCAACGTGCTTCGCCTGGCCGCCGCGGCTATGGGGAAGGCGGATCCGACCGAGGGCGGCGAGCGGGGCGTTATCGTTAACACCGCGTCGGTGGCGGCCTACGACGGGCAAATTGGGCAGATCGCCTACGCGGCGTCGAAGGGCGGTGTGATCAGCATGACCCTGCCGGCCGCCCGCGATCTCGCTCCCGTCGGTGTTCGAGTGCTAACCATCGCACCGGGACTGATGGATACGCCAATGCTGGGAATGCTGCCGGACCAGGCGCGCCAGGCACTGGTTGCGAACGTCGTGTTTCCCAGACGCCTGGGCCACGTCGACGACTACGCACTGATGGTCGAGCAGATGATTGCGAACCCGTACTGGAACGGCGAGTGCGTGCGTCTCGATGGCGCGCTGCGCATGCCGCCGAAGTAGCCATGACGGCCGCCGAGGTAATCGCGCAGCTCGGTCTCGCACCGCATCCCGAAGGGGGGCATTTCGCAGAGACCTGGCGTCACCGACCGGCCGACGGCAGTCGCGGTCTGGGGACGTCGATCTATTTCTTGCTCGCGGCGGGCGAGCGATCGCACTGGCATCGTTTTGATGGGCACGAGCAGTGGCATCACTACGCGGGGGCGCCCCTCGAGCTTTCGGTGTCCGTGGACGGCGTCGGGGTGAGCACCGCGGTGCTGGGAACCGAGCTCCTGGCCGGACAGCGCCCGCAGCTGGATGTACCGGCCCACGCGTGGCAATCGGCGCGAACGTTGGGCGACTGGACGCTGGTTGGGTGTACGGCGTCGCCGGCCTTCGAGTTTGAGGGGTTCGAGCTTGCGCCGGAGGGTTGGGCGCCGGGGATGGGGTCGTTGTAAAGATCCGTTGGGTTGAGCGGGGCTACGCGATGGGGGCTGGCCGTGCTCAAGCATACGGTCCGCCGACCGTGGGCGTAGGGCGCAGGGCTTCGTGCCGAGCGTCGAGTCCGGAGCGTGCGGTCCGAACTGCGCGCGGCCAGCCCCCATCGCTTCGCCCCTCGGCCTTGGTGGGGTGGCGCGCGCCGCCGGCTTTGGGGGCTGGGGGTTGCTGTCGGTGCCGGCCCGTGGGCCGGCAGACTGTTGTTAGTGGGAGCGGCCGCGTTGGGCATCTAGCAGCCTGGGGGGCATCTTGTTGCTGGTGGTACGCGCGGGCGTCGGACTCGGACTCTGGACTCGGACTCGGCGGTTTGTTGCCGGCGGCAACATTTGGGGACGGTGTTGCCAAGTTGCCGTTGGCGCCGTTTGTTGTGGCAGCAACGTTTGGGGACGGTGTTGCCAAGTTGCCATTGGCG
>JGI12316J15309_10008158_pt1 | contig 76986 bp, 69 predicted proteins | sample MarCyaLeptolynsp_FD_15309 | JGI IMG/M metagenome (IMG submission 15309)
CTGGTCGAGAAAGACCCCCTGGCTGAACAAAAGTCTGTGGTCAGACCGACACGTGAAGATGCGATGGAGGCAGTCCGTACACTGATCAAATGGGCGGGAGACGACCCTTCGCGCGAAGGATTGATTGACACCCCGGATCGTGTCGTTCGGTCATACAGAGAATTCTTTGCTGGATATGATGAAGACCCGGAGCAATTGCTGGCCACAACCTTTGAAGAGGTTGAGGGCTATCAGGACATGGTGATGCTGCGGGACATTGATCTGGAATCTTATTGCGAACACCATATCGTGCCTATCATTGGCAAAGCCCATATTGCCTATGTTCCGACCAATCGCGTTGTGGGCATCAGCAAATTGGCCCGGGTGATTGAGGTTTTTGCCAAAAGATTACAGATCCAAGAGACCATGACAGCCCAGATTGCGGATACGATCCAGAATGTCTTGGAGCCCCAAGGCGTGGCTCTCTTGATTGATGCGAAGCACCAATGTATGACCACCCGCGGTGTTCATAAGCCGAATGTGTCGACCATTACGTCACATTTCACGGGCGTATTCCGTGACGATCCGCGTATGGAGCAAAGATTCCTGAGCATGATCGGGCGCTAAAGCGGTAAAGGTGAGGGTAAAATGTCAACCACGGATAGCCAGCTATTCGCCCAGCGCGAAAGTGTCGAACAGGTGGAAGAGGGCGATGTTCTTGCCCCCAAATTTGACGAACATGGCTTGATTGCGGTGGTGACCACCGATGCCAAAAGCGGTGAGCTTTTGATGCATGGCTACATGAATGCCGAGGCGCTTGAGAAAACCATTGAGACGGGAGAGGCCCATTATTGGAGCCGGTCCCGTCAGGTTCTTTGGCACAAGGGTGCGACCAGCGGGTTAACGCAGAAAATTGTCGAAATGCGTATTGATGATGATCAGGACGCTGTTTGGCTGCGCGTTGACGTCGCCGGGTCCGGCGCCTCGTGCCATGTGGGGTATCGCTCGTGCTTCTACCGCGAAGTGCCTACGGGCGCCGCCGGATCGGAGCCGGTGAAATTGACCTATCGCGAGGATGAAAAGACATTTGATCCTCAAGATGTCTATGGCGATGTGCCCAATCCGACGCAGCTTTAGGGTGATCCCCCAAGCTTTCTTTTTTCGTGCTTGCCGTTTGGGCCTGGTCCGATGACCTCGTCTTTGGATGGTCTGGACATTTGCATCGACGATGCGTTTCGCCATCGGGGCATTTCCGTTGCTCTGGGTGTCATGATCTATTCTGTCGGGTCCGGCGGTGAGTCGGATGATCTGAGCCGGTGTGTTGCTGAAGAGATTGCGGCCGCGCAAACTGGTTTGGACGGCGCAAAGCCCTCGTCACTGCCGCGAATTCAGGCGGCACGCGGAGCTTTCAAGCAGCTTGGCAAAGATCCAAGCCGCTACCGGCCGTCGTCGGAGGCTCTGCTCCGGCGCATCGCTTCGGGCAAAGATCTTTACCGGGTCAATGATGTGGTGGATCTGTCCAATGTCATTTCCATTCACACGCAATTGCCCATTGGCAGCTATGATCTCCAAGCATTGCAGCCGCCGATTGTCTTTCGGCGCGCCGAAGCCGGCGAGCAATATAAAGGCATCGGCAGGGATGATCTCAATCTAGAGGGATTGCCGGTTTTTGCAGATGTTAAGGGCCCCTTCGGTACGCCGTTCAGTGATAGTGAGCGCACGAAAGTCAGCGCAGAAACCAAGGAGGTTTTGACCATCCTTGTCGGATTTGACGCCGCAACCGATTTAGAACCGGACCTGCAATGGTCCAAAACATTGCTCGCCCAACATCTTGATCTGACGGATATGGATACGGGTGTTATTCGTTTGTGAAGACTTCAATCCGGCGAATAACACGGCCACTATTGAGATCAACAACCCAAATATGTTCCTTGCCGCTCTGTTCGGTCCAACGAATAAGGATGAGCGCTCCGTCCAAATCTGATTGCAGCACTTTCGCCCCGGCGGGCAGGGGCAGATTCAATGTTTCGAGCGTTGAGGAATCCCTGATAGGGGCCTGTTCAGTGTTTGGCGGTGTTTCTGTATTGTCGCCCAGTTGGTTGGCGCGGTAGACCAAGCCTGCCGCCAGCCCAATGACACCGAGGACGATAAGAATGCCAAGCGTTATGACGATGGTTTTCAGAATACGAATGCGGCGCAGTTCGGCGTCGGATAAGGTGTCTTGAGATAAAGGATCACTCATGAGCGTCGGCACCGAAATTGGAAAATTTGAATCCGTCGAGGTTGAAGACACACATTTGGATCTTCGCTTGGATCAGTTTCTGGCTGACCAAATCGAAAGTCTAAGCCGCAGCCGTGTAAAGCGTCTGATTAAACAAGGCGCCGTTTCGTGCGACGGCGGGACAATAGAGGACCCGTCCTATAAGGTCAAACTTGGTGAGCGCTATGTGCTCGACATGCCGGACCCGGTTGCGGCCGAACCGAAACCTGAAAACATTCCTTTAGACGTTGTCTATGAAGATGACGATTTAATCGTGATTGATAAACCGGCGGGCATGGTGGTGCATCCGGCCGCGGGCAATTGGAACAAAACACTGGTGAATGCATTGCTGCATCACTGTGGGCCGAGTCTTTCGGGCATTGGGGGTGTGTTGCGGCCGGGCATTATTCATCGCCTCGACAAAGACACGACCGGATTGATCGTCGCCGCGAAAAATGACGCGGCGCATGCGGGGTTGCGCCGGCAATTCGATGAACATTCCATTGAGCGCGCCTACCTGGCGATTGTTTGGGGCGGCCCCCGGCCTTTGGCGGGGACGGTCGATCTGCCGCTTGCGCGGGGTGGTGGCGACCGGCAAAAAATGGTGGTGGTCCGTCCCGATGAGACCCGGGAGGGCAAAAATGCTGTCACCCATTACAAAGTGCTCGAGCGGTACGGCAAATCGAGCGAACCTGCCGCATGCATGGTTGAGTGCCGGCTGGAAACCGGCCGGACCCATCAGATCCGGGTGCATATGTCTCACATGGGCCACCCGCTCATCGGCGATTCTACCTATGGTCGTGGTCAAAAGTTTCTGCGCGCGGATGCCCCGGACGAGGCCCGCAAGGCCGTTGGCGGCTTCAAAAGGCAGGCTCTTCACGCCTATGTGCTGGGATTTGAACACCCGATCACTGGCGAAAAGCTGCGTTTTCAGGCAAAAATACCCAAAGATTTGGCGGATTTGGCGCTATTTTTGGAATTATTATAAAAAGTTGCGGCAAGCCCTTATTTTCACCCACTTTCGCCCTTACATAAGAGGGCGTATGCGTAGCTCAGAGACCGTTGGGTCTCAGTGATTTTGAAAGGGGACACACCCATTATGGCATCAGCCAGCACCACAACTATGCCTGTCATGACACCGGAAGGTGGCTTGTCGAAATATCTATCGGATATTCGCAAGTTTCCCATGCTCGAAAAAGAGCAGGAATTCATGCTCGCAAAGCGCTGGGTGGACCAAGGTGATCGTGACGCGGCCCATCAATTGGTGACCAGTCATCTTCGCTTGGTGGCCAAGATTGCTATGGGATATCGCGGCTACGGCTTGCCTATCGGCGAAGTGATTTCTGAAGGCAATGTGGGCCTGATGCAGGCGGTGAAGCGTTTCGACCCGGACAAAGGATTCCGTTTGGCAACCTATGCTATGTGGTGGATTCGTGCGTCTATTCAGGAATACATTTTGCGCTCTTGGAGTCTGGTCAAAATCGGCACCACGGCCTCTCAGAAAAAACTTTTCTTCAATCTTCGCAAGATCAAAAGCCAGATCAACGCCATTGATGACGGTGATCTGCATCCGGATCAAGTAACGGAAATCGCGGATCGTCTGGGTGTGTCCGAAGAAGATGTGGTCATGATGAACGGCCGGATGTCCGGCTCAGACAATTCGCTCAACGCACCGCTAAAAGCCGATAGCGAAGGTGAATGGCAGGACTGGCTGGTTGATGAAAACAGTGATGATCAGGAATCTCTTCTTGGCCAATCGCAAGAGCTCGATCAGCGCATGACCATGCTGTCCGAAGCCATGAGCGGACTCAATGAGCGCGAGCGCGACATTTTCGAAAAACGCCGTTTGCTTGATCAGCCTTTGACTCTCGAAGAGCTCAGTCAAACCTATGACATCTCGCGCGAGCGCGTCCGTCAGATCGAGGTGCGGGCGTTTGAAAAGGTGCAAAAGGCCGTTCAGGCCCAAGCTGCCGAAAAGTATCAAATCATCGACGCCTAGCGGCTCCGAGATCCCTCAAATGTAAGTGTGGTTCACAGCCAATGGCTGCTTTTTGCGGCCATTGCGCTTGATTTGGCCGGACCCACACTCCATCATTCGAGTAAAGATTTTTCCAAGGAGAGAAAAACATGCTCGGATTGATGCAGGATTGGCCGCTTCTCATTCATCGCATTCTTGATCATGCTGCGATTCACCATGGTGAAGGCGAAATTGTCACACGCTCGGTAGAAGGACCTATTCGCCGCTGCACCTATCGTGATTTGCATAGTCAATCGCGCAAAGTGTCAAAGGCGCTTCTCGATATGGGAATGAAGCTCGGTGATCGCATCGCCACCATGGCTTGGAACACCGACAAACATCTTGAAGTGTGGTACGGCATTATGGGTTTTGGCGGCATTTGCCATACGGTCAATCCGCGTCTGTTTCCGCAGCAAGTCGCCTACATCATGAACCATGCGGAAGACCGCGTACTGTTTGTCGACCTGACATTCTTGCCTCTTATTGAAGGGCTGCAAGATCATCTTCCGCTTTTGGAGAAGATCATTGTCCTGACCGACGCGGCGCACCTCCCCGAAACCAAACTGAAAAACGTTTTGGCCTATGATGAATGGTTGTCCGATTATGATGACGACTATGAATGGGCGTCGTTTGACGAGAACACGGCGGCAGGCCTGTGTTACACCTCCGGCACCACCGGCAATCCCAAAGGTGTTCTTTACTCGCACCGCTCTAATGTTTTGCATGCCATGGCCGGCAATATGTCCGACGCGCTTGGGCCCACGTCCAAAGATGCAGTGATGCCTGTGGTGCCGATGTTTCATGCCAATGCCTGGGCTTTGAGTTTTTCCTTACCGGCGGTCGGGGCCAAAACCGTGATGCCCGGTCCGATGATGGATGGGGCATCGATTTATGAATTGTTGGACACGGAGAGAGTCTCGATCACGGCTGCGGTTCCGACGGTTTGGTCCATGTTGCTTCAGTATCTTGAGACATCCGGCAAAAAGCTCCCCTATCTTGACAGGGTGATCATTGGTGGGGCCGCTTGCCCTCAAGTCATGATCGAAAAATTCCAGAACGATTATGACGTCAATGTCGTTCATGCTTGGGGCATGACGGAACTCAGTCCCATCGGCACCATGTGCACGGAAAAAGCAGGCATGGAAAATCTGTCTGCAGAGGAACGTATCAAGCGTGAGCTGAAACAGGGGCGGACGCTTTTCACCATTGAACTGAAGATTGTTGACGATGACGGCAATACCTTGCCCCATGACGGCGAAGCGTTCGGCCATCTCATGGCTCGCGGCCCGGCTGTCGCCAAAGCCTATTTCAAGGGTGAGGGCGGCGAGATATTGGATGAGGACGGCTGGTTCGATACCGGCGACGTGGCGACCATTGACGATCTCGGTTATATGCAGATTACGGATCGGTCCAAAGACGTGATCAAATCAGGCGGTGAATGGATATCGTCCATTGAATTGGAAAATACGGCTGTTGGGCATCCTGGTGTGGCTGAGGCCGCCGTCATTGGCATTGCCCATCCAAAATGGGACGAGCGGCCCCTGCTTATTCTTGTCGCCGCTGACGGGGCCGATCCTCAAAAGGACGATGTCTTGGACTTCATGAAGGGCAAGGTCGCAAAATGGTGGATGCCCGACGATGTTGTCTTCGTGGACCAAATTCCGCATACGGCGACGGGCAAGATTCAAAAGACGGCCTTACGCGAACAATTCAAGGACTTTACCTTCGCTTGAATGCGGCTGTCTTTTAGAAGAACACGCGTTCGATGGTCCAATAGGCGCCGATCACAGAGATCACGATAGATCCAGGGATGACGATCCGCTCGCGGTACCAGCTCTCGCTGCGGAACCAGCCGACCGCAAGCAGTGCTAATCCGATGACGGCCAGTTGGCCGAGCTCGACGCCGATATTGAACGTGATCAGCGCGGTCAGAAACTCCGAGTCCGGCAGGCCGATCTCCGTCAACACACCGGCAAAGCCGAGACCGTGCAACAGGCCGAACAAGAAGACGATCACGATCCGCCAAGGTTTCAGCTCTTTCAGGAGAATATTCTCCACGCCCACATAGACGATGGACAAGGCGATCAACGGTTCCACAATGCTGGCCGGTAATGAGACCACACCGTAAATCGAAAGAGCCAAAGTGATTGTGTGGGCGAGCGTAAAAGCGGTCACTTGAAAAATGATCGGTTTCAGATGCAGGCTCAGAAGGAAGATACCCAGCACAAACAATATATGATCAAGGCCGAGCGGGAGAATATGCCGAAAGCCAATGTCGATATAGTCGATGGCGACATCCATGCGGGATCTCGGGATCACTTGTCCCTTTAAGGCAAAAGGTTCGCTGACTTCGCCGGTTTGCAAAAAGAAGGAGACAGCCTCGTCGCTGCCTGCATATTGCAACCGTAAGACATTGCTTCCATAAATATCCGGATAGGACCAAACTGCCTCTGCGGCACCGGACGGAATTGTGCCTGAGAGTGTAATGAGGGAGTCTCGCGCCAGCTCCACGTCGCCCACTTCGGGAACAACAATGTCCACCAATGCCAGCTCCACATCCTGCCCGTCAAAAGCCAGACTGAGATTTTCCAAATACTCCGGTGCGAATGTCTCGAACTCAGCTTTTAATTCCGACGGGTCCAATTCACGCAGCTGATTATAAATTTGGGCATTGGGTGAATCGTCAGTATCCTCATGTTCTGTGCCGATGCGGGCAATCAAAGATTCGGCATTGGCTTCAATCTCGATGGAGAAACTGGCCTCGTCATCAAAGGTGATCGTGACAAGGGCCGGGCGAATGGTGTGGGCGCCCGCATTGGGCGAAAAGCCGAAGCTCAACACAATGCAAAGAATGGCCAGGATTGATCCAATTGACCGTTGGCATACGTTTCCTGACATAATCTGCACACTTTCTGATAGTTTGGTGGGTTGAAGCGCCCCCGTGGACCCCATCGCAAGGATATGGATTAGGTATGCAAAAGCTAGTTTTTCGGATCACTGTGGGACTTTTTTCCACACTGTGGTCGATCCATGGGGCCATGGCACATGATTTTTGGATTGAACCAAGCCGGTTTGTATTGGACGAGCCGGCCCTGTTTGGCATCAATTTGCGTGAAGGCGAGAATCTGAAGGGCGATTCAGTCCGCTATATCCCCGATTGGACACAAGACTTTTCTCGGGTTGATGAGTCCGGCCGTGAACCGATCGCATCGCAAATGGGAAGTGATCCGGCCTCAATCATCGAGTCTACCCCGGGCATGAATGTGATCGGCTATCAGAGCAATCGGTTCTTTGTTGAGCTGGAGCCGGACAAGTTCGAGAGCTATGTGCTGGAAGAGAATATGGATTATGTCTTGGCACAGCGGGAGGAGCGGGGCGAAGCTGATCAAACGGCGCCGGAATATTTTGTGCGCTGTGTCAAATCTCTCGTGCAGACCGGTTCTGACACAAGTGGCGATGTGTTTGCCACGGAATTGGGTTATACGCTTGAGCTTATTCCCGAAGACAACCCTTACACATTAAACGCAGGCGACTCATTATCCGTACGCCTCCATTTCCGCGGGGAACCCATAGAGGGACTTCGTATCCGTGCCTATACCCGTGATCTGGTGGAGGCACCGGTCGATCAGTGGACAGATTCAGAGGGCCGTGTCAGCTTGCAACTGCCCGAAGGCGGCGAATGGTTGGTAAAGGCCGTACATTTGGTGCCTGTGGAGAATGACCCCAAAGCCCGCTGGGAGAGTTTTTGGGCGTCTTTGACATTTCAAGTGGATTGACCGTTCGGCAGGCGGTTTGAGAATCGCCCTGTATCTGGTGCATCCCAATCACCCCTAGACCTGTTGCCTTCCTCTGCTAACATTTTCCCCTGAGGGATGAATGTAGATACTCATCGGAGGAAAAGGGGAGCGACATGTCTAAGCAGACAATTAAAACCATTGCGATTGGTGCCACTTGTGCGTGGCTTGGCGCGGTGACGACTCTATGGGCCGGCGGCCATGATGTCCCACCTGAATTTGATCCATCAATTCTCGACGCGGACCTCAACAAAGAACTTGAGGAAACGGTCATGGCCATGGGCGATCGGTGGAACTCTCAAGATTACAGTACCGTTTTGGAAATGTGGGACAAAGACGAAGAAGTTCCATTTTATTTGGCGGAAGAACAAGCGGACTGGTTCATCGGTTGGAATCCGCTCAACGAATATCTGGCGCCTGACAATCCGGCGGCCTCTCCCATCGACGTCATGCGCTTGTTGCCGTCCAATGTCCGCGCCAAGCGTATCGCCGATGATTTAGCCATCGCGGTTTGGGATCTGCATTTCGAAATGAAAATGAAGTTCGGTAAACCCATCGGTGAGGACGTCCGCGTTTCCGGCGTGTTTCGCAAAAAGCCTGAGGGGTGGAGATTCATTCATTATGCTGAATCGCCGAAGACTCCCATGGTCGTGATTGAGGGCTTGTTCCAGAAGGAAGTCAGAGACGATTGGGATGAATTCTACAAAGACGCAAAGAAACGAAGAGAAGCGGTTCTGCGCCGGTAATTGTTCAGGAGAAATAAGATGACAAAGAGGATTTTCACGGCCGTCATCGGCACCATGATGTTGGTCTGGTCCGGCCCGGTTTTGGCGGGCGGTCATAATGTCCCGCCCCCTTTTGATCCGTCAATTTTGGACGCAGAACTCAATGCGGAGATCGAAGAAGTCGTTCTTGGCATGGCCGAGCGCTGGAACTCACAAGACAACAAACGCGTGCTTGAGATGTGGGATAAGGACCTGGAGATTCCTGTCTATTTGGCCGAAGAGCAATATGGCTGGTTCGTCGGTTGGGAGGCGCTCAACAATTATCTCAATCCGGAGAAGTCGTCCGGCGTCATCGATGTCATGCGGTTTCAAATCTATGACGTACGCGCCGTGCGTTTGGCAGACGATTTGGCCATCGGTGTCTGGGAGCATCAGTTCGACATGAAGACTGTCTTCGGTGAGCCAATCGGTGAGCGCGTGCGCTCATCCGGCATTTTCCGCAAAACCGATGAGGGTTGGCGCTTTGTCTATTATGCGGAGTCGCCCAAGACGCCTTTGATAGCTATTGAGGAAATATTCCGAGACTCTTCGATTGAAGGCCGGAGCGAGGCCTACAAGACGGTGGAGAAAGCCTTCCAAGAACAAGTGAGCGACGGTTGGGACGAATTCTACGCCGAAGCCAAAAAGAAGAAAGAAGCCCTGAAGAAGTAGGCCTTTAGCTACAAGCGGGCTTGAAGATCATTTTCCCCTCTCCCTGAAAGGGAGAGGGGATTTTCATTGTCTGTGTTGGTTCCTCAGCATCCCTTCACCCAATTGGCTGAAACGTAAAAGTTTTGAATGTTGGATATCCAGGCTAGTCTCGGTAGACTTCAGAGGTTGGCCAAAAACGGACGTTGTAAAGATGACGAAACTGGATGGTGGGGCTAGAACGCTGATGGATAAACGCACCAAGATTGCTCAGACCCTATTCGCTGTTTTCGTTCTAGCGATGACGACGTCTTGTGAGGGTGAGGCAGAAAAGGTAAACGAAGCAACTGATGCATTATCTGATGGTGTTGTGACAACAGAATCCGGCCTTCAGTACATTGACATTGAACTGGGCGACGGTCCTTCTCCTGTAGAAGGGCGACTGGTGACCGTGCACTACACCGGCTGGGTCTCAAATCAAGGCGACAGAGGTGACAAGTTCGACAGCTCGGTCGATCGCGGCATGCCTGCTCCATTCACGTTCAAACCAGAGTTCTATATGCGCGGTTGGTATGAAGGCATCTCAACTATGAAAGTGGGCGGTAAACGAACACTGATTATCCCGCCCGAGGTTTATGGAGAGGAATGGGCACCGCCGCCAGAGGTGGCGCCTTCCGGTTCAACCTTGATCTTTGACATTGAATTGTTGGCGGTCGACTAGTGCCCGCTTATTCAAAATTTGGATATTCTGGCGGACCTGGTTAGACTTCAGAGTTAGCCAGAAGCGGACGTTGAAATGGCGCTAAATAAAATCATTCGTAGTACTATATCTCCCGATCTATCGAAGTTGACAGATTTTGCCGCGTGGTTCCATCAGGACTTCAGAGTTCTTCACGGGAGCTTTGATGAAGGCGTGAACGAGTTTCTAAGTGGCTTATCTGATTCCAAGCGAGCTGCCTTTAAACTCGAGCTTCTAGAGTTTGTCGAAATCAACGAGCAAACAAATTCAAACTCACTAAAGAAGAAGTGGCAGAAAATGGGTGCTCAATATACTCCATCGGAGCTTTGTAGCTCGAGCAAGCTTAGGCAGATTGACGAATCGATTTGACCGATTTCTTGGAAAGTGGACATTAGCGGCGGTTCGGCTAAACTTCGGGGATTAGCCAAAAGCGGACATTTAGGAAGCGCGCATATTGTGAGTTTGTTCTGGAATTGAAATACATGTTTGTCAATGCGGTCCCGCCCTCACTACGCTATCTTATCTACGCAATTCTTATAAGCACTTGGTTATTCGTCCTGCTGCTTGTCGTTGGATGGGGTGTTTTTATTTCATCCAGCATTAATCTGAAGGCGACCTTCGCCAATTTGTTTTACGTGCTTGGTTGGATTGTATTGTTTTTTCTCTTTTGGCATCGAAAAGATATTGTCCATGTCAGTCGGCAATTGCGACTGACCTATTTGACAATTTTTCTCGTTTGTATTGCCGTTCTGCATGGCGTTCTTATGCTGGGGACTAGCTTGGTCCTGCCCGACATAGAAGGAATGCTTGATCAAACCTTAACAGGCGATGGGTATAGTCCCGTCTATCAACAGTTAAGCGAGACAGCGTGGGTTGTCGTGATGCTCGTCTTGTTGGCGGCACTCACAAGGGGTAAGTGGGTCTTGACGGGCATTTCCACAATCGTATTGCTGACCGCGTCGTCCTATTTCGCCCTGTTTTTCTATGTCACATTGTATGCTCCTGGTTATGCCATCAGTATTGACCGTCCTGTCCTTGCGGAAAAGGCGGCCGCGCCCCCTAATGAAGGGGCGCAACCTGGTGATGCGTTTCAAGATTGCCAGGCCTGTCCGGTCATGGTTATCGTGCCGGCCGGGTCGTTCACAATGGGTTCGCCACAAGAAGAAGTTGGAAGAGACCCTGATGAAGGGCCGCAGATCACAGTTACTATTCCTAAGGCTTTCGCCGTCGGTAGATTTGAAGTGACTTTTGATGAGTGGGATGTATGTGTCCGTGCTGGCGGCTGTGCCGATACGGGGCCCCGCCCAGCAGGCCGCGACAACGGTTGGGGCCGGGGGCAACGCCCGGTCCTCAATGTCAGCTGGGAGGACGCCCAGCTCTATGTGGCTTGGCTAAGTCGCGAAACCGGTGCGACCTATCGTTTGTTGAGCGAGGCAGAATGGGAATATACCGCACGGGCAAGCACAACCTCCGTGTATTCTTGGGGCGATCAATCAAGTCATGCCCACGCAAATTTTCGCCCGTTATTCTGTTGTTTTGATTTCGAGTCGATCAAGTATTTTGCCGTCAATGTAGTCTCATCCAAGGATCAATGGGTCAACACGGCGCCGGTCGGTAGCTTTCCGGCAAACGGCTTTGGGCTGCATGATATGCACGGCAATGTCTCCGAATGGACGCAAGACTGCTGGGATGACTCGTATAACACTGCCGATGGCAGCGGTGCTGCAAGGACCGGTGGCGATTGCAGTCTTCGTGTCGTGCGAGGCGGCTCTTGGTTCAGCCGGCCGGGCGGTTTACGTTCTGCCAACCGCTTTAAAAAGAAAGCGAAGATAAGGGATTGGTTCTTTGGTTTTCGCGTCGCGAGGACACTAGACTAGTGTCGCGCAATATCCCACTTGCCAATTTATACCAGTATCTCTGAGAAAGCTTTCGCCCGCCACACCTATTGCGGAGATTCCGCTTTGGGTCATTTGCAGACTCTTCTCGGCTCAGCGCCAATTTCCGCTTATCAGATCTCTTCGAGCGGTTTCTCAAAGGTCAGCTTGTTGAGGATTCCCGTGGCATTGCCCCACATGACTTCGCCCTGTTCGTTAACGTAAGTTCCCAGAAACCAGTACTGGCCAGGCATGATGACGATTTCATCTTCGGCGATGAGTTCTTGGCCGAACATTTCCGGTGGCAAACGGCAGGTGCCGTCCAGCATAGGCCCGGCAATTTCGGTCTCTTCATCGTCCACCAATATGTGAAAGTCGCAGCCTTCATCATAGGTCACGTCATCCATGGTGATGGACGCGATTTTGGCGGGATCTTTATAGGCGTCGACAAAAGCGGGGACGTCTTTAAAGTTCAGTTCCCGCTGGCGGATGACGCCGGTCTCAGGGTCCGCAAAGAACTGCAAGATCCCGGCGCGAAACGTGGTGTCGATGGTGCCGTCGGAAGACCCCTGTTGGAAATAGGTCAGCCCGTCAATGCCGTCGATCTCAACTTTGGCAAAAACCTGATACATCAGATTGTGCCTGTCCTCGTCGGGCACGTTTCGCTTTTCCTCGTCGGCGACTTGCTCCGCTGTGCTGTACATGCCGTCAATGGTCCATTCATCCACAAGCTCCAGCGTACGGGTGAGCTTGGGATCCGGTGCCGGTTCGCTGCAGGCGGTCAACGCAAATGCAGTTCCAACCAAATAGAGGCTTGTCTTCAAGATAGGCGTCATGGCGTGTCCTCTTTTGCGGTTTCCTTCGCGCGGGCTTCCATTTCGTTCCTAAATCCAACAAATGAATTGGCCATCGGGCGAAAGTCATCCAAAGCCGGCGGGTTCTCAAATCGTGGATAGTTGGCGCGGACTTCCATTTTGAGGCGGTCCGACAGATCGTCAAAGCTTCCAACCTTGCGGCCGGCCCCTTGGAAAATCAATTGCCCGGTTCGGCCGCCCATGCGCATCCAGGGCATCCAAGGCCCCACACGTGCATTCGACATGGAGAGGGTCATGACTTCATCGGAGCTCCCGTCCAATAACTCGTCCGTGGGCATAAAGAACTGAAAAAGCTCAAAGGCATGATATTGCCCGCCCACATATTCTTGATAGGGGCCCCCAAGCGGGTTTTCGTAAAACAGGACTTTTTCCGATGTGATGGACACCAAATCATCCAAAAGCGTTCCCTCAAATTGATGCGGCTTGCCGTCTTTTGACAGAGCATAGAAGGGAAAGGGCAGGCTCATGGGATCATTTGCAATATGCATGACCTCCAGCTCTTCGCCGGTCCAAGGGTTGTCCCACGTTCTTAAAATCTCACCCGTTTCCGGGTCGAGAAACAAAACGATCTCGCGTGCAATAATACGAAACCCATAGCCCCGGCTCTCGTCGTCATATGTTTTGCAGTTGCGAATGCTAAAGGCTTCGGTATTGAACAAATGCTGATCCGCCACGCCTTGAATATGGCTGTAGACTTTGCCCGACCAGCTCAGAACGGTCGGAACGCCGTCTTGCAGGGAACATTGAACTTTGCGCGTGGCTTTGAGCGCATCTTCCGGATTGGACAGGTCCAAGCTTTCGCCATGTGCTGAGACGGACACGAGTATCAAGGCCAAGAAACTCAAAACAAACCGGACTGGTGTCATCATGCCGTCACCTCATTTTTTGGCGCTTGATACGTCGCCGAAAACACACCCGAACTCGATCTTGCGGTTTCAAGACATCAATCACCCACCACAGGGAATCGCCGCAATCGGGCAAACGCAATGGCTGCGATGAAGAACGTCAAGAGCGCCAAACCGATTGTGGATGCCGCGATCGCACGGAAGGGCGGTCCGAAGCTTGGCTCTTGATAGTCAAACATGGGCAGGGATTCCATGGCGGCGAAGGTCAGCGGTGTGCCGTCCACGGCGCGATTGACAAAAAAGTTCGACCATTGCTCGTGAAATGCATCGACCTGCTCTTGGAAATTTGTAAAGCGCAAATAGTCCGTTCCCGAAATGGTGTTCAGCGATTGTTGTGCCAAAAGTGCCGGCGACAAATATTGCAATTGGCGGACGGAATTTTGCTGGGCTGCAGCTTGAACGGCAAATTCTTCAATCAAGGGCGCGACGGACTTCTCAATGGCGTCTTCCTTGGCAAAGGTCTGAATATTGAATTGATTCTGAGCGTCTGCGGAGACATCGCCAAATTCCGGATGATCAAAATAGAACGATTCAAGCGCCTCGGCGGCATTGGCATCGGCTTCTTCGCTGGCTTCGCGCATTTCCGCTGCCAGCATAATGCGTGAGGGTGCCGGGTACTGCAGATTAGCAAATAGGCTGACCATGGCGGGTGCCAATATCACCAAAATCAACCAGGCACCGGAGAGGATGATGCCATTCTGCGCGGAGCTTCGGTTGAAGCTGTTGACCAGTAACGCAAGACCGAACCAAAACAGGCCGTAAAGGGCGACAACAAGGAACCACAATCCGAATTGCAGCCAGGTGGACGGGTTGGAAAGCGGTGCGCCGGAAATAATCAGGGCAGCCAACCCTAAAAGCAAAAGCACACCCAGAATGAATCCGGCGCGCCAGATGATCTTTGCCCGCAGCCAGGCGTTGATATGAATCGGTTGGGAGAGGGCCAGGCGCAAAAGGCCGGTCTCTTTTTCAGAAGACAATATATTGTAGGACAGCACCAAGATGAGAATGGGGATTAGGTAAATAATCACGAATGCGATGTCGAAATGACCGAGACGGAGAATCTCCGGATTCTGAATTTCAAAGTCTCCGAGATAAGACAGACGGCTGAGCGCCGTCACGCGAAAGTAATAAGGGTTGATATCGCTTTGGCCGAGAGAGAAGGCCGCCAGCGGCGCAGGCTGCATGCCTGCATAATGGGCTAAGACCGAAATGCCTACGGCGCCTGCATCGGCAACGGTCGGCGGCGGTCCCGGATTTTCGTTGGTTTCGTAACGCTGTAAGGCGCCTTTGATCGCATCCAGCGTTTGCTGCTCAACCGCATTGGCCTCTTTGACGGTGACGACTTGTTCAGCGATCCGTTCCGCACCGCTCCAAGCGGCGAAGATCATCAAAGCGCTCATCGCCGCAAGCAGCAGCCATAGGAAGCGCATGCGCCGAAACAGAATCCATTCGTCTGCCAAAGATTGACTGCTCATACGCCGCCTCCAAAGCTGAGACGGCGCACCGCAAGACGTGCAGCCACAAGACAGACAATGGCCCAGACCATCAAAATAATCAGACTGGGTGCTATACTCTTGATGGTTTCGGTGACGCTGCGCGGTGTGTAGTCAAAACTGGAGACAACGGACCAAAGCTCCGGCCCGGCGCGGTATTCTGTGTTTCCGCTTTTCGAATTGTAAGTCAGATCCTCATTCATGGTCCGCACGAATGAGCGCCGAAATTGTTCGGCTGCATTGGCGAAATGATAGTGGTCGGTCAGGCTGGTGCCTGCCAAGTTGGATGACACTTGTGTCAGGGCTGAGAGAGGCGAGACCAGTGCAAAGCCTTGCAACACGCCCACCTGTTGTCCAAATGAGTCTTGCAGACCGCCAAAGTGTTTGTCGAATACCGCATCGCCCATTTGTTCCATAAGAATGAAGCTGAGCCCTTCCAAATTCAGCGGCAGCTCGTCGACCTCACTCACCTGATATCGCGCCAGAGTTTTTTCGCGAAGTTCTTTGAGGCGTTGCGATTGACTGGTGCCGTCCAGGCCGTTCTCCATATCTGCTTCGACCGAATCGGCAAAGGCGATCGCATTGGGAATGGGATGTATTTGGCGGGACAATTCCGTTCCGAGCCGTGGCACCAGAAAACTAGACACCAGCCAGAAGGCCAGAAGTGTGACCAGGGCGCGCTGCGGAGTGCGGGACCAAGCGGACACCGCAAGGCTCAGGCACAGGAATATGAGGCCGTAAAGGCCGTAGACAAAAACCAACATGGCGGCGCGCGGTAAGATTTGACTCCCGCCTTCGGACATCAAAAAGAAAACCGCCAAGAGAAAAATCGGTATAAGCGACAGACCAAGTGCGGCGCCGAGAGCCACACCTTTGCCGATCAGCAGTTTTGAAGGCTCAACACCGATGCTGATGAGTTGACGTAGAGTTCCGCGCTCACGCTCGCCCGCAAAGGCATCAAACGCCAGAATAATCGCAATGAGCGGCAAAAGCATTTGTAGGACAAAGGCGGCCGTGAGATCTCCGAATCGTTGCACCGAGGTCATGTCGCTTGCGGGTCTGTCCTTGGCGCGGTTTTGTTTGTGGGCCTCAAGCCAAAGGGACACGCCGGTATAATTGTTGACGCCGCTGTCAAAGAAGCTCAAGGGGCCTGTGTCTTTAAACACATAGATCCCGTAATGGGCGGCCGCATGAGGATTCTTTTCGTCCTGATTGAGCCATTGATTGTAGACAATTTCTTGCGCGCGATCCCGCTCGGCCGAAAGTGCATTTTGTTTTTGCCACCCGGAAATCGCCGCCGCTGCAAACAGAACAATAAACAGACAGGCCGACCAAAAAAGGCGGCCGTCGCGAAACATTTCCTTCAGCTCTTTACGTGCAATAACAAGGATCATGAGAATGCTTATCTATTGAATGGGAACTTCTGTGCGGTAGATCACTTTGGTGAAATCATCAATCAAAGCGTCCACCCGCAATTCCCAGTTTCCGGAAATAACGATCTGACTGATGTCCGCTTCATACATTCCCGGCATGGTTTGCTCGAGATCAATTTTGAGCGGCTCTAAACCGGCGGTTGGCAGGGCCCATTGAGTTGTCACCGACAAAGCCTCAAACATTTGGCCATCGCTGTCCATGATGTGTGCCATGACCGCATTCTGACCGGGCTTGGCCGGATTGATCATGATCTGAAGCGCATAGCCTTGGCGCTCTATGGTGGTTTCGAAGCCAGAGGTGACGGCGAGGGTCGGAGCGCCGGTGCGGACCGCTGCATCCTCGACCAACGTATCAATCGCGTCAGCAACCGTCACGGTCTCCGGCATTTCGCCACCGGCGGCTTGTTGTGCCAACGCTCTCGGCGGTGTCGCTTGGCTGAGCGTTGTGGTGAGCGCAAACACGCCGATGATCAAAGCCACTTCACCATTGATGGATCGTGTGAGCCGGAAGGGGGCCCAGTCACGGCCTTTTTCGAGGGCCGGTGTGAAGATGATTTTGTTCAGCCCGGCTAAGCCTAGAAGGGCAACAACAAGACCAAGTTTGATGAGAAGCTTGAAGCCGTAATCCGTACCGAACAGAGCGGAAATTGAATCCACCTGAATCAGCGTAATGCCGATACCGCTTAACAGGATCAGGGCAACACTCGCCACAGCCCAGAAGGTAAAGTCGCGAAAGAGTCGCACCGTTTCGCTTCGCTCCAGTCGTGTCAGACTGATCAAAAGCGGCCACAAAGCGCCGAACCAAAAGGCCACGCACAAAAGATGAATGCCCACAATCGGTGTCATGAACCATCGTGGATTTGCTGTGGCCGCGTGACCGGTCACAAGAAGACTGCTGGTGCTGACGATCACGCCGATCCACATCAATTGACGGCCTTTGCCGGCAAATCCCAACATGAAACCGGCAAGCAGAATGATGAGGCCCACCAGACCGATCCCCAAACTTGGACCCAGGGTGGTGTCGAGTCCCATAGACCAGGAATGCCTGTCAAATATCCGTGCAGAGCTACCCATCATTTCCGCGCCGCCAAGACCCACTGCTGCGATGAATGTGCCGGCCGCGGCGAAAGCGAGAATGGATCCGGAGCGCCGAAGCGATGTTTGCAGTTTGGCTGGTGTTTTGATTAGCAATCCGAATAAAGCGAACCCCGTGGCCAACAAGAGAGTTGCAAATTGCAATGTTCTGTTTAGCGCAACGGGCAGAGTCCAAAAATTGGAATCTTGCGCCTCCACTGGGGCGGCCATTTGCATGTCATCCGTGGCAACGGCCTCGCCCACCGTGAAAACGTAAGACCCGCCCACGGGATGGGTGTCCGCGGAGACCACGCGGTAGGTGACAATATAAACCCCGTCTTCCAGTGGCTCGCTCAGATCAACAAAGATGTCGAAATTTTCGGCCCCGACGGGACCGGGCGCACCCACTTCGTTCCCTGACGAATCAAGCACTCTCAAAAAGATTGGCCCGACACTTTCGTTGAAGGTCAACGTGACCCGGCTTGGGCCCGCATCTAAGGCAACATCCGCTTTCGGGTTGGTTCCCATCAGAACCGCGTGGGCATAGGCCTGTCCCAAAGGCAGGCAGGCCCAAAGCACACAAGCCATAAGAAAAGATCTGAATGTCAACGTCCGCCCTCTCCCGGTTGGCCGGGGCCAAGTGTTTGTGCCCCATTTTCAGGAGCCGAGACTACGAATGGACGGCATTAGCTTCAAGCCATTTCGGCTCCAAGCTATTCGCCAAGCGGATTTTACGCATTCTCAAGCTAGCGATCGGTCGACGATAAGGAAATTGCGGTTTATCAGACTCCGGCCACCTCCATAGTTCGTATTCGACATGTGGATTTTTTTGCGCTGCCACAAAGCTTACAAATGCTTCTGGAGTTGCATAGCTCGACTCAAACGGCCGAGTTAAGCGGTTTTGGCTGCCGGCTTCAAACCGGATGCACGCCTTGATCAATCCAACCATATTGGGTGTTGCTCGGGATGGCACCTTCTTGTTGGTAATCGGCTTTCAACCGCGCCAGCGTGTCGCTGGGGAATTGTGTCAGGCTTGCATTGATATCGATACCGTAGAGCTTGGCAGCATTCAGGCCAAAGATATTTCGCTTATCCTCAGCACTTATGGGGGTGTACCCCCATTTTTCTTGCATGGCTTCCGGGATTTGGAACCGGCGCATGGCTTCAATTTGCCATTGTGGCGATCCCCACCAGATACAGTCCGTGCCCCAGATCACGTGATCTGCGCCGAACTCGCGAATGAGCTGGCCCATCAAATGGCTGCAAATTTGCGGGTGCGTGATGGCGGTGTGACCGAACACGCTCCCGAGTTCCATATAGACATTGGGCATTTCGGTTTCTTTGCGATGTTCCAGAATGTCGGTGGTCCATTCCAAATAATCGCTGTCGGCCATACCGCTGTCACCGGGCGGCAATTCGTTGCTGAGATTTTTGAACCCCGAATGATAAATCACAAAGTTGATGTCCGGCCAATCGAGAGCCGCCTGCCGCACGTCGCCGGGGCGGGTATATTGTTCTGCCGTACCGGGCAGGGGCAGGCCTTTGTGCACGTTGACGATATTGATGCCGTGTTTCAGAGCTTTCTCGTAAAATGGATAAGCGACTTTTTCATCGTCCAAGTTCCACGGCATGACAGGAATGCCGGTATAGCATTTCCACGCATCCGGTTTGAATTCTTCTGCTTGCTGATCAATCATATCAAGACCGTTCGGCAGATTGGGCGAGGCAAGTCCGTGTCCCAACATGCGGCGGGATCCGGCAACCTCATTCAATGTGTCACGGGTGAACATGATGTCGCGTGTGGGCAAGATATTGATATCGTCGTTCCCGGCAATATCCGCGCCCGTGATAATTCCCATGACCGTGTCGCTGTCGAAGAATACCTCTTTGGTGAAGTTCTCAAGTTCGAGGTCGCCTGCTTTTGGTGTGACGCCGACAAGATCGTCATTGAGTTTCATCATGGCGGCCAAACGGCGAAAGCCAAGAGGCCCCGGGGCGCCACGTTTGACGTGATGGAGCTGTACATCGAAGATAAACTCGCTCTTGGGCCAAAGCTCTTGAGTTGCGGAATGCTCTGCCGCTTCGGCTTTGTCGACGTTGAAATAATCTCCGAACACTTCATTCATCGCCATAAAGGCAACCGCCATTCCGGCACTGGTCCGCAAATAGTCGCGCCGCGACATGCCTTGGCGTTTTGCGTTGTCGTCTGCCATTTCCAAGATGCGCGATTCGACCTTTTTCTGATCCGCGCTTTGGGGCATGGGAACGAATTCTTCGTTGGAAATAACCTGAGTTGGCAGGGGTGTGTAGCGATCCTCCGAATCGTCGACCGCGTCCTTTTTGACCCAGCCTTTGGGTATGGATTGGAAGGTGTTGGTGGCTCCGTTGAGCTTGCTCGGGTCTTTGGCCATGGCGTTCTCATCCTCTTCAGAGTGGCGATTTTAGAACAGATTCGAGGGTCCAATATGTAATTACATAGAGTGTTCATGGGGAAGACAGAGCCAAAATGGCCCTATTGGGCCTCCGGTTTATTCACTACTGTCCGTTTTGTTCCGGGGAAAATTGCCTGGATTTCTGGGGTTTTTCATGCGGGTTTCCGCGTGTCGCCACGTTTGAAGGGGGAGCTTTGCGGTCGCCAATTGGCCGGGTTCTCGCGGTTGGGTTTTGGATGGGGGCTATTTCAGTGATGGACCTTCACTCGAAATCATGAAAATATCGCCCTTGGTTGTGCGGGGGCACTTACTCTTTGTCGAGGAGGACAATCTCTATGAGTTCAGTTCGTATGATTGCTTTGGCTGCGGCCTCAGCATTGCCTTTGGTCTTTGGTTCGGTTGCCGCGAATGCAGCCGCCCATGACACGGGTGTTGAAGCCACTCCGGGCGGCGGTGCCTGCAGTTTTGTTCAAAAGAACATGTTTGCCGGACCTTTTAAGGTTTGCCAGGAAGAAGTGGATGCCGATGGTTGCGACATCATCGCATCGTCTGCGGAAAACAGCGACGGATCACATGCGGAAGGCATGTGCAGCCGTGAAGGTTCCGTTGGTGTTTGTGATACGGACGGTATCGATACAATTTATTATGAAGGCGACGCATTCGGTCTTGAGATCGGTTGCGGATTCCAAAGCGGTACTTGGAAACCAGCCGAATAAATTCGTGTTTTGCGTTTTAAAAAGGCGTCTTGCCGACGGCAAGGCGCCTTTTTTATTGTGCCTCTTCTAAGCTGTCGCTTTTGGTTGAGGATCAGGACCGAATTGGTTTTCGCCCTCCGTGCCCGGCAGGCATCCGGCATCAATCAAAAACCAAATTGCGCCAAGAACTGGGATCAAAAGCAACAACTGCCACCAGCCTGATTTGTTGCGATCATGCAGTCGCTTGGCACCAACCGCTAGGGACGGCCAGATTGCCACCAGCGCAATCAAGTTCATTAGCAGAAAAATGATGCCGCCGATTGTTTCGCCAAGTAGCGTTGCCAGAAGCGAGAGAACGATCAATCCGACCCAATAGGGAACCACAAATTTCAGCCAGAAGTCGGATCGTGTAATGCGTCCTTCAAAAGAGAATAGGAATGTCTTCCAATCAAAATCAGCCATGCTGCCCTCCCGCGCTGTATTTGGAGCTGACACCCAATTGGTGCGCTCGTAGAAGATAGACCGAGGGTTGGCTGCAAGAGTTAACAAAAGGTTAATTGAGGCACTCGCTACCACGAGCACCCCAATTTTCGACCGTGTTCTGACGAATTTTAGGTTACGACTAACGTGTCGGAAAATGACTCAGTGATCGTCAAACTGCTTAAACCGCATAAACTCGCGGCGGGTTCTGGGGCCATAAGTTTGGAAGCTGGGGTTTGGGTTTTCCATATAGGCGTGTCTGACCTTTTCAACGGAATCCTTTTTGGTCCGGCGGATCACCTCATCCGGAGTGATGCCATAGGCCGTCGCCGCATTCAGGCCGAAAATCTTCCGTCGGATCTCTGGTGTAATGGCCGGGTAGCCGTATTTCTCTTGAAACTCTTCAGAAATTTGGAAAGTCCGCATGGCTTGAATTTGATCTTGCGGCGAGCCGTACCAAATACAGTCCGTACCCCAAGCAATTTTGTCTTCGCCGACGTGAACCAAAAGCTTGCCCATGAAATGCGCGGCTTGATCCGGATCCTTCATGAGGTCGCGCCATGTGGTGCCAAGTTCCGCATAAACGTTGGTGTTGTTCTCAGCCGTGATGCCGCTTTGCTTGAGCGAATTGATCAGGCCGTCAACGCCACCTGTTTGGTTGGGATCATACGGTCCTTCTTTGACCGCGTGGTCGTAGCCGGAATGATAAATCATAAACGTCATGTCCGGGAAGTTTTTGGCGGCCGGCCCCACGTCTCGGCATTGCGAGTATTTTATCGTTTCCTTTGCCATAGCCGGAAACGGCAGGCCTTTGTGAATGCAGATGATATTGACGCCCAGGCCTTGCGCGCGGGATATAAATGCATTTCCGGTGTCATCGTCCAAAAAGTACCCGTCATTGCGTGTCATGCCATATTGGGTGTAGCTCTTGAACGCTGAAATCTTATAGGTCTCAGCGACTTCCGCCATGGCATCAAATTCGCTGGGGATGGTCGCCATGCAGCGCCCATGAATCATCAGGCGATGGGTGTCGTTTAAGGCTTCGACCGCATCTCGCGTTGCGGCCGCTTCACTGTGAGTCGGCACCATGCTGTCCTGATAAAGCGGACCGATGGAGAGCACCGCCATATCCGTGTCGGAATCCATGAACACTTCTTTGATATAAGCATCGCCGGTCAGACAGGCGATATGTCCGTTGTCTTCCCCTTCGATGGCGTAGTCGCAGCCTGTGTGCGGCGCAAACGCTTTAAAGCCGCCCGCGAGCATTTTCTTGAAACCTGTTTGCCAGGTCTCGTATTCGCCCACATGGTGCCCTTGAATATCGAAAATAAACTCGTCCTTTTGGGTGCCCGCCATGGCCAACTCCGTGTCCAAAGCGGCATCCTTGGGCAGGTCATAAAATCCGCCGGTCTTTCCCATGGCGGCGTTGGCTTCGTTGAAGGCCAATAATGTGCTGGCGGCACCGCAAGACGACATGAGAAAGTTCCGGCGGCTTTGGCCCTGGCGCCGTGCATTGTCGGACGCTTGGGCATGCGCGTGTTGATTGGCAATTTTAGCGTTGCGCGGAAGAGGCCGTGGGATGAATTCACCGTTGCTGGTGGAATCCACTTTGATCGGCAGTCGCGTACCGTCCGGATCTAAATTGTCTGTCATTGCTCTCTCCCTTATGCCGACACATTTTTTTGATGCCTGATCTTAAACCAAGTCCAGATTCTGGCAAGCACAATATATGTAATGTTATATAAACTCCGATCGTATTCTTCTTTTTGATCAGGCGACACAATGCGACCAAGCGGCGAACACGGCAATGTGTCTTGGGTGGGCGAAATACCTTCACTATGGTCTCAATGGGTTTGCATACAATCGTCTGACAGGTCGCACCTCAATCTGGTTTGCGACTCAAGAAACTGGGGGGAGTTATGTCTGATCAAAAGCAAGACTTGGAAATCTCACGGCGGCCTTTTTTGAAAGCGGCAGGTCTGGGCGGCCTATTGGCCGGATTGCCCGCGGCAGCGCAGGCCTCGGCATCCCGCGTGCCTATTCTCGATTTTGAAAAAGCCAACGAAGACTTGGTCAACAACTTCTGTTGGGATTGGGCAAAAAGAGATGTGGAGGTTTTGATTCCCTATCTGTCAGAAAAGATCGACTACATGATTTTTGAGGGCGGTCCGGTGGTCAAAGGCCACGACGAATTTCGCAAGACCATCTCGAGTTTGATGAGTGGTGCAGCCGAAATCAGATGGGATATTCATCGCTCTTATACAATGGGCGATATCGTGATCAATGAGCGCACGGATTATTTTAATTTGAAAGATGGTACCGTCCTGCCGGCATCGCCCTATCACGTTTTGGGCGTTTTTCTTGTGCGAAACAACAAGATTGAGATTTGGAAAGATTACGGGATCCGCGGCGGCGAAACAGGTTACTTCAAATCCGATAAGTTCCAATATGAACCGCCCAAATAAGGCGGAGCCGTTGTGGCGGCCTCGCTTTGGCACCTTTTGGGCGGTCTTGTTGTGCGAAACAACACAATTGAGATTTGGAAAGACGAGGGAATTCGCGGCGGCGAAACCGGTTATTTCAAACCCTATAAGTTCTTATGAGATCCGTCGCAAAAGGGCTGACCTTTCGTCTGCTTGCACGCACATAGCCAAACTTTGCCGTCTTTTTCCGCCGTATATTCCAGCGGCGTGAAGTCGCTGTCTTTGTGGCTGCCGTCGCAGAACGGCTGTTTGTCCGACTTCCCGCAGGTACACCAAAAGTATTTTTTGCCGTTTTGGACTTCGACTTCAATAGGACTGTCTTGTGCGACCACAGGCTCCGACATTTTTCACTCCTTTGGTTTGTTCGACGAGCTTAAGTGTTTACGGGCGACATGATCAAGTAGACCTTTTGCACCCTGCTCAATCAGATCAAACATCAGATGAAAGCCGTCTTCTCCGCCGTAATAGGGGTCGGGAACATCTTGCCCGATTTGATCCGGCGCGTGGTCCAACAGCATGGAGATTTTGCGGGCGAAGGTGTCCGGGCAAGCTGCCAGCAAATCGTCCCGATTGCTGGCGTCCATGGCGACGATGAGATCAAATCTCTCAAAGTCATTGGCATGCACCTGCCTCGCTTTCAACCCACGAATATCGACGCCGCGTTCGAGTGCTACTTTCTGTGCCCGTTTGTCCGGCGGATTGCCGATATGCCACGCCCCGGTGCCTGCCGAGTCGACCTCAATGTGATCGCGGTACTCAGCTTTGCTGACCAGATCTCGGAAGATCCCCTCAGCCGAAGGTGATCGGCAGATATTTCCGAGACAGACGAATAAGATGTGCACTGACATCGCCTTGAACTCTCCTCAATGTGAACGCAGCGCAAAAGAAAAGGGCGGCCTTTGAGAAAAGACCGCCCCCTATTCTCCGCTATGCCTTGCTATTATTCGGCAGCTTCTTGTTGGGCTTGGGCATTTGCCTTCACCAATGGAATTTCGTCGAGCACCCAGTTTTTAGAGGTGCGCCGTCCCGGTGACGGAATGGCAACGGCTACATCACCTTGCAGGGCCCGGTGAGCTTGTTGGTCAATTCGCCAACCGTTGTTTTCCCATTTTTGCAGCCATTCGCGATAGGCGGCAATGGGCCGGTCGGCCGGCATCAAAATTTCTTTGACATTGCTGTCAGGTGTGCGGACCGGATCCAACTCGCTCAACACAACGACGTCTTGGCCGGCGATGACCATATTCCGTTCGTGCACAGGGCCATCCAAAGCTTCGTCCAACATGCAATTGCGTGTGTTGATGAAGAAGATGCGTGTGCGATTGCCATCAATTGGGGCTTCGAAGAAGTATTGATGGAACCAATTTTCAGCCGTCATGTGAATGCATGTGATCAACGTATTGGGACCGTAGGTGCCGCTGCCGGCTTTCAGTTCCCCGGCAAAGTCACGTGCCTGGTCCATACCGTTTTCGGTCAAGGCTGGTGAGTTGAACAAGTACCAAAACCAAAGACCATGTCCTTGGTCGAAGGTTTCCACGTCAAAGTCACCAATCCGGTAGTCCGGGTCTTTTCCGGAGAAGCCGTGTGTCGGGTGAACGAATTCGTTGTGAGCCGGATCCACGCCGTTTTCCATGGAACGCTCATAATAATAATCGACTTCAAAGACGTGAACGTCATTGGCACGCCAGCCGTCTTGTCCGAATTCCGGAATTTCGTATAGCGGCAGGCGATCTTCTTCGGCTTGGTCGCCGAGGAAGGCAAAAACGATGCCGTATTTCTCTTGCACCGGATAGGCATCGACCTTTGCCCGTGCAGGCGGCTTGGTGTCCGAGCCGACGGAAGGCACGGTTTGGCACTTGCCGTCTCCAGAAAACTCCCAGCCATGGTAGGGGCAGACAACACAGTTGTTTTTCACCCAACCTTTGCCGAGTGAGCCACCACGGTGAACACATGTGTCGCTCAAAACGTGTGCCTGGCCTTGGTCATCGCGAAATGCAACGAACTTCAGTCCCAAGATTTGAGCTCGGAACGGCTCGTCTGCTTTGACCTCTTCGCTTTTTGCAACCGGGTACCAGAAATTAATAAACATGGCTCAAAACGTCCTTTCGTCAAAATATCAAAAGCCCTTTGATGGGCCTATTCGTTGATAATGTGATCCCGGATCAAATGAAGGCGCGTTCGGCGCCTTTTCATACCGCTACACTGAAAAACCGTAGGTGCGGGGTAGCTCTTAAAGCAGTCTTAAGCACCCTTTATTCTCAGCCAGCACCATATCACGGTTGGACGGTCAGATCATCCTCTGTGGTGAACACCGGATTTTCATAAATATCCGGTTATGCTGGAACTTATGCATTGAAAAATATAGTGTTTTTCTAACAATCGAGGCGTGGGAACGCTGTGATTCAAGACGCTAAAGCGGCAATCATCGCCAACCCTAGGGCTGGCCGTGGCAAGGCGCTGGGGCTTTATGGTCCCATGAAGCCGGCCTTGGAGGACGCCCTGGCACCGGCGGAATTTCATGTGACCACCGGGCCGGCTCAGGCGACCAAGATTACCCAAACAGCGCTCAAACGGGGCGCCAGTCAGATCGCCGTCTTTGGCGGCGACGGTACGCTCAACGAAGTGGTCAATGGCTTCTTTGAAGAGGGAAGACTGATTAACCCCGATGCCGAGCTGTTGATTGTTATGGCCGGGACCGGATCGGACTTCGTCCGCAGTTTTCCGGCGCAGGCCGGCCAAAAGCCCAGCGTGGAAGAACTGCTCTCAAGGCCGTCGCGATTCATTGATATCGGCAAAGCCAATTATGCGGCGAGCTTCAGTGCCCGGCGCGATCACTACTTTACCAATGTCTTCAGTTGGGGACTCAGCAGTCTGGCGGGATCGTCGGCCAATATCTGGTCTTTGCCCGCATTGGGCGGTGGCCGTTATGCCTACATGATTCCGAGCCTGTTGCATGGGGTCTTGTTTCAAAATCAATTGGTGCGCATGTCGATCGATGACGGTCCGATTGAGGAGACCGTCATCAATACGCTGTCGGTTTGCAACGGACAGTTTTTCGGCGGTGGTATGCGCATGGCTCCATTGGCCCGATTGGATGACGGTGAGTTCGATCTCGTCCTGATTAAAGACGTCAATTTGCTGGACCTTACGCGTCAGTTTCCCAAAATTTACCGCGGGGAACATTTGGGTCACCGCAAAATCGAATATCAGCGCATACGCAAAATTGAGATTTCTTCCGTACAGGGACGAAACTCCAATCTGCCGCTCAATCTGGACGGAGAGATGCACGGTACGCTTCCGGTGTCGATTGAGATTTTGCCCTCAGCTCTGCGGATTCGCATCTAGTGGCACACCTGCCGTTCCGAATTGACGGTGGCGCGGGATTGGGAAATTATGCGCCATTGGTCTGATGATGAAGCGGATATGACGAATGTTTATCAACTTTTGGTATAGCGCCTGTCTCAGTGACGAGCTGACCCAATCGCCTATGAAGCAAAGGATGTTGGGGCAAGATTTTGTGCTCTTCCGGGACAGTCAGGGTGTTGCCCGCTGCCTCAGCGATGTCTGTGTCCATCGTGGTGCCTCTTTGGGTGAAGGCAAAGTCAAAGGCGATTGTGTTGAATGCCCCTATCACGGCTGGCAATTCAACGGCGCCGGACAATGCACCAAGATTCCATCTTTAGGGCCTGAGGCAAATATTCCCTCCCGCGCCAAAGTGGATTCCTATCCGGTGCAAGAAAAATATGGGCTGGTGCATGTTTTCCTGGGCGACCTGCCCGAGGCCGAACGTCCGCCGATCATGGAGATCGAAGAATGGGGTCAGGACGGTTGGGCGCATACCCATCAGGTCTTTGTTTGGGATATTGACTACAAGCGCTCGATCGAAAACGGGTTGGACAACGCCCATAATGAGTTTGTTCACCCCACTCACGGATTTGGCGGGGAGCGGGATGATTATCAATTGCCGCCTTTGAATGTGACGGTCGACCCTTGGGGCACCCATATTCGTGGACGGCGCGAAGCGCCGCCGCTCAAAGAAGAAAAGATGCGGGCAGCCAGCAAGCGCGAGGACAATGCCGTTATTGAAGGGGCCACCGGGCATCACGGTGTCTCATGTGTTTGGACACATATTCATCCGACCGAAACCATGTTCATTCATCAATATTTGTTCGAAACACCGATCGATATCGATCGGACACGGCTGTATTTACTGAATATGCGAAACTTCCTGATTGATCCGGAAGATGATGCCCGGATGATGGAGCGCAATGCGATTGTCGCCAATCAAGATCGCGATGTGTTGAGCAACTTAAGGCCGGTCGTCACGCCAAACACCAATTTGCATGAAGTTTTTGTGGAACATGACCGGTGTGTCGCCCGCTATCGTGAGTGGCTGAAGGAATGGCAGGGCAAAGGCTGGCGTATTGATGTGGAGGCCGTAAAGGCGCAAGACAAAAATACGGCGTTTGCCATTCCGAGCCCGGGGCGCCGGACGAGTAAAGGCTGGGTGCTCGACTCCGTTCCTTTGGTCGCAGCGGAAACAGCGGTTCAAGCCGCAGCGGAATAACCAAAAGAGAAGGGCGGCTCAGACACACGAGCCGCCCACTTTTTCCATTCGGCCTTCTCAATACCGGTCGCGAACGGCAAGTACATTTGCCGACGCTTGTGCGAATTTGAATGCGCGGGATCCTAGTGAGCCTTTCTACGGGCCACAAGAGTCGCTCCTGGGAAATTTTCTTATACCGGTTCTAAAGTCCAAGGCTTGGTCAGAAGATGGTTGGGTCAAGCCGCAGATTTGAGGATAGCAACGCCGCCCAATTTCACATAAAGCAGGCAACCTGTGTCTGACATTGGGGTGTGTTGATGGCCGGACGGAAAGCGCATCCAGGTTCCGGCTTTATAGGTGCCGTCTTCGTCTTTCAATTCGCCTTCAATCACCAAGATCTCAGCACCACGACCGTAGATTTGCAAATGGCCGACTGTGTCCGGCTCCCACTTTTCAATGCTCATGGCTTCCGGATAATCATTGTCCCGGTAAAGGGTTTTCTGAACCACACCGATTGTACCGGATCCTTCCCAAGGCATTTGGTTGGTGTCCAACGTAATGTGCGGACGGTCTTTGCCGGGATATTGGCGCAGCTTCACAAATATGGTGCAGCCATCTTCTGATGATGGGCCGTGGGCAAACCCTTCCGGATTCAGCAAATAGGACCCTGGTCCGTAGTCACCGGAATCATCGCTAAACACACCGTCGAGCACAAAGAACTCTTCACCGTCAGGATGTTCGTGCGCCGGAAAATTCGCCCCCGGTTGAAATTGGACCAATCCGGTCACTTGCCCTGATTCTTCCGGGCCGACCAAATGCAGCCGTTTTCGCAACACCGTTCCGCTGGGACTGGGGGTCCAATCCAGCTCATTCGTGTCAATCACGACCACTTCGTCTAAGTTACCGTTAATGCTCACGAATATGTGTCCCCGGAATCAACCAAATCGTGGATAAATCGATTTTTGCAGGGATCCGTTATCAAACCGTATACGTTATAAGATAGTCTAGACATATGCGCACATAGGGGTGCGCTCAGGAGGAAAATCGATGAAATTCAAGAATCTGACCAAAGTGATCGTGGTTATGGGATCAACGGCCTTGGCCGGATCTGCCTTTGCTGGCGCACATAGCTCGGGCGACGGAAAAAGCATGAAAGAATTTGGCCAATATTCTGGCTATGAAGGTAAAGAAGTTGAGCTCGGCAACGCCTTGCTTGATGCCGTCAAAGAAGCCGGCGAAGCCGTCGGTAAAGATTACGACTTTAGCGACCGCCCGGAGCAATTGGGCGCTGCGCTGCACCAAACACTTAAGACTTTGAATCATAACGATTCTTATCAGCACGAAATGAACGATGCCTTGGTCAAAATGACCATGGGGCACATTCAGTTCGCCAAGGACAACGACATGTCGGAAGAAATCGTCGCGCATGATATCGAAGTCACCTCTCCGATGATGAAGCGCGTCGGTAAGCTGATCGAAAAGACAGGAAACAAAGAATTGGCTTTGACAGCTATTTTCGATCAAACCACATGTTTTTACCAATTGGTCACGACCTCAGATCGTGAGCCGGGCAAAGTGCGCTACCAGTCGCCGTTCGCTCAATTGGTACCGATCACCAATGCCATGGGCCAATATGATCTGTCCGCCGAAGAGATCCACGAAATTTGGACTAAGCCTCGCTACGAAGGTTATGCCGAAATTCTGGGTGTTGACCTCGACATTTCCGATATCGACGAAGACGGCTACATCACGGTGCAATTGTCACCGACCAGCTAAGTCTCGAAAGACAGTTTGAGTAAAAGGGGCGGTTCGACCGCCCCTTTTTTGTTGCCTTTTTGCCAAATGCGGTTAGGGCACATAGACTAACGCTTTGCGTGGTCAAGGAGACAGGAGTGACGCAGTCAAAGCAGGACACTGAGATTCGTCCGATTGTGGCAACCGGGCCGGCCAAGCTTTTGGCGTCGGGCCGAAGCGCCGCGGTGGATCGCGCCATTCCCGCAGAGGTACCCGTCTCGCTCACTTATAATGGTCTGTCCCATGTGGTCATGATGGCGAGTCCCTCTCACTTAACGGACTTTGTCATCGGGTTCAGCTTGACCGAAGGCATTCTTTCGTCGCCCGACCAGCTCTTGAATCTCAAGATCGAAAATACCGACAAGGGCATTCTTTTGAATGCTGAGATCTCCGACCAGAGTCACAAAGACCTAGTCTCCCGCCGGCGCAGTATTGTCGGACAAACCGGATGCGGTTTGTGTGGTTTGATTGAATTGGAACAGGTGGCAAGGCCCTTACCGCCGATCACGAGCGCCCCGCGCCTTAGCCAAGCGGCCGCATCGCGCGCTGTCGCCGCCTTGGCGGATTGGCAGCCTTTAAATGCCGAGACAGGCGCGGTTCACGCCGCTGCTTTTGCCGACGAGACCGGCACGATTCAATTGGCCCGTGAAGATGTCGGGCGGCACAATGCGCTAGATAAACTCATCGGCGCTATGGCCGCGGCACAGATTGATCCGGCGACGGGCTTTGTCGTTTTGTCGAGCCGCTGTTCTTACGAGCTGGTGCAAAAGGCGGTTGCTGCCCGCATTCCGGCCTTGGTCACCATCTCGGCGCCCACAGAATTGGCGGTCGACATGGCCAAAGAGGGGGCACTCACCTTGATTGCCTTGGCACGGTCCGATTCTATGCTTTGCTTGCACGACCCGTTCGATGTGATGGCGTGAGCCCAAATCAAAAAGAAGGAAAAGATCATGTTTGAGACGTCTCGGCGCCGTTGGATTCAAGGCGCAGGTTTTGCCGGTTTGGCCACAGCCGCCGGAACGCTGCCCGCCACCTCTGAGGAGGATATGGAATTCACGCGCACGTTGGATTTCGACGACCCGAATGACATGCTCACGGGCTTTATCAAAATGCGAGGGTCTCTTGAGGCGGTGGATGTGCCGCATTGGTATTACGGAACCATCTATGCGGCGATCCCCGGCCAGCAGCCTTTTCCGATCGTTGAGTTTGAGGGCTCGGAAATTGACTATTATGAGAAGCAAGAAGACGGCAGCTATTACGCTTGGGCCAAAACCGCCAGCTTCTTTAAAGACGTGCGCACCCGCGAATATCTGGAGACCTGGGACAACCCTGTCACCGGAAAAACAGTTGAGGTGAAGCCCAACACGATCAATGTCGGCGATGTCCATTACATTTATTCCGTAAACGGATTTAAGCGCTCCGACGATCCCACACCGTTGTCGACTGAGCCGCAAATTCAAAACCTTCTCGATTGGAGCGAAAACGGCCCATGGATTTGGTGTGACACGGGGCGCACCTATCCGCCGGGTGTGCCCATGGCGGAACATCAATCGGGCGCCGGTTTGCTGAAAGAAATGCACAATCCGGATTTGGCCCAGATGAACACGATCGCCAATCCGGTTTATATCTCTCCCTGGCTGGGTTGGATGGAAATGGGCGACACGCCGGGCTTTGCGGTTTGGACGGGTCCCGCGCGTAAAGTGAAATCCATCACCGACTATCCGAAGGACTTCCTCGCCCGCATGGAGCGCACATTTCCGGAACGGCTAACGGCCAAGCCAACCTAAAGAGACAAGAGATAGCGAAGCAGGTTGGCATATCCGCGGGCATCGTCGATCGCCTTGTGGGTGTGGGGCTGGTTCCCCATCCAAGCAGGATCGTAATGTTCCGGCTTGCATCGGCTCAAAGGCCAACCCAATCGTCCCGCGGCAAAAGATTTCAAACAAAATTCAGCATCATAGAATAGCCTGCCTTCGATCCATGGCCCTTCCAACAATTTTGTTCCGGCGAAATGCTGGAGGTAGAAATCGATCCAAGGCCCATCCAGGGCCAAGGGGTGCGAAGTAAAAATGGGTTTGCCCTGCAGGTTTCGAATCCAGGAAACGTAGCGCGACATGACCTCCTCTGGGGCTTGCGGATTTGTCGTCGCCGCTGCCAGCGCTTCCGGTTGGCTTTGAAACCATTCGATGGTCAGCGGGTCCGGTGACGCGCCGTTCAGCGGTGCGAGAACCGCTTCGAACACATCAATTTCTACACCGCCGGCATTGGTCGCGACAGAGGCAAAAGACATCATGGAATTTTTGCCGGGGGTCGGCCCGTCGATCTCCACGTCCGTGACAATATAGATCGTGTCCATGGCCTTTGCCTTCGCTCTCCCGATTGAACTCGTACGTAAGAGCTATTCTATAGATTGCGTAGGGTTTTGTGGAACCTCAAAAACAAAAAGCCCCGCGGTAATCTGCGGGGCTTTGTTATTTCAGATTGCGGAGACTTAATTCGGCAGGACCGCTTCAATGGCAGACGTCACCTCTGCATCTGTCGGAGCGGTCCGGCTGCCGATGGATTGCACGAGGCTTCCATCGGGACCCACCAAATATTTATGAAAGTTCCACTGGGGCGTGGCATCATCGCCCAAGGTTTCTTTGGCCCATTGATAGAATGGGTGGGCTTCATCGCCTTTGACCACATTCTTTTTGGTCATGGGAAAGTCCACGTTGAAATTCACTTCGCAGAATTCTTTGATTTCCGCTTCCGCATTGGGTTCTTGGGCACCAAAGTCATTGGACGGCACGCCGAGCACCACCAGGCCTTGGTCGCGATATTGTTCCCAAATACTTTGCAGGCCTTCATATTGCGGGGTGAGGCCGCAAAAAGAGGCGGTGTTCACCACCAAAACCGCTTTGCCGTCAAATGTGCTCATGGGCAACGGATCGCCCTCAATCGAGGTGAATTCAAAATCATGGGCATTGGTGGCCATGGCGGCACCTCCTGTGAAAAGCGCGAACGTCAATGTGATGCTGGATAATAAGGTCCGGAACATGGGGCTTTCTCCTTGCCTGTCACGTGTCATGCACTTGATCTTGGCAGACAAATTGGGATACGTCCCAATCACTCTGCCGGTTCAGCCGCCACTTGAACCTGGCGCAGGATATCGATGGTCTCGTGATAATCTTCCTGCCATTCCGATTTGTGATTGGTCAGGGCCACTTGCACAGCCGTCACCTTATATTCCGGGCAGTTTGTCGCCCAATCGGATAATTCGGTCGTGATCACATTGGTGCCCGTCTCGGGCATATGGAAGGTGGTGTAAACCACGCCAGGCTGCATGCGGTCGGATATCTGCGCTCGCAAGGTTGTCTCGCCTTTGCGGCTTTTGATCGACACCCAATCGCCGTCCCTGATGCCTCTCAGCTCTGCGTCATGAGCATGAATCTCCAAAATGTCTTCATGCATCCAATCACTGTTGGCGGTCCTCCGGGTTTGCGCGCCCACATTGTACTGCGCCAAGATACGTCCGGTGGTCATGATGAGCGGGAATTTGCGGTTGGTTTGTTCCAGGGTCGGCACAAATTCCGTCGTAATGAACAAACCTTTGCCGCGGACAAAGCCGTCAATATGCATGGTCGGTGTGCCGAGCGGCGCATCATCATTGCATGGCCATTGCACCGACCCCACGTCATCCAAAAAGCCGAATGAGACATTGGCGAAGCTTGGCGTCAAGGCGGCAATCTCATCCATAATTTCCGCAGCGCTGGAATAGTTCATGGGATAACCCATGGCCTGCGCCAAGTCTTGGGTGATGCGCCACTCTTCCTTGCCTTGTTTGGGTTCCATCACCGGGCGCACGCGATTGATCCGGCGCTCTGCATTGATGAAGGTGCCGTCCTTCTCCAGAAACGATGTCCCCGGTAGAAAGACATGGGCAAAACGGGCGGTCTCGTTCAAGAACAAATCTTGGACGATTAAGCAGTCTAAATTTTTGAGCGCGGCTTCCACGTGCTGGGTGTCCGGGTCCGATTGGGCGACGTCTTCGCCTTGGACATACATCGCCTTAAACCCACCTGCGACCGCTTCGTTGAACATGTTGGGGATGCGGAATCCCGGCTCGCCGTCCAACGTGACGCCCCAGTGATTCTCAAACGTGCCGCGCACCGCGTCGTCCGATACCGGACGGTAATCTGGCAATTCGTGTGGGAACGATCCCATATCACAAGAACCTTGCACATTGTTTTGGCCCCGCAGCGGATTTACCCCGACACCGACGCGGCCGATATTGCCGGTCGCCATGGCCAGATTCGCCATGCCGATGACCATGGTCGAGCCTTGGCTGTGTTCTGTGACGCCGAGGCCGTAATAGATGGCGGCATTCCCGCCGGTGGCATAAAGCCGCGCGGCGGCGCGAATATCCTCGGCCGGAACGCCGATGGTCTCGGCCAAAGCTTCTGGTGCGTTTTGCGGATCTTTGATGAATTGCAGCCAGTCCTCATAGGCGTCAATTTCGCAGCGTTCGCGAATATAATCGTCATCAACCAGACCTTCGGTGGCGATGACATGGCTCATGGCATTGATCAGTGCCACATTGGTTCCTGGTAAAAGCGGCAAATGGAAATCCGCTTCCACATGGGGACTGCGCACTAGGTCGATTTGGCGCGGATCGGCAATGATGAGCTTGGCCCCTTGGCGCAGGCGCCGTTTCATTTGACTAGCAAAAACGGGATGGGCGTCGGTGGGATTGGCGCCGATGACCATAATGACATCGGCCTCCATCACACTGTCAAAGTTCTGGGTGCCTGCCGATGTGCCCAGTGTTTGTTTTAGGCCAAAGCCGGTCGGCGAATGACAAACCCGGGCGCATGTGTCCACATTGTTGTTGCCGAAGCCGGCGCGGATGAGTTTTTGCACGGCCCAAACTTCTTCATTGGTGCAGCGCGATGACGTGATCCCGCCGATGGATTTGCGACCATACTTTTCTTGGATTGTTTTGAGACGATCTGCTGCGAAGGCAATAGCCTCTTCCCAGCTCACCTCCTGCCACGGATCCGTGATCTTGTCGCGGATCATGGGCGACGTGACGCGGTCTTTATGTGTGGCATAGCCCCAAGCAAATCGCCCTTTGACGCACGAATGCCCATGATTGGCGCCGCCGTCCTTATAGGGCACCATACGGACGACTTGATCACCTTTCATTTCCGCCTTGAAGGAACAACCGACGCCGCAATAGGCGCATGTGGTGATGACTGAATGATCAGGTTGCCCGTGATCGACAATGGAGGTTTCTGTTAAGGTTGCGGTCGGGCAAGCTTGGACACAGGCGCCGCAAGACACGCATTCGGAGTCGAAGAAGTCTTCGTTGACGCCGGCATTGACGCGGGATTCAAAACCTCGGCCCGCGATGGTGATCGCAAATGTGCCTTGGACCTCGTCGCAGGCACGCACGCACCGGGAGCACACAATGCATTTGCTGGGATCATAAGTGAAATAGGGATTGCTCTCGTCTTTTACCGCGTCCAGATGGCTTTCACCTTCATAGCCGTAGCGCACATCGCGGAGCCCTACGACCCCCGCCATGTCTTGCAATTCGCAGTCCCCATTGGCAGCGCAGGTGAGGCAATCAAGGGGATGATCGGATATATAAAGTTCCATGACGCCGCGGCGCAATTTGGCAAGCCGTTCCGTTTGTGTCGAAACGTTCATCCCGTCAGTCGCAGGTAAGGTGCAGGAGGACGGCGTGCCGCGCTGTCCTTCCACTTCGACAAGGCACATACGGCAAGAGCCGAAAGATTCGAGCATATCCGTTGCACACAATTTGGGAATCGCGATGTCGGCTTCGGCCGCAGCGCGCATGACCGACGTGCCCGCCGGGACGGTGACGGTTTTGCCGTCAATCTTCAGCGTGACTGTTTCGTCCGACTGGCGTTCCGGCGTGCCGAAATCTTTTTCTTTAATGACGGTCATTCTCACTCAACTCCCTGACTCTGATGCGCGCGGGAAAAATCTTCCGGGAAATGCTTCAAGGCCGACTCCACCGGATTGGGTGTTAAGCCGCCCATGGCGCACAGAGAACCATCGCGCAGAGTTTCGCACAAATCCGTTAAGAGCTCCATATTTTGTGCTCTGTTTTCGTTGTTCAGGATACGATCAATCACTTCAACGCCGCGTACTGACCCGATCCGGCAGGGCGTGCATTTGCCGCAAGATTCAATGGCGCAAAATTCCATGGCAAAGCGGGCTTGGTCTCCCATATCAGCGGTCTCATCAAAAACCACAATGCCGCCATGGCCAAGCATGCCGCCGGCGGAGGCAAAGGCCTCATAATCCATAAGGGTATCGAGCAGTGCCTTTGGAAAGTAAGCGCCGAGCGGTCCGCCCACCTGAACCGCTTTGAGCGGCTTGCCGGTTGCTGTGCCTTCACCAAATGTTTCGATCAGCTCACGAAGTGTTACGCCGAATGCCTTCTCGACGAGGCCGCCGCGTTGCACGTTTCCCGCCAATTGAAACGCAAGAGTACCGCGGGACCTGCCCATACCGAAATCCCTGTAATGCTCCGCGCCCTTTTCCAAGATGATCGGGACACTGGCGAGACTGACCACATTGTTGACCACGGTCGGTTTCCCGAACAGGCCTTCAATGGCGGGTAGGGGTGGCCGCGCGCGGACTTGTCCCCGCTTGCCTTCGAGACTTTCCAGCAGGGAACTTTCTTCACCGCAAATATAGGCGCCGGCGCCCATACGCAGTTTGATATCGAAGCTTTTGCCGCTGCCTTGAATGTTGTCGCCGAGCCAACCTGCGCCTTCCGCCTTTAAGATGGCTGTCGACAAAACCTCTCGGCACAGAGGGTATTCCGATCTGAGATAAATGAAGCCTTCGGTCGCACCGACGGCGAGACCGGCAATCAACATGCCTTCAATGAGACAGAAGGGATCAGACTCCATCAAGATGCGGTCCGAAAATGTTCCGCTGTCTCCTTCATCAGCATTGCACACAATATATTTTTGGGCGGAGGATTGATCGAGAACCGTCTTCCACTTAATGCCGGTCGGGAATCCTGCACCGCCTCTGCCGCGCAAGCCCGACTCCGTCACCGCTGCTACAATCTGTGCCGGGGATCGCGCGAGCGCTTTGCGCGCTCCTGCAAAACCGCCATGATTTTCATAATCTTCCAAAGACACTGGGTCGATCAAACCGCACCGGGCGAAAGTCAGTCTCTCTTGATTCTTCAGATAGGGAATCTCAAGAGTCGGACCAAGTCCTTTGGCATGGGCGCCGCCTGACAAAAAGCCTGCATCGAAAAGAGACGGCACGTCGCTTTCGGTGATCGCGCCATACGCGATCCGGCCGCTTTCCGTTTCCACTTCCACCAATGGCTCTGCCCAGCTGAGCCCCCAAGAGCCATTGCGCACCAGATCCACCGACTGACCGCGGGTGTCCGCCTCGCGCAAGATGGCGCCCGCAACCGCATCGGCACCCAACGACAGGGCGGCCGTTTCTCTTGGAACAAAAACACGAACCGTTGCCGTCATGTTAGTCCGCCTTTGGTCTTCGCGATGATTGCGTCAAAACGGGCCGCATCCACGCGGCCATGGACGTCGTCATCAATCATCATGGCAGGGGAGCAAGCGCAATTGCCGAGGCAATAGACCGGTTCCAGGGAGAACGCACCCGCTTCATCGGTTTCATGCAGTTCGATGCCGAGTGTTTTGCAGGCGTGACGGGTGAGGGCGCGGCTGCCCATGGCTTGGCACGCTTCGGCCTGACAAATCTTGATGACATGTTGTCCGGCGGGCTTGCGCCGAAAGTCATGATAGAAACTGACGGTGCCGTGCACTTCAGCCCGCGACAGATTGAAGATGTCTGCCAGTATCGGCAATGTCTCGTCTGGGACCCAGCCATAATCGGCCTGCACCGCGGCAAGGGCCGGTAGCAAGCCGCCCGGCTCTTTCGCAAAAGGCGTGATCAGCGCCCGTATTTCAGCCTCTGAAATCGTCTCTTTCTGCAGTGCCACCTGGATCTAAAGCCCTATAATGATTTATCTTTTTGCTTGATAATGAATGCTTGTTCATTATAACCTAATGCAATTCGGGTTTTTTGAACAGCCTGTCTTCGCATAATGTCGGCAAAAGACAAAGATTCTTTCCGGCCACTTGCGTAAGAATTATAGTCACGGTCTCCGCGCCTCGTGGGGGACAGATCATAGAGGGAAAACACCATGAAGACACGCGCCGCTGTGGCTTTTGAAGCCGGCAAACCCCTATCCATTGAAGAGGTTGATCTTGATGGCCCAAGGGACGGTGAAGTTTTGGTTGAGATCAAAGCCACCGGCATTTGTCATACGGATGCCTTCACGCTCTCGGGCGATGATCCGGAAGGCGCATTCCCGGCAATTCTAGGCCATGAAGGGGCCGGCATTGTGCGCGACGTCGGCGCCGGTGTGACAAGCGTCAAACCGGGCGATCATGTGATCCCGCTTTATACGCCCGAATGCCGCGAATGTGATTTTTGTCTTCACCCAAAAACCAATCTCTGCCAATCGATCCGCGAAACCCAAGGTCAAGGGGTGATGCCCGACGGCACAAGCCGCTTTTCTTTGGGCGGTGAGAAGATCCTGCATTATATGGGCTGCTCAACCTTTTCCAATTTCACGGTCTTGCCGGAAGTCGCTGTTGCAAAAGTGCGCGAGGACGCGCCCTTTGATAAGATTTGTTACATCGGCTGCGGTGTGACAACCGGTGTTGGTGCGGTTGCCTTTGATGCCAAAGTGGAGCCGGGCTCCAATGTGGTGGTGTTCGGATTGGGCGGAATCGGACTCAATGTCGTACAAGGCGCGCGCATGGTCGGCGCCGACAAAATTGTCGGGATTGATCTCAATGAAGGCCGGGTGGATTTGGCCCGCCAATTCGGTATGACCGATTTTATCAATCCCAACAAAGTCGACAATGTTGTCGAAGCCATCCTTGATGTGACCGGCGGCGGCGCCGATTATTCCTTTGAGTGTATCGGCAATGTGAACACTATGCGCCAAGCTCTGGAATGTTGTCACAAGGGCTGGGGCGAGAGCATTATTATCGGTGTTGCTGGTGCCGGACAGGAAATCTCCACCCGGCCGTTCCAATTGGTGACAGGTCGCGTGTGGCGTGGAACCGCATTTGGCGGCGCAAGAGGCCGCACCGATGTGCCGAAGATCGTCGATTGGTATATGGACGGCAAGATCAACATCGACGATTTGATCACCCACACCATGCCGCTTGATGACATCAACAATGCCTTCCATTTGATGCATGAAGGCGAAAGCATTCGGAGCGTTGTCGAGTTTTAGCAGCGACGTGAAGGATTTAAAGATGGGGGCCGCGGCATTTGCTTCGGCCCCTTTTGTTTGCTCGGAATGTGACACTTTTGTGAATTTCGATGTTTAAGCCAGCGTCAGGTACGAATCTCTTTGGGCGTCCCAAAATGAGATGATTCAAATTCTCATCAAAACTTGCTCAGTGCTTAGGAAAATGACAAACTTTGATCGCTTAATATGACCTCTTTGCTGGTTCTATTGCAGAGTTGTGTTGGAGTTTTCGGGGTGGGTCTCATTCAGTCTTTTCGAGTTGTGTGTCTTGTCGCAACGGCTTTCCTCATTACAGGCTGTGCGTCGAGTGTCGATGTCTCATGGATCAAAAAAGATAAAGAGCTTTATGTTCCCAAGGGATTGACCGCGCAACAAACCATGAATGTGTCTGCGCAAGCGCTGACGAAAGGCTTATCACAACAAGCGCTGCAGAAGTCTCTGCGCTATATGGCGTTCAATGCTTCAATCATTCCCAATCGCGATGTCTTGGTGATCGTTGATTATTCTCAGCACTCTTTGAACAAGAGACTCTTCTTGCTCGACTTCGAAAAGCAATCCGTTGAAGCTTTGTTGACCACTCATGGTGCTGGCTCCGATCCGGACCACGATGGGATTGCCACGGAGTTTTCCAATGAGATCGGCTCCCACAAAACATCGCTCGGCTTTTATCTGGCGCAGGAGCGATATGTCGGCAAGTATGGTCTGTCCCTGAGGCTCGACGGATTGCAAAACACCAATTACACGGCGCGCGACCGCGCCGTTGTTTTGCACAGCAACGATTATGTCGATGACCGCTTGCCCTATATCGGCCGCAGCTGGGGCTGCTTCGTTGTCTCGCCGAGCGTCATCGAAGATGTGGTGGCGCGCATGGAAGGGGGCAGTTTGCTCTACGCACACCATCCCACCATCCAAAGCGAAATTGTCGACAATCCTATGGTGACGGACAACCGGCCGATTGTTCGTCAGACCGCTTATCAAGGCGGATAAGCTGCCCGCATCAAATAGATCTAATTCCTACCAGGGCAGTTCGTTGTCACCATTCAGGTTGTAGAACTTTCCAGAGTCCTCGGGAGCAAGCCGGGCAATTCTCAACATGACCGCTTCTGCGCTTTGCGCCGGTGTGAGAGCTTGGCCTTTGAAACCGGAGGCTTCCAATAAACGGGTTTGCACCATACCCGGTCCGATGATTCCGACGATAATCCCGCGCGGTTCCACTTCACCTCTGAGTGTCACCATGGCCATATTCACCGCCGCTTTGCTCATCCGGTAATAATACATGCCGCCGCCCATACCGCGGCCCGCCATCGACACGGATCCAAGTCCGCTGGCGATGGTGATCACTTTCTTTTGCTCACTGGCGGCCAATTGTTCGACGAAGGCTTGCGCCATTTTGAGGGGGCCATAGGCGTTCACCGCCATGGTCAGTTCAAAGTCTTCGTAATTGAGGTTTTCGAGCAGTTGCCCTTCGCGCTCGGTGAAGATACCCGCATTGTTGAGCAACACATCGATGGGCTGGTCCTTGTATTTTTTGGAGAGCTTGTCGATGCCGTCGTAGTCGGTGACATCGAGTTTCTCGATGGTCACATTGTCATTGGCATCCGCAAGCGCCTTCAGGTCGTCCGCCGATTTGGGTTTGCGGGCGGTTGCAATGACGTTCCAGCCGGCTGCGGTATACTGACGCGCAAACTCAAGACCGATGCCGCGATTTGACCCGGTGATCAAAACCGTCGGTGTATAATCTTGTGCTGACGCTGCCGTCAGCCCCATGGCACTCACGGCAGCGAGACTGGCGCCGGTCGCGACGACGGAGCGGCGATCCATTTGGGTTGGTGTTGCGGCGTCGCGTGATGGTTTCTTGCTCATGATGTTCCCTTACTACTTGAACTCTATGTTGAGGCCCACTGTCCGTTGTGCAGCCATCAGGGTCTAGGTGGCTCTGGCCATTCGACCTCACAGTGACCGCAAACAGGCCGGTTTGCCCGGACTCGCCTCATTTACGAGCCGTGACCCTCATCTAGATCTGACTGATCTTGCGTATGGACCCAAGATCGCATTTGATGGCGGTGAAGGCGATAAACAGGGGGAGTTTGCTGTGAGACCGGTCTTGATTTTTCTGGCGCTTTTGGCGGGGGCCCTCTTTTTGGGAACCCAATGGTCATCGTTCAATTCCGATGATCAACCTCTGCTGTCGTCCGTATTGGAGTTTGTCGAATCGACCGCTGAGGTTTCTGAGGCGGAGACAGGCGCGACGGTATCCGACAGTGAGCCCATTCTGGTGGCTGCTGTTGAGCCCGAACCTGCGGCGGAGATTGAGCCCATCAACGGCATTGAACAACCAGGCCAAAGATTCCTCATCACCGCCGACGACCTGCCGCCGGTCGGTGCCACCAAAACGGCGGTCAATTTTCCCCGGCCTACGCCACTGCAGGACAGTGACGAGCTTTATTTGCCGGACGGCTTTCAAGCTGAGATCTTTTCGCGAGACATCCCCAGTCCACGCTGGCTTGTGACTGCGCCCAACGGCGATGTTTTCGTCTCGGTCACCGGCAGCCGCAGGGCACAGGTGGATAACGCCAATACGATTTGGATTTTGCGCGATACGGATGGTGACTTTGTCGCTGATGAAAAATATCTGTTTGCGGACGGTTTTGACATGCCGCTCGGCATGGCGTTGACTTCTGATGCGCTCTATGTGGCCGATATTCAAGGCGTTTGGCGTTTGCCTTATGCGATCGGCAACATTACGGCGACGGACCGGGAAAGATTGACCCCGGAGGGAGCGATGGGCACGCAGATCGGATCCCATTTTCACCGTCTGATCGCTCTCAGCCCGGACGGCAAGCACATGTATGTCACCGCCGGTAGCCGGGCCAATGTGGCGGAAGAACCGGTGCCTCACGGCCGAGTCATGCGTTTTAATATGGACGGCAGTGACCAACAGACTTTTGCGGCCGGATTGAGAAACCCGGTGGGCACAGTGTTTCATCCGGAAACCGGTGAACTCTATACGGTGGTCAATGAGCGTGACGGCTACGGCGATGATTTGGTGCCGGACTTTTTTACCCGCGTTCAGAAGGGTGACTTTTACGGTTGGCCCTATGCCTATATCGGTGGCATTCCCGATCCGAAATTAGGTGATGTGCGGCCGGATCTGGTTGCTGCCACGAAAATGCCGGATGTTTTGTTCCAGTCTCACTCGGCGCCGATCGGATTGCATTTCTACACCGGGGACCAGTTCCCATCCGACTATCAAGGCGACGCTTTCGTCACTTTGCATGGATCTTGGAATCGCTCGGAGCCCACAGGCTACAAACTTGTCCGTATCCGGTTTGAAAACGGACGCCCGGTTGGGGGCTATGAAAACTTTCTCACCGGGTTCATGCGACCGGACGGTGAGGACACGCGTATTTTGGCACGGCCTACAGGATTAACCGAACTGACCGACGGCAGTTTGCTCATGGCAGAGGATGGCAACGATATCATCTGGCGCATTTCTTACACCGGTGAATAGGGTCGCTCGCGACGCATTAAGAATGGCTTCAGTCAGCATCTCTAGTTTAGCAACGAGTCAGACGAATGAATTGGCAGTTGCCGGAAAGTAAACGTGTATGGCCTTCCTCGACCGGTTAGAGACAATGCGGGTCCCCAAAATCACAAGTACGAAGGCTCTTTGGTGGGGCATTGCCTTTACCGCTGTCTATGTGCTGGCCATTGCCGTTGGCCGTCCGATATTTGTAGATGTGCATTTTGTTCCGGACACCGGATACCTCTGGTATTTTTGGCGTCTGCCGGAACCGGAATTCTTTGCACGCGTGACCGCCTGGGGCGGATACTTCCTACATCAAGTCGCCATTTGGGGTTTGATCTATTACGGGCAGACGCGCAAACATCGCACCACAAAAATCCTTCAGCCGGTCAATTTGGCCGCGCTTGCGGCCAACGGGTTTTTTGTTTGGCTGCATTTGGGCCAGACTTGGGTGGCCTATGACGGATTGGCGGCCGACACGCCCATATGGAGCTCCCAATATGCCGTCATCGTCGTCTTGGTCTTGATTCTGCTTATGGAGAACCGCCGCCGTGGTTTGATCTTTGGCAAGAAGTTCAACATGCTGGAAGAGTCGGCGCGGTCTGTGCGCAAATATCACGGATACGTTTTCTCTTGGGCGGTGATCTATACGTTTTGGTTTCACCCGATGGAAGACACGCTGGGCCATTTGCTAGGCACGTTCTATACGGTTTGTCTCATGCTCCAGGGCAGCTTGATGTTCACCCGCTCTCATACCAACAAATGGTGGACGACTTTTCTTGAAATCATGGTGCTCATTCATGGGACCATGGTGGCCTATTTGAATTTTGACGGGACTTGGCCGTTCTTTCTTTTCGGCTTTGCCGCGATCTTTGTGGTCACGCAAATGCACGGCCTCAATTTGGCGCTGTGGTTGCGTTGGGCTTTTGTCGTCATTTATTTGGCAAGCGCCATATTTGTCTTCGCGTCCCGCGGTGAGTTGGAGCGGCTGCCGAGTATCGGGGCCATAGCGGCCTTTGAAATCGGTATGGTGTTCGTCTCCTCTTTTCTCATTTGGCTTGGCGTGGTGGCGGTCGGCTGGATGACTGGGACCATGCACCATCAAGTCCCAAAGCGGGCGTGATCTGGATACTCTCGGCTATGGCCTTGTTTAACTGGCGGACGAGAGGCAGCGCTTAGGCGACAGTTCGACCGGCTTCGCTCATCTTTTCATCTCTCACTCAAAAGTTAGGGATCACAAGATGGATATTGCGTTGATCGGTGCCGGTATCGGGGGAACCGCCTGCGCTCTTGCGCTCACACGTGCCGGTCATCGTGTGAAGGTTTTCGAGCAGGCGTCCGAAATGTCCGAAATCGGGGCGGGCCTCACCATGGCGCCCAATGCCACGCGCTTATTCGAGGCTCTCGGCATCGGTCATCTGCTGGATCAGTTGATCATTCCCCCGGAGAGCCGAATTATTCATGGACTTACGGGGGATGTTTTGGTCAGTGCCCAAACGGGTGACCTTTTGATTTCACGCTTCGGGGCACCTTATGGATTTCTGCATCGTGCGGATCTGCTCAATGCACTGGCCGATGCGTTACGCCGTGAGGACCTATCTGTCATTCACTTGAACCACCGGCTTGTAGAGTTGGACGACTCTTCTGTAGATGTGGTGATGACATTTTCTGACGGCACGCAGCATCGCGCAGATCTTGTTATCGGAGCGGACGGAATCAAGTCGACGGTGCGCCAATGGATGTTTGGCGCTGACCAGGCGCGCTTTACGGGCAATATTGCGTGGCGTGGCCTGGTGCCGATCGACCGCCTTCCGAGCCACATGAACCGGCCCCATTCCGGCGTCTGGGCCGCCCCGCGCCGTCATTTCGTGCAATATACCATCCGGGATTGTCAGTATATGAACTATGTGGCGATCGCGGAGAAATCTGGCTGGGAAGTGGAAGGTTGGACGGAACCGTCCACAATCGATGAAGTGCTTGAGGAATTCAACGATTGGCAAGACGATGTTCTGGCGATGATCAAAGGGACACCCGCTGACGCCTGCTTTAAATGGGCGTTGTTTGATCGCGATCCCATGACCGCTTGGAGCCGGGGGCGCGTGACGTTGCTCGGTGATGCTGCCCACCCGATGCTTCCATTTCTCGGCCAAGGCGCCGCCATGGCCTTGGAAGATGCAGTCATATTGTCGAGAGCGCTGAGCGGAGCGTCGGAAATAGATCAGGCTTTGCAAATCTATGAGGGCGCGCGCCGGGAACGTACGGCTTGGACGCAATTGGAATCACGTGCCGTGGGGGCCCTCTTTCATGGCGACACCATTACGTCCGAAACCTTTGCCAATGACAGGTCCATGCAGACAGGTAAATTGTTCAGTTATGATGCCCTCAATGTGGAGTTAGCTCTCTAAGATCACCAGGGCAACTCGTTCCCTGTCCACTCGATAAAGCTGCCGGTCTTTTCAATATCCATGTCATCAATGACCGCGATCATGCCGGCCACGCGCTCGGACGGTTTGCCCAGTGGAATTTTGACGCCTTTCATAAAATCCGTGTCCGTGGCTCCCGGCGCTACCATGCCGACGGTGATACCTCTGCCTTTTAATTGAAATGATAGATTGCGCATCATCATATTCACAGCGCTCTTGCTGGCACGATAGAAATAGAGCATGCCGACATTCACTTGTGTGACGGAGCCTTGGCTCGACGATACGGTCATGATTTTCTTTTGTGTACTGGTTTCCACGTGCGGCAGAAAAGCCTCCGCCATTTTGATCGGTCCCAAAGCGTTGACGGCCATGACGTCTTCAAAGACGTCGTATTTCAGCCTGCCAAAAAACTGATTTTCGCCGCCGCCACCGATGCCGGCATTGTTGATGAGAATATCGATGGGCTGCCCCTCATATTTTTTGGCTAGGCGTTCGATCTGTTTGTCTTTGGTCACGTCCAGGGTTTCGATCGTGATGCCGTCATATTGATCCGCCAGGGCTTTCAAGTCATCGGCCTTAGAGGGTTTGCGGGCGGTTGCAATCACGTTCCAGCCCCGTTCGGCATATTGTTTGGCGAACTCAAAGCCGATGCCTCGATTGGCGCCGGTCACCAGAACGGTCGGTGTGACTTGTGTTTCGTGACCGCCTGCCCATACTGCCGGTGCAGCGCAGATGATCATTGCCGTTGTCAAAACACTCGAAACCCAGAGTCTCATTTTCTTTTGTCCTCGCCATTAACCTTAAAACCAGAAAGACAGCTTATGGATGCAAGGCGCAATTGACCAAACACAGTTTTGCACAATCCAAGGGCTGGTGATGCCCGGCGATCCTGGATAATATCAAGGGAATGGGAGAAGGACAAAAGCGGTCATGGGGTCATTTTTCAGAAGGATCGGCTACGTATTACTGATCAGCCTGATTGCTCTCGGCTTTCTGGTGCTTGAAAACCCATTGCTGTGGTCACGATATGCCGGCTTTCTGGTCGGCATCTTTGGCGTGGAGCGCCAGCTGACCCCAACGGAGATTGTCGAAGGCTCGGCAAGTTTCGAACTGCCCGTGGCGGATGTTGCGGACAAAACCATCGTCACCGATGCGCTTGCCGATGCGGAGGCCTATGCGTCTCAGTTTGACTCATATGCTTTGGTGGTTGTGCACAAAGGTGTGATTCAAACCGAGTGGTATGCGGAAGGTTTTGACAAGGACACGCTGACCCAGTCCCAATCCATGCATAAGAGCTTCCTGGCCATGCTGGTCGGCGCGGCAATTTCCGAGGCGCTGATTACCTCCGTCGACGAACCTGTGTCGAAGTATCTCCCGGCCTGGCGTGACGATCCGCGTGGGACTATTACCGTCAAGCAAATGCTGGAAATGTCATCCGGTCTATCGCAATACGCTTTCAGTTTGAATCCGCTCTCTGATGAGTTTCAGTGGTTGTTCGGGACCGATATGGTGCCGATCATCTTGAAGACGCCCATGGCCGATTGGTCTCCCGGCGATCGCTTTGACTACAACAACATCAACTCGGAAGTCTTGGGTCTGATCCTGCAAGAAGCGACCGGCAAGCGCTATGCAGAATATTTGTCCGAGAAAATCTGGCAACCCATCGGGGCGCAAGATGGGCGTGTCTGGCTCGATGCGCGGGAAGGGCAGGCACATACGTCCTGTTGTCTTTATGCTCGGCCGCGAGATTGGGCTAAAGTTGGGATGATGTTGGGCAACAAAGGCGTCATCAACAATCGCCGCGTCTTACGTCAGTCTTGGATTGAGCAGATGATCACGCCTAGCCCCAGAAGCGACTGGTATGGGTATCAGATTTGGCTGGGTTATAATGATCTTCCCGTACCGCCGAACCCAGACATGCCAGAGTTGGCCGAACTCAGACCGTTTGATTCACGCGATACATTTTATCTCGCAGGCCGGGGCGGTCAGTATATTTATGTCGTGCCCAGCCAAGACTTGGTGATTGTGCGGATGGGCCCGTCGGTTGGGCCGCTCCCAATACCGCCTGGTTATGACGTCACCTATCTTGTCAACACGATCTTGCGGGGTGTTATCTCACCGGCATCGCCGGCGGGCGCAATTGGTTCCGATGAACCACTGGAGTCAGAAACGCCCGACGCCCCGGTTGAAAGTGATGACACCGGTTCCGAAGGTGATCCCGCGGTGCCGTCCGCCATCCCCAGCCAAAAACCACCACCGCGGGAATTGTGATTTCGCATCACGGATGTTGCCCATCTCCTGCTTGATCGCACCCATACCCTATGGTCAAAGACATACAACGAAGTTGAATAGGATATTCCAAATGAAATCTCAGAATGCCTTCATTGGATTAACGGCCCTAATGTGTGCTTTGGCGTTGGCGTCATGCGGTCCTGCAGGACAATCGAGCACCGCCTATAAAACCAAGTTGGGCACCTATGCGGTTAAAACAAAGGAGAACGTCACGCTGACTGACCCGGAACAGGGGCGGGACGTCACCATGCGTGTGGTCTATCCTGTGGATGAGAGTGCTGACGCCTTTCCGGTGATCGTCTATTCACACGGCGCATTTTGCTACCCGCAAATGTACGCCAATGTGGTGGAGCATTGGGCCAGCCACGGTTACATTGTTGTTCTGCCTGATCATTTGGATTCGCCCAATCAAAAAGAGCGTCCGGATCTGACCAAGAGAGATCTGCTTTTGTTATCGCGCGTGCGCGATATGTCATTTGTCCTGGATTCTCTCGACGAGATTGAAGCGGCCGTTCCGGCGATTGGCGGTAAAACAGACCGTGAGAATATGGCCGTGGCCGGTCATTCCTTCGGCGGCATGATCACCATGATCAAATCGGGATTGACTTTAAAAGACTCGCAGAGCGGCGAAACTTTAGATTTGTCTGATGCGCGTTTTGATGCGGCCGTTGTTATGAGCGGTGTCGGTCAAATGCAAGATATGTCGGACGGCGCTTTTGATTCTCTTGTTGGCCCGGTGTTCTCGTCCGGCGGCACATTGGATACCGGCAATGTGGGAGACGGTGTGGTGCATCCTTGGGAATGGCGTATGGGCGGGTATCGTTTGGCGCCTCCAGGCGATAAATACGAAGTGGTTCTCGATCAAGGCGATCATTATTTGGGCGGACTGATCTGCCGTGAAAACCGCGGCGGTGTGCCTGACGCCGAAGGGGTGACGATTGTCAACGGCACCTCTACGGCATTCTTGGATGCCTATTTGAAAGACGACGCCAAAGCGAAGGCTTTTATTGACACGGCCGATATTGCCGGGATGACTCGTGGGCGCGCCATGTTCGATCGCAAATAGCTACGTTTTCCTTGGCGGCCAAGGAATAAAGCTGCTGGTGGACTCCATATAGTCAGCATAGGCCGGTTTGGTATCTTTCAGAATGCCGTCCAGCATTCGAACACCTGAAACCCGCACCAGCAAAAAAGTCATCAAAAGCGGACTGACGAAGGTGTAAACAACGCCGTCCACAGCACAGGCGATCATAAACAAGCCCCACCAAAGCACCGCTTCGCCGAAATAATTTGGATGGCGGCTCCAAGCCCATAGACCTGTCTTCAAGACTTGGTTCTTGCTTTCCGGCTTCTTTTTGAATTGGCGGAGCTGGCGATCGGCTAAGACTTCGATAGCAAAACCAATCAAGAAGATGGCAGTGCCGGCGGCATCAAGCCAACCAAGCGGCGCGCCGTTGGCGTTCAAAATAGCAAGCTGCGGGGGCAAGGCCACAATCCATAAAATAATCGCTTGAAGCCAAAAGACTTTGAACAGGCTCTCTGTCGCAAAATTCCCTTTGCTGTTCGCGCGCATTTGTGCGTAACGCAGATCTTCTTCTTTGTGCGCCGACCAGCGACGAAACAGATGCCAGGCCAGGCGCAACCCCCAAAGACTGATCAAAACGGTGAGCAGTCCGGTCCGCGCATCCAGCGTTGGAGCCAAAATCACGCAAGCGCCCACGACAATGACAAATCCCAGACCCCAAAAAACATCCACTATACTGACATCTTCGGTGTTGCGGGTGCGGAGCCAGACGATTGTCATCGTCAAAAGGATCGCCAAAAGACTGATTCCCAAGGCCGTGATCGGGAACATGATAGCAGCGATCCTTTATCGGCCGATGGCGTGATAGGCGGCGACGCGATTGACCAAAAGCTTGAAGTCTTTTTCCTTGTAGCCTGGAATTTTCTCAAACTCTGTTTTGTCAATACGGCCGGATACCATGAACGACAAAGTGCCCTTGTCCATCTCGGCTTTGACGGCTTTGATCAATGTATCCCAAAAAATCCGGCGTTCTTTCACCGCGCTGATGGGGCCGGTCGAAGGCAGTCCGGTCAAGCCACCACCTTTCTTAGGCACCGGTTTGAGATGAGCACCGATCAGCGTGGTGATGTTTTCCCGCTCTGCCAATGCCTCGACTTGTTCCAAGAACTGAACCGCGTTGTAGAAATGAAAGTCCGCCACTTGCGGATCCCACGGGAAGTAATTGCCGGTGGGCGGTGTGACAATATCCACGGTAAACAAGTGGTTTTGGGGTTTCGGATTCATCACGATGAGGCAAGTGTCGTGGCTTGGGCCAAAATAGTGGAGGCCTAGTTTTTGGTCACCCAGCTCAACGGTATAGTTGTCTTTAAATGTAATATCCGGCAGCACCACATCCGGGTGGGGCGACCACTTCATATTCTTCACGCATTCTTCTTGGGCGATGAAAGTTGCGCCCTCATCCTTGAAGATCTGTCCACCGAGGATGTGGTCCCAATGGGAATGAGAATAGACCACATACTTTACCGGTTGATCCGTGATCTTTGCGATTTCTTCCCGGTATCTTTTGGCGGCGACAACGCTGATCGGGTCCGTGACGATGACGCCTTTGTCGGTCACCATAAAGATGCTGCGATAGGCTTCCCACCTGAATGTGTACAGACCGTCGGCGAGTTGTTCCGTTTCGGTTCTGGCAAGGCCCGGCATGAAATCGCCATCCGCAAGATTCGGCGAGGCCATGGTTTCTGAGACATCATGGGCGCCGGCATGCGCCAATCCGCTCGTAAGACTCATGCTGAGTACGAGTGTAAGAGCCCAATGTCGGATTTGCCTGACCTTATGTTTCATCCTTCTCTCCCCTGATCTTTGGACTGGAGTCTAGTCGATCCGCCACAAGGGTGCAAAGTCTCCTCTCTCATGTGGCCAAACGCTTGCATCTTCCGGATGCAGCCCTTTAAGTTACGAATTGGCTGGGGAGGGGGATCAATGACACAATTTCGCGATTGGATTCTGAGGAACGCGACCTTGCCGAAGGTCATTTTGGCCTTTGTCGTTATGTCCGGACTGATTTACTGGATGAATACGCTGACACCCGCTTTTCAGGCGGCGACAGACGGCAACATGTTCTTTGATACGCAATTTCCCATCACAGAAGAGATGATGCTTGAGCAATTGCCGGCTTACACCGACGAGTCCAAATCGCTCTATGTCTACTTCATGTTTATCGACTATCTCTTTCCGCCCATGGCAGGATTGTTCACCGCGCTGTTTTGGGGCTGGTTGATGAGCAAAGGGACGAGGGATTTGTTGCTCAAGCTACAATCGAGCAAATTGGTTTTGTTTCCTTTCATCAGTGCGACGCTCGATTGGCTGGAGAATATCGGTTTTCTCGGTACGGCATTGCTCTATCCGTCACGCATGGACTGGCTTACCAAAAGCGGCGTGCTTTTCCGGGAGGCCAAGTTATTGTTTATGGGCGCCAATCTGACCATCACAATTCTCTTGATCGTGATGGTGATAGTTGCGCTCAACGGCAAACGCAAATCGGTCGTATCGTCCTAACCTATTCTTGTTTTAGTCATGGCCGGCACGCGCAAGCTCGAAAAATTCGCGCCGCGTTTTGGGACCGTAAGTTTTGAATGTCGGATCCGGGTCATCACGATAGACCTGCTTAAACTTGCCGATCGGGTCGGCGTCAGCTCTCTGCCGTGCCTCTCTTACGCTGATGCCGTAAGGTTTGGCGGCGTTGAGGCCAAACACCTTAGCCCGTATTTCCGGTGTGATCTCTGGGTAGCCGTATTTTTCCTGAAACTCTTCGGAGATTTGAAATGTCCGAAAGGCTTGAATTTGGTCTTGTGGTGAGCCGTACCAGATGGAGTCCGTTCCCCAAAGCACTCTATCTTCTCCAACATATTTCAGGAGCTTGCCCATTGTGTGCGCGGCAATATCGGGATCGCGCATAAGGTAGCGCCATGTGGTGCCCAATTCGGCATAGACATTGGAATTTGGGCCTAGCCCTGCATCCAGCATGGATTGAATCAGAATATCGACGGCGCTTGTCGGCTTGCCCTCGATAAACTCACCTTCGACCATTTTGATGTCATATCCGGAGTGGTAGACAATTAAATCCATATCGGGATTGCGTTTGGCGGCAGGGCCGACATCCCGGCACAAGCGATATTCAAGGTTCTTTTTGCCCATCAGCGGAAACGGCAAGGGCAGGCCTTTATGGACGCAAATCATTTTGACGCCGGTCTCGCGTGCTGCATCGAATAGAGGTTGGCCGTATTCGTCATCGTCGAGCCACCAGCCCTGCTCATTGTCTAGGCTCCACTGGGTATAGGTTTTCCAGGCGCTGACATTCCATTCATCGACAATGGATTGCATCCGCTCCAAATCGCCCGGTGCATTCGGAATCACACGACCATGGATCAAAAGCCGGTGTTCGCCGTCCATGGCATCCACCATCTCGCGCGTGGCGGCGGCTTCTGCGTGACTCAGAGTCATATTTTCTTCCGTCGACGGAGAAAATGTCAAGACGGCAACATCGGTATCGCTATCGAGATAAATCTCTTTGATAAAGGCTTCCGCATTGAAGCAATTCATATGGCCGATATCTGGAATGTCGAGGGGATAATCGCATTTCCCCTGTTCCATGAATTGAAATCCCATGCGGGAATCGTAACGATGAGTGCCTGGTTGCTGGAAGGTTTCGACCGGGCCGGTATGATGGCCTTGGATATCGAAGATGAATTCCTTGTCCCCTAAAGAGGCCATGGCGACGTCCTGGTCGAGGGCGGCATCTCTGGGCAAGTCGTAGAAACTGCCTTTTTTGCCTGTGGCGGCGTTGACTTCGTTGAAGGCAAGTAAGGTGCTGGCTGCGCCGCAAACCGAGGTCATAAAACGTCGCCGACTTTGTCCCAGCCTGCGGGCATTCTCTGACGCTTGAGTCTGCGCCAAAGCGTTGGCCTGATGATGGCGCTTTTCGAGGGGTTCAGGAAGGAATTCGCCGTTTGTGGTCGTGTCCAACTTGATCGGCAAACGATCGCCGTCCGGGTCATTCAGATGTTTCATGTTAAATCCTCCCATATCGTCCCTGAAAGCAAACCTTAGTCAGATTTTCCGTGCAGGTCTATGAAGCCTGAGGTGCAAATCTCTCCGCGCCCAAACTCTGGTCAAGCTCTGGGTGTGCCGTTATCCTTGATGCATAAACCTTATCGGGCTGAGGGGCTTTTTGGGTGCGCAATTTCATTATAAACGCTTTGGCTTTTGCGGCGGCCGTATTGCTCGTCTTTTATAGTCTGCGTGGTGACGAGGATGAGCCGGGTCCCGACTACGACGTGGTTGTGGTCGGTGCGGGGATTTCCGGCCTGTCGGCTGCCCTCGAATTGGGGCGGGCCGGTGCGCGGGTTCTGGTTGTTGAAATGAATTCTGTGGCCGGTGGTCATGCGGTGATGGCTGGTGGATTTGCCTTTGCAGACACGCCGCTGCAGCGCGCGCAAGGTATTCAAGATTCGCCGGACGCTGCCTATGAAGATTGGATGGCCTGGGGGGAAACCAACGATCCGGTTTGGACGCGCGCATATGCCGACAATGCAACCGACATGGTTTATCGGTGGCTGACAGATTTGGGGGTAGACTTCAAAGTTCTACTGCCCAGTCCTGAAAATAGAGTGCGCCGGTTTCATTTTACCCAAGGTAAAGCGGTCCATGCGGTTTTGCCGATTCTTCAAGAGGCATTGCGCCATTCCAATATCTCATTTGTTTGGAATACGCAGGCTATTGATCTGTTGGCTGCGGAGGGTCAAGTGCAAGGTGTGACGCTTCGTAATTTGCGCAACGACGAGCGGCAAGATGTTCGCGCGCAGATGGTATTGCTGACCACCGGCGGCTTCCAAAACGATCTCGACCGTGTGCGGCAAAACTGGGCCGGCGGGGACGCGCCGACTTTACTCAAAGGCGCCGGACAGTTTGCGATTGGCCTTGGGCACGATCTGGCGTTGGACAGTGGTGCTGCAGCCACGCGTTATGACACCCATGTGACGTTTCTAAACGGCTTGCGCGACCCACGGGATCCGGACAGTGCATTGATCGCCAGCAATCCAAATTGGCTGTGGGTGAATGCGCAAGGCCAGCGCTTTGCCAACGAAGCGGCCTCGGACAAAGCTCTCTTGCCGGAGATCTTGAAACTGCCGGGCAATTCATATTGGGCGATTGTCGATACCAAGGGGCGAAAGACATTCCGGATTCGCGATGCCGTCTGGTTGAATGCGTCAACTGTGTCGGCTGAAATTTTGGACAATCCTTCGGTCGTTCTCAAAGCCGACACGATTGACGCCTTGGCAGCGCAAATGGATTTAAATTCTGCCCAGCTCCAGAGCGCGCTGGAGCGTTATAACGCCTTCATTGAGAGCGGTGACGATTCTGACTTTGGCCGGTTCGGTGCAACGAACCAACGTCTTCCATCCGCAATTGCCGAGCCGCCTTTTTATGCCATGCCGCTTTTTCTGGTAACGCGCAAGAATCTCGGCGGCATTGCGGTTGACCAAAATTTGAACGTGGTCGATGCAGGTGGAGCGCCCATTGAGGGTCTTTATGCCGCCGGTGAGTTGACCGGCGTTGTGGGCATCAACGGCAGACACGGCATGTCGGGAACGTTTTTGGGTCCTTCGGTGTTCACGGGCAGGCTTGCGGGTCAGTCCATTTTGCGCCGTCTGCAAACAAGAGTGGGTTGGCAACCGGCTGAAAGTCTTCGGTTGGAGCGCGGAGCTTCGGTGGATGCGAATTGGCAGCCGGAATTCGGCATGGACGATCTGGAGTCCATGCTTGAGGTTTCCCGTCCGGGCTATTGGCATTTTGAAACAGCTCACGCGTTCGTTTTGGAACAGCAATGGGACTGTGCCATGTGTCATTCAGCGGATCACCCAATGTCGACTGTCAGCGCCCGCGAAGACAAATTGCTACAGACAAATATCTGTCTGTCTTGTCATTAAGTGGTTAGGCGGCCGTGGCCGCAAGTTCGACGTCGAAACCGTCGCTGCGCAATTCGTCCATAATGGCGTCCGTCATCTTGGAATTTTGAGATTCAATGACGATGTTCAACACGGCTTGTTTTAACGACACGTCGGAAAACTCGCGCCGATGTTCTACCTCCAAAACATTGGCGCCATGTTTGGCAATCACGTTGCTGACTTTGGCAAGCGCCCCCGGCATGTCCGGCAACAAAACGCGCAGATAAGCGACGCGTCCGTCGCGTGCCAGACCTTTCATCAGGGCCTGTGAGAGAAGACGGCTGTCGATATTGCCGCCGGTCAAAACCAGCCCAACATTCTGATCTTTGAAGCGATCCGCGAATTGCAACAAGGCTGCAAGACTGGCAGCTGCGGCCCCCTCAACCACAACTTTTTCAATTTCCAGCATCAGATTGATGGCATCTTCAATATGCCGCTCGCTCACCACAAGAATATCGTCGACCAAATCTTTGACAATCCGTCGTGTGATTTGACCGGGTTCTTTTACGGCAATGCCTTCGGCAATTGAAATGCCGCCGCCGTCAAACGCCGTACCGTCCACAGATGACTTCATGCCCGGATAAAGCTCTGTTTGCACTCCAATGATCTTGATTTCCGGATTTAAGGCTTTGGCGGCAATGGCCATGCCGGAGATCAAACCGCCGCCGCCGATGGGCACTACCAGTGTTTCAAGGTTGGGAAAGGCTTGGAGGAATTCGAGGGCAATCGTGCCTTGTCCGGCGATGATGTCTTCGTCGTCGAAGGGATGCAGCAACGTGAGAGATTGCTCGGCCATCAATCGCGTGGCGGCTGCAGAGGCTTCTGCAAAGTTGTTGCCGGCCAGAACAACTTTGGCGCCGAGCCGCTCCGTGTTCATTACTTTGGAAAACGGTGATCCTTCGGGCATGACAATAGTTGCGGGAATTTTGAGCCGCGTTGCGTGATAGGCAACGCCTTGGGCATGATTGCCCGCCGACATGGCGATCACACCTGCGGCCCGCTCGGCATCGGTCAGCTTCAGCAATTTATTGAGAGCGCCTCGCTCCTTGAAAGCGGCCGTATATTGAAAAATCTCATGCTTCAGATGCACCTTAGCGCCGGTGATATCGGATAGAGTCCGCGAATACGTCGCTGGTGTTTTGACCAGGCTGTCTTTGATGCGGTCTTGCGCATCCTGGATATCTTGAAGACTTAGGGGCATGGACCCGGGCACTTTCCGTTAGGCGGACGAGACCGGGTTCCTAGACCGAATAGCGGTCAAGCGCAAGCGGTAAGACGTCAGCTTTTGGCCTCTGGATCCGGTGCGTTGACAAAAAAAGCGAAAACAGAGAGGCAGACCAAGCCGATGGCTGCCACCATGATCGGGAATGTGGGGGAGAACGCTTCGAACAGGAACGGACCCGCAAGCGGGCCGATCACCATGCCGAGAATAGAGGCAGACGCCAAATATCCGGCAACGGTCCCTTGCTCATCTGCATTCACGCTGAGGCTTGAACTGCCGGTGATACCCGGCGTGGCAAAACTAAAGGCAACTCCGAACAGCACATAAGCGAAATAAACCGGCCACATGGAGCTTGCAAAGATCAAGATCGTCATGCCCGTTGCAAAAACCGGGCATGCTAAGCGTAAGAGGATTTTGGCTCTGACATTGTAAATTTGCAGAACGAATGCCTGCATAATAATGACACATACCGCCATACTGATCAGCGTCAAGCTGGCTTGCAATTGAATATTGTTCAGTCCAGTGATGCCGATAAAGTCTTCAATGTAAAACACCGTGATCAATTGCAGCATGGTAAAGAACATAAAGAAGAAGAACCACATGGTCAGATAGGGCCAGACACGCGGATCCCAAGGTTTCACATCGACCTTCTTTTGATCATCGGTGCTCGGACGGGCCGGGGGTTCGGGCAGATAAAAGTGGATCAACGCGATTCCGCATAGCGAGAAAAAGATCGCCAAATACATCGGCGATATGGGGCTGAGATTGAGGCCGGGAAAAATCGCATTCAACATAGCCGGACTGGCGCCAAGTGTGGGTCCGATGACGGTTCCGATGCCGGCGGAGACGCCAAGCAAGGCCAAACCTTGCGCCCTTTTGGACGGCGGTGTGGTGTCGGCAATATAGGCGCTGGCGGCCGGCTGGATGGCTGATGCCAGGCCGCCATAAATCAGTCGTGCGACCAACAAGACTAAGAACAAAGGCCACGCAACCAAGGTGCCGCTGACGCCGCCTTCCAATCCCAAGGCAACTAAGATCGTGCCGATGCAATATCCACCCATACCCAGCATGATGATATTTTTCCGGCCCCATTTATCGCTGGCTTTTCCCCAAAAGGGTGCAGAAAGAGCAAGAACCAAATTGGATGCAGCCATGATGATGCCGAATTCTTCCCGGGATTGATCCATCATCGAGATCAACGGCGGCCAGATGACAAACAGCAAGGTTTGTCCCAGGCCATAGGTAATGAGTCCCAACAACAAAATGATCTTGTCGCGGCTATATGTTCCCGCATCCTGCGGTTCGCCAGCTTGTGTCTCGGTTGTCAAGAAATTGCCCCTCTTGCCAGTCGTCTATTGCCTGCTTAGCAGATCAGCCGGGTACTGACTGTGACTTTCTTCTCAATTCAATGAGCTTATCCTCTGTAAGGTCATAAGCGAGGAGGAGTGGAATACTCAAAGCCACTGCAACGGACGGTATGATTCCCACGGCAATATAAACAGCGCGAATTGCGCTTTCGCTTTGTTCAATAACTTCGCCTGTTGACTCTTGATACCCCATAGCGCTGAGCAGAATGCCGATGACAAGCGGCGCAAAAGTGAAGGACGTTTTCTCCACAAAGCTCGACGCTGATGAAAATACACCTTCCCGGCGCTGCCCGGAGAGATGAAAGTCATATTCGATTGTATCCGGCAGCAGAGATTGACCCATCAAGACGAAGCCGCCGGAGGAAACGCCCAGCCCTATGATACGAAGGGTGAAAATGAAGTCGGATTCTTGCGGGCCGGCCAAAAGCCAACTCAATGTGAATGGAATATAGATCGCAACGGCGAGGGCAAATACTCTCTGCTTCTCCATCCGCCGTGTTAATCGCGCCCAAAAGGGCAGGCTAACGATGGTCGACAGGCTTATCCCCAATCCGAAATACGTGATCCCCAAAAATCCTCGATCCAAGACTTGCGGAATGAAATAGAAGACCGTCGCGGTCGTGGACGCCAAGCCGAACAATTGCAAAAGCTTCACCGAAATCAGCAAAAAGAAGGGACGGTTGCGCAAAGCGGTGCGGAACGCTTCTTTGATCGGGAAGTCCGCGACAACTTGGGCGGTTGCAGGCGCTTTTGCTGTGGCCAAGACCGTGATGCTCATAAGTATAAAGACCATCGCCCCAATCACGTAGGACATGCTGGCATAGCTTTGCCGGTCCCCGCCGAAGGCCTCGAGCAGGGCTGGAGGAAGGGCCGTGCCGAGGATACCCGCAAGTGAGACGAAGAATACCCGATAGGAGATTAGCGACGTACGTTCTTGCGAATTCGTTGTCATTTCCACCGGCATGGCAAGGTAAGGAACGTTGAACATGGTGTAACCTGTGAAATAGATGACCAAAGCCAGAGCCATGTAGGTAATCGCCTGATCGCTCGCTGGCGAGATATCCGCCGAAAAAATAAGGACGCATGAGATCGCGGATAGGATTGTCCCGGCCGCTAGCCAGGGCCGGCGGCGCCCCCAGGGTGATTTCGTCCGGTCACTGAGCACGCCGACGATCGGATCGCTGACCATGTCATAGATCCGGGTGAAGAAGATGACGGCACCGGCAATCGCAGGTTCGATCCCAAGCTGATTGGTCATGAAAGCCAGAAGCGCCGTATTGATGAGGTAAAGGAGAGTGCTGGTTCCGGCCGATCCGGCAGCCCATCCGACTTTGAGCGTTGTGGGCAGAACTCCTCCGGCGCTATGAGATGTCATACACAGCCTTTTCTTTGCCGGCGCTTATGCGCGCAGTTGATCTATTTGAGGAATATAGCGTTGTATGGTTGTTCTCAAAGTCCGTAAAATAAATGTCTCTTGTTCACGAATGCGTTCTGTGGTTCCAGCGACGGCAATTGCAATCGGGTGGCCGTTAAAGTCTGCCGGCAGGGGGAACACGATTGTGCCGACACCCTTAATGTATAAATCGTATGTGGATAAATAACCCTTCTCACGTATGGTACGTATACTGACCATAATATTCTGCATATCGTGATGAATCTTTGAACCAGATCTCTTTTCCAATTTGTTGGTTTCCGCGATCAGGGCTTCGATCTGCTCATCACCCTGCAGACTCAATATCGCGCGGCCCACACTTGTCGCGCATAAGGGGGCACCCAACCCGGCCTCAACTTGCAAGGCGAGGGGGTGTTCGGCTTTGTGAACATAGATGATTTGTGAGTGAATATTGTTTTGGCCGATCACGCTTGCGGTCTCATTGCACGCAATGCTGAGTTCATCGGCGATCTGGGCGAGCCACCCTTGTCCGACAAGGGCGGGTTCGACCCATTGGGCAAGTCGCGCCAATTCCAGCGTCGGAAAGTAGGTTTTGTGCACGCGGTCAAAGCTCAGATACTTAAGCTCCACCAGATTCTTCAACAAAGCGAGCGTACTTGGCTGCGGGTAGTCGAGCGCCTTTTGGATTTCCACAGCCCGCATGGGCTGCTGGGTTCGGCTGAAAAGCTCCAGAACCTCAAAAATACGAGCGACGGATTTACTGATGACGGAGGTCAGAATAAAACCTATATATAATTTTTTTGCATATAAATAGAGTTTCACATGAGGTCATCAGTGTGTCAATTGACGGAACGGGGCAAATGCCGTGGTCTTGACCGATAATGGCGGCAATCAAATTGAAGGATGCAGTTTCGATGTGGAGACCCAAGCGAACAGGATTCAATGCTTTGGTAATCTTGTCTTTAAGTTTGCTGGGATCTCTTCTCGCATCGGGGAAGGCAAATGCGTCCTGCGAAAGCTTGGCGTTTGAACGTTTTGGAGAGCCGGATTTTCCCACTTTGATCACAAGTGCTGAAACCGTCGGCGCTTCGGACAGTCTTCCTGCCTATTGTAAAGTCGAGGGATATATCGCCCCGCAAATCGGTTTTGAATTGCGCTTGCCCACTCAAGGTTGGAATGAAAAGTTTCTCATGCAGGGGTGCGGGGGGCTCTGCGGCATTATCAAAATTCAGTCTGCTGACGATGCACTTGCGCGCGGCTACGCGGTGACCAATACGGATTTGGGGCACAAGGGACAACCTTTTAGCGGGATCTGGGCCTACAATAACCGGCCGGCAGAAGAGGATTTTGGATACCGAGCCACCCATGCGGTCGCGAATGTGACAAAAAGCATTGTTCGAAAATACTATGAACAGCCGCCTACATTTTCCTATTTTCGTGGATGCTCTACTGGCGGGCGACAAGGCATGGTGGAGGCACAACGATATCCAGAAGACTTTGACGGCATTATTTCCGGTGCGCCTGTTCTGAATGAAACAGGTGTCGGCGCTTTGCATTTGATTTGGTCGGTTCGGGCCAATCTAGATGAAAATGACACAGCTATCCTTGATGGCGCTAAGCTGTCCTTTGTGCATCAAAAGGTGCTGGAAAAATGTGATGCTCTTGATGGAGTTTCGGATGGTTTGTTGACGGATCCCCGGAATTGCGAGTTTAAGCCGCAAGACCTGTTATGCACGAAAGATTCGGCAACCGAACAATGCTTGACGCCCGATGAAGCCCAAGTGATCCAAAGAATCTATGACGGACCGGTCAACAGCGTTGGCCAAAGTCTCTATACGGGCGGCCTGATGCGCGGCTCGGAATATGAATGGGCGCCGGGTCTGGTGGGCATCGGCGGCAAACCGGCTTTGGCGTTGCAGATGCCCATGCTCAACGATTTCGTCGCCTTCATGGCATTTGATCGCGATCCTGGGCCTGGATTTACAATGATGGATTTTGATTTCGATCGGGATCCACCGCGTTTGCAAAAGATGGAGGCGATTTACACGGCGTCGGAACCGGACTTGAGCGCGTTTCAGGAACGCGGCGGTAAAATAATCATGTATCACGGTTGGGATGATCTGGAAGTTCCGCCGCTTTCGACCGTTGAGTATTATGATCAAGTCGCGGAGCGTGCCGGGGGCATAAAGGCAACACAGGACTTTTATCGTCTTTTTATGCTGCCAGGGGTCGCCCATTGCCGCCGGGGACCGGGACCCGATGCAGTTGATTATCTTAGCTATTTGGAAGATTGGGTCGAAAATGATCGCGCGCCGAATTCCATGATGGCGTCTCATTTGAAAGTGGAACAATCCTATGACGGGCTGCCGCCGATCCGGTTCCCGCTCCTGCAATCGTCAATCGAATATGCCCGGCCCATTTATCCCTATCCGGATACGCCGCAGTATATTGGGGAGGGCGAAGTGAGCGATCCGGCGTCCTGGCGATCTTCTGCGGGTTCGCCGCAACTTGCTGACTAGGTTTCTTGTGAAAGCGTGGTGTCTCGGTTCGCGCGCTGGCGATAATAAATTGCGCTGACGATGGCGAATGACAAGATGCCGCCTGCGATTAGCGGAATTGTAAAACCCAGATACCCCGCAATGAGGCCCATCACCAGCGCACCGAGGGCAGGCCCGCCGCGCATGGCGATGGACCAAAGACTGAGGACGCGCCCGCGCATTTCATCTTCGACGTCATGTTGCACAAGAGATTGAGATCCGCTGCCGCTGATGGTCTGGGCCATACCGGAAATGCCGACAACCAACACCGCGAGCCAGAAGCTCGGCATGATCATCAGCAGAATAAGGCTGATCGCATTCACGAGAATTGCCGGGAAAATCAGCGATCTTAAAAGGTTCAAGTCGGTGATATTGGCAAGCCATGCGCCGCTGAGGATTGAACCGATGCCCATGGCCCCTGTGAGCATGGCGACACTCCAAGCCAATGCGGCTTCGTCTTGAGGGTCAAAGCCGTAAATCACGTCGGCGATTCCGGCGAAAAACTCCGGGAAGGGCCGCACCAAAAAGGCGCCGATTGCGATCATCAAAATCAAAACGCCGATAGAGGGGTGGGTGAACGTGTACTTCCACCCCTCTGTGAAGTCGTTGACGAAGCCGATAAAGGGATGGTTCTCCGTCCGCTCCCGCGGCACAAACGGGGGGAGGTGCAACAACATGAGCGCCACGAGAACGCTAATAAAGCTTACGCCGTTGAGGCCGAAGGCGGCGGCAAAGCCGAACTCTGCGACAACCCAGCCGCCGACAAAGGGGCCGATAAAGCGCGCCATGTTGAAGATCACGGCAGTTAAGGCGATCGCCGGATTGAGAATATCCCGGGGAATCATTTTCGGCACCATTGTCAGACGTGCCGTTTGATTGATGGCAAATGTAATGCCGGTGAGCAATGTCAGGCCGACAATCCACTCAGGCGTAATGAGGTCCAAGACGGTCAGTATACAGAGCATAAATGATTGCAAGCAAGATATGCTCAGGCAAATGATCAGAACTTTGCGTTGGTCATAAAGATCCGCGATCACACCGCCGAGAGGGGTCAGCAAGATAATCGGTGCTGCCTCAGCGAAGGCCACCATACCGACCCAAAAGGGCGATTCCGTCAGTTTCCACATGAGAACGCCGAGCGCGACCCGCTGAACCCACATGCCAATCAAAGACAAGGAATTGCCGGAAGTATAGATCGCAAAATTGCGATTCTGCAGGGCCCGAAGGGCAGCGGAACGTTCTAAAATGGACACTATACCTATACGAGCCTGCGCAATTGTCGGTTCAAAGCGGCCCTCTTTATGAGGACAGGCGGAACCTTGCGCAAGCGCTTAATCTGCTGTGACCGGATTAACCGTTTCCGGAGCCGTATTGTTTGTCGCCGCCGACTCTCTCAACGCGCGAATCACCAGGTTCGGTAACACCGAATCATCCCAGGTGAAGCTGCCGGTCGACGGATCAAAACCACCCGGCCCGGTCCGCACAATGACGAGATCTAAAGATCGCACAATATAAACGCGCTGGCCGCCCGACCCGTCGAAAAACACCATGTCGTCAACTTCGAACGGCTCGGAATGGGTGATCGCCGCGGGGACACCTTTGCCGTAGCCACGTTGTTTTTCATAAGTGGTGCCCAGCCAGGTTTGGAGGCCATAATTCGGATTTGTTGCGGACGGTGTGATGATTTGTTCGATCCAAGATTCCGGGACCACTTGTTCTCCCGCAACCTTGCCTTTGTTCAAATGCAGCAATCCCAGACGCAGCCAATCTTCACCCGTCGCCAATAGAGCGCCCGACGTATGCGGCATGCCGTCTTCTTTATCGAGCCAAACGAAACCGGTTTTGGTGCCCAGTTTTGACCAAAGATATTTTGACATAGCCTCGGCATATCGCATGCCTGTGGCCCGTTGAACGATCAGGCCCAAAATCTGTGAGTTGGCATTGCTGTAGGAAAAAAATGTGTTTGGCGGATCCAGAACGGGATACTTAATTGCGATTTCATTGATATTCGTGCCGAGGCGAAACTTAATCGCATCGGACATGGGATTGACACTAAAGGCCGGGCGATCGAGTCCGCTAGCCATTTGCAAAAGATTGCGAATGGTGATTTGCGACCGGTCGTCTTCTGCCCATTCGGTAATAAAGGTCGCCGCCGGTTCGTCGATCGACGGGATCACACCCTCATCAATCAAAACACCGATCAAAAGTGCTAAAACCGATTTGTGCATTGAGGCGGAATTGGTCCGTGAGTCCGGTCCGTAGTTTTCACCATAATGCGCAACCTGTATCGCGCCGCCCTGCCAAACAAAAAGAGAAACCGATTTTTGACTCTCAGCGAAGGCGATGATTTCTGCGACGGCGTCGTCGCTGAACACCCTTGCGTCCGCGGCTGCCATGGGCAATGCCGCTCCGGGCTCGCCTTCAATGGATTCTTTTGGCTGATACCAGTCAAAATCCGTAATCTGTGTTCCACGATCGAAGGTGATCAAGCGGTTGAAGAATGTCCAGTTGGACAAGGCAATCACCACCCCGACGACAATGACGAGCCCCAAAAGCCCCGCTACACCCTTCAAGATCCACTTCACGATACGCATTGATACCTCACCCGCTGTGTTCACCATTACGGCGCATAAAGCCTGAGAGATCAGATCTTGTGAAGCGCACAAATGGCCTGTTGCTGAGAGGTGGATGGGCCTCTCAATCTAGACGGCCGCGAGGGTTTTGCGTCTTTCTTGGAGAAGCCGCAAGACCATGAAGATTGTTGGCACGATCAAGAGTGCGCCGATCACATAAGGCGCGCCAAATCCCCATATATCGGCGAGCAGACCGGCGGCGATCGGACCAATCACCCGTGCCAAACTGCCTGCCCCTTGAAAGATCCCAAGGGCCGCGCCTTGCTCGGTCGCTTTGGCGTCTTTCGAGACCAGGCTTGAAATACTTGGGTTGAATAAAGAGCCGCCCGTGGCAATCAAAGTCAGAGACAGCAAAGTGGACCAAAGATGAAAGGCATTGGCCAATGCGATCAAGCCGACACCCACAAGGACGAGCGAAGCGAGTACCAATTTGTGCTCACCAAATTTTTTTGACAGTGGGCCTATAGCACCGCCCTGAACGATCACGCTGATGACACCAATATAGAGCAGAGTAAATCCGATCCCCTGGGGGCCAAGCTTCAACGTGTCGGCACCCCAAAGGGGATAGATCGTTTCAAACATGGCAAATGCGATCATGTAGACGAAACCGGTCAGCACAAGCAGGGCAAGGGTCTGACGGCTGAAGGCCACACGGAGCCGTTCGGTGAAAGGCAGTTTTGTTTCGTCCTTTATTTTCTGGCGCACCTCATCACTCAAACTTTCCTTCAAGAAAAAGATGACACCAATTGCGGCGATCAGCGACATGGCCGTTGATGCCAGCGCAGGTGCGACATAATTCGCCGTCTCCATGGAGTTACCTGCCAGCAAGCCGCCAAGGGCAGGTCCAAATACAAAACCCATGCCCAGCGCGGCGCCCAATATGCCTAAACCTCTTGCGCGGTTCTCCTCCGTGGTGATGTCGGCAACATAGGCAAAGGCCGTTGCCAAGTTGCCCGCGTTCAAACCGCCCAATATGCGTGACAGGATCAGCAACTCGACGGAATCCGCGAACATCAAGATGGCATAAGAAAGGGATGTGCCCATCATTGTGACGGCCAGTACCGGTTTTCGGCCAACGCGATCACTGAGTTTGCCCACGAAAGGTGACGCGATAAATTGAGCCAGCGAGTAAACGCCCATGGTGACGAAGGTGACGGCGGTGATGCTGAGATCAAGCTTGACGGCATAAAATGGGATCAGCGGTAGCAGAATGCCGAAGCCGAGAAGATTGATAAAAACAATAAGAACAAGTGTGGGCACAGAGATCTCTTTCTATGCGTTAGCCTTTGGCGTTTGTGTGTGACCGGCCTTTTGCGTATTCAACCCAACAGCAAAAAGCTCAATCACGCGGTTCAAACGCTGCATCATCTTTTCCCAGCCGGCATCGGTGCCGAGCGACTCACCCATGAAATCGGACTCTTTTGCGGCACGCATAGAAATGAAACTGGCGGCCGCCATCATCACCATCAAAAGGGATCGCGCATCTTCGTCATTCATTGCCGGAACATTTTTCAGGATTGCTTGGTGCTCCCTGCCCAATTGATCCCGAATGGCCGACAAAGCGTCGGAGATGGCCGTCGGATTCATGATTTCGTCCGCCAGCAACTCCACACGAATGGGGTGATCTTTCAGCGATGTCGCGTGATTTAAGATAAGTGTCTTAATGAATTCCATCGGATCCTCGGGGATCCGGTCCTCAGCAAATCGTCCGAGTAAGTGTTCGCGGCGAGGCCAAATTCTTTTCTTCTCTCCCCAAGCCGCCACCAATCCAGGCAAGCCCCCGAAATAATTGTAAAGCAGTCCCTTACCGATACCGGCTTCCTTGATGACCGTGTTCACCCCTACATTCCGCAGACCGTCGCGGCGGACCACGCGGTCGAAGGCATTGATGATTTCGGCTTCGGTGGCCTCGCGTTTGAGCCGTCCTTTGCCTTTCTTCGGTGCATCCAGGATGGTCAATCGATCGACTCCAATGGGCCCAAATTCCTTGCGAACCTTGGCTATAGGTTTCTGACCGACCGGTCAACTTTTTCTTGCCCAAACCCAGCGAATATTAGATAGTTTCGCACCCCAAAAGATGAGGCCTACGCAGGTACGCATGGAACGGTCTGCAAGGGAACTGAGGAGGATGTATTTGTGCTTGAGGCGATCAATCTGAAAAAGACCTATGGCGATTATGACGCCTTGAAGGGTCTGAATCTGAAAGTGAATAGCGGCGAAATTTATTGCCTCTTGGGCGCGAACGGTGCAGGGAAAACCACGACTATCAATTTGTTCCTTAATTTCATTGAGCCCACGTCAGGCGAAGTGAGAGTCAACAATGTGGATGTGACGAAAGACCCGCTCGAGACCAAAAAGTTCCTCGCTTACATTCCCGAAACGGTGATGCTCTACAGCAATCTCACGGGGCTTGAGAATTTAGAATATTTCGCAAAGCTTGGCGGTCACAGTGAATACTCCAAGAAAGACTATCAGCGTTTTCTTGATCGTGTTGGTTTGCAAAAAGAAGCGGCGACACGACGGATCTCTACTTATTCGAAAGGGATGCGGCAAAAGGTCGGTGTGGCAATTGCGTTGGCAAAAAAGGCCAACACATTGCTTCTGGATGAGCCCACATCCGGTTTGGATCCGAAAGCCAGCAATGAGTTTTCGGAACTTTTGAAACAATTGCAATCGGATGGTGCGGCCATTTTGATGGCCACCCACGATTTGTTCCGCGCCAAAGAAACAGGCACGCGTATCGGCATTATGAAATTGGGCGAGCTCGTGGATGAGCTTGATACGGATGCAGTGTCCCATGCGGATGTGGAACGGATTTATCTGGAGCATATGCATTAGACCAATGTCCGAAGCGAGATGGCCTGTGCCGGCATTGCTCCGTCACGATAATGCAAAACACGGTTAAGTCTTCGCTGTCAGTTCAACCAGCTGGCCCCGGTGAAAGATCAACGGATTGCCGTCCGCTTTTGCAAAACGTTCTACGCGGCCAACCAAGATGACATGATCGCCGCCTGGATGGGTCTGCTCTAAAGCACATTCAAGATGTGCGACAGCACCGCTGATCAAAGGGATGTTGTGCAATCCACTCTCTGTGGACACGCCGTCAAATTTGTCGTCGTCGGTCGACGCGAACCGAAGAGCGATATTTTTTTGGCTTGCCGCCAAAATATTGACCACGAAGTGTCGACACTTCAGGAAGTCGTCGACAAGAAATGTGGAGCGTTCCAGACACCACAGGATCAAAGGTGGATCGAGAGAGACCGAGCTGAAGGAATTCACGGTGATCCCAAAGGGGCGGCCGGCCTCCGCACAACTCGTGATCACCGTCACACCGGTTGCAAATTGTCCCAATACATCGCGAAAGTCGCGATGCGATGTCTCGTTGCTCGGGATGGCATCTTTGTTTGAAGAGGTCGAATCCATTTGGCCATTTGCCACGAAACAATTCCGTCCGGCAAGACAGCTTTTGCGCTCTTTTTTCCGCGGTTTTTGGGGACCTTCAGGCCCCGACCGATAAGCGGATAGGATTTCGGAGTTTACCGCTTTTGCGTGATCGCATGCCGGACAAGGTGATATGACATCGGCCCATGGAATACGACATTGCCCCAGATGCGATCGACCCGAATGAAAGCACACGTCCCATTCGGGCGTTGTTGCGCGGCCTACAAGCCTTGCAATCATTAAACGAGCACAATGGCGCGACTGTGACCGAAGTCGCGAAAATCACGCGCCTGCCGCGCACAACGGCCTATCGGGTGCTCGAGACTTTGCGTGTCGGTGGCTATGCCGACCGCGACCCTAATGATGACCGCTATCGTCCGACCATTAAAGTGCGCATGTTGGCGGAAGGCTACGAACAAGAAGCCTGGATTCGTGATATTGCGCGTCCGCGCATTGAAGACCTTAGCCGTGAGATTGTTTGGCCCGTTTCGATTTCTACCCTGTCCGGGTCAACGATGCTGGTGCGTGAGACAACGGATCAATCCAGCCCACTTGCTTTGCAGAGATATTCGGCCGGTTTTCGCGTGCCGGTCTTGGTGACGGCGGGCGGTCAAATCTATATTTCGTTTTGTACCGAAAAGCAGCGCGAGACCTTGCTGCAAATTTTGTCTGCCTCTGAAAATCCGGACGATGCTTTGGCACGTGAAAAGCCCATCGTTGATCGTATTATTTCAGAAACGCGCAGCCGAGGTTATGCTTTCAGTATGCGGCCGAGTTACGGTGAAAACAGTTTGGCGGTCCCCATTCTGTCGAACGGGACATATTATGCCAGTTTGATCATGCGCTATATGCAATCTGTCATGACACCCGAAAAGGCGGTGGAAGACTTTGTCGATCAGCTGAAATCAGCAGCGGATGATATTGGCCGTGGCATCAGCCAAAGTCGAAGTGCCTGATGGTGCATAGTGAAGCAAATGACGGGTGGCGAATAAAAGGGAAGTGGGTCGAGTTATGCCGGGAGTAAAGGTCTCACGACATTTTGTGGCGGTTCCCGCCTCGGACGGCGAGCGTCAGGTGCACTACCGCCGAGCCGGATCTGGGCCCTTGATCGTCATGCTTCACCAGAGCCCAACCTCTTCCGAAGAATATGTGCCCATCATGGAAGAGTGGGGGCAAAACTTCACAATTATTGCGCCGGATACACCCGGCTACGGCCTATCGGATCCGATCAATATCTCCAAACCGACGATTACGGATTTTGCAAAAGCCCTCGGTGAGTTTCTGTCCGCCTTGGACATCGACAAAGCGGCGTTTTACGGCATGCACACCGGATCCAATATTGCCATTGAATTTGCGCGGCTTTTTCCGGAACGCACGTTCGCGGCATATGCTGAAGGTGTCATGTTCCTCACCCAGGAGGAAAAAGACTTTATTATAGGCGGGTACTTTGCCGACTTTACACCGCAACCCGCCGGCGGGCATCTGCCGAAAATTTGGGCCCGCATGCGAGATCAATTGATTTTCTTTCCGTGGTTCGACCGTACGCCAGAGGGGCGTATGAGCTACAATGTGGCGGCACCGGCGGTGTTGCAGAGCTATGTGATCAATCTGTTGCGCGCGGGTAAGAATGAGCCGGACGCCTATGCAGCGGCTTTCGATTACAACACGGCCGACGCACTTGTGGAGTTGATCGCTCCAACCTTCGTGGCGTTTTCCAAACCGGATCCGTTGTCAGCACAGATTCCACGCATGCCCGAATTGCCCGAAAAGGTCGAAACCGATCTGTATGAAAATCGAGATGTCAGCAACCAGAAGGCCATTGAGTATCTGGGCCGTTTTGCTGCGCCATCAGACATTGGATCAGGCGACGCAAAGCCCGGTTCGCGCTCCTCTTGGAATGAGATTGTACCTGTAGGTGATCAAGAGCTTTTTGTGCGCCGGGCCGGAACCGCAAGTGACACGCGTCCCGTTGTTGTTTTGCATGCCATTGGTTCTGCTTCTGCCCGCACATTGCCTTTCATCAACGAGCTGAGCGAAACACGGCAAGTGATTGCGCCTGACTTGCCGGGTCACGGGGATACCGGCGGAACAGACTTCTCAATCAACACCGCAGTCGAACAGCTTGTTGTGTTGCTGGACTCTCTGGCCTGGGAGCGGGTCGATATTTTGGCCTTGGAAACAGGCGGTCAGATTGCCTCCGCCCTTGCGGCTAAGGCGCCGGAACGTATCGGGCGTATCGTGATTGACGAGCCTTGGTTGATCGAGGGCTCCATGCAGGAGGAGCTTGCTCAGAATATTGCACCGCCGCTGGAGGCCAATTACTACGGCGGCTATTTGCTCGCCGCTTGGTATGCGCTTCGGGACGGCGAGTTATTTTGGCCGTGGTATAAGCCAACCAAGGAGAACACCATCAAACGCCCGCCGAAGATTGATCCTCAGGATCTGCAAGACAGGCTGTGTGATTTTCTCAAATCCCAACCGGTTTATAATGACGCGATCGCAGAGGTTATTCGTTTTGATCAAGGCGCTCAGTTGCGAGGTCTGGATCACGATGTTCTGTTCGTCGCGGAACAGCTCAGCCCCCATGCGTCTCATGCGCAAAATGCGGCAGATCTGACACGCGGTGGCGCTGCGAAAGAACGGTCGTCGGAGATCGGCGATACGGTCAAGATGGTCACAGAGTTTTTCGATTCCGAATGATGATACGATGAAAGGACACGCCCATGTCTGATACAGCACACGCCGATATCGGTTCAAACTCAGGAGCCGGCGTCAGGCAATTTGAAGAGATTTTGGATTCGTCCCGGATTCTCACATCGGAAGAGGACCGCGCTTTTTACAGCCAGGATATTTTCAATCAAGGCGAAACGGTTCAAGCGGTATTGCAGCCGACCAGTGTTGAAGAATTGGCGGCCGCCGTGAAGGCCGCCACAAGCGCCGGTATGGCCGTTTTTCCGCGGGGCGGCGGCATGTCGTATACGGACGGTTATTTGCCGACCGTTGGTAACGCGGTGACCATCGATACGCAAAAGATGAACCGGATTGTCGAGATTAATACCGACGACATGTATGTCACGGTTGAGCCCGGTGTGACTTGGGAAGAGCTTGACCTTGCGCTGAAAGAAAAAGGTGTTCGCACGCCGTTCTGGGGCCCGTTCTCAGGGAAGTTTGCCACAGTGGGCGGTTCCGTCACGCAAAACAGCGTCAGCTACGGATCCGGCGATGCCGGGCCGGCTGGCGACTCTCTCACCGGATTTGAGATTGTGACAGCCAATGGTGACGTCATCAAAACCGGATCGGGTGGCGGCGAGCACGGCAAACCGTTTTACCGGCATTTCGGCCCGGACCTGACAGGTCTGTTTTCCGGTGATGCCGGTGCCTTGGGCATCAAGGCGACCATCTCTCTCAGACTGATGAAGCGTAAATCCGAAGTGATGTGCTTCTCTTATAATTTCGATACGTTTGATGCCATGGGTCAGGCAGCATCTGCCGTTGCCCGGGAAGGCATCGTGACCGAATCTTTCGGCATTGATCCTGAGCTGAACAAAACAAATCTGGGCCGGACCGAAAATGCCGGTATGGGCCAAGCTTTGAAGAATGTGTTGGCGATCGGAGCTGCGGGCCGCAATCCGATTTCCGGTTTGGGACAGATGATTAAAGTGGCCATGGCCGGGACATCTGTTTTTGCAACGGATAAGTACACCTATCACTTTATTATTGAGGGACACGACCCAGCGTCTGCTTCGGCGCAAGCAAAGCTTGTTCGCAAACACTGCGATCCGCTGGGAATGGAAGTGCCCAACACGGTTCCGGCCACGTTCCGGGCCAATCCTTGGCAGCCCATGAATAATATTATTTTGCATCCCACTGGAATGCGCTGGGTGCCCTGCCATGGAGTGGTTTCGTTTTCGCGTCTTCAATCCTTCCATGATGATCTGACGGCTCTCTACGCCTCTTACGAAAGTGAGATGCAAGAGAAGAAAGTTATCAAAGCCGCGATGTTCACCACGGCGATGAACGGCTTCCTTTATGAGCCGGTCTTTTATTGGGAAGACAATCGGGAGCTGTTCCACAATCGTGTGATTGATGCAGAATTTTTGCCTGTCTTCCAGACCTTCGAGACCAATATGCCGGGCCGGGAATTGGTGACGAAAATGAAAGCGGAGATCATCGACCTGTTCCACAAACACGGTGCTATTCACTTCCAAGTCGGCAAAGTCTATCCGCTGCTCCGCAATCGCAACCCGGCGGCGGTCAGTCTTTTACGGGCGGTCAAAGCGCATGTCGATCCGAACAATCTCATCAATCCTGGTGCCCTGGGGCTTTAGGTTCTGTTTCGAGTAAGAGGAAAAGTTAAATGTCACTAGCCGAGTCTTTAGATTACGACTTGATGAATGAAACCCGCAGCTTCGTCGGCGAGACCACGAAGTTGATGATCAATGGCGAATTTGTTGCCTCGGACTCCGGTAAGACAATTGATGTCATTGATCCGGCGACCGGCAAGGTCTTTGCCCAAGCCTATATGGGCGGCAAGTCGGACATCGATAAGGCGGTGAAGGCCGCGAGAGCAGCGTTTGAAAACCCCACTTGGTCGCGGATGCCGTCTCACGAGCGTCAACGTCTGATGTTGAGACTGGCTGATTTGATGGAAGAGAATGCCAAACTCTTTAATGAGTTAGAGGTGATCGACAATGGTCTGCCCATGCAGATCGCATCGATGGGTATGTTCCCCTTTTGCTCGAATATGATCCGCTATTATGCCGGTTGGGCGACCAAGATTTCTGGCGACACATTGCCTTCGAGCCCGTTTGGATTGCCGCCTGATGCGGAAACGCTGACCTATACTTTGAAAGAACCGATCGGTGTGGTCGGTGCTATCACACCCTGGAATTTCCCGGTGGGCATGTTGGTGTTGAAATTGGGTCCGGCATTGGCGACCGGTTGCACCATGGTGATCAAACCTGCGGAGCAAACCCCAATGACCGCGGCCTTGGTGGCCAAGTTGATTAAGGAGGCCGGCTTCCCCGACGGCGTCGTGAACTTCGTCAACGGGTTCGGCGAAGAGGCCGGTGCTGCATTGGCCGACCATCCGGATGTGGATAAGATTTCTTTCACCGGCTCAACAGCCGTCGGCAAAAAGATCATTCACGCATCTACCGGCAATCTCAAGAAAGTATCCCTGGAACTCGGTGGTAAATCACCAGTGGTCGTGTTCCCCGACGCTGATTTTGAACAAGCCATTCCTGGTGCTTTGAGAGCCGCCTTTTTCCTTCAAGGGCAAAATTGTATGGCCGGCACACGGTTGTTTGTGCATGAAAAAATCTATGATCAGTTTGTCGGCGGTCTGTCGGAAGCCATGAACTTTTTCAAACTGGGGCCGGGTATGGATCCGGAAACAACTTTGGGTCCGCTCATCTCAGCCACGCAAAAAGAACGCGTGATGGGCTTCATCGATAGTGGTCAGCAAGAGGGTGCAGAATTGGTCAGAGGCGGCGGGTCTCCGGACTCGCCAGGCTACTTCGTGGAGCCGACTCTGTTCTCTTGCCCCAGCGGTGAACTCAATATCGTCAAGAATGAGATCTTCGGTCCGGTTCTTTGCGCCGAGCGTTTTGGCGACGAAGACCTTGATGAGATTGCGCGGCGGGCCAACAGCACAATTTATGGCCTTTCGGGAAGTGTTTGGACGCGAGACCTTTCGACGGCACATCGTATGGCGCGGCGGATCGACTCCGGTCAGGTGGGCATCAACGTGCACGCGGCTCTTGATCCGGCGACACCTTTTGGCGGCAACAAACAATCGGGATGGGGGCGTGAGTTCGGAAAAGAAGCCCTCGACTTGTATGTCAAAGTGAAAGCTGTTACCGCTGTGCTCTAGGTATTAAGCTGAAATCAAGAATGGTTTGAGTTTACAAGGTGGCCCTGAGGCCACCTTGTTTTGTTTTCCGTCAAAGGATGCGGGGTTTCGGATATGTCATCGGCCACGAGCATGTCGGTTCTGATGTTCACGGTCTTTCTGAATCTGATCGGCTTCGGACTCATTCTGCCGATTTTCCCGCTCTATGCACAAAATCTAGGGTTAAGCCCAACGCTCATCACTTTCATTATGGGCGCCTATTCCTTGGGTCAATTCGTTACGGCGCCGCTTTGGGGGCGTCTCAGCGATTCAATCGGCCGACGACCGATCATGATCGTCTCGCTGATCGGTTTCGCTATCTCCTACATTTTGCTCGCTTATGCCAAAACCGCCGAGTCACTCTTCATCATAAGATGTATGTCCGGCGTCTTTGCCGGGAATTTGGCCATAGCCTATGCCTATATGAGTGACATTACGTCTGGCGCCGAGCGTGCCAAAGGCATGGGTCGCCTGGGCGCGGCCTTTGGTGTCGGTTTGGTCGTCGGACCGGCCATCGCTGGAGTGATTGCTGAATTCTTTCCGGAAGATGCTTTCTTCGTTACCGCTTGGGTTGCGGGCGTACTTTCTTTTGCCGCCGTGTTGGGGACGATTTTCTTCCTGCCGGAAACGCTCACACCGGAAAAAAGAAAGCCGCTCGGTGATTGGAAGCCCAAGCTGTCCATGCCGAAGATGGACTCTCTTTATCAGCGTCCGGTTTTGATAGCCCTTTTGGTCATGAGTTTTCTCGCGCTGACGTCCATTGGCGTCATCACGTCTACCATGGCCCTTTGGATGAGTTCCGTATTGGGTGCGACCAAATCGGAGGTGTCCTATACCTATGTGGCCATTGGTGTGATCTCAGCAGTGATTCAAGGCGGTATGATTGGTCCTCTCACCCGTTGGCTCGGCGATTGGCAATTGGCCATGTGGGGTATCGGTCTACAATGCGTTGGCCTCTTTTTGATGGCGCTTTCTGCAGGTTATGTGCTGTTCGCTCTGGCAATCTTTTTGATGAGTGCGGGGTCTTCTGTCTCCAATCCGGCCATTACGAGTCTGGTCTCGAAAGAAGCGGGCGACAACGAAGCCGGAGCGGTGTTGGGTATTTTTACCTCAGCCGGAAGTTTGGGACGCATCCTAGGGCCTTGGTCGGCCGGGCCGCTCTATTCTGCGATTAGCATCGCGGCACCGTTTTTCTTCGGTGCAGCCTTGCTCATCCCTGCGCTCGCCGGTGGTTTCTTGATCAAGGGGCGTTTGTCCAACAAGGATGTGGCTGAAGCCAAGCCTTAAAGACGTTCAACGTCAAAGCCGACCCGGGGAAAGTGGACCGCCACTTTGCCCACACGCTCGTGTTCTCGGCCAATCGTAATGTGTTGCGCGGAAAGAGAGGTGATGTGGCCTTCGACTGCATCTTTTCCGTAATCGATCGGCGTCACCGTAACATGATCGCCTGGTTTCAACCCTTGCGGATCTCGCGCGTCCGCCTGTTCGACAGCGGCTGGCTCGCTCTCTTTTGCGATCTCTAAGGCCTGTTCAGCGGTCATATCTTCGCGGTCGCCATAACCGATCGCTTCCATGGCATCGGCCCATTTGCGAACAATGGGATACTCATCCAATAGGGTTTCGGCGATCGGCGCGGCGCGCCCTCGCAGAAACCAGACATTCATAAACGCATTGATGTCTGCAAGGCCTGGTGCGTCACCCATAATCCAAGGTTTGCCGTCTTGCAGATGATCGCTGATCCATCCGGCGAAGCAGCGCCATTGGGCGCGGGCGGCCGCCTCCAAAGGTTTGAGTTTGGCTGGTTGAAAATCTTCGCCGGTCATCATGGCCTCTCTGTCCTGAATAAAGGCCTCGGGCAATTTGTCTCCCATGGATGCAAATGCGATGGTGCGGCTTGCTTTAAAAAACGCCGTATCGGCCCAAAAGCCGAGCCCGAACGGCATGCCCATTTTGCCGCCTGGATAAAGGGTCGGTGTGGGATAACGTTCTTCCAGAACCCGCATCATAATGCGTGTGTCACAGTAAATGTCGGCGCCGATTTGCATGACCGGCGTTTTGCGGTAACCGCCGGTGAGTGGCATGAGATCAGGTTTGGGCAGTACCGCCGGCACTTTGACGGAATGCCACGCCAGACCTTTGATACCGAGTGCCTTGCGCGGTTTTTCGGAAAAGGCCGACGGGCCGTAGTGATGCAGAATAATTTCCGGACTGTTATCGGTCATGCGCTTTGCCCCTTGTCTTTGGTCATTTGTTCCAACCCCGCAGCGATTCCTTCAATCCCACTGCCTTGTATCGGCGTATCTTCGACTTCAACGTCGAAAGTTGTGAGCATTTTGCAGACCATAATATACACGCCTGCAATAATCGTTGCTTCCATGACTTCCGCATCGGAAAAATAGGATCGCAGCTTTTCCAGCCGGTCTGCCGAGGCACCGTCGCGTTGAACAATTTCATCAACGAATTGAATCAGAGCACTCTCTGAGTCGTCAAAGAGATCACCGTACTTTTCATTGCTCAAAGCATGGATCCGCTCTTCCGTCATGCCGATTTCCCGTGCAACCCGCTGATGTTGGAACAGCTCATAAGGGTTCCGGCACAGATGCCCCACGCGCAAAATAATAATTTCGCGATGTTCGTCGCTGAGGAGGCCATGGCTCAAATAGGCATTGAAAAAATTGATGAGCGGCTGAAAAAGGCTAGGGGAGACGGCGAGCAAGCGAAAAACATTCAACGGCGGAATGGCGTTTAGCAGTTTGCGGTCTGCTTCAGCTAAGCTCTTGGGGTCGGGGTAGGGAATACGTGCCATGAATGGGCCCTCTTTTGACTCGAATTTTCCTCTACCATATCGGAAAATCACTCATCGAATGCGTTTTCATACAAAGGCTGCAGCATGACAGAACATCGTTCCATGGACCAAGACGTTCTTCGTTTCTGGTTTGAAGAAACATCACCGCAACAATGGTTTTCCAAGAGTAATGCGTTCGACACCGCTATTTCAGAGCGTTTCGGGGCAGAGGTGCTGTCTGTCGGTGCAGCGCTGGAGGCCGGCAAGCCGCCACCTTGGGGATCAGAAATTAAGGCCCTTTTGGCAACTGTCATCTTGCTCGACCAGTTCCCGCGCAACATTTACCGGGACAGTCCGGATGCCTTTCGATTCGATCCATTGGCGCTGTCTTTGGCCCATCGGGCCATTGAGACAGGCGAAGATATGAAGCTTCAACCGCTGGAGCGATCATTCCTCTATATGCCGTTGATGCACAGCGAGGCGCTCACCGACCAATTAAAATGTGTGGAATTAATGGAAGCCCGGGTCGGAACCGAGGACAATATCCATCATGCAAAAGAACATTGCAAAGTCATTGAGAGATTTGGCCGGTTTCCCCATCGCAATGCCATATTGGGCCGCGAGTCCACACCGGAAGAGGTAACTTACTTAGAACAGGGCGGATACGCGCCCTAGACATTTAACAGAAAGTTAATGGCGGATGTCTGCCGCTGAAACTGTGCCCCAAAAAGGGTGAAAGCGGGCCTGAGGGGGACCCGCTTTCTTGTTGCCGAACGGACAGAGGGATGGAGAGTCCGTTCAGTCCGACAACGCTTAAATCGTCATCACT